>Ga0208363_1000408_pt1 | contig 10883 bp, 12 predicted proteins | sample LakMenEpi03May11_FD_150666 | JGI IMG/M metagenome (GOLD analysis project Ga0208363, IMG submission 150666) | Freshwater microbial communities from Lake Mendota, WI - 03MAY2011 deep hole epilimnion (SPAdes) | ecosystem: Environmental > Aquatic > Freshwater > Lake > Epilimnion/Euphotic zone ...
TGGAATTTTGCTGATCAGTCATATTTGATGACGCCACGGATGTTTTCTCCGTCACGCATCGCTCGGTAACCCTCGTTGATGTCGCTCAATGAGTAGGTGCGAGTGACGAGACCATCGAGATCCAGTTGGCCTTCGCGATAGAGGTCGAGCAACTTTGGAATATCGGAGCGAGGGTTGCCCGAACCGAAGAGAGAACCAACAAGTTGCTTCTCCATCAATGTCATGTCGAGCAAACTGATTGATGCACCAAACTCCATAGCGGGGTGAATGTTGGTAACAACAACACGACCGCCCTTTGCGGTAAGCGCCATTGCTTCGTGAATCACTGCACCGCTACCAATGCCCATTGTCATGACAACTTTGTTGGCCATTGCACCGCGTGTGAGTTCTTGCAACAGAGGGACTGCTTCAGACATTGAGTTGGCTGTGTGTGTTGCACCAAACTCCATTGCCTTCTCGCGCTTGAATTCGATTGGATCAATAGCGATGATTCGTTTTGCACCAGCAATGCGTGCACCTTGGATCGCATTTGCACCAATGCCGCCAACGCCCACAACAACAACTGTGTCGCCAGGCTTTACTTCGGCTGCATAGACGCTTGAGCCCCAACCAGTTACGACACCACAACCGAGCAAGCATGCGCGATCGAGTGGAACATCTTTTTCAATCTTGATGCAGCTTGCTTCGTGCACAACGGTGTGTTGCGCAAAAGTTCCGAGCAAGCACATCACGCCTAAGTCTTTGCCGCCAGCATGATGTCGCGAAGTCTGATCGCTGATCTGCTTGCCTGAACCCAAGTAAGCACCAAGGTCACACAAGTTTTGGTGACCAGTTGAACAACTGACACAACGACCACATGATGGAATAAAGCCGAACACAACGTGATCGCCTGGTGCAAGCCAACTTACGTTTGAGCCAACTTGTTGCACAACGCCAGCGCCTTCGTGGCCACCAACCATTGGCAGCTCAAACGGGAGATCGCCTGTGACCACGTGTTCATCTGAGTGGCAGAGACCAGAAGCAGCCATCTTGACCAACACTTCATTTGGGCCCGGTGCATCAAGCTCGATTTCCTCGACGCTCCACGGAGCATTTACTTCCCACAACACCGCTGCTTTTGTCTTCACGATTTCCCCCTTTGATACAGAACTTTTAGCCGGACTTCCTACGCTGACGCTAGCCCGAGAGGGGCCATTTGAGTATTGTTGGCAGGTAATGGAACCCACAACTACAGCCCAAATAAGCGAAATCGCGCAAGATACGGATTCGGTCAAACAGACTGTCCACCAAGATGTCACCGAGCTGCTTGTCGAAGAAATTTCGATTGACGGCATGTGCGGCGTCTACTAAGCACTGCTAGTTCGTCCTTCACATCATGTCAATCACGCTGGAAACAGCATGCGAACTCAACCCGCAAGTAGCACTACGCCCTGAATCTTTTGGCGCACTCGCCTATCACTACGGCAATCGAAAACTTGTTTTCTTAAAACATCCAGACGTTGTTGCTGTGGTGCGCGACGTTGCCGACTATGAAACGCTGCAAGACGCGCTCGGTGCGCATGACATACAACCATCACGTTGGCCAAGTTTCGTAGAGGCCATTGACTCGCTTGCAGCATCGGACATCATTCGTGTCAGGTAAAGCGCTTTCAACACAACTCAAGGCTGGTCTTGACGCACCAATTTGCTTGACATGGGAAATCACCTACGCCTGCAACTTGCAGTGCGTACATTGTCTGTCAAGTAGTGGCACCAGAGACCCACGCGAACTTTCAACCGATCAGGCAAAAGCCGTGCTCGATGAATTGCGTGACTTGCAAGTGTTCTACATCAACATCGGTGGTGGCGAGCCAATGATTCGCAAAGATTTTTTTGAGATTCTCCAACATGCAGAAGCCAACGATATTGGCGTCAAGTTTTCAACGAACGGCACATACATCACAGCAGAAAATGCACGGCGTCTCGCTGCGATGAACTATCTCGACATCCAAATCAGTCTCGACGGCGTCGATGTAGCCACAAACGATGCGGTGCGCGGCAAGGGTTCGTACGCAACAGCAATTGCAGCAATGAACTATTTGCGCGATGCCAACTTTGGACAATTCAAAATTTCTGTTGTTGTAACACGACACAACGTCGATCAGCTTGATGCATTCAAGGCGCTCGCCGATTCGTACGGCGCGCAATTGCGCATCACTCGCCTACGTCCGTCCGGCCGAGGCGCTGACACGTGGGACGAGTTGCATCCAACGCAACAACAGCAGCGTCAGATTTACGACTGGTTGATGAAGCATGGCGAGAACGTGCTCACGGGCGATTCGTTTTTCCACTTAAACGCATTTGGTGAATCGCTCCCCGGTCTCAACTTGTGTGGTGCTGGTCGTGTGGTGTGCTTGATCGACCCAATTGGCGATGTGTACGCATGCCCATTTGTTATTCATGATCAGTTCAAAGCTGGTTCGCTGTTAAGCGAAGGCGGCTTCACCAAGGTGTGGAAAGAAAGCGATCTCTTCCTGTCACTACGCGAGCCAGAATCAGAAGGCGCATGTTCGGCTTGTGGCAGTTACGACGCCTGCCAGGGTGGTTGCATGGCCGCCAAGTTTTTTACCGGTATACCACTTGATGGACCAGACCCAGAGTGCGTCACAGGCCACGGTGAAGAACTCGTCAAGTCGGCAACTGTCAGCCTCATACCCAAGCCGTCGATGGATCACTCAAGATCTGTAAAGATCAATACTCCACGGCTGGCTTCATCCAAAGAATCAGCGCAACGAATGGAACGGGTATGAACGACGTCAATCCACTACTGATTATTGGCGCGGTCATTGTTTCGTATTTCCTTGGCACGTTTCCAAGTGCACTCATCGTTGCCAAGCGCGGCGGTGTCGATGTAACTGCAGCCGGTTCTGGCAATCCGGGCACATCCAATGTTGTGCGCCTGCTCGGTTGGAAATACGGTCTCGTAGTTTTTGTCGCCGATGTGCTCAAGGGCTCTGCTTCTGTGGGACTTGCGTGGATTGTGATGAACACGCAACCAGATGCGCTTCGTGTCTCGTACCTTGCATATGCCTGCGGTTATGCCGCAGTCATTGGGCACACATTTCCTGTTACACGCAAGTTTGTCGGCGGCAAGGGTGTCGCCACTGGTGGCGGCGTGATGTATGTGCTGTACCCCGTCATGAGTTTGATCTTGTGCTCATCGTGGTTTGTACTGCGTAAGACAACGGGTAAGTCGTCTGTTGCTTCATTGATCATCACCATTGCTGTTCCGGTGTACGTTGCGATTTGGCGTAATGACAACATGTGGGAGTTGGCTGCAGCATTGGGACTAGTTGGTCTGATCATTATTCGTCACCTTCCAAACCTTCGTCGCCTTAAGTCGCACCAGGAAAACGCCTAACGTTTTTGGCTGAAATGCAATGAACTTGCTCAACGACTTTTTTGCTTGGCTTGAGCACTTTTCTTCATCACCTTGGTTTTACCTCATTATCTTTACAATCGCAGTTGCCGACTCGGTGATACCGATCGTGCCAAGCGAAACACTCGTCATAGTTGGTGGCGTCAGTGCAGGTTCTGGAGAGTTATCGATAGCGATCGTGGTGTTGGCGGCCGCTGCAGGAGCGTTTATTGGTGACAACATGTCGTACCTGATTGGCCGCCAAGCAAGCGAACGAATTCTCAAGCGATATACACGCAATGAGAAAAGCCAACAGCGATTAGAGAAAGTAATTCATCAAATTGAAGAACGCGGCGGATTGCTACTCATCACAGCACGATTCATACCAGGTGGTCGCACCCTTTTAACTCTCACTTGTGGCATCACACGTCGCGACCATCGCTGGTTCGTTGGGTGGATAGTTGCTGCTGCATCTATTTGGGCGCTCTATGCATCGCTTCTTGGCTTTATCGGTGGCAAAACTTTCCAGGATGATCACACCAAAGCATTTCTGGTTGCATTTGGTGGCGCATTAAGCGCAACTGTGCTGATTGAAGCAGTGCGCTTTGTGCGCAAACGACTTCGCGCTTAGTCTTTGGCGTGGCCAACAACATCGCAACCAACACTTGGTCGCAGATCGCGAATCGTCAATCGACCATTTTGTTGTTGCCACTCGGATCATGCGAACAGCATGGACCACACTTGCCGCTAGACACCGACACGCAAATCGCGCAGTACTTGTGCGCACAAGCAACGAAGCAAGATGATCGCGTTCTAATTGCTCCGAGTCTCACTATTTCGGCGAGCGGAGAACACGCTGGCTTTCCCGGCACGTTGTCTATCGGAACCAGTGCATTCTCACAAGTCTTGATTGAGATCGTTCGATCCGCTGATTGGTGCGATGGCGTGGTATTTGTAAATGGTCATGGTGGCAATGCGGATGCCGTGGCTTCCGCAGTTCGCACGCTGACCAGCGAGCAACGCAAAGTTGCTTCGTGGTGGCCGCGAATCGAGCAGGGCGACGCACATGCTGGTGCAAGTGAGACTTCGATGATGCTTGTAATCAACCCGGAGCAAGTAAATATGGCAAAGGCCGAGGCTGGATCAACCAAACCCATGAGCGAGATTTCTGCGCAGTTGCGCAGCGGCGGAGTGCGTTCGGTTTCTGCCAACGGCGTGTTAGGTGACCCCACTGCCGCGACGTCTGAACACGGCAACAATTTGCTCGCGCAATTGACTCACGACCTCGTTACCTTTATTCATGAACACATGAACTAACAAACACGACCCACTGCACATAATCATGACCGACCTCATCAATCAGCCACACTTCATTGTTGATCCATCTTGGCGCCGTCCAGTCCGTGGTCTCATGGTGTTCGCAGGTTCTCCTCTCAAGATGTTTTCTTTGAGCGAAGAGGGTCGTCGTGTTGCAGAGTTGCTCGAGATTGGATTGCCGCTTCCCGCTGGTCACGAAACACTCACTAACCGCCTTCTTGATGCCGGTGCGATTCATCCAACACACATCGTTGGCAGCGAGCAACCTTTCACACTTGCCGATGTCAGCATCGTGATTCCTGCCCATGTGCGCAATGCCAAAGATGCGCGTTTGCTCAACACCCTTGTTGACACACTGACCAACCTCTCTACAACTGCAGCCACCATCATCGTTGTGAACGACGCATCACCTCACGCAATTTCCGATATTGCAGGTGCACGAGTTGTTTCACTTGACCAAAACAAGGGGCCAGGCGCTGCCCGCAACCACGGATTGCAGTTTGTGACTACACCATTTGTTGCATTTATTGATGTGGATGTGACGCTCAAAAATGACGCATTGATTGAGCTTTTGTCGTTTTTTTCCGATGAGCGCGTAGGTCTTGTTGCACCGCGCATTGTTAGTGCAACCGCCGAAGGATCGCTCGCTGCTTATGAAGTGGTGCGATCACCGCTCGATCTTGGTCCACTTGAAGGGCGCATTCGCAAGGGCACACGTATCAGTTACACACCATCGGCGATGTGGTTGTGTCGCACAGAAGCAATGCGTCAGATCAATGGCTTCGATGAAGGTTTGCAAGTAGGCGAAGACGTGGATGCGCTATGGCGTCTTGACGCTGCAGGTTGGCGCTGTCGTTACCAACCAACCGCAGTGTGCACTCACTTGCCACGATCAACGATCAACGATTTTGTTGCGCAGCGAATTGGCTACGGCACATCAGCCGCCGCTCTAGCGCAAAGACATCAGGGCGCACTTGCGCCTGTTCGAGTAAGCGGATATTCGGCTGGGATGTGGGGACTTATCGCGCTTGGTTACCCAATCTTTGGCGCACTTGTTGGAGTAGGGACAATCGCTGCACTTGCTCGCAAATTGCGCGATGTACCTAACGCCCTCGAAGAGTCTGCGCGTTTGGCTGGCCTTGGCAACCTGCATGCTGGTCGCACGATTGCTTCAGCCATCACTCGAGTGTGGTGGCCAATTGCGGTTGTGCTCGCACTGTTCTCAAAACGAATGCGCTGGGTGTTGATTACCGCAGCAGTAGTTCCATCAATGTACGAATGGTGGAAAGGCAGACCAAAACTGGACCCAATTCGGTTTACTGCACTACGCGTGCTTGATGATGCCGCGTACGGAGTTGGTGTGTGGAAAGGCGCTGTCAAAGAACAAAACTTTGATGCGCTTAAGCCTGACTTGACGTCGTGGCCAAAGAACGCGAACTGAAGTTATTGCATTCTTCGCAAACTTCTTCAGGAATTACGCCGGCCTTCATAAGCCATCCAAACATGATGCAGCCGAGGCACACGGCGAATGCTGATTCAAGAAATGCAGCACCTACGAGCGCTGCAATAACAAATCGTGCTTCGGTTACTGCTCCACTCACAAACAGCACGCTTGCAACAATGCCGAATGTTGCTCCAATACCTTGTGCAAATCTTTTTGGTGGACCAGGCACCATGCGATGTTCGCTGTTCATCAGAGGTTTGAGTAACGGCGTGAGCACTTGTGTCGAAAGACGGCCGAGCGGGCTCAATGTTGGGCCAGTAAGCACTCGTGCGATAAATCCATAGGTCAGCGCCGCTAAGACCCAGCCGCTGCCAGTTGCGGCAAACAGAGCGCCCATTACGACTGCTCCACCAGCAACTATGCGTGCTGATGTTTCGTTGACGGGGTTGGGGAAACTGAACAATTTAGCCATGCAGTAAGCCTAAAGGGCAATTGTTGACTTAACAAGTCGGGTTTAAATGGCTCATCTAAACCCGTCAGATACCGTGCAGTCGTATGACTTTGCGCCTGACAGTCAACCGCCAAGCTTGGCTTGGCCACGTGCACACCCAGGCCGCCTTACTGGGAAATAGCGAACTTCTTGTGCCGGTCGTGAAAGGCAACGGCTATGGGTTTGGCCGTCCAATCTTGATTGAACAAGCAACGCAATTTGCCACCGAAATTGCAGTCGGCACGGTCTTCGAGGCTCACGACATTCCTCTATCGCACACGCCAATTGTGCTCACGCCAGTTGGTAACGAGTTGCCCACTTCGCTACCGAGCAATGCGGTGCTTGTTGTTGGATCAGTACACCATGTCAACACGCTTGTGTCGCATGGATGGAGTGGCCGCGTAATCATCAAACTTCGGTCCAGCGTGCAACGTTTTGGTGCTGCAAGTGGCGAAGTTGCATCGGTCGTGAGTGCTGTCAATGCTGCTGGTTTTGAGCAGCACGGCTGGTCGGTGCACCCACCACTCGATGGTGCAGCGACTGATCATGCACAAGAAATTGCACAATGGCTGAGTGTCGTGCCAAACAACTTGCCGATGTATGTCAGTCATGTCGATGCCGACTCGCTCAAGGCATTGCGCGCTGCACATCAACAACGCAACATCATCGCCCGCTCTGGCACTTCTTTGTGGCTCGGTGACAAGTCAATGCTCGCTCTTGACGCCGATGTTTTGGATGTCAACCACGTCAATGGTGGAACGGCTGGCTATCGCAACACTCCAATTACTGGCAGTGGGTCACTTGTTGTAGTTGGTTGTGGATCAAGTCACGGTGTTACTGCAAATGCCGGCGATCTCAGCCCATTTCACTTTGCAAAACAACGCCTTGCAATGCTTGAGCCACCACATATGCACTCAACGATTTTGTTTCTGCAAGATGGCCAAACTTGCCCAACAGTTAACGACACTGTTGATGTGCAGCAACCACTCACACGAGTATTCGTCGACACCATTTCTTGGAAATAAATCACTCCGTGAATTCGTCATCTCGGATCGAGAGTCTCGATGTTGCCCGAGCCATTGCATTGTTTGGTGTTGTTGTCATGAACTATCACGCTTATCTCAATGGCGCCGGGTCGATGTACCCCACCCAACCGTCAGTGTGGGAACGCATGTTCAATCCGCTTACCGGACCCCTGACGACACGATTTGCGGCAACGTTTGTATTGATTGCCGGAATCGGTGTGAGTTTGTTTACTCAGCGCGCACGAGCGTCAAAGAGCCATGCCGATATTCAACGCGCTCGCATCATTCTGCTGCGTCGCGGAGCATTGCTGTACATATTGGGTTACTTCGTGCAGTGGATCTGGCCCGGCACGATCCTCTTCTATTACGGTGCGTATTTCATCATCGCCGCATTTGTATTTGCGTGGTCATCTCGACATCTCATTTACCTTTGCGTTGCAAGCATTGTGGCCGCAGCCTGCCTTTCATGGTGGCGCGCAAGCCAGTTGCTTGATGGCAACAACACTCGTTGGCTCTCGCCCTCGCCTGATACGCCACGCAATCTGCTCATTCGCACATTTGTTGACTACACCCACCCGGTGTTTCCGTGGATCGCATTTTTTATTGCAGGCATCGTGCTCGGGCGTTACATCCATCAATTAAATGAAATTCGCCTACGACTCATGTTCGCAGCAATCCTGCTCACCGTTGCCACGCATGCGGCCAATTTTGTGTTTACACCGCATTACCCCGGTTCCGATCACGACTTTCTTCTCGCAAAGCTGGTATCCACCCAGCCACTCGATCGTGGCATGTTGTTTTCACTCGGCACCCTTGCAACTGCCGTTGTCGCACTCTGTTTTGTTTCGCTTGTAGTTGAGCGCGTGCCACATCTTGCCCTCACACAGTTGTTTGCGCGAGTCGGACGCATGACGCTTTCGGTGTATCTACTGCATGTCATATTTTTTAATCTGCTCGTCCACCAGTTGCATTGGGTGGGTGCTACCGGGCTCGACACCGCACTTGTGTTGTCGCTGTCGTTTTACGTCATTGCACTACTGCTTTCAAATGAGTGGAACAAACGCTTTGGACTCGGACCAGCCGAACGCGCTTACCGAATATTTGGTGGATGACCAAAAGTCAGCGCACTATGTCAGAACAATTACCGCCAATGTGGCAAGACTTGCTTGCCCACGAAACATCCAAACCGTACTGGTCGAGTTTGCAAGATTTTGTTGCTACCGAACGACAAGTTGCAAACGTCTATCCACCTTTAGGCGCAACATTTCGCGCGTTTGCACTCACTGCACCGCTTGATGTGCGAGTAGTGATACTTGGACAAGACCCATATCACTCGCAAGGACAAGCAAATGGTTTGTGTTTCTCGGTAGCCAACGACGTCAAGATCCCCCCGTCGCTGCGCAACATCTTCAAAGAGCTGCAATCTGACTGCGGCATTGAGCCTTCGACAAGTGGCGATTTGACCACATGGGCGCGGCAAGGCGTGTTGTTGCTCAATGCAACACTCACCGTGCGAGACGATGGTGCTGGCACGCACCAAGGTCATGGTTGGGAAGCTTTTACTGATGCCGTCGTGCACACACTCGGATCACTGACGTCGCCCATTGTGTTTGTGTTGTGGGGCGCATTCGCGCGCAATAAGAAATTGCTTATCACGCAACCACAACACACAGTCATCGAGTCGGCGCATCCAAGCCCGTTGTCTGCGCACAATGGATTTTTTGGATCCAAACCCTTTTCTCAAATCAATCAAGCGCTTCAAGCAAACGGTTCAGACCCCATCGACTGGCAGATACCCAACCAATAACTGACTGGCTTTGTGCAGTACGAGTGCGAAAAGATTAGATTTGGATCATGGGAACCGTCCGTCGCTTTAGTTTTATCGAATGCGACGCCGACACGGTGTGGGCTTTTGTCGGTGCACCAGAACGACTGCATGAATGGTTTCCAATTACTTCGTGTCGTGTTGAAGGAAACAAACGCTGGATCTCGCTTGCAGCCGGCATCACATTTGAAGAAGACATCGTCACTCTCGACCACGACTTGCGTCGCTTTCAATACAAGATTGTCAACAACCCACTGATCACGTTTCATCTCGGCACAGTTGATGTAATTCCAGATGGCCCCAACCGATGTCTACTGATGTATTCGACCGATATGGAGCCAGAAGTGTTGGCGCTGCCAATCGGCGGTGCTGCGGGCGTTGGCATTGCCAAAGTCAAAGAAATGTTTGATCGGAAATAAATGGGCCGCAAGATTCTTTTCATCACCACTGACCAACAGCGCTATGACGCACTCGGTTGCAATGGCGGAATGATTGCTCGCACGCCGACAATTGATGCTTTGAGTAAGCACGGGATCACGTTTGATCGCGCGCATCCACAAAATGTGGTGTGCATGCCATCGCGCAGCACAATGCTCACTGGTCAACATGTTGCAACACACGGTGTGTGGATGAACGGTGTGCCTCTGCCAGAAGATGCGCCGAGTATTGCAGCAGACTTGCGAGCAACCGGTTATGCAACCGCATTGATTGGCAAGGCACACTTCGAGCCATTGCTCGATCCGTTTTTGCGCTTCACCGAAAACCGCATGGGCGCCCATCGCTCGACGAACGAAAACCCAAATGATCCGCACCGTGGTTTTGACCACATGGAACTCGCAACCCATGGCGCTGCAGGTGCACTGCACTACTCACAATGGATTCGCGACAACCACCCAGAAGCCGTAATGAATTACTACCGCGTTCTTGATAACGAGTTGCAAGTCAATGCAGAAGGTGGTGGCGACACTAAAGCGCCACAAGTGCACGTCAACCCAATCCCCACCGAGTGGTATCACACCGAATGGGTTGCTCAACGCACAATTGCATGGCTCGAGTCGCTGCCAGCAGACCGCGACTGGTTTTGTTGGATGAGTTTTCCTGATCCACACCACCCATGGGATCCACCAGCATCGGAGATGCACCGCGTTCGTTGGCAAGATCTTGATCTTCCAGAAAACTACATTGCAAATTCAACAACCCGCGAAGCCGTTCTCGATGACAAACTGCGACACTGGCGGGGTTGGTACGACGGCACATTTGTCTCGAACTACGAAGCACCAGCTCGTTGGGTGCCAGCAACACTCACACAAGACCAGGTACGTGAAGTAAATGCGTATACGCATGTTGAAAACGAACTGATCGACGAAGCCATCGCAAAAGTAATG
>Ga0208363_1000413_pt1 | contig 10794 bp, 13 predicted proteins | sample LakMenEpi03May11_FD_150666 | JGI IMG/M metagenome (GOLD analysis project Ga0208363, IMG submission 150666) | Freshwater microbial communities from Lake Mendota, WI - 03MAY2011 deep hole epilimnion (SPAdes) | ecosystem: Environmental > Aquatic > Freshwater > Lake > Epilimnion/Euphotic zone ...
AGCCATTCTCACCGCTAAGACGCAAAGAGTGCAAAGGAAGTAAGGAAATCTGGACTTGTCTGGTGCTTCTTAGCGTACTTTGCTTATTCGCTGTACATATAATTTCGCTTCGGATTTTTTCAGGGAAAACTGATTTTAGATGAAGGAATGAGTACAACCGTCGCTTTCGCCTCCGGCTCTGACAGATATGTGGGTGAGGAGGCTGAGCAATGCTCTGGATGGGTCCGCTTTTTCTTTACTGGTTTTATTTCTATAGTCCGTGATTTCGCAGAGAATGATGAAAATGGTTATTCCCCGGGAATGGTGATCTACTAATTGGTGGGATTAAACCAATCCCTGAGCAACTAATAACGGCCATTTCGATAAGCTCACTGACGGGATAAGAAAAACCGACCCCTGATTTCCCGAATGGCCAACCTTCGTCATTGTTAAATCTGGTCCCTGAGCTTGCCGAAGGGGCTAGCTTCATATGTTTCGTTATTTTCGCCGCACGTTTTTTTTCAACTTCGCGTAGGCGGGGTTCCATTCTTATTTTTTCTTTCACTGCCCGTTTTACAATCAGGAATTCTTCCTTCGCTTGCGCTGGTATATATTAATCTTATCAACCTACTTGATGCCCATTGGTTAATGGTAGTAGCAGACGAAGCCAATGCGAAGACGAGACCGTTTTGCGCGAGGACCTCTCGTAGATTCCTGCCTTAAGTCTGGGCCTGCCTTCCGCCGAATTTTCCTTAGTTCGAATAGTCACATGTATGCGTTTCATGTTTGTATTTAGTCGGCATTCTTTTCCTTGCTATTAGGATCTGAATTCCCTATGGTTACGTTGTTAATTTACAGTTTATATTAAGTTACTTACAGGCTTTTATGACACCCCATCAAATCGTTCAGATGATTTTTGATGTCTATAACAAGGTTGGTCATCGACAGTATGGTGAATCAGTGACTGAATTGGAACATGCATTGCAAGCTGCGACCTTTGCAATGCAGTTCAATAGTTCAGATGCTGCTGTGGTTGCATCACTTTTGCATGATTATGGGCATCTTCAACATGATGAAGGTGAAGATGTTGCGAGCCATGGTGTAGATATGCGCCATGAGGATCTGGGTGTGATAAAGCTGGCAAGCTTTTTTGGGCCCGAGATCTTAGAACCCATTAGGTTGCATGTTGCTGCGAAGCGATATTTGTGTCATAAAAATCAAGCTTATATCGATGGTCTATCGCCTGCATCCCGTCTGAGTCTTGAAATTCAAGGCGGCCCCATGTCTGATAGGGAGGGTGCTGAGTTTGAATCGAGTCTTTATTATAAATCAGCAGTTGAATTGCGGCGATTTGATGACATGGGAAAAGTTTCTGGGATGAAAACACCTACACTTGAAAGCTTTTATTCCTTAGTTTTATCGTTTGTCGTAAAGTGATTACCTTTCAAACTATGATGTACCTTGTTTTATCATTAAGTTGCCAAGCAGAGCAGTTGAATGTTGTTGATTGGTCTGTTTTTTAACATTAACAGCATGGTTCTGTTATTATAATTTTTTCGCTTTCGATGAAGAATGACCTTTTTATAGGCGGGATTATGAGAGTGCTGGGTTTCAAAAAGCTTGCTGCGGTTCTTTTTGTAATTGCAATTTCGTTTCTGGTAACAGATTTGATTGCTTTCGAGGGGAAGCCGCAAAAAAATGTTGATTCTTTGTTCAAAACAAAGGTGGTGCGAGTTTCTTCAGTTATTGATCTAGCTTTTTCTAATTCTGTAACAAAGCTCGATTTACTATTAGAATGGTCGGATAAGGTTGAGCCCGTTTTAATTAATACCGTTGCTTATGAAATTGAATCCAAATACGAGGGGAAAACCCTTGCGCCTATTTCCACTAAGGGAAAGTCGTTTGCTCCGGTGGAAGGGACTAAGAGTTTGCCTTTTGTGATTAATCTCCCTTATTTGAAAAGGGGCAAGGCTGATACTTTTTCTATCCAAGGGAAAATCAAAGCTATAATTCCAGAGGATTTTGAGCAAATCGAATTAGGAAGTCTTTCAAAATTGGTTGCAGAAGGTGTGAAAGCTCAACTTGGTTTAAATAAAAAAGGTTCTTCTTCCAGTCTTAAAAAAGTAATAACAGGAACTACTAAAATTTCTTTTGGTATTCAGACAGAAATAGGGGACCAAGGGCCAGAGTTTGATACGAGCCAGAATTGGGCAGTACTCAACCAGTTAAAACTTGTTAACAAAAAGAATCTTAAAGAATGGCCAGCGGATGGTTACATTGTTGAGATGATGGAAAATAGGACTGCATCTATTACGTATCACTTCTTGCTAAAAGATAAGGCATTGGGAGATTTTTCAGATTGGAACCTGATTTATAAGTCTGTTACAGCCATGAAGTATAAAGATATACCATTTCAATTTGATATGGTTCCAATCCCGTAGATAAATAAATTGTTTTAAAGATTAATAAGCAATCAAGCGAGGAGCAATTATTTGTCCAGTTGCTGGTTTTGCTTTTTGAGTAGAGTTCTCAGGAAGATTCCAAAGCCTGTAACAAGAGCGAAGGGCATGCCAGCCATTAAGTAAATACTTTTGTTAAAAGCTTTGGCTTCGTTGTATTGTTCTTCCTGGCTTGCTTCTGGGGAGTTTCGTGTTGCATCCCTGCAGTTGGGGCAAGCGTTTGCATTAAGATGTAATGCAAGGGCAAGAAAACCCGCAAGGCTTATTTTTAAAATGATTGATTTATTGATGTTCATAATTTTTTCTCGCTTAATACATTCTATAGAGCATCCAATAGACCACAACACCAGTAATAGAAACATAAAGCCATATAGGGAAAGTGATGCGGGCCAGCCGCATGTGTTTGGAAAGATTATCTTTAATGCCATGATAAGCGGTAATTAGAATCATGGGGGTGACTATAATTGCAAGGATGGTGTGTGAAATGAGGATGGTGAAATAAAGATAGCGGATCATATCAGGGGCATCAGGGTTTTTGTCACGAAAACTGGTTGCAACCCCGCCTTTGACAACCAGATGGTAGTAGAGGTAGGAAGCTAGAAAGATTGCGGAAACTGCAACCGCGGTCAGCATAAAAGCAGAGTGAAGCTTTTTGTTTTTGCCTACTTTGATGGCTAAAAAACCAGCGATGATTAATAGGCCTGCCAAGCCGTTAAGGCTAGCATTCCACCCTGGGCAAATGAATTGGTTTAGGAAGTCCACGGTCTTATTTCTCCCTTGCAAGTGTAAGAATATGAGATTCAAGGGCTTTGATTTTATCTTCAAAATTATCAACTGGGGCGCCTTCAGGCGTGGTGGGTGTGCCTTCAAAATAGCCCCTGATATGTCCTGCCTTGTCAATGAGAACAATTCTGGGGCTATGAATGAATTCATTGCCTGGTTTGGATTGTTCGGGTGAGTTATGACCGACCGCGAGTCGGAATTTTTCTTTAATTAATTTGTGTAGATCTTCTTCTTTGCCTGTAAGAAAGAACCAGCGTTTGGGATCTGCTCGGAAGTTTTCAGCGAATAGGTTTAATTCTTTTGGATTATCGCGTTCTGGATCAACGGTAAAGGTAACAATTCGCAGGTCGGGAATAGCCTTTAGTTTTTCTTGTAAACGGGCAAGGGTGGCGCAAACTTGAGGGCAGGGGCCGGTGCAGCGGGTAAAAACAAAAGAGGCTAACCATACTTTGCCTTTGAGGTCGTCTTGAGAAATTTGTTCGCCATTGCGTTCAAGGAAAGAGAAATCGCCTACGGTGCCAAAATTTTCAAGTTTTTCGGTGGTGTTTTTGTTGGTGCATCCAATTGCAGTAATGAGTGAAAAGAGGATCAAATAAGAATAAAGGTAATACTGCATGGGAGTTACCTTTGGCGATAAAAAATGGTGTCTGGGAGGAGGCCTGCAATCAAAAAGCAGCAAAGTAAAGCCGTTGGAAGGATGATGAACCAGACATTTTTAACATCGCGTTTGATATGCATGAAGTTTAAACTTGCAAGGACGACTTGAAAGCAGATGATCCCAAGGATTGCAAAAAGCCTGATCTTGTTTTCAAGATAAGCCCCGATGATAGGAAGCAATAGCGCATTGAATGCAAGAACAGTCGCAGTAATAAACAGCATTGTTTGGCTATCAGAATGTTCTTTGTGTTCCATGATTGTTGCCTAAAGGAAATATATAATCGGATAAAGAACAAGCCATACGAGGTCGACAAAATGCCAATACAAACCTATGACTTCCAACGTACCTTCCATTGATTGCAGATTGCCAAAAAGGCCTTTTACAAAGATTCCTAGCATGAATGCCAAGCCAAATAGTACATGGATTGCATGTACGCCAGTAAGTGCAAAGTAGCAAGAGGCCCACAAATTCCCGTTAGGAATTGCGGGGGGCAGGTGCAATTGGGGGTACTCCGCCAGTAAAAGATTTACTTTCTCGCCAAGTTGTGCAGGAGATAAGGGCCTCATGTAATCGTTTTGGGAATCTTTGCCATCGAGGGTAAGCAGATAAAGTCCGTAAGCATTTTTAATACTATCGGATTGATCTTTAAGATTGTCATTGGTGACCCCTGCGCAAATGATCCGTAATTGGGTTTGTACTTTGCGAACATAGGCGAGGCCGTTTTGCTGAAGTAGTTTTTCTCTTTGTACAGACATCCCAGGCAGGCACTCCCCGATTTTACCTGGGATGATGCCGTGTGCGAATTTTCCTTTGTATTCAAAAGCTTTGACGCCAAGAAAAACAGTTCCAAGGATAAGGGATGTGCCAAGGAAAAAGAGAGAAGAGGAAATTTTGTGTGCTTTAAGTGCATTAATGGAAAGAAGAACAGCAAGACTACTGCAAATTAAAATAACGGTATTCACAGCACCAAGCCAAGGTTCGACATGAACGGTTTTTTGGTTGGGCCAGTAAGGTATACCAGGGCCTGGAAGTGGGGCGCTTTCTCTTAAGAGCATGCAAGTTGCAAGTAACCCGGTAAAGAACATGACTTCCGTTGCAAGAAAAAGCCACATGGCTAGCTTGCCATTGCTTATGGGAAGATTGGTTGTGGTGTTCTCGCTAACAATCATGATGAATCCTTACCGGCGGAACAAAAGATTAAGGGTGTGGTCAATAAGGAGTAAAGCCCAGATACCCGGGAGGTAAATTAAGGAAGCTCGCATGACACTTCTGGCATTTTGCATGCTTCGTTCTTTATGAAATCTTAAGGTGGGCATTAGGAAAAAGATTCCTAATAGAACAGCGCCCATGAGATATAGCGGACCAGCAGCATGGATCAATATCGGGAAAAGGCTGACAGGGATTAGGGCCAAGCAGTAAGCACGCATTTGTAGGGATGTTACATCGCCTGAAGGATCAAAAGAGGGAAGCATTTTGTGACCGCCCTGTGCATATTGATCTCTATAAAGCCAAGCGATTGCGAGGAAGTGAGGAATCTGCCAGACAAAAAGAATCATGAAAAGTGCAAGGCCCTCTGGGTCGAGAGTGCCCCGAACGCCAACCCATCCAATAAGTGGCGGCATAGCACCAGGAATCGCACCGATGAGCGTATTCCAAGTGGTGAGTTGTTTAAGTGGGGTGTAAATAAGCACATAAGAAACCAATGTAAAGAATGCGAGTATTGCGGTAAGGATGTTAGGTACGGTGACCAATAGATAAGCAGTGCCACCCAAGCCAAGAAGCATGCCGAAGAGAAAAGTTTCAAGGGGTTGCAATCTGCCTGCGGGTAGAGGCCGATTAGCGGTGCGCTGCATAAGGGAGTCGGTGCGTCGTTCCCAAAGGTGGTTCAAAGCACCTGCCCCTGCAGAAACCATAGTAGTACCGATGACGGTATTTAAAACGACAAGAAGTTCAGCACCTCTAGCGCCAGCATAAAGGCCGCCAGCAGCTACTGAAAATAAAACCATGGCAGAGATGCGAGGCTTGGTCAGGTCGAGGAAATCCTTGGCCCGGGATTTGGTTCGGGCAGGGAGTTTCAATTCTAGAGTCGCACTAGCTTTCATTCTGTAGCCCTTTGTATTTTGCAACCTGACTTATTCTTAACGCTGCAGCAAAGGCGATGGCTAAAAGCAAAGCGCCAGTCAATGCATGTAAGGTGCGAACGGTGGCTTGTCCAAAAGAAACAGCCTCCTGAATCAAAGGTTTACCAGTTGCGAATTTGCCAATGTAGGCCTCAACGCCCAAAATTACCTGAGCAAAAACAACCAAGCCCAAGAGTATAGTGTAGGGCTTGAAAAAAGAGCGGGCATAGGTTGAACCAGCCATCCTGAGCGAAAGCCAAGCTACAATTCCAAAAACGATGAAAGCGCCAATCATGTGTAATCGTTGGGCCCATGGTTGTCCGCCGTGCCTTACGATTACAGCCCATGCAAGCTGAAATAAAAGAGCAACGACAAGTGCCCACCCGATGAATGGGAGGAGTCGTTTTTCCTTGTCTTCAAGTTTTGGAAAAGAACCAGGGAAAGTTGCAAGGATGGCGGTGCCAGCAACTAAAGCGAAAACCATCTGACCGGTTGCGCCATGAATGGTTGCAAGTTCTGGGCCCACCAAAGCATGAAGGTAAACTCGTAGCCCGCCTAGCAAACCTTGGCTAATAACCCCAAGGTAGGAAAGAAGCGCGAGCAACTGTAAGCCTGCGTGTTGTTGGTTATTTCTAAATGCGTTGATTGATTGAAATAAAAGAAACGCTGCAGATGCTAAAGCAATGCAGAGGCCGATTCGCATTTTCATTTGGTTGACTGCGCCTATCGGATCAGCCAAGGCTTTGGTTCGATCGATGCTGGTCATAGCGATAGCGACGCCCAGAGAAACCCCCACGATGCAAATTACTGAAGCGACCTTGCTGGTTATAGTTTTATTTGCAAGGAAAGATGTAAGAATCATTCCAAGAATTGCAAAACCACTGATATAGCCTACGACTCTATGAATATGTTCGATGAAATATCCAGCAGAGGGTTCTGACCAATTTTGGCTTAACAGATACCAGGGTTCGGTAGGCCAGATGGGATCAACCATGCCAACTCTGTAGGTGGTGATAAGCGTTCCTAGGGTAAGGAGCGAAAGAACTAAAATAGCAGAAATCCAACTGCAAACAGCAGTGATGGGCGTTTTTGTTGGTGCTAAGTTAATGATCTTATTCATGATGTTTTACCCCGTCGCTAGCTGTCGATGATTGGGTTAAATAATCAAGTGGTCCATCAATTGCGTATTCGTATGGGCCTCTTTGAACCACGGGTATTTGATCGAAGTTTCCATGGGGTGGTGGGGAAGGGGCATCCCATTCAAGAGTGTTGCAATTCCAAGGGTTCTTGCCCGCTTTTTCACCAAACCATAAAGAATGAAAAATGTTGATTACAAAAAGCAGTTGAGTTAACCCTAGAAGCATGGCAGAAATCGTCATGAATTGATTGAGGGGCTGCAGGTTTTCGAGATACTGATAAATCGTAGGGTCATAGTATCGCCTAGGATGCCCCCCGATTCCCAAAATATGCATTGGGAAGAATGTTAGATTTCCAAAAATGAAGGTGAGTGCGAAATGAACTTTGCCTAGAGGTTCGTTCATGAGTCTGCCAAACATTTTGGGGAACCAGAAGGTTATACCCGCAAAGATGCCGAAAATACTGCTCATGAAAAGCACATAGTGGATATGAGCAACAATAAAATAAGTGTCATGGAAATAAACATCAACAGGGGTAGCTGCCATGAATATTCCGCTCAACCCACCGATCACAAACATCGATACAAAAGCGAGAGCGTTGAGCATTGCGGTGGTGTACAGGATGCTAGCTCCCCATAAGGTAGCAAGCCAGTTGAAGGTTTTAATTGCACTGGGCACTGCGATGAGAATGGTAGCAAGCATGAAGCCGGTACCAAGTCTTGGGTCCATACCACTTTGAAACATGTGATGGCCCCAAACGATGAATCCCAAGGATGCAATCGCAGCCATCGAGAACACCATGGGTTTGTAGCCAAACATCGGCTTTCTGGCGAAAGTTGAAATAATATCAGAGACGACGCCCATAGCTGGAAGGATCATGATGTAAACAGCAGGATGGGAATAGAACCAGAAAAGGTGTTGCCAGAGCAGAGGTTGGCCGCCCCCTGGAGTGGTATGCCAATTACCGAAGCTAAGCCCGCCTGGTGGCAGGAAAAAGCTGGTTGCAATAAGTTTGTCGAGTAGTTGCAGCATTAAAGCAACGGTAAGAACAGGAAGAGCAAGTGCTTGAAGAATAGCAGTGATAAAGAGAGACCAAACTGTAAGGGGCATGCGCATAAGATCCATGCCCGGGGCACGCATGTTAAGAATCGTGGTGATGTAATTAACAGACCCCATCATCGAGCCAATGCCCACGAAGATAAGGGAAACAAGCCAGCATATTTGCCCCATACCTGCACCAGGCGCAGAAGGAGAATTGAAAGAATCATCTTTGAAGACGGTGTAAGAGGTTGTAGGCTCGCCTGGCTTTGCGGGGATTTTTTCAAGGCCCGCATCTGCGCCAACATTGGATAGGGTGGGGTAGCTCGTCCAGCCTGAACTTGCTGCACCACCATCCACAAAAAAGCTTGCCAAGATAATGATAAAAGCAGGCCACATCACCCAATAGGAAAACATGTTAAGCTTGGGGAAAGCCATATCCCTTGCGCCAATCATGAGCGGGATAAGAAAGTTGCCGAAGGTTCCTGTCAGCCATGGAATGATCACAAAGAAAATCATGATGCTGGCGTGCATGGTGAAAAGCATGGTGTAAAACTCGGGAGACATTTTGCCGCCCCAGCTTTGCGGGAACCACTTCCCAATGTAGGGAAGGTTGCCATCAGGCCATGCTAGTTGCAATCGAATAAGTAGAGCAAGAAGCCCACCTATTCCGAAAAAGATCAGGCCAGAAAACAGGAACTGTATTCCTATCATCTTGTGATCTTGAGAGAAAAGATAGGTGGTCAGGAATCCCGACTTTGTTTCAGTAGTGTGGTTAGAATCATGGTTCATGGCTTGACTCCGTTGCTTGAAGCGACGACAGGAGCCAAGCGGGTTGATTCATGCAGGCGTTGGTTTTTTAAAGCATCTGCAAACCATAGCTCGTAATCTTGTTTCGACTCATGAACGAAAAGTTTTCCCCGCATACGATAGTGGTTGCCCCCACATAGTTCTGCACAGGCGATTTCCCACGTGGAACTAGGGTTAAGCTCTTCAATTATTCTTGTTTTTGGATTGTATCGAACATTCGCCTCTATTGGCGAAAACACCATGGGCATTACTTTTCCTGGAAGAGCATCTTGCTTAAGCCTTAAATTTGGCATGAAAAAACTATGGATGACATCTTGGGTTTTCAAATGAATCTTGACCTTTGCATCTTTCCACACGTGAAGTTCGTTAACAACATGAAGGTCGTGAAGGTTCCCAAGATCGGCCCACGCCTGAGGATCTGCAGGAATGTGCCCTTGTGGATACCGCATGCGCCATTCCCATTGCCTTCCTAAAACGGTTATATGCAAGTCGGATTCGATGTTGGTGCCTTTGTACCTTATAGGGAACCATGTATCGATTTCGATGTATTTCATTTTTGCCCAAGTCGGGGTCTGAGCAAAACCAATGTAGAGTAGAATAATTGCTGGGATTGCAGTCCAGATGATTTCAAGTTTTGTATTGCCATGAATGTGTTTTGCTTTAACCCCGTCTTTTGCATTAAAGCGGAACATGCAATAAACAAGCGTGCCTTGGGTAATAACAAAGAAGAATCCGGTTGCAACCAGAATGAGGTAAAACAAATGGTCAATATCTGCACCATAACTGGCGATATTCTTGGGCAACCACCAACCCATAGCGGGGGCAATTGCAAATAGCCCGATCGCTGCGAGGTTTACTGCTGCAAATAATAGGCCCCAGCATCTATGCACTGAATCTGCTCCTGCTAGTTTTACTTCGTGCTTTCGGGAAGCACTGCAACCCCGCGGGTTGCCTGACCATAAACTTTTGAACGAACATCATCAGGCAATAACCCTGGAAAGGGAAGAGCTTCGATGAAGTTGACAAGGTCCCATATTTTTTGGCTTTCTTCGTTTGCTGGAACTGTAACCGCAGGCATTTTTGAAGGAGGAATTCCCCTCTTAATACGCCAGTAAAGATCAACAGGCCTTCTGCCGCCTCTATATATAGATAGCGTAAGGTTCGATGGCCTTACCAAAGTTCCCCAGTCATCATACTGGTACAAAGGCTGTCGCCCGAAATCTTGATGGCAACTCACGCAACCAAAAGCATCCGATGCACTGCTGCTGAAAAGGTGGTACCCACGCTTTACGGATTCAAGCATTTCTGCATCAGAAAAGTTGGGATATGCTGCTGGCTCAATTCCTTTAGCATCAGCTTTTTGATAAGCCTTAAGAAGATCTTTTAGATAAAGCTTTACGAATTCTTGCACGGTTTCTTTGGCTGGCTCTTCGTCCGGTAGCAGTTCGAAAAGTTCTGTCACACTGTTTTTCTTTTTAAGCAGGGTGCGAGTTGTTTCAAATTCCACTTCTCCCCTCAAGGATAAATGAAGCACATAGCTGGTAAGTTGTTCAAGCGCCTGTTCACCTAACAAGCCAAAAGCAGGCATGGAAGTTCCTTCAACTCCAGCTTTAAGGCTGCGGAGGATATCTTCCCGGCGAGGTTTGATTTTGTTGCCACCCGGGTTGGAGGAAATAAATTTAAATTTACCCTGCCTGAAGTCTCTGGGGTGCGGGTTGACCCACGGGCCAGTGGGCCCTCGGCCATCGCCTGCTAATCCATGGCAATGCAAACAATTCCTACGGTAAAGCTTGCTTCCTGCTGCAAGTGTT
>Ga0208363_1000416_pt1 | contig 10756 bp, 5 predicted proteins | sample LakMenEpi03May11_FD_150666 | JGI IMG/M metagenome (GOLD analysis project Ga0208363, IMG submission 150666) | Freshwater microbial communities from Lake Mendota, WI - 03MAY2011 deep hole epilimnion (SPAdes) | ecosystem: Environmental > Aquatic > Freshwater > Lake > Epilimnion/Euphotic zone ...
AAGGCACGAAGGGAGCCTCAACAAATAGCGCAAAGTGATACCACAGGAGAGGAGGGCAGGTAACTATTGCTCTCGGCATTTCATGAGGTCAGAGATGTCTTTCGTATTCCACCCTTGGTTTGCATACTGCAAATCTTTCTAAGCTATCGCGCTTAGGATTACCATGTACACACAAGTATGTGAAGAAGAGAGTAGCCCTCTCTTATGTGGTTTTACTGCAACGCTGTTTGGCTCAATGCCCTTGGCGTATGAAGACTCCGTGAAGGTTAAAATGGTCTAGGTAGAAATAATACATTACCTAATTTTCTAAGTTGTTCTAAATAAATAAATACTTAAAAATTTACAGTTCTACTCGCAAACTGCAGACATAGGAGTCTTTTGAAATGCCATATGTGTGACATACAGCATGGCTGCCTGGGGCAGCAGATGGTTGTCTCTTCGGGTCATCTCACCGGGAACAAGTTGAGGACGCAACTTCAACGTATGGACGTATTGAGATAGGTCGCCCCGCTGTCAGTCCGGCTTCCGCAGCCTTTTGTTTGAGCCTATGCTGGCTGAAACGGAAGTGAGGTGTGGCCGCTTGCGGCCTGGCTTCTGCCCGCGAATTTCGTAGCCCATTTGTTCTTCAAGCGCGCGGAAGTTGTAACGGATCCTCTTTCCATGGGTAGCCGCCTTTATCCTACGCCGGGAGCGACCCCGCGCGCGGTTTGATAATGCCGCCCTTCTGCCTGCCCTTCGGGCCGCCTTCATGGCCAGAATCCAGTAAGCCTGTTCCTCATATGTAGCCTTATACAAAGCGGAGTGGTCCAGTTCTAACAGGTACTGGCATTCTGGGGACACCTCTGACGGAGGAGTCTCTAGTAGCTCGTGTATCTCACGGAGAACCTCCTTGCGCAAGCGCAGACGCAAGTAGCCCTGCCGTTTGTCATGGAGGGTGTAATTCCGGAAAATCCATTGAGAATGGGAGATTTGAAGAAGATGTGAGATAAAAATCTTCATCCAGTCAGCTCCGGTAATCCTGCAGGATGGGGCAGACATACAGTGCAGATTCTGAATGGCCGCTATCTCCACTGACACCTTCCCATGCAGAAATTCTGTCCAACCGATAAGGTCCTGACCGACGGCTGCTACCCTTATATCCCTCGAGGCGTAACCATCCCCGGCCACCAGTGAAACGAAGGATCTTGTCCCGCGGAACAGGAGATATTTCTCGATCCAGTACGCGAGTTCTGGGTCCGTTCGATCCTTCTGGCGCATCCATTGACCGAGGTTGTCTACGCTTTCCTTGAACAGCATGGTGCGGCCGTGGTCAGGGCAACGGTTTAGATGTGACGACCGCTCGGGGCCCTGGCAGCAGTTAGGACACCTGTCGTCCAGAATGTCTTGGATGCGGGCAAGATTGCGTCTTGTTGCGCAGATTCCTATGCATTGCTTTGACAGCCAAAGCTGATACATATCGGGCTTCGACTGCAGAGCTCTGTCTAGAGCTGTCCATGCGACCTGATTGAATCGTTCCCCGGACCAGCCGAGCCCTCCTTTATTCACGCCCCTCACTACCACCCTCGGTGAAGTATAAAATCTTCTTGCCTCCTCTGCCACCAGAAGGTACCGGGCGTTTGGTCCCACATCGGTAGTTGCTTTCTCATTGTTGATGAACACCGCTGCCTTCTCTAGAGGAAGTAGTGAAGGAGCTAGGGGTTTCGGAGAGTCCCGTTCAAGGTAACCCTTGATGGCCCTGTTGGCGAGATCGTCGCATATCACATTCAGTTGTTCTGATAGGGTGAGCTCCTTCCAGAGTTTTAGTTTGTCTTGGTGGGCTTTGACATGTTTGTACCTAAACTTGAACTGTACCTGGTGTTTCAAGGTGCGGATGGTTCGATGGAGATCAGAATGCTTAACCCCAATCCCTACCCTTTTCCTGTTTTTGCCAGCTTGATGTAGGGCGGCCATGTTATCGCAACTGATTTCGCCTAAAATTTCCTGCAGGGAGAAATATTTCGCAATGGCGGTGGCGAATGTGTGAATGGCCACCAGACCCAAAAGTTCTCCTCTGTAGGATCCTGCGCTTTGGGAAACCTCAAAGAAAGACCCCCGGAGAGTGCGTTTGCATGTAGTGCACGCTATTATCCACCCCGAACCGCTAACCGTTGGAGCCACTCCCCTATCGTATGATCCGTCAGTCACAGCGAGGAACGTCCCAGTTGCCAGCGCGTCCCGAATCCACATCACATCGATTTTCTCGTCCACGACGTACTTCCACATCCACTCTCCCCCCATCGAACGAAGGTGAGACCAGAACAACTGTACTGTTGAGGTCGATTTAGCGAGCGGAGGGCCAGTTTCTCTGCGAAGAATTTGTTCCCCGGGCAGCACCATCACATTCGCCAAGAGGCAGTGTGTGGGAATGGTATCCAGTTCGTGAGAACGATTGTATACCTGCCGTGACCGCAGCCGGTGCCCCTCACCTGGCCTGCTGTATGCGACGATCGCTCCGTCGCGTTCCGAATGGATGAGGAGATCGTCCCTGGCGTCGTAAAACCAATCCCACCGCCGGTGGGTAGTGTGTTCCCAGATTCCGAGCGGGCGTCGTAGGCTCCAACCTGGACCTGCCAGGGCTGTCCAGAGTTCTAGCCAAAGCTCCCAGTCGTGTTGTGACGGGCGTTCGTTGGGAAAGACGAAAGACGAAACACTTTTGGCTTGAGGAGCCGGATGCAGCACCAGTGCGATGTTAATAAAGCGCCCGCACGCTGTGGCAATATCGGAGAGAAAAATTAACTTCAATGCGAGCCGACAACGATTGAGAGTTTGAAGTTGCTGGCCCCTGTATCCTGCCTCCCAGAACAGGCGCACCAGTAGGGCGTCGTACTTCCGAGGAAGTGGGAGCAATGGGTAATCTAGATGGATTTTGAACTTGTAGTAGTGGAGCCGTTCCCATAGGCTTTTTGTCCAGCATGCGGTTGCGAGGATCTGGAGCTCATCGTAGTTTTCGTCGAACGGGTTACCGGTGCAACCTATCTCCAGCTGCAATGCCTCTAGGGATGCGGTGATCTTCCGTGCGAGGGTGGTTCCCGCTCCATAGTGTTGGATGAGCATATTTATCATTCCTATAGTTTGTTCGACGGAGAAGCTAAATAGTCCAATACCACCGAAGGCCCGGTGCAAGGTACGCCATTCTCTTTTTACATTCCTATTTATCCCCAAAAAGGATAGACATTGGAAATTCTCGGTTTGGAGAATCCGACGTGACTCCGCCAGTGGGATGGCTAGAGTGGCGATGCCGTAGCGAATGCCCGCCCACAGTTTGAACCTGTATGCTATCCATCCCAGTCGAGCTGGGAGATGTGCATTGCGCATCCTATTGATCCAATTTGCAGTCTTCCCCGTGACGTTCTCCTCAATATGTTTGGAGTCGTTGCCGTCAATCGCGGACCAAACTCCTAGAGATTTCTCCGCGGTGTCCACCTGCCCATTGGAGATCGGTGCTCTAGTGCCGTCGGGGAGGGGGATCGTCATTTCAATATCCGGTTGCGGACTGTATCTCCAGAGGCCAGTAATCCATTCATAGGACGCCAAGATCCACCTGCTCTTGTCGGGGTTGATCGCACCACCTGTGCTGTTGAGACCGGATGACCAAGCCTCCGCGGATGAATGCAAGCATTCCAGAACAGCCTCGGGCGTCTCCAGATCCGGGTGTGTAACTATAAGGTCGGTGTCATCGACATAAATTTCTCCGAGGAAGTCGATCACTGCCCCGCTAATGGGTGAAATAATACGTGAACCAAAGCCGCGACTTTTGTAGCAGTGCATTAGGACAGAGCAAATGATCAACCAGCAGGCCGGAGCGGCACCGTTGCCTTGACATAAACCCTGTAGCGGGTTATCCCTACCCCTTCCACCCATGAAAGTTTTGGAGTCGCCGCGTGCTGTCCGCTGGTAAAATTTCATCGACTGAATGGGGTGGAGCATGGCTACCACAGGTCCGACGGTCCCGATGATCGCCAGGAGGAGCAAAGACATGACAATGTGGTTGATGCGGTCATAGCATTTGTCAGCGTCAGCTGACATAGTTGCTAGTGGGTGTCGGAGTTGCCTAGACAGGTCCATTGTTAGTTTGTTGTCTAGCTTTGCATCCTCTGCTGTGCTCTCCTTCTGACTGTACTGATCCTCCGCAACGTAATCGAGTGCATACATCTTGTTAATGGCTTCATGACCAAATATCCATTTGTTCATGTAATTAAAGTCCGCCTCCATCAGGAGGATTGCACGCAGCTTGTTCACTAGGGCCACCCCTGCCACCTTCTCGAGCATTACCTGAAGACCGTGCCCCCAGCGGTCAGGAGGGCAACCTCCCCGTGCTATCAGTGTTATTTTCTGTGCGAGGAAATTAGTGACCGTGGCTGAGTGCGTTGCCGATTTATAGTGACCGGCATGGATTCCGGAAATTGAGGACGAGGTTCGCTCCTTAAATCTTCTCCAGTAGTACCGGAAATGATCGGCCGTGATCTCGACGACGCCGTGACCCTCCCGGAGTAGGCCGAAGAGGCGGATGACTTCCTCTAGGACAGTTGCCGTCACGTCGTCCACATCCCAGGGAATATGGACATCTCCTGTGAGTAGGCTATTGGCGAAATCCGTGTCGGAGAGGAAGCCGAGTCTTGTGCGCAGGGAAGACATTGTAATAGGTGCGCTCATTGATAGGTCAAATCGCTTCTCAGTAACTGCTTGAATCTCCCTATTCATCTCGTCTGTTGTCGAGATGTCAACCACAATCCCATTTTCTACCCTTTGAACAAATGGTATTGCGCCAAGGGTCGGCTTGTCTACAGCTCTGTTGATGCGCCGCCACATTGACTTCTGTTCCTCCCGTCCAATGATTCGAAGGATGTCTTTGCACTTGCTGTCATCACCGGACTCCTTCGCACGGATATAGCTGTCGCGCAGATGTACTTTCCGAAGCCCCACTGATTGTCCTTTCAATAATTGCAGGCGACGTGTGCACGCTTCGATCCCATCCCGGCATTGTGCCGCATTTAACAGACGCGGGGAGGGGATGCCACATCGAATTGCGTTCCGGTAAGCATTGCTAGCGTTGCGTGCAGTCCGTTTGCAAACGTTCAGAAGGCCCTGGTAGGCCCGACGTCGGTAGTGATAGATCCGCACAGGCTCGCTGAATGGCATGGCCGTCGAGAACAGGTGGCGGCATTGTTGTTCGCTGCCTCGTTGCATTTCTTCCATCTGAGTGTCCAGCCGCTGCATCGACAGTGTGACAGCTTCTGAGGTGGGAAAACCGTTGATTGATCGCCCACATGCCTCCAGTCGATCTAGCATTTTATGTATTTCCATCTGGCCCTCTAAATGGCTGATATAACGAGAGCGAACTCTGCTGTTCTTTGAGTTTAGACGACGAGCTTCGGGTCGTATCACTCTGAATTCATGCTTCCCAATTGCGGACTGTGTGGTGACGTCGACTAATACCGTCCGATGATCCCCGAGGCCTTCGTGGAAGGAGAGCTGTACCAACGCCGACACTTCCAGGTCGGGAGTGTGCCATACCCCGTCAATTGGGTCCACTCCGCCAATGAATGTGTGGGGTTCATCAGATCCCCAATATTGGTGCGTCGCCTCTACTAGGCCCATCTTGAGAAGGTACCGCGCCACGGTTCCGCGCAAGACATGCTCGTTCATGTCCATGAAGATCAGAAGCCTGTCTCCCTGACGCTGCCATACTTGAAGTTGTGCTAGAAAATCGGCCAAGAACAACCGAGCTGGACTTGTGTTCAGACCGTGTGTTTGGATGTGGCGTACCTGTTGCTGGAAGATCGTCTTAAGCCCTTTTGGTGACTGCCTGCCTACATTGTACGCAGCGACTACCCGTGTTCTGTGAGCCGGATCGCTGTAGAAAAGAGTAGAACACCAGCGGCCGAGACCCCGGAAATCTTCACCCTTCTGCTTCATATATCGGACCAATTCCCCACATGCAAAAGTGGCCGTACCCCCGGGCTGATAATGGCCGACCCCCTCATTCCTGTTGTGGGCTGCGTGTGTCCTGATGTCGGTAATGTCGTCGCGAAGCCAGGAGGCCAAGTTCGCCGAAGCCGGGAAACTAGACCAGTTAACCCCCACCTCCGACAAGCCGCCCCCCTGAACTTCAAATTCTTGACATAATCGGACTAAGTCCCCGGACTTCCGCAGGCGTGTTTCCGCGGATGCTGCACTGTTCATTTGCCCCCCCAGGAGTCGAAATACCCCGTCGGGCCTAGGTTTTGCTAAGTATCCCAATCGTTGCACGTGAGTACGCGCATAATGCCGGGCAAGATTGCTGGCCTCGATCTCGGCTATACGTTCATCGAGATCACCAAGCTCAGGAGAGAGTTGGCGGGCCCAACCAGAAGCCAGCTGTGTTGCTACCGAATTCGGAATACCGGACCTCAAATTTGCTAACCTCCGCTCCATCCACGATTTAGCATCTTCGAACCCTACCTTCCTAAACTGGTGAAGTCTAATGTCATTATTTCCTAAAGTTTCTAAACGTGATCGACGCCCCCCCCGATGATCTCCCTCGCGCCCATCGACGCTCCTATCCAATACATTTAAGATTCGGCGATATACGGCCGCCCTTCGAGACGACCGTCGTGATCCTGACGGACGCCTATCCCCACTGTCAGCAGATTGCCCCATGGCATTCACACCACTAGCTGCTGAGCCTGTGGTGTGTGCCATCCTTCTACCCATCAGTGTGGCCATCCCCCGCCGTTGTGGCATCGTCTTCCTGTCTCTGGAAAGGTTCCATCGCAGTGCCTTCTTGGGCCTGCTCTTGTGAGACTGACAATTGAGGGTGGCGCTGCACCTGGATCTTCTCGGCGTCCAAAACCGCGTATACTGACTCGGGGTAGTCAGCAGAGGTGAGGTCCTCTAAAATTAAGTCCCCTAAAATGAGATCGTTCACCTGCGCCAGTGTGATGATTTTCATGGACCGGTTGTGAGCTTCTATTACCTTCTTCGGGCCTGGAGAATCTCCGACAACAAGGGCGTCCGTGAGGCGTGAGATAGACATTGTGACTGTGCCCCCGAACTTCTCAATGCGGGACTTGACTCTATCCTTCCCTAAAGCAAGACCATGTCCGCTTCCCTGGAAAGGCCAGATTCCCGTCAGGACGAACCTTAAACCCGCTAAAATTCCCCCTTGAGCCCCTTCTGCTGCGGTGGGGGTATAGAGTTGGTTCTTGTCCCGTTGCCCTCGTCTTTGAGGAGTTGTCAAGTTAGTGATGTCTACATGGGCGCGCCTCGCCAGGTCCGCCAGGTGCGCCGGAATGTTATGACTGCCGTTCTCACCAACCCATTCGCGGATCATCCCTTCTATGTCCTTGCGGTGATCCTCCGAGAGACCTGTTGAGAAGCCAGAGCTGATTGATGCCATCCTGGTGACCTTCCCCGGAGAGTGAATCAGGCTACCCTGGCCTGCTAGCTCATCGCCGTCGGGTTGAGCGTCGCTGCTGGTCTCGTTGACATCCAGAGGTGAAGAGGTATTAGTCGAACCAAGTCCGACAGCGCTCATATTCGCAATGAAAACACCCTCTGTGTCGTCCTCCAGGATGTCCTCCTTTGATGACTCGCTCCCGCCAAAGATTGATGATTCCTGGGAGTCTACATCCTCGTCGTCCCGAGGCTCAAACGCTGTGCCCCCTAGAGAGACTGATTGGGCAGAAGTATACAAAGAAGAGTTTGTTCCTGCCGTACCCAAGCTCTTGAAGGACTGTTCCTCGTTGAAGTTAAGTGCCTCGGGGTGAGAGGGGTCGAGAAGTTGTGACCGACCCCGGAGTTCTAGCTCATGCTCCAACTTCTCTGATAGTTCCATACCTTGGGTAATATCCACCCAGGGGGCGTTTCGCTTTGCATCCTCCAACTCATCCTGCATCTCAGCTTGAGCGGCCGACATCACTTTGCCATCCTTGAAAGTCGCCTGGAGAGCATCCCGAAACGCCTGGGGAGTGAAGCTTTTCCTGATGAGATTCAGGGCGCTGTCATTCGTAACTCCCCGCTTCAGCAAGTGGAACCGCAGATGCGCAGCCGGACAGCCCGACCATCGTGTAGCGGTACCCTTGTGTCTCTCGCAGCCCTTGCCATTGGAGTAGAATCCCTTCCAACTTCCGTCGTCATTTTGAAACATTCCCTGCCATAGGCAGAGACGGTCTACCCTATGTTTAGTCATGATCTCCCGGACCGAGGTAGTCACGCTCTCCTGCTCATCGCCATCTTCGTCTGCCAGGCGGAAAAGCTCGACACGTTTGTCTGGGTTGACCAGACCGCGTAGAGCGACATTGTTAATGGACATCTGATAGGCGGTGTGCCAGTGCACATAGGAAGCGAGTTCCATCCTGATGTTGGGAGGCGCGTCGCGGCCGACGTTCTTCATGATTTTAACATTCTGTCCGAGGAGCTTGTATATCGCTTTGTTCTTTTTCATAACCTTCAGGATACGGTAGATGAAGTCCACCTCCTCCCGAGGGCATTCCAGATGCCACACCAGCTTATGGAACACCTGGATGGTTGCTTTTTCCTCCCTGCTCCGCCAGGGCGTGTTTTTGACGAAGTCCCTCACCATTTCGAAGTCTTGGAAGGCTCGCCCCCAATCTTTCCGCGGAAACTTGTTCGGGTACCGGTGGATTAGGCGGCTTTTCTCGGCGATGAGGGCAGCTTTGAGGTAGTCCCGGAGGCCGACCGCATCGCAGAAGGGAAGGTTGAAAAAAATTATCTCTCTTGTAGTGTCGAGATGCTGACAGGGTTTCCTTTCCATGGAAACAGTGCCCTTGTGCTGGGATTGCTTAGCCATTTTCAACAGAGTTTTTGCGAGGAGCGCATCCGGGTCGCCAGAGCATCTGAGGTAAAAGGAGGCTTGGAAGGTTCGTTGCCCCTTATCTTTGATAGTGTTTAGAAACATGCGGATGTCCTCCTCCCAGAGCCCCCACTCATCGTAGAAGTCGGTGAAGTCACGAGGAAGATCTGCAACTCTCTTCGCCTCCAAGGTTTTGCGCCTGTTCAAAATGCAGGCGGACTTGTCCCGTTCCTGCAGGACTGAGAGGCAATGACCGATCAAGCCTAAAAGGGTCTCTTGGACGTCGCAGGACTGCAGCTTGAAACGCATGCGCACCACACATTCGTTTGTCTTCGAGGGAGTCTTGTCCCCGTCCGTGAGGGTGGAGGGCCGCTGGTGGAATACCGTTTCAGCAGCAAAGGTGGCACTCCTACTTGCTTCCGCGTCCTGTGTTGGTGTGTCCCTGGGGATGATTGGCTTCCATGGTCTGTTGGAACGTGAGGATTTCTTACTAGAGGCGGACGCAAACAGCTCCTTCCTCGCACTGGATATCGCCCTCGCGATGCTGTCATGGTCGTCGTTCTCGGATGAGGCGCCCTCTTCAACGTCAATCTCCATCACCTCTAGTGACAGGACGTTGAGCTCATTGTCCTTTTCCGCGTCCCGGGTCATCGGAGAGGTACCCTGAGGGCGGGCGGCCTTGTTGCCGCGGTCTGTTGGGGTCCCCGCCGTAGCTTCTACCATAGCTGCCTCCCTAGTCAGTGGCGATTTCCTCTTGCTTAGTGATGACCCTGATTTTAGAATGGAGGCCGGCTGCGCCTCCTTAGTATTCTTGTTACCTCCTAAATAAGTTGGCATTGCGGGAGCAATTGGTCGAGGGTGGGCTCGGTTCGAAGGAAGGGTAATCGTGGGGGTTGGGTGTAGGAGTCGTCACTTTGAGTTAAAGTCTCGTGATCCTAATCACACCCGAGTTGTTCGTGTCGCTATTAGGACCAGGATTAAGCACTGAGTTGTCCGTGTCGCTATTCTCGATCAAGTCGTCCGAGTCAAACTCCAATTCCGACTCTGATTCTGACTCGGAGCTGACTGGAAGAACAGTCTCGCGGCGTGGTCGTCCACGCGATCTCGGGATGGCGAGGATGTACTCGAAAGGCCGTTGATGGGGAGCGCCGAACGGAGTATCGGACGGGTTGACTCGAGGACAGAAACGACACTCGTGAGGGACGTGGCAGGTGGGTATTTTAACTTTCCGCGGCACGTAGTCGAGCGTGAGTAAGCTGCGGAGGGAAGTCCTGATATACTGGTGCGAGTGCGGCCCAAGGACGAAGACTTGGTGTGATGAGTGGAAATATGGGATGTCGTGAACCCGCACGTGGTGTCTGAACCGTTCGAGAAGGCGACGGTCGTGTGCGTTGATCTCCAAGACAGATCTTACGGTGACCCAACGACGGTAAGCTGAAAACCAGGATAAATTGTGTTCGGGAGGTTGATGGTTGCATCTGAGAGGCATTCGACGTTCGTATCAGAGCTGGCGGCGATGTGATTCTTTTGATGTTTGTGTTTTAAGGAGGCTGGTTGACGGTGAAGGAGAAGGATCTCACGAGTTCCTCCGTGCACCTGTACCGTAGAGGAATAATTTTAGGTAAAATCCCCCCCCCAATGGAACTTCGCGATGGCCGAACGATGGCAAGCGAGGTCGCGGCGGCGGTAAGAAATTTACTGATAATATCCTAGCAGAAGTCGAGCAATTGGGGTGAGATTGGCCAATGAAGGAGCAGTGGTTGTGGAGAATTAATTTGTCAGAGTAAGAGCGTGTTTTCGTTAGTTGTGGTTTGTTATTCAGACTCTCCCCGCGCAGGAGAAGTCCGAAAAATCTAGTAAATGTCGGCTCTAGCCGACACAAACTGCCACGACATCGAAAAAATTGTGTCGGCGACACGGACC
>Ga0208363_1000422_pt1 | contig 10679 bp, 9 predicted proteins | sample LakMenEpi03May11_FD_150666 | JGI IMG/M metagenome (GOLD analysis project Ga0208363, IMG submission 150666) | Freshwater microbial communities from Lake Mendota, WI - 03MAY2011 deep hole epilimnion (SPAdes) | ecosystem: Environmental > Aquatic > Freshwater > Lake > Epilimnion/Euphotic zone ...
GGCATCGATGTCGGGCCGGCCGCCTTCCTCGGTCTTTCCCGCCGCCTCGGTTTCGGCGAGCGCAGCGGGCTGCCGCTCATCGGCGAAAGCCCCGGCCTGGTGCCGAGCGACGAGTGGATGCTCAAACATGAAAAGCGCCGGATTCTCAACGGTGACACGGCGAATCTATCCATCGGCCAGGGGAGTTTGCTCGCCTCGCCGCTGCAAGTTGCGCAGGCGATGGCGGGCATCGCCAACGGCGGGGCCCTGCCGAAGCTCCACCTGATCCGCCAGACGCAGGACACCCGCGGCCGCGTCGTCCAGGCGGCGGTTCCGGAGCGGAAGACCTGGCTCGGGGTCGATCAGAAAGCCGTGGAAATCGTCCGCCAGGGCATGGCCGATGTCGTCAACGGCGATGGCGGCACCGGTCACGGCGCGGCCCTCAGCTACACCACTCTTTGCGGGAAAACCGGAACCGCCCAATGGGGGCCGCCCGTCAAGCAACAGCGTCTCGCCTGGTTCGCCGGATTCCTGCCACAGGACAATCCGCGCTACTCGTTCGCCGTGCTCTACGAAGGCCGCCCCGGTGAAACCGTCTCCGGCGGGCGGATGGCGGCACCGATGGTCCGCAAGTTTTTCGAAGGCATCGAGGAAGACATCAAGGACGACATCGCGCCGCCGAAGAAGGCCCTGATCGTGATGCCGGAAGGAGTGCCGGTCCCTGCGGGCGAGGCGCTGCCGAATGATCCCGACAATGCCACGCCGCCCGCCGCGCTCCCGGTCGAAGGTCCGTTGAGAGCGCTCCCCGTCGAGCCGCTCGACGCGGGCGGGGAAGAGGCTGTTGATGGGCTAACGGAAGAGCGCCCGCGCCCCATCCGCGCGCTCCCGGTCCGCGATGACGAGGTGATCGAGGAAGGCGTCGAAGAGCCCTGAGGAAAGTCAGGGCGGTGGCCCGGAAATCCGCCATGGTTCATGGAAATTGGCGATTTGAGAAAAAGCGAAACATTCGGCCCTGTTTTGGCAGTTTCAGCCTGCCATGGAAGCACTGATGACCAAACCCGCCCACCGCAAGGGCAACGTCCAGCTCATCCACGCCGTGGGATGCCACGAGAAGATGCGGAAATCCCTCGGCTCCAAGCGCAAGCAGCTCGCCGCATTTGCTCGATACCATCCACGCGGCGCAGTTGCGGCAGGACTGGATGCGAGGGGTCCTCATCGAACAAGGGGAGGCCCCTCTCGAATTCATCGGTACCCGCTCGGTGCGGGATTCGGTCCGCGAAGTCGCCTTGCAGATCCGCATCACTCCGGGACTTGAGGCACCCTGGAGCCGTCCAACTTGGTCTGCAACAATGCCCTCAAATGAAAATGCCGTGGGCATGAATCGCTGGTCGCCAGAGTCGGTTCACAAGGACCCCGACGCGCGGGCCGGCTGCTATTTCGAAACCTTGATGCGGGCCGGGACTTCCTTGATCGGGATGCCGGCCTTGGTGAGGGCGTCCCAGACTTTGAGCAGGCGTTCGAGGGGGATGTTCTTGTCCGCTTCGAGTTCGAGTTTGCGGCCGGGATTCTGCTTCTGATAGGCGGCGAGATAGGATTCCAACAGGCCCTCCGGAACGGCGAGGGAATCCAGGGTGACGTTTCCAACGGCGTCCAGGGCGATGGTCGAGCGGGTGTCGGCGACGGTGTCGGAAGGGATCTCCCGGACGTTCGGCAGCTCGATCCTGAGCACGTCCCGCGGCTTCTTGAAGGCGGTGGAGACGATGAAAAAGATCAGCAGGACGAAGAGGATGTCGATCATCGGGATGACCGCCACTTGGCTGCGGGTGGTTTTGGGGCGGTGAAAACGCATGGTGGGTCAGGCGTTCGGGCCGGGCTTTTCGCAAGCGGACGCGAGATCCGCCAGCAGGGATTCCAGACGGGCCGTTAGCATTTCAATGCGGCGGCTGAAGTAGCCGTGGGCGATCACGCAGGGCACGGCGATGGCCAGTCCGACAATGGTGGTGGTGAGCGCCTCGGAGATGCCGCGGGCGATGGCGAGGTGGTCCGAGTTGTCTCCCAGGCCCTGGAAAATCCGGACCAGTCCGGAGGCGGTGCCGAGAAGGCCTAGCAGCGGCGCGATGGTGATGATGGTGTCCAGCACGGCGATGCCGGCGTGGAGGTGGAAGGTTTCCTCGCGGGCCGCGGATTCCACGGCGTGGGTGATTTCGGCGCGCGGCTTGCCGCGGTGTTTGACGACGATCGCGGAGAGCCGGGCGAGGGTGCTGGCGCCTTTTGCAAACTCCTTGAGGATGGGCTCCACCTTGTCCGCCACGATGCGTTGAGGGAACTGGCCCACTTCCCGCGCAAGCGCGGCCGGGATCACGCGGCGGTTGGACAGGGAGAGGAGTTTATACAGGATGGCCATCATGCCCGCGACCGAGGTGATGCCGAGCGGGATCATGAAAACCCCGCCTTTCTGGAGGAATTCCCAAACGATGTTGATGCCTGTGAGATTGGCGGCGGCGAGGGTGAGGCTGGAGGATTCGAGCATGTCGGTGAGTTAGAAGTAGAAGTTGAAGATGAGTTCGAGCGGTTCCTTGGCGAAGTCTTTGCGGACCGCGGCGGGCATCGCTGGAATCTCGGCGTCGCGGATGGAATTGAGGGTGAAGCCTTTCTGGACCTCGCCGGTCTCCATGTCGCCGACGAACTGGACCGAGCGCACCCGGCCGCTGGTCTCGACGAAGAAGCGGACGGTGAGGAACCCCGGGGTGATGAAGTCGCGGTGCCTGACGCAGTTGCGCTGCCACTCCTGCTCGACGGCGCGGCTGATGAGTGCCTGATAGCGGCCGAGCGGCGAATCCGCCACGTCGAGGGCGCTGCGGCCGGTGCGGGAAATCGAGCCGACGATGGCGGTCTTGCGCTGGTAGCCGCGGAAGCCGGGATCGTTGGTGGCTGCGGCGGTGACCGCGGGTTTCGGCGAGTCGGAGGCTTTGGGCTCGGGTCTGCCGTCCTTGGGCGATTTCGGCGGAGTGGGCTTGATCGCGTCGTTTTCCACAGTGTCCCGCGGGACCGGGACATCGACCGGATTCGGACCTTCCTTCAAACGCTCGCGGGGCGGAGGACTTGATTTGGAATCGTCCTCGCCGGGAGTGTCCGCTTTTTCGCCAGGCGACGGGCTTTCCGCGACCGCGGGATCGGCGATGCTGGGGACGGCGGGTGGCGTCGGCGTCGGTGGCAGTGGTTTTGAAATCTGATCGCTGGCCAGGCGGCCGTCTTGGTATTTGCTTTCCGTGGTCTCGAAATCCTCGCGGTCCTTGGGCGCGATTCCCGCCTGCGAAGGCAGCGGCGGCGCGGTGGCGTCGGGACTCCGGTCACTCGTCGCCTGGGTGTTCCGCTCGCCAATGAATGCGGGTTTCTCGGGAGCCGGCGCGAGCTGGTCATCGGAGGTTCTGGCGAACGACGGCTTGGCGGGTGCCGTCGGAACGAGCGACTCGGAATCCGCGGCGGCCAAGACCATTTCCGGGAAAATCGTCACCGTCGTCTCGCTCGCCACGGCGGGCGGCAGGGGGCGCGTTTTTTGAAACACCTGCAATTTCAGGGAAACGAACCCGACGGCCAGCAGAATCCCCGCGTTGACCAGCAACGACAAGCCGAACGCGACCGCCCACAGGCGGGCGTCCCCTCGGTATGCGGTTGAAGCGAGTGATTTCATTGGCGACGTCGCAAACCTTGTCGGGAAACACGGTGGACGCAATCCGGGAAATTCACACCATGGACGCTTTAATTTGATCCGGGGTGGCGGCTTTTTGAAAATGGCGGACGCGTTTTTCCGCCGTTTCGGCATAAAGAGGTGATTTTCGAGGCGGATTCGGGCGTCAATTCTGCGAACTTGTCGTGATTTCGGCAATTTCTGGTTGATCTCGGAAGGTGGATATCGCAAGTTTCGGCCGCCAACCCCAATTTTCATGAGCAAAAATCAAATGGACGGCGCACAAGCGCTTATCAAGACCCTCGACGACCTCGGGATCGAATACATTTTCGGCTACTCCGGCGGAGCGGCGATCCCGATTTTCGACGCGCTCGAGACGGTCAAAACCAAGATGAAGTTCATCCTCGTCCGCCACGAGCAGGGAGCGGTGCACATGGCCGACGGCTACGCCCGCGCCACCGGTCGGCCGGCCGCCGTGCTGGTGACTTCCGGCCCCGGTGCGGGAAACACCGTCACCGGCTTGATGACAGCGATGATGGATTCCGTCCCGATGCTGGTGATTTGCGGCCAGACGGTGACCTGGATGCTCGGCAAGGACGCGTTCCAGGAGGCCGATATTTTCGGTATCACCATCCCGGTGGTGAAGCACAACTACCTCTGCAAGGACACCAACTCCCTGCCTCGGATCGCCCGCGAGGCCTATCACATCGCCACCACCGGCCGCCCCGGTCCGGTGCTCATCGACGTGCCGAAGGACATTTCCCAAGGCCCGTTCTCCGGCGACATGAACCCGACCTTCGACCTCCCGGGCTACGATCCCACCAAGGCGTTCAAGATTTGCCCGCAAGCCATCAAGCAAGCGACCGACCTGATCGCCAAGGCCAAGCGCCCGGTGATTCTCGCAGGCCAGGGCTGCATGATCGCCCGCGCGGACAAGGAACTCATGCACCTGGCGGAAACGCTGAATTGCCCCGTCACCTCGACGCTGCTAGGCAAGGGTGTCTTCCCGGAAGACCATCCGCTCTCGCTCGGCATGCTCGGCATGCACGGCACCGCCTACGCGAACAAGGCGATGGTCGAGTGCGACCTGCTGATCAACGTCGGCTCGCGCTTCGACGACCGGATCATCGGCCAGCCTTCGAAATTCTGCGCCACCGCGAACATCATCCACATCGACATCGACCCTGCGGAAATGGGCAAGATGGTCCGTGCGCACGTGGAAATCGTCGGCGACGCCAAGGCCGCGCTCACTGAAATCAACGAGAAGATCGGCCCGCTCGAAACCACCGAGTGGATCGCCAAACTCGACGGCTACAAAAAGAAATTCCCGCTCTCCTACAAAAAACAAGGCGGGCTCCGCATGCAGCAGGTCATCGACGAGCTCTATCAACTCACCGAGGGCAAGGCCATCGTCTCCACCGACGTCGGCCAGCACCAGATGTGGGCGGCGCAGTTTTACAAGAATCACGAGTCCTACCACTGGCTCTCGTCCGGCGGTGCCGGCACCATGGGCTTCGGCTTCCCGGCGGCCATCGGCGCGCAACTCGCCTGCCCGGATAAAATGGTCATTTCCATCTCCGGTGACGGCGGATTCCAGATGACCCTGTTCGAACTCGCCACCGCCGCGATTCACAAGCTGCCGATCAAGATCGTCGTCCTGAACAACCACTATCTCGGAATGGTCCGCCAGTGGCAGGAGCTTTTCTATGATGACCGCACCTCCGGCGTGGACCTCATCGGCAACCCGGATTTCTGCAAGCTCGCCGCCGCCTACGGCATCCCGTCCGTGCACATCAAGCGCCCGGCGGATGTCACCAAGCAGTTGGAAAAAGCCCTCGCCTACAACGAGGGCCCCATCCTGATCCACGCCGAGTGCGTGAAAACCGACAACGTCTTCCCGATGATCCCCGCCGGCGCGGCCCTCGAGGACATGATCACCGAGGCCCCGAAAACCAAGATGGCCAAGCCCGTCGGTTCCACGTGAGCCGCGCGGCATACCAAATCTAAAATTTCTAATCTCAAATCTCCATCCCATGCCTCAATCCATCGTCACCACCGACACGCCCGTTGCCGCTCCGGCGGTTCCCCGCGGCCCGACCCACACCCTATCCGTTCTCGTCAGCAACGAGCCCGGCGTCCTGATGCGGATCTGCCAAGTCTTCTCGCGCCGCGGCTTCAACATCGACTCACTCGTCGTTTCCGAGGGCCGCAACGTGAACTTCTCCCGCATGACCATCGGCATTTCCGGTGATCCGCAGGGGCTCTCGCAGATCATCATGCAGGTCGGCAAACTCATCGACGTCATCCACTGCTCGGAGCACACCTTCGACGACTCGGTGACCAAGGAAATGATCCTCATCAAGATCCTCTGCTCCCCCACCGAGCGCTCGCAGGCCTTGCAAATCGCCGAGCATTTCTCCGGCAAAACCGTCGATCTCACACCCACCTCGATGATCGTCATGCTCAACGGCGACAGCCTGAAAATCGACGCCGCGATCACTATGTTCTCGCAGTTCAATATCATCGAGACCGTCCGCACCGGCAAGGTCGTGATGGCCCGCGGTGAGCAACCGACCTGACGGCGCGCACCTGCCGCAGTGGCTGAATCCCACTCCGAGCAGGAATACAAGACTATCGAAATACTTGCAAATACCAGCGACAGATCCGTAAGCGATCACGCGGAAAATCTTTCCTTCAAAACCCTCGGATTTTTTTATCTGCGGCATGGTCTTTGGCGTAAGTCATTCATCATTAAATAAACAGGGATTCATGGGCGCGCAAAGGGTCTGAATCCGATTCTTGGGTCTGACAAAAATTTCCACGCGCGGGAAAGTTGCCAATTATCGCGACAAATTTGCATTTATTGAATCGCTGCCGCACCAGCTTCGCAGCGCGGACCTCTGCAGAGGTGGCAGGAAGCTGAGGGAGGCGATGACGGCTCGACAGCCCTCGCCGGAGCCTGCGGGGCGGGCGGTGGATTGCCAGCTGGGAGGGTGATTTGTCATAAGAACTTAGCTCATTCGACGCCGCCGGGGGGGCGGTTGCTCTTCTCGCAGCCAAGGTGAAGTGGAAGCCATTCCCAGCCCCTCGAAAAATCCGGCAACGGGAGCCCGCTTTGTTTGTCTGCAATTCAAATCGAAGGGCGGGAACTGCTCTGGAGAGCGGAAGATCAGCGGCTAAAGCGTGGTTTCTGGTTCCGCTTGTCTGCCAGCATCCGCCATAAAAGATCGTAACTGACTTATATTGAGTATGTTTATTGAATTACTCATGGTTCTTGGAATGGATTGCCGCTCGGAAAAAGTTCCCCTCAGGACGAATCGAGACTGGCCGTCGGCGCACGCAGTCGGTGGGCGTGTGAAATTCGCGAGCATCCACCTGCATGCAACTCGCACTTGAAACGACTTTTGGGTTTTTTTCCTCTCGGATCAATTTGCGCCTTGTATTCGTTTTGAATGAATTTCTTGCCGCGCACGTGGTCCCATTTGCTGGCCGTCGCTTCCTTGGTGTGGCGGCCCTTGTCCTTACAGGCAGAAGACACAATTGAAGAATTCCGCGCGAAGGCCGAGCAGGGGGATGCTCAAGCTCAGTTCAATCTTGGTTTTTGCTACGATAATGGCATGGGCGTGGTGAAGGACGAGGCGGAGGCCGTGAAGTGGTATCGTAAGGCTGCCGAGCAGGGGGATGCGAAGGCTCAGGTCCATCTTGGTATTTGGTACGATGATGGCACGGGCGTGGTGAAGGGCGAGGCGAAGGCCGTGAAGTGGTAACGTAAGGACCAGGGCTCGTCATGTCCAGCCTGCGGGCAGGCAGTGAATTTTTGTTAATTTTTGTTAATTTTCTTTGTTCGCCGTCTCAAAATGATGCAGAACGGCCCGACATCAGGTGACTCGCTTACCTCTAGCAGCCTATGCTGTGTGTTGAGAGGCGCTCTTGCTGATTCGCTCCGGCGGCTTTTCATGAACCTGGGCCTCCCCGGTGCATGTCGGTCAACCTGCGACGAGGCAGACAAACCTTCGAAAAATCAATTGTTCGGCGAGCAATCCGCCGCGACCAAGGGCGGCAGCGTACCCGCAAAACAAACCTACATGAATCTCTTCAAAAATCCCTATCTACGCCTGGCATCCGCTGCCATTGCGTTGCCTTGGCTTTCCAACTGCACCTTCCTGCCCAGCTCCGGTCCATCCGGCTCCCAGATCTACCGCGGGGCTGGGCAAGAATCGGGCAATCCCTCTTATCAGCTGATTCCCGTCAATGACCAGGTGCTGCGGACGATCGCCTCGCGCGGTACAAAAACCCCGTATCTTTCGGCCGGCGGTCGCAAGTCGGACAATCTGTTCGGCCAGCGCGGCCTGGAAGGCTTTGGTGCCGCGGGCTCGCAAGCCATCGCCATTGGCGACGTGATCAGCGTCGCCATCTACGAGACAGACGCCTCGCTCTTCGGCCCCTCGCTCGCGTCAGGTACTCTCGCGGTCAATCCGATGACCGCGCTGCCGCCCCAGACTGTCGATCGCACCGGGGAAATTTCCGTGCCGTTTGTCGGCAGGGTGCGGGCCCTCGGACGCCTGACTGGCGACGTCGAAAAAGACATCAAAGAGGGGCTGAAAAAGAAAACCGCCGATCCTCAAGTGGTCGTCTCATTGGCCGATCGCAAGGGCGGCAACCTGCTCAGCATCGCGGGTGATGTGAAAGCCCCCCACCAAGTCCCGATTTCTCTGGTTGGCACCCGCCTCGTCGATGCCATCGCCGCCGCAGGAGGCAGCACCTCCGCTCCCTATGACACCATGGTCAGCGTGACGCGCAGCGGCACCACTCGCTCTGATCCTCTCCAGGAAATCTACGACATCCCCGCTAAAAACATCTCCCTCCGTCCGGGAGATACCGTGATTTTACGGAAAAGGGAACTCAATTTCCTCAGCTTCGGCTCCACCGGCCGCGTGGGTTCGCACCCGATCACGGTCGAGGACCTGAGCCTCGCGGGTGCGGTCGCTGCTTCGGGCGGCCCCACCGACATGCAGGCGAACCCCGCCACCATCTTTCTCTATCGCCAGGAGCCTGTCGCCCTCCTCCGCGCCCTCGGCAAAACCAATCTCGCGGGCGACGGCGTCACGGCCCCCGTCATTTACCAGCTCGACCTCCGCGACCCCCAAGGGTTTTTCCATGCCAACAATTTCACCGTGCGCGACCGCGACTTGATCTACTACGCCCCCGCTGGCAGCTCCAGCGTGCAGAAGTTCATGAGCCTCACGAATACCTTCCTCGCCCCTGCGATCAGCGCGGTTGGCACCGCCGCCTCGGTCAACACGCTGTCCAATTGAGCCAGCCTCCTCATCCTCCCTGTCCATTTCTCAAAGGCTGAAATCCCCGGCAATCCATTCCGCTTCATGTCCACTCTTACCACTCCTGAAAATCCTGAAAACGCCTCGGTGCCAGTCCCGCCCAAGGCCCCCGGATTTTTCCGCCGCCACCTGCTTTTCCACTTGTGCGTGGCCATCCCGACGCTGCTCGCGATCGGTTATTTCGGCCTCTACGCCAGCGACATCTACGTCTCCGAGGCGAGCTACGTCGTCCGCAGCCCCAACAAAAAAAGCGCCAGCGGTGGCCTTGGTGCTATGCTCGGCGGTGCCGGCTTCAGCGGGTTCTCGCGCGCCCAGGAAGACGTTTACACCGTCAGCGACTACGTCAAGTCGCGCGATGCCCTCGAACAACTCAACCGCAAACTCAATCTCGCGGATTCTTGGCAAAGCCACCAGATCGACCTCCTCCGCCGCTTCAACCCCCTCGGCTTGGACAACGCCAAGGAGAGCCTCTTCGAATACTACCTGCAGCGGGTGACCGTCAGGGTGGATCCCATCTCCGGAATCACCACACTCTCCGCTTCCGTCTTTTCCGCCAAGCAGGCGCTCGAGATTAATCAGCTCCTGCTGGGCGAAGCGGAACACTTGGTCAACGTGCTCAATCAACGCGGCCGCAACGACCTCGTCCGCTTCGCCGAAAATGAAGTCAAGGACGCCGAGCAAAAAGCCAAAGCCGCCGCGCTCGCCGTCTCCCTTTACCGCAACACCGAGTCCGTCGTCGATCCCGAACGCCAGACGGAGCTCCATTTTGACCAGATCTCCCGCCTGCAGCAGGAATTGGTCAAAACCCAAGCCCAGCTGGCGCAGCTCAACGCGTTCGCGCCCGACAGCCCGCATCCACCCACCCTCAAGCTGCGGGCGGAAAACCTGAAAAATGAAATCGACAAGGAGACCCAAAAAATCACCGGCGGCGAAAACTCGCTCGCCAGCAAGGCCGCCGCATACGAACGCCTCGCCCTCGAGAGCGCCTTCGCCGAAAAGCAGCTCGCCTCCGTCCTCGCCTCGCTCGAAGAAGCCCGCAACGAAGCCCAGCGCCAGCTACTCTACCTCGAAACCATCGCCAAGCCCAGCCTCCCCGACGAAGCCGTCTACCCCAAGCGCTTCCGCGGGGTGATCACCACCTTCGTCCTCGGCCTCGTCGCCTGGGGCATCCTCAGCATGCTCATCGCCGGGGTGAAAGAGCACCAGCACTGAGGAAGACAGAGGACAGAGGACAGAGGACAGAGGACAGAGGACAGAGGACAGAGGACAGAGGACAGAGGACAGAGGATTATGCCGATTCAGTCAGCCAAAGAACTAACAGTCTACACCAAGGCCTATGAACTGGCGATGGAGATCTTTGTGCTGAGCCGGTCGTTTCCCAGTGATGAGAAATATGGACTTACCAGCCAGATTCGGCGATCCTCACGCTCGGTTTGCTTGAACTTGCGGGAAGCTTGGGCCAAGAGACGTTACGAGGCTCATTTCATCAGCAAACTGACCGACTGCGACGGCGAGACTAACGAAACAGACTCGTCTTTGGATTTCGCTAGGGATTGTGGCTATATCGCGCAGGAGCATCACTCACATCTGACCAGCCTCAACCGGGAAGTTGGACGCATGCTGGGTACCATGATCCTAAACCCCGCCCCGTTCCTACTTCCCTGACCCGTCTCCCG
>Ga0208363_1000424_pt1 | contig 10663 bp, 9 predicted proteins | sample LakMenEpi03May11_FD_150666 | JGI IMG/M metagenome (GOLD analysis project Ga0208363, IMG submission 150666) | Freshwater microbial communities from Lake Mendota, WI - 03MAY2011 deep hole epilimnion (SPAdes) | ecosystem: Environmental > Aquatic > Freshwater > Lake > Epilimnion/Euphotic zone ...
AACCGATCGTGGTTTGGCATCGCTAAACACGCCCGCGGCTTTCTTCCATCCAGTTGGTCGAATGCCAAATGTTTTACCCAAGAGTGCAATAAAAATCTCAGTTTTTTCTTCGCCATAGCCAGGCAACTGTCGAAGACGCTTACGTAGGTCCTCTGCGTCTTCAAGCTTCTTCCAAACGTTTGATCCTTTGCCTTTGTATTCGGCATCAAGGATCACACACATTTGATGAATTCGTTTTGCCATTGATGCTGGGAAACGGTGGATGGCAGGTTTCTCACAGCAAACAGAAACGAACTTATCTTCTTTCATTGCGGCAATCTTTGAAGCGTCGCAGTGACCCAGTCTCTGTTTGATTGTGTATGGACCAGTGAACGCCCATTCCATTGGCACCTGTTGATCGAGCAGCATGCCAATGAGTAATGCCGTTCCGTTGCTGTTGAGCAATGCGTCGGCCTTTGGGATGCCAGTGATGTACAGGGGGCGAGTTGGAGAGGGTGAAGTTGCTGCAGCCATAGCTACAAGTATCGCTTATGAATAGAGCGGGCTGATGCCTTCTGGGTTTATTCCATATGCGGTAATCGCCGATTGCACAACTTCTGACTTAATGGTGCCGGCCAAAGCAAGTTGGTGCAAGACCGTGACAACCACGTGAGGCATGTCAACTTCGAAGTGTTGACGCAATGCCTCTCGGGTGTCACTGCGACCCATGCCATCGGTGCCAAGTGGCGTAAACGATCGACCAGGGATAAACCTTGCGACCTGCTCTGGTACTGCGCGCATAAAGTCGGTGACTGCAACAATTGGGCTGAATGGGTTTGGTGTGTCGCTCAGCAAGCGGGTCACGAGTGGTTGTCGTGGTGCATCTGTTGGGTGCAGTTTGTTCCAGCGTTCAACCCCTAATGCTTCTTCGCGCAAAGTTTTGTAAGAAGTGGCAGACCACAAGTCAATTCCGACGTCATATTTCTCGAGCAGTTCTACCGCCGCTGCTCGGGCTGCTCCTTGCGCTGCTCCTGAGAACAAAATTGTTGCTCGGTGTTTGCCGCCAGCAGCTTCTTGCCACTTGTAAAGACCTTGCACGATGTCAGCTCCGATTGCTTGCGTCGTTGGTCGCGCTGGCATCTGGTAGTTCTCGTTGTACAGCGTGATGTAATAAAAAATGTCTTCTGGTGCATCGCCATACATGCGGTTCAGTCCATTTTTGACAATGGCTGCTACTTCGTATGCAAACGCTGGGTCGTATGCCTGGCAGAAGGGAACTGTGCTCGCGAGCAACAGGCTGTGTCCATCTTGATGTTGCAAGCCTTCGCCCATCAGAGTGGTGCGTCCGGCAGTTGCACCGAGCAAAAACCCACGCGTGCGTGCGTCGGCTGCTTGCCAAATGAGATCGCCAACACGCTGAAAGCCAAACATGGAATAAAACGTGTAAAAAGGAACCATTGGCACGCCACGCGTTGCATAACTTGTGCCAGCCGCAATAAAGCTGGCCATGCTGCCGGCCTCGGTAATGCCTTCTTCGAGAATCTGTCCTGAAGTTGATTCGGCGTAACTCAGTAATAATGCGTGATCAACAGGCTCATATTTTTGTCCCTGTGACGCATAGATCTTGAGTTCTCGGAATAACGAATCCATTCCGAATGTGCGTGCCTCGTCGGGGATAATTGGTACAACACGTTGGCCGAAGTCTTTATCGCGAGCCATGTTGCGCAAGAGGCGTGTAAAGACCATGGTGGTGCTCACTGCTTGCTCACCGCTACCGGAGTCAAACTCGATAAATGCATCAGGGCTTGGCAATACAAGTGGCTTGCGTGCAGTGGTAGTGCGTTTTGGCACCGATCCGCCAAGTGCGCGGCGACGTTCCATCATGTATTGGTATTCAACACTGTCCTCGGCGGGGCGGAAATATGGAGGATCATCACCACTCAGTGCGCTATCTGGGATTTCGTCATTGAGATGCAAAGTGTCGCGCAATGTACGCAACTGTTCATCGGTCATCTTCTTGATTTGGTGGGTTGCGTTGCGGCCTTCAATTTCGTGACCGAGAGTCCAGCCCTTCACTGTTTTGCACAAAATAGCGGTAGGTCTGCCCGAACCGATGTTTTCACTTGCTGCTTTGAATGCTGCATACAGCTTGCGATAGTCGTGTCCACCACGGGGGAGCGTCTCGAGTTCTTCATCGCTTAAGTGCGAAACCATTTCGCGCAATCTTGGATCTGGACCAAAAAAGTTTTCTCGAATGTAGTTGCCGTTCTCGATGATGTAGCGCTGAAATTCACCATCGACGGTTTTGTTCATTTTGTTGAGCAGCACACCGGTAGTGTCGCGCGCTAATAGTTCATCCCACTTGGAACCCCAAATTACTTTGATGACGTTCCAACCTGCACCTCGAAACACTGCCTCAAGTTCTTGAATAATTTTTCCATTACCGCGCACCGGACCATCGAGACGTTGCAAATTGCAGTTGACAACAAATGTGAGATTGTCGAGTTGCTCACGTGCAGCAAGTGAAATTGATCCGAGCGTTTCTGGCTCATCGCATTCTCCGTCACCAAGAAATGCCCACACGCGACTTGCTGATGTGTCGTCGAGTTGACGGTTTTGCAAATAGCGATTAAATCTCGCGTGATAAAGAGCGGTGAGTGGGCCAAGTCCCATCGACACCGTTGGGAACTCCCAAAACTCGGGCATGAGGCGCGGGTGCGGATAACTCGAAAGTCCCTGACCTTCGCGACCGATCTCGCGTCTGAAGTGATCGAGATCATTTTCGTCTAGACGACGTTCGAGAAATGCTCGGGCGTAGACACCAGGTGCTGCGTGACCTTGGAAGTAAATGTGATCACCGGGAGTGCCACTGTCTTTGCCGCGAAAGAAATGGTTGAAGCCAACTTCATACAAACTTGCTGAAGACGCAAAAGTGGAAAGGTGGCCACCGATGCCTTCGGCGTTTGTGTTCGCGCGCACCACCATCACTGCGGCATTCCAACGGATGTATGCCCGTATACGACGCTCGATATGTTCGTCACCTGGAAACCACGGCTCTTGCTCACGCGTAATGCTGTTTACATAAGGAGTTGAAACGGTTGCAGGAAAACTCACTTGCGATTCATGCGCACGTTCGAGAAGTCGTGACAACAAATATCTGGCACGTGACTTTCCTTGCACGTCAACTATTGCGTCAAGAGAATCAAGCCACTCAGCGGTCTCGCCCGGGTCGGTATCGGGCAACTGGTGAATCGAACCGTCAAATATCATGGGTTCAGTATCGCAGACCTACCCATGGGTACCTGCCGGAGGGCTTCCAATCAGCAAGTATCTAGGTCGTGATCGTGATCTACACCGATGGAGCTTGTTCGGGAAACCCAGGCCCTGGTGGCTGGGCATGGGCAACTTCACCAACTGGCGAACCGTCAGCAACGGGTGGCGAAACTCACACCACAAATCAGCGTATGGAATTGATGGCGGCGCTGGAAGCGTTACGTGCTCACGCCGATCATCCCGGGCCTATAGAGATTCGTTCGGACAGCACCTATGTAGTGCATTGTTTTCGTGACTCATGGTGGGTCGGTTGGCAGAAACGTGGATGGAAAAACTCGCAGCGTCAACCCGTCGCCAATCGCGACATTTGGGAACCGCTCATAGATGCAGTGAACAAACGCAGTGATGTGACTTTTACCTGGGTGAAAGCGCATAACGGTGAGCCGATGAATGAACACGTTGATGCACTTGCTGTTGCGGCGTCGCTTGGCTTTGCTTGACACCTGCAGATTTGCGTAGTCTTGCACCTCATGGAACTCAACGGAGCAAGCGCAATAGTCACAGGTGGAGCATCGGGAATTGGTGAGGCATGCGTTCGCTTGCTTGCCAAGCGTGGTGCGAAAGTAGTGATTGCCGACATTCAAGAAGAGAAGGGTCAGGCACTCGCAAAAGAAGTAGGCGGAGCGTATTGCAAAGTTGACGTGACAAACACTCAAGACATCATCAACGCCGCCGAGATGGCCAAGTCGATGGGACCAATTCGTGCGCTCGTCAACTCGGCCGGCATCGGTTGGGCGCAACGCACAGTTGGCAAAGATGGCTCGTATGAGTCGGCAGCCAACCTTGATGCGTTTAAAAAAGTTGTAGCAATTAACTTGGTCGGCACTTTCGATTGCATTCGCATCATTGGTACTGCAATGAGCACAAACGAACCACTTGAAAACGGTGAGCGCGGTTCAATCTGCAACATGGCATCAGTCGCTGCATTCGACGGACAAATTGGTCAGGCCTCGTACTCCGCATCAAAGGGTGGAGTAGTTGGTATGACATTGCCGATAGCTCGTGACCTTTCGGCCATCGGCATTCGTGTCAACACTGTTGCGCCAGGTCTGATCGACACGCCGATCTATGGCCAGGGCGAAAACAGCGAGCTCTTCAAACAGAATTTGCAAAAGGGCGTGCTCTTTCCACAACGACTTGGTTACCCAGAAGAACTTGCGAGCATGGTGGTGGAGTGCATCACCAACAGCTACATGAATGCCGAAACGATTCGCGTCGACGGCGGCATTCGCATGACACCTAAGTGATCTGATGCGTGGCACGCAGCAATGAGGCTGCGATCATGACTCACGTACTGCATCAGCATCCGTTTACGCCGTACGACCAATTACCGGCTACAGACTGTTCGTTGTTTCGTGCATTACCTATGCCCGAAGCGATTCTTCCTGCAGAGATGACCAATGAGTTTCGCCATCGTGTTGGAACACGGCCACTCGATATTGCGCAGTGGCTACCAAGTGATGCCGAAACCGAGCCGACAATCGCTATGAAGCAAGAGTTATTGAAAACTCGCAGGAGTGAAGTTGTTGGACTGCTGGAAGGCGGCGAAGATGCAGCAGGAGAAGCCGCACAACTTGTGGCTGACTTTGTGGGCAAGAAATTGGAGTCGACGGGTATTGATGCGCTTGTTGAAGCTTCATTAATGGTTGCGGATGACTTGGTGGTAATGAAATCGGTTGTGGTGGCCGGAGTGGTGTGCTCGCCAAGTCGATGGAGATTGGAAACCAAATTGGGGCAAGACATGTTGGCTGTACATCAACCCGTAGCAAAATATGCCGAGCAGGTAGGTGGCGCGGTTGATACGACAATGGCAAGGCTGAAGGCTGACCAACCAATGGTTCGTTCCAACTGGACGATCGAGGATCATTGCGCACTGTTTCAACCCATTTCGCCCAGTGCGCCACTGTTAAGTGACCCATCACAACTGTGGGTGCGCATGGAAAGACAGACACTTCGCGCACTGCCATTGTGCGGTGGCTCGATGTTTACAATTCGCACGTATCAGCAGCCAATCTCTGAATATGTTGCGAGAGGCACCGATAAGGCTCGCACGTTGCATTCATTGATCAAGCGGTTGCCTGATGATGTGGCTAAATACAAATCGCTGCTGCACTACCGCGAATCACTGCTGGCTTGGCTTGAGAGTTATATCTAACTCACTCCGTAAGAATCAGGTGGTGTAGTCGGCGTTGATGCGCACATAGCCATCGGTGAGATCGCATCCCCACACCGTTGCATCACTTGTGCCAGTTGCCAAGCTCACGTGAATGCGCACATCTGTTCCACGCATGTAGCCACTTAAGTTTGCAAGACCTGCTGCGTCAACTTGGCTGGGGTACACCTCTTGCGAGCCAAACCGAATCACTACATTGTCTTGATTGATATCGCTGTATTGGCTGCATTTACCAACCGCCATTGCAACTCGACCCCAGTTTGGGTCTGCGCCGTGCACTGCGGTTTTTACAAGAGGCGAGTTGACGATTGCCTTAGCAACAGTTTTGGCTTGATCGCGATCTTTTGCCCCGTCTACGTGAACTTCAATGAGCTTTTCAGCCCCTTCTCCATCGCGCGCAACTTGCTTGGTGAGCGAGAGAGCTACTTCGTAAAGTGCAACCTCGAATGCGTCAATCGCTACGGATCCAGCTGCGCCGCTAGCCATCACAATTGCCGTATCGCTTGTAGAAGTATCGGTATCTACGGAAACGCAATTGAACGAGCGATCAATCACATTGCGAAATACTTTGTCGAGGTCGGTTGGTGCAATGAGTGCATCGGTGAAGATCATGGTGATCAGCGTCGCCATGTTTGGCTCGATCATGCCAACACCCTTTGCCACTCCAACCACTCTGGCGCTCGAGCCATTGATCGTGGCTTGCGCAACTTTGTGCACCGTGTCTGTCGTCATGATTCCGTTCGCCACTGCTTCGGCCGAAGTAGTGACGAATTGTTTTGGGATTGAGTTCAGTCCACTTCGCACATTGGCCATTGGGTATTGGCGGCCGATTACCCCCGTTGAGGCAATGAGTACGTCTGTTGGATCACAAGCAAGAGTGGTAGCGACACCACCAACAACTTCGCGGGCGTTACTCATGCCCTCGGCACCAGTCGCAACATTGGCATTTTTGGAAATCACGACGACGGCACGAGCCGAAAGGTTGGCAATGTGTTCGCGACTTACCACGACGCTTGGACCAGCAAATCGGCTTTGTGTAAAGACGCCTGCGGCTGCGCAATTGGCATCAGCGACGACGAGTGTGAAGTCATTCGTTGAATCCTTGATGCCAATGTTGGCAACATACGAATGAAAACCAAGTGGAAGCTGAACTGTCATGATGGGTTTTGCGCTGCTTAGTTGCCGGCGAAGTATTTCTCAAGATTTTCAAGAGTCTTGATCATTGATTTTTCGTTCTTTGGAATTGATCGAAGAACGTACAAAACTATTTTTGCTCGCATCTTGGCATAGTCAAACTGTTCGGTGACTTTCGTGCCGCCACCAACAGGCTCGAGCATGTAGCGCCATACGTGGTGACCTTGGTGGCGCCATGCGATCTGTTTCCCCTCAACAAACTCAACGACTTCATTTTGGATTTTGTACGAAGGGCCCATCTTCATGTCCATCCCAAACTTTGCCCCGAGTGACAATCGAGTTGGTGCAGCATCATTGGCTGCTTTGACCGTGCCTGATCCATCGAATGCACTGTGGTTTCGCGGGTCGGCAAGCAACTCAAAAATTTGCTCGGGTGTTGCCGAGATCACTCGCTCAACGCTGACGATTTGTTTTTTTCTATCAATGGTCATTTGTTCAGGCTAGGCGAGCGAACGCACCACTGCCTCGCCACATCGGCGGCCAGAATATAAAGCGCCTTGGATGGAGCCCGTGTCGCGATGGTCGCCGCATACGAATCGACCATTGCCAAGAGTTACTCGCTGCTTGGGCGAAAACGGCGCAGATTGGACTGGGCCGCCATGACTAATCGCATATGTACGCAAATGTTTCCATGAGTCAACTTGTGGCCCCCACCATTCACGCAATTGCTGTCGAGCAAGTTGTTCGAGGTCGCCGGTGATCACACCAGGTAGCGCTGCGGCAATGAGGTGCTTGCCCGGTGGGGCATATGAAGGAGCAACATTGCTGATAATTGCGACATTGAGCACTGGGCCATTGCCAGAGCCATCGAGAATGACGTACTTTTTGTTGTTTGGCGGTGTGTCGGCAGAAAAATAGACGCATCCCGCTGTGCGTGACTGCACAGGTGGCAAGCCCAGCAACGTTGAAGCAGCAGGGCCATCGGTAGCAACGACAACTGCTCGTGTATCAATGCGCTCACCATTGCGAAGAGTCACCGTAGTTCCATCGAGTGACTGAACGGGAGAGTTGAGACGCACAGTGTCCTGTTTGAGTCGTGATGCAAGTTGCTCGGGGAGTGCCTGCATGCCTCGGGCCGGCAACACACTTTGACCTTCGCTGAGTGAACGGAAAATGACGTCGAACATGCGACGCGACGTGGCTAATTGTGGGTCGAGTTGCACACCGCCAAAGAGTGGTTTGAAGAACGTCTGGATCATGCGCTGCGAAAAACCTGCACCGCGCAGTGCGTCAAGCGTTGACATGTCTTTGTTGCGCAGCAAATTTGGTGCCATGCCCCGAAGCACGCGTAGACGCAATAGAACGATGCGCAATTTGTCAATCAGTGAACCAATTGGGGCAAAAGTCGTAGCGAATAGCGTCGAAGGCTTACGAAACGGATCAGAGACAACATGGCCTTTTCCGCTACCACCATTTTTTGATTTCATCCAAACAAATGCACCGGGATCGAATGCTTGCAAGTCGAGCGCGCTCATGTCGACTTGTGTGGCGAGCTCTGGATACGCAGTGAGTAAAACCTGAAAACCTCGGTCGAGCAAAAATCCGTCTACGTTGTCGGTGCGTACGCGCCCACCAACGCCATCAGATGCTTCGAGTATTACAACACTGAATCCACTCTGTTGAATCTGTCGTGCAGCCGCAAGCCCCGATAGGCCAGCGCCGATCACGACCACATCAACCTGCGTGGGGAGCGTCATATTTTTTACTTTTTTACTTTTTGACTTTTTAACTATTTTTTGAGCAATGCGCGCAGTGCTACTTCAAGTGTTGGATGCACGAATTGGTAACCGCTGGCATTGAGCGCCGCGGGGATAACTCGTTGTCCTGTGAATAGCAATGCATCAGCAAGCTCTCCGCCGAGTATTGCTTTTGGTGCAAACGGTGGAATTGGAAGAAAAGCTGGGCGCTTGACCACTCGTGCGAGTGTGCTGGTGAACTCTGCGTTAGTGACAGGGTTTGGCGCAGTCAGGTTGACCGCGCCGCTCACGTTGGCGGTCAACAGATGTTCAATCGCGCCAACCTCATCATCAATCGAGATCCAACTTTGCCACTGCTTACCATTGCCAAACTTGCCGCCGAGTCCAAGTTGGAAGAGCGGCAATTGTTTTTTCAGCGCACCACCTTTGGTCGTGAGCACAATTCCTGTGCGCAACAACACAGTGCGGATGCCGGCATCGGATGCTGGTTTTGCTGCGTCTTCCCATTGTTTGCATACATCGGCAAGAAAACTTGTGCCATCAGTGCTGACTTCGTTCAGTTGTTCGTCGCCACGTGGACCATAGATACCAATTGCCGAACCAGACAAGAACACTGATGGCTTGCGGTTCATCTTGGCAATGGTGTTTGCAATCAAACTTGTGGTGATCGTGCGGCTTTCCAAAATCTCGCGCTTGTACGACGATGTCCATCGCTTGTCACCGATGCCGGCACCCGACAGATGGATCACTGCGTCAGTTCCCTCAAGGGCGGATGAATCAAGAACGCCAGCTTTTGGGTCCCACATAATTTCGCCAGTGTTGGCAGCGCGACGAACTAGTCGTACAACGTCATGGCCATGTTGTTGCAGTTGCGAGACGAGACTTTTACCGATGAGCCCACTGGCTCCAGAGATCACGATTTTCATGTAGTCAGACTACGCAAAAAATTAAGGAATAACGATAGGCACCGATGTGACAACTGTGTTTGGCCTGAACAACAAACGGGCCTTGATAGCAAGTGCCGATTGGTTGTGGAGCCATTGTGAACGCACACTGGTGACGAACTCGGGGATAATAACGGTGATCAAGTCGTCGTCGTATTCGGTATCAAGTTCGTTAATGCGGTTGAGGATCGGTTCGGTGAGATCGCGGTATTCGGACGTAATTGTCTGAAGCTCGACTTCGGACAGATTGAATTTCACCCATGCTTCATCAATCTTTTGTCGGTCTTCAGCAGTCTCAACTACTGAGATCGCAATCAATCTGTCTGGGCGCAGGCTTTGTGCATAACGAATTGCCTGAAGAGTTCCTTGATTGACCGAACCTACGAGCACGATAACGAAGTGTGTATGGAATGGCGCCGTGTATCCGTCTTGGGCTGTGAGGTAACTACGAACACGTGTGTAGTGACGATTAATCGCCACAAAGCAAAAGACGAGAGTTGGGATCACTACTGCAGGAATCCATGCTCCATCAGCGAACTTGACAACAACAACGACTCCCGCAACAAGCGCGGTTGTCGATGCACCAAAAGCCGACATGATGGCACGGGGCACCCAGCCGTCTTCTTTAAGTTTGCGATGGCGTACAAACATTCCTGCTTGGCTCAACGTGAAACCGGTAAATACCCCAACTGCATAAAGAGGAATGAGTGCGTTGACGAGTCCTCCAAAAATCACAACGAGTGCGCCAGATGAAACTCCAAGAAAAATCACTCCGTTGGAAAAGACGAGTCGGTCTCCACGATTCATGAACTGTCTTGGCATGTAGTTGTCTTTAGCAATGATCGACGACAACCGTGGGAAGTCTGCATAGCCCGTGTTTGCAGCAAGAATCAAGATTCCAAACGTGGCAAATTGTGTGACGAAGAAAAAGATGTTGCGGCCACCATAGACCTGCTCTGCCAACTGGGCGAGCACGGTATCTCTAATCAGACCCTCGTGGTCTTTGAGCGGCTGAAGGTGCTGTGCGAGAACACTGAGTCCAAAAAAACTTGTACCAAGTATGACCGCCATGATCATGAGCGTGATCGAAGCATTTTTGGGTTCTGGTTTTTTGAACGCAGGAACACCGTCAGCAACTGCTTCAATGCCAGTTAGCGCTACTGCTCCTGAAGAAAATGCTTTGAGAAAGAAAAACAATGTCACGCTATTTGTATGGGAGAGGAGTTCTTTGGCAACTTCGGAATCATGACTGATCGGGGGAAGGTCCATGAAGAAAACCTTAAAAAGTCCGACACCAATAAGTGAAAAGAGGCAGATGATGTACAGGTACGTTGGCGGTGCAA
>Ga0208363_1000426_pt1 | contig 10628 bp, 9 predicted proteins | sample LakMenEpi03May11_FD_150666 | JGI IMG/M metagenome (GOLD analysis project Ga0208363, IMG submission 150666) | Freshwater microbial communities from Lake Mendota, WI - 03MAY2011 deep hole epilimnion (SPAdes) | ecosystem: Environmental > Aquatic > Freshwater > Lake > Epilimnion/Euphotic zone ...
GCCGTTGCCAGCCGAGATGAAAAGCGGTCAGCAACTCTTGAGCCAGAACGAGTTCACGCAACCTACGACGATCTTTTGGCTGACGAACGCATTGATGCCGTGTACATCAGTTTGTCGAATAGCCAACATCTTGAATGGGTGACAAAGTCGCTTGAGGCCGGCAAGCATGTGCTGTGCGAAAAGCCACTTGGGTTAAACGCATCAGAGACAGAAAGTATGTTTGCTTGCGCTTCCCGTAGTGACCGACTTCTCGTTGAAGCAGTTTGGGGCAGATGGCATCCCCGTTTTTCTCGCATGGTTGAAATCGTTGCCAGTGGAACACTTGGAAACATCGAGCACATTGAAACTGCCTTTACCTTTACGTCAGAAATGACCGACAACTATCGACTCAACCCACAGATGGGCGGCGGAGCGCTACTGGATGTTGGGTGCTATCAAGCACACGCATGGGTCGCACTCACCAATGGCGCATCAGACCTGCAAATTTCTGATCTCGCTCGCGTGATTGGGCCAACGGGCATTGACTTGACTACTGATGTTTCAGTGCGCATTAACAAATCAATCTCAGCGCACGCAGTGAGTTCATTTGCATTGCCCAGCCAACAACAATTCATTGTTTGGGGGTCACGAGGAAAGATGCAAACCGAGGCGGGCGAATCGTTCACAACCTGGAATGAAGCATGCTCTCTTCGAATTAACGACGTTGTTGAAGAGTTTGCCGTCACCAATGCATTTGCGGAAATGGTTGAAAATGTAAGCAACGTAATACGTGGCGAACAAGGATGGATTGTGTCAAGTACAGATTCAATCCGCGTTGCCCACATTCTTGACAGCATCGCTCGTCACCCAAGCGAGTGAACCCGCCGCTCAGTCTGGCAGTAACAAAAATTTCAAGATAGAAACAGTGGTTTTCACCCACGCACTGTCGTCGTCTGGCGAATGGAAGCCATCTACTGAAATACGACCGATAAACAAAGTAGAAATAATGCGTGCAATGGACAACGTTGATTCTTGTGGATTGATGATTCCACGTTTTCTACCAATCTCAAGAGTCTCAGCGAGATAGTGATCGCCCATGTTGCCGTGCTCCGCTAAAGCTGTTTCAAGAGATGGAATATTTTGCGCTGCGGCGATAACAGCAATGCGATGTGCCCGAGATTCTCGGCCCTCAGTGGTTGACGCAGCATGTAGTGTTTGTTCGATTAGTAGGAATAGTTCATCGCTTGTTTTGACCGCGGCCACAGAAAGTCGAAGCAACTCGTTCGTGATTCGAATTTCTTCAATGAATCGCTCAACTTCAATAGCGGTAATCAATCCATCACGATCACCAAATTGGTGATACACCGAACTTCTTGCAACTCCAGAATTTTCAATCACACGAAGAATATTGAACTTGACTGGGCCAAACTCTTCAAGCTCTGCCTTTGCCAATTCAAGAATGACAGCCCTAGTTTCGCGCCCATTACTGCGAGTAAGGCGGTCGCTCATAGATTTCGACATTACTTGCCCCCCACGATCACTAATTTTGCTTTTGTTAAACAACAATATTGTTATTGTAACTGGTGTCCACTAAGGTTTTGCTATGGAATACCGCGGTTCATGCAGTCGTTTTTGGCTCTCACTAGTTCTTGCTCTGCTAGTAGCAGTTCCAACCATCTCTGGCGTAGGGGCACAAACAGCCCATGCCGCTGGCCCACCTGAGAATCCAACTTTCACAGTAGAGATCGGATCATCATCCACACAGCTTCGCGTTTTATTCACTCCGACGAGTGGCATCGCCAAATACACAATTCGCGTTTACACCACTTCCGACAACTACGACCAAATTGCATTAGAGGTGTCAAACTATTCATCGGGGCAACAGATCGGCAGTGGAAATAGTCCTGGCTATTGCAATTTCGACGCTCTCTGTGCCCATATCGGAGCATCCCGCGGCATGAAGTTCACCATCCAGGGATACGACTCTTCGAACCTTCCAATCACAAATGAGTCACCAAAATCACTTCCTTACTTTCCAACTCAAAACCTCAACCCACAAGTCTTGCAAACCAACCTCTCAGCTTCCCCTGCCTTGCGGTTCAACTTTAGTTTGAAGACTGGTCAGACCTCCATGTCAGTTCGTATTTACCAATCCTCCGACAACTATGCAGAAGTGTTTCGGGAAGTCACCAACGTTTTATCTTCTGGGGCCAACGACGTTGCGACGTCTGGTACCTACGTTGAGCTCCCTGCTGGCTTCACATATAAATACGCTTACCGTTCGATTGGTTCAACGCTCAGCACTGTTGCCTACCTGTCATCAGCATGGAAATTAAGCACAGAAACCATTTTGCTTCACACACGGCCCAATCCTCCCACCAACGTTCAGCTAGCAGGCGGAAACGAATCCATAACTACAAGTTGGGCAGATCCTCAAGTCGTGGCAGATGCCGAAATTATCTCCTATCAGGTTCATATTTCAAGTGACAAAATCGATTGGTGGCAGTACGCGACAGCCAATACTTCCCGCTCGCTAACCATTCCACAATTAACCAATGGAACTGCGTACTGGGTACGTGTACGTGCCTTCAGAAGTTTTGGAATCTACTCAGAATGGGTATCGCAAACTACAGTCATCCCTTCCTACACTCCGTCTATGCCTTCCCTCTCAGTGGTGGCGGGAGACAAAAGAATCGACGCAACGTGGTTAGCCCCAACATTAGATGGTGGCGCACCAATTACGAGCTACCTCATTCAATACACATCAGATGGTTCTACGTGGACTGACATCACAGTCAATTCAACAAAACGTACGCACACAATCACTGGGCTGGTAAATGGTATTGAATACACCGTACGAATCTACGCACGCAACAACACTGGGATTTCTGATACGAACAGCATGCCCAGCACCGCCACCCCCGTGGGGGGTGCAATTCCGCAAACCTCACCAGTCGCAAAGATTGATACAACCCGTGCGACCGTTGGCATGACTGTTGATTCTCAAGGAAATGTTCTTACCCCCTACATCGAGGTCGGCACTCCATCAGGTTTCGAAAATAAGTACTACGGCAGCGAGGCGAAAGGTGCCAACCTCCAATTGACAAAGGACCTAACCGGACTCACCCCTGGATTCATTTACCGCGTTCGGTCGGGTGTGATCATCAATAAAATCCCCGCATATGGGACTGAATTCACCCTGAGCACCACTCCAAATCCTCCAGCCAATCTCGCGGCCACCACAACTGGAACTACATCGTCGGTCTCTTGGTCGGCAAGCCCAACGAACAATGGAAGTTACATCAAATATCAAATATGGGCCGAGCAAAACGGAATTGAGGTCGGAAACCGATGCACCACTTTCATAACTTCCACCAGTTGCCAGATCACGGGACTAATTCCCGGAAAGTTCTACGTCATCAAAGCGACCGCTCAGGCGACAGGTGCAAATTATGGAAATGGAACGTCGTTAGCTGCCACCCTGAATGTGGCAACACTTGCTCCTCAAGAAATTGATTTTTCGTTCTCCACGCTTCCCCGAAAGAGCTACCAATCACGTGGGACGGAATTCGACATTTCCAGATATGGCTCTAGTAGTGCCGGGTTGCAAGTCACCTTTACTAGTCGAACACTTGGTAAATGCAGTGTCATCGGCACCACAGTCTTCATTGTTGACGCAGGTACGTGCACTGTTCGTGCAACACAAACAGGTAACTCAAAATTTGCAGCAGCAACACCGGTTGAAGCCAGTTTTGTAACAGCTAATGAACAAACTATTTCCTTCTCCGTCGCAAGTATTGGTACGCAAACATTCGGTGATGCACCACTTGATCTTGCAACTATGGCCACTGCATCATCGGTCCTCGCTGTTTCATTCTCCAGTACAACTACTTCAATCTGCACTGTGACTGATACATCAGTCACATACATCGGTGCTGGCAAGTGTCGCGTTGTTGCAAGCCAAGAAGGAGACACAAACTTCGACCCCGCACCAAACATTGCGAGAGAAATCACTGTCAGTAAAGGAACGCAAAGTACTCTCACCGTTTCAAGTACTACCGGCACATACGGAACTGAATTGCTTCTCACAACTTCAGGTGGTTCTGGAACTGGCATGGTCTCCTATGCCATTGACACGAACTCTGTCTCTGCAACGGCGACTGGATGTTCCATTACATCCGATGGTTTGGTATCAACATCGGCGGGAACGTGTGCAGTGATTGCCACCAAGGCAGACGATGTGAATTACTCAAGTAAAACTTCAGCAAGCACATTGATCACCTTGCAAAAAGCAGCCCAGACAATTGCCTTTGTTCCGATTGCCGGTTCGGGAACTCTTCTGCAAGGCGGAAGCCTCACGGCTTCTGCTCAGGCTTCGTCGGGTCTCTCCGTCACAATTTCTTCAGACACGCAATCAAAGTGCACCGTTTCGGGCACCACGGTGTCCCTGGTCGCCGATGGCACATGCACACTACGCGGCACTCAATCGGGCAACTCAAACTTCAACGCTGCCACTGCCGCGACAACATCTTTTGAAATCAGTCCGAAGCCGATTCCCGATACATCACCGATTGTGTACACCAGACTTCAATCTCCCGACACCTATCGCGTAGGCGATGCAGTGGCTCTATCTATTGCACCAACTACTTATCAGGGGTCGGTAATTCCGGGATCTTACGAGTTCATCCCTACCATTCCAGGGAGTTTGTCTTTTGGTGCGGTAACAACCGATGCAGACGGCACGACGCGCACGACTGCCAATTTCATGAAGACTAACCAGGCATTCCAGTTGTACGCAGTGTTTACGCCAACCGATACGATCAATTTTGCACAGGCACAAACATTCGCTGCAATAACAGTCAATGCAAAACTTCAAACCATTGTGGTGAATGACGACACCAGTGAGTACAACCAAACTCGTTCCATCACCTTCGATGGCATCGAGAGCACTGGGCAAGTTTTTATCGACCTCTCGCCAACGACACCTCAAGGTCAACCTGCGAATATCCAAGATCAGCAAGACCATTGCACGATTAGCAACCGAACTGTAACTCGAGATAATCCTGGATATTGCTACGTTCGCATCGGTTCAATAGGAGATGGCGTATTTGAATCGAGTTTGGGAATTGGAACGTTTCACTTCACCAAATTGTCTCAAAACATTGTGATGACCAACACTGATCAGCTTGATTCACTTACTGCTGAAAACATCGGTGACACTATTGATCTCACATCAATTGCTACTTCATCCTCAACTTTGACTGTTGCCATTACATCTCGGACAACTTCAGTATGCACAGTGTCAAACTTGACTCTCACCGTGGTGAGTTCGGGTACTTGCGAATTCATCGTTCAGCAATCCGGGAACGACACGTACTTGGAAATGCCAGACTTCGTTTACTCGTTCGATATTTTACGACTCGAGCAGGAATCAATTTCTTTAACAAGCACCAGCACAACGTTTGGAACGCCACTTACGTTGACGGCTTCGGGTGGTTCAGGAACCGGACAATTCAGTTTTGTCGCCATTGATGGCTTAGCAACCGGTTGTGCCATACAAAACGGAACACTTACATCCACAACTTCCGGATCGTGTCTCGTTTCGGTGACGAGGTCCGGTGATGGTTCATACCTTTCGAAATCCACCACACCTCTGCTCGTGGAAATAACGCGAGCCGCACAGTCGATTCAGACAAATGTGTCAAGAATACAAACTGTCCAAATCGGCAATGCTCCAATTGATCTGACAGCGTTTGTGACCACCAGTTCGGGTTCAACAGTGTCACTGCGTGCCAATGACGAGCGAATTTGTTCACTTGATGGGTCTGTTCTCACGCTTCTTGAATTGGGAACATGTAGTTTCACTGCATCACAAGATGGTACGGATAACTACGAACCAGCAACTGACGTGGTGGTCACACTGACCGTCACCCCGTATGTGGAACCAGTTGTACTTGCCCTTCCAGAAACAACAACGACCACAAATACAACTATTTCAAGGACTCAATTGACGGCGCCAAGAGTCCCTGCAACTGTGACAAAATCTCGCATTCTGAAGTTCACTATGAAAACATCATCCGGCACCCCCCTCACGGTTTCTGCATCAGGGTCATGCAAAGTGTCGAAAGTAACGAAAGTTGTTACAACGCGATTCAAGGTCAAGGGCAAAACTGTTACCAAAAAGTCAACACTTCAAACTGGTTGGTCATTGACATTTCCAAAACGTGGCACGTGTCGAGTCACTTTCAAAAGCATCGGTGATCAATATTTCTTGCCATTGGCAGAAACGAAGCTCATTACAGTGAAATAGCCCAACGGCTAACCTTGTGCATGTTGACGGATGCGGATGTCTATACAACTATGGAAAACTCATTTAACTTTGCCCAAAAAGTGGCCCTTGTAGCGGGCGGTACAGGTGGACTTGGCCAACTTATTGCCGCAGAACTGAGTGCGCGAGGTTGCACCGTTGTCACGTGTTCTCGCGGACCAAGCAACGACCATCAGCACGTTGTTGCTGACTTACGCTCGCCAGAAGCAACGCAGGCCGTGATCAAAACGGTGCTTGCTCAACACGGCTCGCTCGACATCGTTGTCAACGCGATGGGCGTTGTTGCTTTTGGTGAGATTTTGTCCACTTCTGTCGATGCCGTCGAAGAACTGTTCTTGACGAACACATTCGGTCACATCTTTCTGATGCAATCCGCGCTTCCTGTCATGGCAAAAGGTTCAGTACTAGTTGGCATTTCGGGAGTCATCGCTGAACAGAACCTTCCTGGCATGGCCGCTTATGGTGCATCAAAAGCTGCAGTTCGCTCGTTTAATGAAGCACTTAGTCGCGAGACACGTCGACTTGGTATTCGTGTCATTGATGCACGTCCTCCCCACACCGAGACCGGACTAGCAACACGAGCAATCGCTGGAACCGCACCAAATTTCCCACAAGGGCTGAGTCCAATTTCTGTTGCGCAAAGAATTGTTTCGGCTATTGCTTCTGGTGAGGTAGATCTTCCATCATCCGCATTCAGCAATTAATCTGATCCCGTGGAAGCCTTACAACGAAATTTACGCTCACTGATTGTTGTTCATGCTGCAGCGTCAATGTTTATGGTCGGACTGATCTGGACAATTCACTATGTCCACTACCCATTGTTTGCTTACGTTGGAGAGACAACATACGCGAGCTTTCAGACGGCACACGTTGAGCGAATCGGAAGACTGCTTTTTGTGCCGTGGCTTACTGAAGGTATTACGTTGCTCGGAATTCTTGCGCTGGCATTTCTTGGTGGGCGCAAGACACTGCGAGTTCCCGCAGTAATCAACGGTGCAGCCATGGCCATCGTGCTCGTGATTAGTGGTTTTTGGTCTGCTCCAGCACATGGGAAACTTGCGGCTGGTTTCGACAAATCAGTACATGATCAATTGATGACAGTAAACCTGATTCGCGCCCTGGCCTGGACTGTGTGCGGAGCCTGCTCAATCTGGATCGTGTTGTCAACGTGGGCTGCAGATCACGCCGAATAGCAAGGTACTTGACAGCCAGAGCAACGCGTGTGTAACGATCCACTTCATGGATCAACTACCTGTTCAATGGAACGAACCAGCAACCCGAGGCGACTTGCGCACCATGGCAATTCGACTGGATTCGCGATTCTCGCGAATAGACACCCACATAAATACTCTTGAAGCCAGCTTCAAAATCCCCAAGGACAAAGTACTGGGGTACGATTCAGGAATCATGAGCGAATCACCAGTGCACTTCATTGCCCACTTCACCATCAACGATGCCGACAAGTACCGCGTGTACGAAAAAGGCTTCTTCCCTATTCTCAAGGCTCATAACGGCACGTTCGTCACGTACGACGACAATGTGACGGTGCTCGAAGGTGCACCCGAAGCAGGCCGAAGAGTCATCATTCAGTTTGAATCCGAAGCAGCATGCATGATGTGGTGGAACTCACCCGAATATCGTGAACTTGCAGCCCATCGCCATGCAGGCACCACGACACACTCAATATCAATCGTTCACGCGATCAAGAGGTAGGCCTTGACTGCAAACCTCGAACCTCGCAGAGCAACGTTTCGTTCGTTTGCCGAGTCGACAAAAGAGGATTGGGACGACTTAACCCAGCAATACAAAGTTGTGCAAGGCCGTGTTGCAAGCCAAGTCATTGAACAACTCGAAAAGTTGCGAGGCGAGTTTTTGGGTTACCCAGTCGACCGGCTCGAACATAGCTTGCAAACTGCTACCCGTGCTGAGCGAGATGGTCGCGACGAGGAATATGTGGTGTGTGCGTTGGTGCACGATATTGGCGACAGTTTGGCCCCCGATAATCACGAAGCAATCGCTGCAGCAGTGCTGAAACCGTTTGTTTCACCAGCCAACTATTGGATGGTTGCGCACCATGGGATCTTCCAGGGCTACTACTTCTGGCATCACATTGGTCACAACAAGAATGCTCGAGACGAATTCCGAGACCATGAGCATTACGCCCTCACTGAAGAGTTTTGTGCGAAATACGATCAGGTGTCGTTTGACGTCGATTACAAGTCAGAGCCACTCGAGCACTTCGTACCGTTACTGCACAAGTTTTTTGCGCTTACTTAGATTCTTCTTCAGCAATCTGCTTGTGCACTTCGACCATGTCGACTTCACGAATGGACGTGATTAGTTGCTCCAACGATGCTGCTGGCAGCGCACCTGGTTGAGAAAAAAGCAATACCCCATCGCGAAAGGCCATGATCGTTGGAATGGATTGGATTCCAAGTGATCCGCCCAATTGCTGTTCGGCTTCGGTATCAACCTTGGCAAACCGGATGTCGGGATGGGCTTCGGATGCCTTTTCAAAAATTGGACCAAACATCTTGCACGGGCCACACCACTCTGCCCAAAAGTCGACGAACGTAATTCCTTCGCCCATTACAGCTTCTTCAAAAGTGTCGAGTGTGAGATTAATTGTGGTCAAAAGAAACTCCTATCTCTTAAATAGTTTAGAGAGAAACTTTGGCGACGGTGCAGTTGAGGACTTTTTGGTCTCGCTGCATTGACACCTTTCGCTGTGCGGAATGCCTCCTAAGACCTGTTCAACATGAGCGCCACATCCCGCCCAGCCCGCTTTTCCGCACCTTCTACAAGTTGTTTGTCTGCACATACCCCCTAGGGTATCTTAAAGTCCCTCATAAAGCAAGTAGATGTGACATTTACGCTGCCTGAACATTGGTAGAACTTTGCTGCACATGCAACTTTTACTCGTCTTATGGTGATTCGGTGAGATACCTTGCTATCTATGCCACTCAACATTGATGCTCCACTTACGAGGTCGCAAGTGGACCACTTCGTTGAAACTGGATGGCTGATAACTGACACGCTGGTGAATCGGACCGAACAGCTTCAAAGTTGGACAGAGGAAGTTCAGACTTGGTCCGACACTGGTGACTGGATGCATTATCGAGAAATGACTGACCATGGCCCAAAACTTTGTCGGACGGAGTACTTCACACCATTTCACCTCGGCTTTCGGGATCTATTGACCGACGGCATCATGGTTGACACCGCATCTGCCCTACTCGGTGACCGAGCAGTGCTCTATAAAGAAAAAATCAACTACAAATTGGCTGGCGGTGCTGGTTATGCACCACATCAAGATGCGCCGGCGTACCGATTTATTGACATTCACCTTTCATGCATGGTGGCCATTGATGACTCAACAATTGAGAACGGCTGCTTGGAAGTGGTTTCTGGTGCGCACCAAGCAATTCTCCCGATGGATGATCAAGGCTGCATCGATGCTGCAGTGGTTGCTGGAATGGATTGGTTTCATGTTGAGCTTCGTGCAGGGCAAACCTTATGGTTTCATTCACGGACGCCACATAGAAGTGGGAGCAACAATTCCTCAAGTGATCGTCGTGCGATCTACCCCACCTACAACGCGCTCAGTGAGGGTGATCTGCGGGAAAAGTATTACCAACAAAAGATTCAGGAATTTGCAGAATCAAAAGCAAACGGTTCGACAGTCCGAGTTTCACTTATCAACGATTTTCAAGGAAAGCCAGTACCCGAATGATCCACGACATGATTAACGACATCATCAATATTTATGCGAAATGGGGAATGCAAAAATACGACGAACTGCTCTCGCAGATGGACCATGCAGTCCAATGCGCCGCGCTTGCGCAACAATCTGGCGCATCAGACGATCTCATCGTCGCTTCCCTCTTGCACGACATTGGGCATTTGCTCGAGCTCGAATCAAAATCAGGCAATGTCAACATTGACATTGACGACAAGCATGAATCAACGGGAACAAGATATCTTGCAAAATCTTTCGGATCGGGAGTCACTGCCCCGATTGCATTGCATGTAGACGCAAAGCGCTATCTCTGTGCAGTAGAACCTGCATATTTCGACACGTTGTCAGAGGGCTCCGTCAGAAGTCTTGAATTGCAAGGCGGGCCAATGAACAATGACGAAGCACGACGGTTTGAAGGTCTTGCAGGCTTTAAGGACGCAGTGAGCCTCCGTCGCTGGGATGAGCAGGGCAAGATTCTTGATCTTGAAGTTGCACCATTCAGCACGTATGTGCCGATGATGCAAAGTTTGTTGCAACAACAGAAATCAACCGACTGATAAGTCATTGAATGTTCAATTGTTG
>Ga0208363_1000429_pt1 | contig 10613 bp, 9 predicted proteins | sample LakMenEpi03May11_FD_150666 | JGI IMG/M metagenome (GOLD analysis project Ga0208363, IMG submission 150666) | Freshwater microbial communities from Lake Mendota, WI - 03MAY2011 deep hole epilimnion (SPAdes) | ecosystem: Environmental > Aquatic > Freshwater > Lake > Epilimnion/Euphotic zone ...
CTGACAACGCTTAATTAGAACAGGCGCAGCTCGTCGGTGCGCTTGCCACGCAGCTCGTCGTAGTCCACCTCGCACCAGCCCATGCCTCGGCTCTCGGCCAACACGCGTGCTTGTGGCTTGATGCTTTGCGCAACAAAGATGCCTCGGATTTTGCCCAGCGAAGTGTCGGCATGCAGGCAATCGATGTAGCGCGTCAGTTGCTCGACACCATCAATTTCGCCGCGTCGCTTGATTTCAACGGCAACGGTTTGCCCGGATGCATCTCGACACAACAAATCAACGGGGCCAACCGCGGTGGGGTATTCGCGTCGAATAAGTGTGAGCCCTGCTTCGATCGATTCGGGAAGTGCGGCAAGCAACTCTTGTAGGTGTGCTTCCACGCCATCTTTGGTGAGGCCCGGGTCTTCGCCCAGTTCGTGCGACATGTCGCTAAACACTTCGTGCAAGTAAATGGTCAGCACTTCACCCTTCGGGTTGGTCACCACCCACTTTTCGTCGTGTTCCACAACGGTGTTGGGTGCGTTCATCCAGTTCAGCGGTTTGTATGCGCCGCCATCGGCATGAATAGCAATGCAGCCGTCGGCTTTGCGCATTAACAGTCGGGTTGCTTCGGGAAGCGATGCATCCAGGCGGCCTTCATACACCACGCTGCACCTGGCCACCACAAGTCTCATGGGACACGAAACTAGATCAGCGGCCCACGTGTTCGCGCATGCGCTTTTGAATGAGTTCGCGGCGCTTTTGCAAATCGCGGTAGGTCATCGAGTTGGTGCTGGCGTCCACACCAAAGCCCGCCTTCACGCTGTCCAGGTTGATCTCGACAGCATTGTGGTCGATGCCCAATTCTCGGCCAAGTCGTTCGCCGTGCTTTTCGGCAAACAGCATCGAGATGGACGCAATCTCGGCAAGGATGTCGAGGTCGGGGGCAAGGCGCGCAATTGCGCCATCCAAAAAGACCATGTTCTTTACGTACAGCATCAGTTCTTTTGGCATGCGTGCGCCGTAGCCCATCATTGCCTTCACGATGCGTTGCACTTCTTTCACTAGCTCTTCGCCCGACAACGTGGTTGGGTCGATCACTGGTGCGCCAAGGTTCAAGTCTTTGATCACTGCCTGAATGTCGGTGTCCATTGGCAGCGCACCAAGGTCGCGCAGCGCTTCAACCTGGCCAACAACGTTGTTGGTGGTTGCGTTCAGCATCAAGCGCAGGAAGGCCATACGGCGGGCGCCAGTGAGGCGGCCAACGATGCCGAAGTCGAGCAGCGCTGTCTTGCCGTCTTTCATCACGAACAAGTTGCCGCCGTGCAAGTCTCCGTGGAATACGCCATAAATCATTGCGCCTTCCATGAAGGCAATCATGCCGGTGCGAATTACTTGTTGGGTGTCGATGCCCGCGTTCTGCATGCCAACGACGTCATCAAACTTGAAGCCGCTCAGACGTTGCATGATCAGCACGCGGCGCGTCACCAGCTTTGGGTGCGGGCGAGGAACGATGTATCCGGTTTGGCCCAACTCGTGCAACATCTTGGCAACGTCCAACATGTTGTCGGCTTCAATTCGGAAATCAAGTTCTTCAACGATGGTTTCGGCAAACAACTCCACAAGTGCTGGTGGGTTTGCAAGCGCGCTTACTTTGATGCGGCCAACGAGGTGCGGTGCAAGCCACGCCATTACTCGCAAGTCTTGGCGCACCATTTTGGAAACCGATGGGCGCTGCACTTTAACCACCACGTTTTCGCCGGTGATCAATGTTGCAACGTGAACTTGCGCAATGGATGCTGCAGCAAGTGGGGTGGTGTCAATGTACGAGAACACATCGGTAAGCCGCGCGCCTAAATCGCTTTCGATTACTTGTCGCACTTCGTTGAAAGGAATAGGTGGTACTTGGTCGCGACACAGTTTGAATTCGTTTACCAACTCGGCAGGGAACAGACCTTCGCCACTGCTGATGATTTGCCCAAGCTTGATGTAGGTACTTCCCAAGCGCTCGACGGCCTTGCGCATGCGCAAAGAAATGTATGCATTGCTTGCCTCGGAAGTAGCGAACTTGTTGCGCTTCTTTTTGATGAACCATGGCAACAGCGCAATGCTCAACACCCATACAACGGTGACAAGGCGGGCGACGGGCGGAAGTTTGGTTGGTGTGGTCAGCACCGGTATTTCTTGTTGTGCACTTGCACGCAATGCGACAGCAGTGTTGTGCCATTCGATCTTTTCGGGTTCGAGTACCCACGGCGCGTTGTCGTCAAACGCGGCCCAGCTGCAATCAAGGGGAGAAGTCACCTGCTAATTCTGCCTGCACGAAGTGCAGCAATGACTTGTTGTGCCAAATGTTGTTGGCACACAATCAGGTCGGGGAGCCAGGTGTCACGCATGTTGTACACCAACGGCGAGCCGTCAATACGGCTTGTAAATAGCCCTGCTGCCTCGGCAACAGCCACCGGCGCGGCCGAATCCCACTGGTGCATGCCGCCGGCGTGCACGTAAATGTCGGTTTCGCCCAGCACCACCGACATTGCTTTGGCCCCCGCCGAACCCAAGCGTGCCACTTCGCAATTCAATGCTTGGGCCACAACAATTGCCGCATCGGTTGCGCGGTTGCGTGAAACCACAAGCCTTGGCGCGCCTTCGTGTTTCGGTGGTGTTGGCGGCGGCTCGTTGGTGTCGAGCACCATGCCAAACGCGGGCAACGAAACGGCGCCTGCAGTCAGTGTTCCTTCGTTGGATGGCAAACCTTGCGCATCTTTTCGTTCCCACAGCGCAATGTGCACGGCCCAGTCGGCGCGATCAAATTCGCTGTATTCCTGTGTGCCATCGAGAGGGTCGATAATCCATACGCGGTCGGCCGTCATGCGGTTGGAATCGTCGGCTGCTTCCTCCGACAACACCGCGTCGTTCGGTCGGTGTTCGGCTAGCGCTTCATCCAGGAATCGTTGCGCGGCTGCATCGCCCACATCTTTTGCATACCACGGTGATGCGCCGTCGTTATATAAGCGTTCACGAACTGCAAGCAGTCGTTTTCCAGTTTCTTCCGCGAGGTAGTGGGCAAGCTCGGCGTCGGTAAATGTCACGAAGCGCTGCGCCCCAAGTTGATCGCGTCTCGAACAATGGCGCGCAACGAGGCTTCGTTGGTGCCAGACGCAATCAACGCATCAACATTTCGCTCCAGTTGTTCGGCCGCTGCATCGTCGAAGGCATCGATGCGCTTGTTGGCAGCAATGGTGGATGCAGTGAGCAGAACAATTGCGGCAAGCGACGTGATGAGGCCGATGGTGGTAACCACGCCAACGTTGTTTCCCGCAATGGAAGAAATGATGAGGCCAGCAATGCCGCTGACAAATACCACACCACACAACACGCGAATTCGGCGAAGTGCAACCATGGCTGTTATCGGGCTAGCGGCTTGTACTTAATGCGGTGCGGTTGGTCGGCAGTAGAGCCAAGTTCTTTTTTGCGCCATGCCTCGTAGTCGGAGAAGTTGCCTTCATACCAACGCACTTGGCTGTCGCCTTCAAACGCCAACACGTGTGTTGCAATGCGGTCGAGGAACCAGCGGTCGTGCGAAATCACCACAACGCAACCTGGAAACGATTCGAGCGATGTTTCAAGTGCGCGCAGTGTGTCTACGTCCAAGTCGTTTGTTGGTTCGTCCAACAGCAACAAGTTGCCAGCTTTTTTCAGCATCTTGGCAAGGTGAACACGGTTGCGTTCGCCGCCGGACAAGTCGCCAACGCGCTTCTGTTGGTCGGAGCCCTTGAAGTTGAAGCTGGCCACATATGCGCGGCCATGAATTTCGCGGTTGCCCACCTTCAGCGTTTCTGCGCCGTCGGTGATTTCTTCGTACACCGACTTGTCGGCGTTCAGGGTGTCGCGGCTTTGGTCGACATAACTCATTTGCACGGTGTCGCCAATGGTGATGGTGCCGCTGTCGGGTGCTTCTTGCCCAGACAACATGTTGAACAGCGTGGTCTTACCTGCGCCGTTGGGGCCAATGATGCCAACGATGCCCGCTGGTGGAAGTGAGAACGTCAAGTCTTCAATCAGCAATCTGTCGCCGAAGCCTTTGCTGAGTCCCTTCACTTCAATCACGGTGTCGCCAAGGCGCGGGCCTGCGGGTATTGCAATTTCCAATTTGTCTGGGCCGCTGTCGGCTGCTTGCGCTTCGGCATGCAACTTCTCGTATGCAGCAAGACGCGCTTTACCTTTGGACTGACGAGCCTTCGGCGCCATGCGCACCCAATCCAACTCGCGTTGCAGCGTGCGCTTGCGTGCTTCGTTCGATTTCTCTTCGCGACCAAGTCGTTCTTGCTTTTGTTCCAGCCAACTGGTGTAGTTGCCCGAGAAAGGAATGCCGCGGCCGCGATCCAATTCCAAAATCCATTTGGCGACGTTGTCCAAGAAGTAACGGTCGTGAGTAATTGCCACAACGGTGCCTGGGTATTCCTGCAAGTAACGCTCCAGCCAGTCCACGCTTTCGGCGTCCAAGTGGTTGGTTGGTTCGTCCAACAGCAGCAAGTCGGGGCGGCTTAACAACAAGCGGCACAACGCAACGCGGCGTCGCTCGCCACCAGACAACTTGGTGACGTCGGCATCGTTTGGTGGGCAGCGCAATGCATCCATCGCAATTTCTACGTTGCGTTCCAAACTCCATGCATCGGCAGCCTGAATTTTTGCTTCAAGTTCGGCTTGCAGCACGCCAATCTTGTCGAAGTCGGCGTCGGGCTCGCCCCACATTGCTGTCACTTCTTCGTAACGGGCCAACATGTCGCGAATTGGTGCAACACCGTCCATCACGTTGCCAAGCACGTCTTTGGCTGGGTCGAGTTGCGGCTCTTGTTCAAGAATGCCAACGGTGAACCCGGGCGTTAAGCGCGCCTCGCCGGTGTAGCCGTCGTCTTTGCCGGCCATGATGCGCAGAAGGCTTGATTTGCCGCTGCCGTTAGAGCCGATGACACCAATCTTGGCGCCGGGGTAGAACGACAACGAGATGTCTTCAAGAATGGTGCGGTCTGGCGGGTAGAACCGAGCCAGTTTGTAACACGTATATATAAATTCTGCGGCCATGACGCTGTACAAACTAGTGGCAAGTCCCGACTTCGGGGCGGTGCTAGTTTGGAAAACGAGTTGGACCTTGTTTTTCGGCTCACAATCACCTCAAAGGGGAGACATATATATGGAATTACTCAGCCGCGCTTACCTCGGAACTTTTGGTCTCCGTTGGTTGCACGTTCTCGTCGGCATTGCCTGGATTGGCTTGCTGTACTACTTCAACTTGGTGCAAGTACCAGGTTTGGCCGCTTACGGTGACGAGGGCAAGGCCCGCAACATCACCATCGACAAAGTTGCACGTCGCGCTTTGTGGTGGTTCCGTTGGGCTTCCATCGCCACATTGGCAACCGGCATCTTGATCACTGGAGCAATCGAGAACTATTACAAAGACTTTTTCACCGATGCTTCCGCTTCAGGAATTGGTCACAACGTTGCAATCTCCATCGGCATGGTGCTTGGCATCTTGATGGCAGCAAACGTGTGGATGATCATCTGGAAGAACCAGAAGGTTGTACTTGCTAACGCAGCAAACGTGTTGGGTGGCGGCGAAGCAAATGCCGACGCTCCAACCGCAGGCCGCAAGGCATTGTTGGCTTCACGCCAGAACATGATCTTCTCGGTCTCCATGTTGTTCTTCATGGTTGGTGCAGCGCACTTCTACAACGGTGCATTCCCCGACGCAACAAGCAGCAACGCCTGGACGCTGTTCGGTATCGCCATGGCAATCACCGCACTGTTCGAGCTCAACGCTGTTGGTATCTTCGGCGGCATCAAGGCTGGCAACAAAATGCTTTGGCCATATGAGAGCCACAAGAATGCACTCATCACCTCAGGAGTTCTGTGGTTGGTGCTGTGGATTCTTTCCGAGGTTTTGCTCAGCGCGTAATTCCGCAGTAATTACAAAACCGTTTTCAATTGAAAGCCGGTCTCACTTAACGGTGAGATCGGCTTTCATGTTTTGGTGGCCAGGCACGGTGCAGAACAGTACGTATTGGCCTGCTGGCAAATTGATCGTGCCCAAGTCGACGTCGCCCTTTTTGTTTACTTTCAATTCAAACGAACCAACTTTGGTGTCTCCCTCAACCACTACGAGCGTGTGGCGAATGCTGTCGTCGTTGATGTAGGCAACCTCGATGTCGCCGGCTGTTGCCTCGTACGTGTCGGCATCAAACTTCAATCCCGATACCGCGCGAACCTCTAAGTCGACGGTGTCGGGAATGACGACGGGCTCCGAAGAGCTGGAGCCGCCGCATGCTGCAAGCACGGCGGAAAAGAGGACGGCTGCGAGGGTGACCTTTGTTGAACGTTGCATGAACCCATGATACGGACGCTTATTTGGCGTGGCTAGTTGTCCTCGCAACACTTTGGCCAGATTCAGTGGGGGTTTAGTCACACGGTTGGGCCAAGAGGGGCAGAGTACGATGAATGCGATGCTTGAACGGCCTCGCCCCGAAGAATTTGGCGCCAACTCTTGGCTTGTCGAAGAGATGTACGAGCGATTCCGCGAAGACCCAGCCTCTGTTGGCCCAACGTGGCAAGAGTTCTTTAGCGACTTCAAACCTGCCGGCGCCCCTAAGGCCGACTCCACCGCCGAAATCGTTCGCCCTGTTGCAGCGCCAACACCACAACCCGTCGCCACGTCGCCAGGTGTTGAGCCACCTGCACCACGAGTGGTGCTTGCAACCGAAATCATTCCAGACCCACCGGCCGAACCATTGCGCGGTGTGTCGGCAGCTATTGCCTCCAACATGGAAAAGAGCCTCACGGTTCCTACCGCAACAAGTTTCCGCAATGTGCCAGCGAAATTGTTGGAAGTCAACCGCAAGGTAATGAACAACTACCGCGCGCGGGTTGGGCAAGGCAAAGTCAGTTTCACTCACATCATTGGATACGCCATCGTTCGCGCAATTGCCGACAACGTGCCGAACATGAAGAATGGCTACACGGTTGATGCCGATGGCAAGCCAATGTTGCAGAAGCATTCGCACGTCAATATCGGTTTGGCCGTCGACGTGGACAAGGGCAAAGGCCAGCGCACACTTGTTGTTCCAGTGTTGCGCAACGCCGACACGCTCGACTTCGCGGGCTTCTTGCTTGCGTACGACGAAATCATTCGCAAGGTTCGTTCCAACAAACTGACAGTCGAAGATTTTCAGGGCGCCAATGTCAGCCTTACCAACCCAGGCACCATCGGCACTGTGCAATCGGTGCCACGCCTCATGCCCGGCCAAGGTGTCATTGTTGGCGTCGGCAGCATCGATTACCCCGCCGAGTTTCAGGGCAGCGACGAACGTTCACTTGTTCGTCTCGGCGTTTCAAAAGTAGTCACCGTCACCAGCACATACGACCACCGCATCATTCAGGGCGCCGAGAGTGGCATGTTCCTCAAGTATGTGCACGAACTGCTGATTGGCGAGCACAACTTTTATCACGACGTGTTTCGCAGCCTTGGCGTTCCATACGAAGCAGTGCAATGGCATCAAGATTCCAACCTGCTCGACAGCGAAGACGCAATGCTCGACAAGCAAATGCAGGTTGCAACGCTCATTCGCGTGCACCGCGTGCGAGGTCACCTCATTGCCGACCTCGACCCGCTGCGCTGGAAAGAACCAGTCATGCCGCGCGAGTTGGATCCGGCAACGTATGGCCTCACCATTTGGGATCTCGACCGACAGTTTCTTACGGGCGGCATCGGCGGCGTTCGCAAATCCACACTTGGCGATTTGCTGGGCGTATTGCGAGACGCATACTGCCGCACCATCGGTGTGGAGTACATGCACATTCAAAACACCGACGAGCAGCGCTGGATTCAGGAGCGCGTCGAGGGCCACGGCGCCTTGGGTTTCATTCTCGACAAGAAGCGCGTGCTCGAGCGACTCAATGCAGCAGAAGCTTTCGAGAAATTCCTTGCTACTAAATACGTTGGTACGAAGCGCTTTGGTTTAGAGGGCGCCGAATCGGCCATCCCAATTCTCGACACCATCTTGTCGAGCGCAGCCGATTCGCAGATGCACGGCGCAGTGTTGGGCATGGCACACCGCGGCCGCCTCAACGTGCTTGGCAATGTGATGGGCAAGAGCTACGACCAAATCTTTAAAGAGTTCGAGGGCTATGTCGACCCATCGTCGGTGCAGGGCTCGGGCGACGTGAAGTATCACCTGGGTGCAGTGGGCACATACGTTTCGCCGCATGGCGCGCAGCTACCCATCGAGTTGTCGGCAAACCCAAGCCACCTCGAAACTGTCGACCCAATCGTTCTGGGTATGGTGCGCGCAGCGCAAGACCACATCGAACCACCGCTTGCTTACAGCGTGTTGCCACTGATTATTCACGGCGACGCCGCGTTTTCGGGCCAGGGTGTTGTTGCCGAGTGTTTAGCAATGAGCGACACCAGCGGTTACCGCGTTGGCGGCACCATTCACCTCATCATTAACAACCAAATCGGTTTCACCACTTCGCCGCAGTACGCGCGTTCGTCGCAGTATTCAAGCGACGTTGCAAAAACGGTGCAGGCGCCAATCTTCCACGTCAATGGCGACGACCCAGAGGCATGCGTACGCGTTGCCAAGCTTGCCTTCGACTACCGACAGAAGTTCCATAAAGACGTCGTCATCGACATGATTTGCTACCGCCGCCACGGACACAACGAAGGCGACGACCCCAGCTACACCCAGCCACTCATGTACAAGGCAATCGCCGAGCGCCGCAGCGTTCGCAAGTTGTACGTAGAAACCTTGGTTAAGCGCGGCGACATCACCATCGAAGACGCCGAACAAGCACTGTCTGACTTCCAGAGCAAACTGCAAGGCGCACTCGATGACACCCGTGCGGCCAAGCCCGAGCCCGTCATTGCCGCCAAGCCACCTGCACCAATCGGCGTTTTGCCGCACGTTGCAACCGGCGTCAGCCGCGAAGTGCTCGACGGAATCTTCCGTCATCTCACCGAATACCCAGAAGGTTTCGCGCCGCACCCCAAGTTGGTCAAGCAGTTCGAACTTCGCGCGCAGCAGTACGAAACCCAACAAGATGTGGATTGGGCAACAGGCGAGGCCCTTGCATTCGGTTCGCTCGTTGTTGAAGGCACACCAGTTCGGTTGATGGGCGAGGACTCGCGCCGCGGCACGTTTAGCCAACGCCACTCCACGCTTGTGGATTACAACAACGAACAACGTTGGGTTCCAATCAACACGTTGCCAAACGCCAAGGCTCGCTTTTGGGTATACGACTCGCTACTTTCCGAATACGCAGCAGTTGGTTTCGAATACGGTTACGCGCACACCAACCACGAAACACTCGTGATGTGGGAAGCCCAGTTCGGCGACTTCGCAAACGGCGCACAAGTCATCATCGACCAATACATCGTTGCTGCCGAAGACAAGTGGGGCCAACAAAACAGCCTGGTGCTGTTGTTGCCACACGGCTACGAAGGCCAAGGCCCCGAACACTCGTCGGCACGCATGGAGCGCTTCTTGCAGTTGTGCGCAGAAGACAACATTCAGGTCTGTTACCCAACTACGGCAGCGCAGTACTTCCACATGTTGCGCCGTCAGGTGCGCCGCGAAGTACGCAAGCCACTTGTTGTCATGACGCCGAAGCAACCGTTGCGCATGAAGGAAAGCCGTTCGCCAATTGCCGAGTTCACCACCGGTAGTTTCGAAGAAATCTTGGATGACCCAACCGTCACCGACAAATCAAAAATCACACGCATCGTGTTGTGCACGGGCAAGGTTGCATGGGACGCAATGGCCGAGCGCACCAAGCGCAATGCCAACGTGGCAGTCGTTCGTGTCGAGCAGTTGTACCCATTCCCAATTGCCGGCTTGCGCAGCATTTTGGCTACCTATCCAAATGCCAAACAGATGGTGTGGCTACAAGAAGAGCCAGAGAACATGGGCGCATGGCGCTTTGTTGATGCAATCGTGTGGCCAATGAAAAACGAGGGCTACGACTGGCGACATGTTGCTCGCGTCGAGTCGGGTAGCCCTGCAACCGGTTCTAAAGCAATTCACGACCAAGAGTTGGTCGATTTGATGGAGCAAACTTTCGCCCCTTGGTGAATTGAGGCCCCTCGGTAATTAGCGGTTTTACCGAACGAATGCCCTAAACACACCCATTGCACTTATCACGCTCAAGGTGAGAAAGCCAGCGAACTTATACATATCCTTGCGCATTGATTCCTTGGAATCACTGGTTTCCTTGCGCATCACATCCTTGAAGTCCGACATGTCCTTGCGCATCAATTCTCGGAATTCGAACATTTCCTTTCGCATCGATTCCCGGAATTCGAACATTTCTTCCTTGAACATTGTCTGCATTGTTTGGAATTGCAAATCAACTTTGTTGAATCGTCGGTCAACGAGGGTGGCGAGAGTGCGTAAGTCGTTGCGCGTTGCGGGTTCGTTAGGCCGCTGCTCGAAATTGTCGGCGAGGTTCTCTTTAGGATCGTTTTCCATGGCGCTTCCAGGTGTATAGATATGCAGACCATTCGGTAGTTAGAGGTTTCACCGGAATGCCGCCGCAAAGATACCAAGTGCGGTTAATCCGCAAAAGGTTAGGAAACCAGC
>Ga0208363_1000432_pt1 | contig 10605 bp, 4 predicted proteins | sample LakMenEpi03May11_FD_150666 | JGI IMG/M metagenome (GOLD analysis project Ga0208363, IMG submission 150666) | Freshwater microbial communities from Lake Mendota, WI - 03MAY2011 deep hole epilimnion (SPAdes) | ecosystem: Environmental > Aquatic > Freshwater > Lake > Epilimnion/Euphotic zone ...
CGACACTAATGTTTCATCGTCTTCATTCTGATTTTCATTTTTCTTCCTGGCATATGATCCCGTCAGAACATAACCAAGCTTCGTTGGTAGCGCAACCGGTTCCGTAGCAGGTCCACAGATCGGCGCTCCTGTGATCAATCGTACATAATGAGGTTCTCCAATCAAAATGTCGATTCTTGCTTCAGTTCTTGGAAACTCTTCCGTGAATTTCAAGTTTTTCAAATGAGGAATTTTTGCGACCTCAATTTTGACCTCTTTCAGGTCTTTGCAAACCACTTCGGTTGTAGTAGCTTTGATTGATGGGGTTTTGTAGTTGCCATCTAGACTTTCTAGCTTAAACGAAACTAGCATTTCGTCTGTCGGGGTTGTCGAACCACCTCCTGCGATTGACATCTTCAATTTCTTTGTCGGACCTGTCAATCCGGCATCTTTAGCCACATCTCTTCTGATGAGGCAAATCTCGGACCCAGAGTCCAGGAAGACACGAACTTTCTTTCTTCCCCCTTCTGGAGTGATCAGCCATGCATGACATGACTGTAGAATTTGCTCCGTGTCCGCAATTCGACAAGTTACCGCTGTAACTGGTTCTTCTTCTTTCGTTTTTTCAGGTTGGCTTTCTTCCTTAACTGAGTGAACTCCTTCCGATTTTTTGTTGAGAGTGTCATGCAAAGTGTCGTTGTGTTTTTTCCCACACTTTGTACAAGGGCGGAACTTACACACCCATCCCTCAGAGTGTGTATTGAAACACTTCCAACACCTCTTATCTTTCTTTAACTTTTTGAGTAAGTCTTCTTTGTTCATGGTCTTGATGGAGTTACATTCTGGTGTGTAGTGATTATCTTTCTGACACAAACTACATTTTTTCTTTTTGGGAGCGTTTCCTGTTGTGAAAGCTCCATGTGCTGATGAGTGGTTCTTGTCTTGATTCTTCGACTTCTTCTGGTCACCTGTTGCTTTGTCTTCTATCTTCTTTTCTTCTGATTTGTTCTTATGGGCAGAGATGTTTCTGGCCATCTTTATTTCTCTTTGAATCACATCAAAGAGGTCTTCTTCAGTTGCAGTGTGACCCAGAGGATGGTGTCTATCGGCTTTCTGTTCGCAACGTTTTGCCCAACTTTTGGTCACGAAATTATTCAACTTGCTTTCGCAAATTGTCGTAAACAAAAGCGTTCTGCACTGTGTGCCAGTGAGTTCGAAGCCATTCAGAATTTGATTGGCTGTTGTTAACTCAAAAAAGATTTGCTCCATTGAGCTGGCTTCATTCGACATTTTAGTCAGATTCATCATTTTTTCAATGACATTCCTTGCTGTCAATTTGGAATCAAGGTAATATCTGTCCAGCAAGTCCAAAGCACCTTTGTAGTTTTCGGCTTTGTTTGTTGGTAAGTATTCAATGTATTTGAGGGCTTGACCTCCCAAACACTTCTTGAGTTCCATCAGTTTTTCATTTTTTGTTTTTCCCATTTGAGAAAGTTTTCTGTCCGCAGTTTCCCATGCTGTTCTGAATGCTGGGTACTTCATAAAGTCTGCTCCGTCGAACTTCTGTACGTCGGATGTCACCTTGTAGTTCATCGACATCAGAGCGAACATTCTCTTTTCATCTTCGGAGAGTTCGTCGGCAGGGTCTGTGAGACCTGCCTGAAATGGCTGGTAGGATGACTCTTCTTCATCATCATCTTCATCTGACTCTTGTTCGGACTCTTCTTTGTCCGGTGGCTTTTTTCTTTCGAACGCTTCTTTGTTCGGTCTTTTCAGTTCTTTTTCCTTCTTCAGCTTCTTTGAGACTTTGAAGGATAGGTTATCAAACCATTCTTCTGACTCTAAGGTGTAATCGATGTCTTTCTCCTCGATTGTGACCAAGAGCACTTTTTCATGATCCTCAGTTAGGTTTTTAAGTTTTGATTTAAGAGAATTCAACATTTGCTTCATCTCGTCAATGTCATATTCTTCATTTTCAATTGTTTGCTCCAACTGATTAGCCATTCTGGTGAATGCCGACTTTGACATTTGTCTTTTCTTTCGAGTGAACTCGTAGAAAAATTCCTTTTCCTCAGCTGTTGATTTGTGAGAAATAGGTGGCAAGTCTTGAGAGGAGCCATGTTGCTCTTGCTGTTTGGCTGGGTTTCCAGACCCGCCCGGATTTTCTTCTTTCTTTGACATGTTAGTACTCGGATTAAAGAGAAAGTGTGGCTTCATTAAGTTCTGAACGCATTGAAACCCACTTGCTGAAAACAAATTTTAATGTTTAAGTGCTTAAATGTATATCTACAAAAGTTATCAAAATACACACAAATGGTATCAATAATATAAACTTCAATATTCAATTTAATACTTCAATTAGAACGTTTAATGTTCATCAATACTTCAATAAGGAAATTCAATGTTCAATCAATTACTTCAATAAGGAAATTCAATGTTCAATCAATTACTTCAATAAGGACTGTATGTTCAAATCATTAATCATTAAGTATTCAGTATTCTTTATCTTAGTTTAAATTTTCTTTGTTAAAAGCTTATGTTCAATTTCACTTTAGTTCATTTTAGTTCAATATTTATCTGATCCTTTTTTGGGGAACTTAGTTCGCAGAATTCGACCTCCTCAAAAACTCGACCTCCTGAAGATTCAACATTCGACATAACAAAGTTCGACCTCTGTCGATGTTCCCAAATTCGACCAATTCTTGAGCGCCCCCAATGTGTGAAGATGCTTCCGATCGTTTTTCGTTGTAGGATGAGAGAGAGAGAGGAAAAATGCTTATTTCTTCCTTCCTTCTTCCTTCTGCTTCAGATCGCGCTCCCTTGCGAGAGATGAGGACTGACTTCTTAGAGAGAGAGAGTAGGATTTCTTTCTTCTTTCTCTTTCTGTCTGTTTGTTTTCTCTGTTTTCGTTTTTCTCCTTCTCCTCTGTGTGAGTGCGATGAATGAAGATGCGCTTCCGACGTCCTCAAAATAAAATTTTGTGAGCTTATTAGCACACACACTTGTTGCCTAAATTAGCTGAACAAACTGTCTGGGGCAAAATGGCTGCCCTCAAATTTTATTCGGAAAAATGAAATTCTGTATTTAAATGTTTGAAATTTCACTTTGGAAAGGCACAAATTTATTTGAAAGTTGCACAAGGTTATAATTTGTTATTTTTTCGAAGGTTTGGGTTGAATCTGTTCACTATTCAAGTGATAACTGCCACCAAATGTTAGACAATATATTTATAACCCTTCTGTCTAAATCATTACAACTTGTTGAGTTTGATGTTCGTTTATTACTGAATCAATACCGTTATATTTACACGCCCTCACACAGTCTGTGCATAGTCGATCAGGGTCAATACAATGCATATTAAATTATCTTACATTCCTCCCTTGCTTAGGAAGGACCCTAGGCTCCATTTGCAATTGTTTTATTTTGTTTACGAAGGTGGTAATATCTTACAATCAAGAAAGTAATCATTCCAAGGAGCACTAGGGCCAATGTGGTCAATACTATCAACGTTATAGTGTTAGTCGTTTTATGTGTTAGGTTGTTAATCAATTGGTGAAGGTCTCGGATAGGGGTTGGGTGATCTTTGATCAATTTCAAGTCCTCTACAATACTTTCAAGCGCATGCGATTCGAGACCAAACAAGTGTTCAGTCACATTCCAATTCATTGGCCATTTTTTCACTTCTTCGTTTACGCTTAAGTCATAACCGGTTTGGATGACATGTTCCTTTGTTGTGACCTCACAGGGTTGGTTTAGTTTGAGATGTAGTTCTGTGTCAACCGCGATGTGTTCCGTTTTTCCTTGGCATTTGACTTGAATTGTTTGGGGTGTTTTCGTGATGAGAATATACTCATTTTGGGCCACTGTTGTGATGGCCTCCGTCGTTTTAATGAAAATAGCTGGACAAGTGCTTTTCAAGGTTTTATAGTTTTGCGAGTAAATTGAGCCAAGACAAGTGCTGCTCAAATTCTTTTTCATAACTATTGCTGATTCGCTGAAAAAATACTCTCCGTACTTTTTACTGGTTGATACTTGGTGTTGCGAGATTGTTGCATGAAGTCCGTTGGTATCGATTCCGAGATATTCTTCTGTTGGTGCAAAGGCAAATGAGAGTGTTGGGAGAATTGGTATTGGTGCATTACTGAACTTAAGTAAGTCCATCCGTCGTGTAGGGTTGAATAATGGAACATGTACGTAGATGTGTATCTGATTCTGAACGATAAGGAATGACGTTTCGTATTGTAAGAATGATGCTAAATGTGGTGACACCATTTCAAGTCCAAGTTTTCTTCCTTTGTCCAATATTCCGTTTAAGGCTTTCTCTGTTTGTACAGAGCTCAAAAAGCACAGAGGTACCCTATTTGTCAGTAGTTTTTCGATTCCGTTTCCGATGCATGAAATTGTTTGACGTAGCGTAGAAATTGCCATCACAATCCGAATTTCTGCGTCATGAATTTTCACCATTGCATGGGTTTCTTCAGCCTCGTTAATTAAAATAAGGAATCCGTCCCTTATTTTTGAAATGTCATGTTGTACTTCGTGAATAGCAGTTTCGTGTTCTTGTAGAATATTCACCAGTTGGTGTTGGGTATCGATTACATTGCTCATAGAAGATTGAAGATGTAGGATTTCTGCCTGGTTGAAAATGCTCATTGACAAGCTTCCAATTGCTACCAGTAGACTTAGAAAGCGTTTTGTACGAGTTTTGCTTGAGTGAGAACTGCCAAGCAGGTGTAGGACATCAATAAAGTCATGTGTAATGTCATTGATGTCATCGTGAGCGTGTTTTAGGAACGTTTCAGCACGTGATCGAACAGCGGGATGTGGTATTTCATGGATTTGTTTTCGCATCGATGCAATCGCTAACTTGAGGTCAGTTAGATGAGTCATCACTGAGTGAGTATCGATGGAAAAATGAACATGGCCGTACGACGGCTCTCCAACCATCCATCCGACGCGATGAAAATACAAATTGCAGTGAATTTCCTGAATTATATTTGCAAGAATGTATAGAGCTGAAACCAGGGCCAGGGTGATCTTCATCGTTTTCGTTTTGGAACCGTCTTGTACTCCAAAGGTCGGTTTGGTAGTGGTTGTTCTTCGACCGGTCCTCTGTTGCGTAGGGCACGGCCACCAAAAAGTTCTCTAACTAGCCGATCCACAGGTCCGACAGGAGGTGCCGGTACAACTGGTGGTGGCTCAGGTTGAACGTGATTGTTTTCGTCGTCGTTGTAGTCTTGGTCGTCGAAGTCGTCGGTATCTACATCGCTGTCGTCGTCAGTTGCACTACCATCGTTTTGTTGTACTGGTTTTTCATCGTGAACTGGAAGAGCAACAGGAGTTGTAATGATATCGTTGAAATGTTGGAAGAATCGGACCCGATTTGTGTGAGTACGAATAGTTTTGCTGTGGGGTGATGCCTTGGCATACAGAATGTTTTTATCAGCCACTTTAATCACTGAAAAGGGTCCTTTCCAAATGGAAGCAAGCTTCTTGTTCACTATCTTAGCGTTGACTGGAAAAGAAATAAGCACTTCGTCTCCAACCTCGAAATGTCTTGATTTTGTTTTTTCATTGAAATGTGCTGTGTAAGCACGGCGCGCGTTTTCATTGTGTTTGTAGACAAGTCGGTATGTGTATTGCATTCGTCGGAAAGCATCAGCTGAGTAATTTGATGAGTAAGTAACGTTTGGTGTTTCAATAGTGTCTGGTAACCTTGGGTCATCCAGGAATGTTAAGAAATGAGGGGTAAATTTTGTCGATTTGCTGATCGAGGTGTTGTGGGCAAACTGTAATGGTTTCAAGTATTGCACCCAGTCTGAAGTGTCCTCTAACATGGTAGTTAGATATTTTTTCATGTCGCGGTTGAAACGTTCCACCTGTCCATTAGCCATAGGATGGTATGGTGTCACAACATGTTTGTTAATGTTCATTAGTTTGCAGAGTTCGTCAAGGATTTGGTTGGCGAACTCTTTTCCTCCATCCGAAACGAGTTGTTTCATTACACCCCGTCGACAAATCCACTCTTCGAACACAGCTTTCGCTACTGTGGGAGCTTCTTTGTCTGTTATTGGTATAACTTCGGTCCATTTTGTAAAAGCGCAGGTGATGACTGCAACATACTTGAAATTTGGATCCCCTTTTAACGCTCCAAAGAGATCGATGTGCACCCGTTCATTTGGTTTTGTGGTTGGTTGCCACGGCGTAAGTGGTGCATTCTTTGGGGGTCGTTGGGCCCTTTGGCATGGACCACAATAGAGGATAAAGTTTGTGACATCACGACTCATCGTAGGCCAAAAATATGATGAACTTATGCGATGAATAGTTCTTTCTATTCCCCAATGTCCAGCAAGTGGTTTCCCGTGGGCATTGCTGATGATGGTAGGAACCATAGACTCCGGGGTGAGAAGAACTGCCTTTTCCTTGGACGTTTTGGGTGGTACAAACCATACTACCTTGTTTTTTATGAAGCATCTGGAAGATAGCAAAAGTACCTTTTTCGTAAGGAGGTCGTTGTTAGGCAGCACGTTTGAATTGAGAAAAGTTTGAATGGCATGGATGAATTCATCGTCATGTTGATTTTTTCTGATGTTGTCGTAGCGATCATGTTGGCGGATTGCACACAGTCCTGAGCTGGCATGTCGGCTGAGGTAATCTGCGCCCTGATTTTCACACCCCTTTTTGTAACGAAGGTCAATTTGGTAGATATTCATATTTTCCACAAGGCGATTCATGGTTTTCTTTTGAATGGTCGATGTGCCAAGTAGAGGTCTGTGGTCTGTATAAACGATGACCTTTTTCCCAAAGACATTTTCGTGATAGTGTTCTAGTGCTGAACACACGGCTGTCATTTCGAGCATATACGGGGTATAATTACGTTCGTGTTCTCTGAGAGTTCTACTCCAATATGAGACAATCGTTTCTTCATTATCATTGACTTGGGATAAAATTGCACCAAGACCCGTGGTTGCTGCATCGACAGTCAATATGTATTGACCGTTTGTTCTTGAAAATCCAATGACTGGTCGCTCACTGAGCGCCGTTTTCATGTCATTGAAACTGTTCAAGGCTTCATGGGGTAATTCACCTGATTTCCAGCCAGAGTCCTTTTTTGTCATGGAAATTAATGGACCTGCTCTCCGGCTGAAATTTGGTATTAACTTTCGGAAGTAGTTACAGAACCCGATGAATGCTCGCACTTCCTTCATGGTTGTCGGTGCTGTAAAAGACTGAATGGCTTCAATTTTGTCATCTGCTGGTGATACACCACTCTCTGAAATGCAAAATCCAAGGTAAGTAACGTTTTCTGCACCAAACACGCATTTTTTGATGTTGAATTTCATGTTGAAGTGACGCATTCGGTCAAAACATTCTTGTAAGATTTGTTGTTGTTCTGGATGAGTTCGTGAGTGGATGAGAAGGTCGTCAATGTAAGTGATGGCATTCTGAATGCCTCTGAAGACAAGAGCTGTCAGTCGGCTGAAGGAGGCTGGAGCACCGTGAAGCCCCATAACAGTTCGTTTCCATCGGAATTGAGTATTTAAAATGGGAATTGTAAATGCAGTGTAGTCGCGTGAGTTTTCGTCTAGGTTTTGCTGCCAAAACCCACTTGCCATATCGAGTGTAGAAAATATTCTCGAATGTGCTTTTCCGATTGCGTCCACACATTCTTGTACATCTCGGATGGCATATTTGTCTTCATACGCTGCTTTGTTGATTTCACGTAAATCTTGTACAATACGTAATCCACCACCTTTCTTCGGAACACAAAAGATGGGAGAGTTGTATGGTGAACTGCACTCTTCAATCACATTTTGGCCTTGCCATTGTTTGACATGTTCATTGATTTCATTTTGGTGTATTTCAGGTATACGAAATTGTTTAACATACACCGGTTGTTCATTCTTCATGTGGATTTTGTGAGAAATTGCGTCTGAAAACCCTAAATCGTATTTATGATCTGCGAACACATCGTGATTTGCCAATATCAATTTTTTGTAACTGTCTTTTACTAGATGGTCATTGGCTGTGCATTTAAAATGCTCATTGAGAAATGAGATTTTATCAGGTGTGGCACAATGTATGGGACCGGTTGCATTCTCTAGCCCAAATGATGCTATTTTGGCTTCGCTGACAGGAACTATTAGTACTTCGGAGGTGTCAATGACCTCGCCGATGTTTTCAGATGGTTTCAAAAACACTGAGTAAGGGTTGGTATTAGTTACCACCACAAAAATTCTGTTTCGTCGTAACACTTTGGTGAGTGATTCTTCTATGTACACTCCGTCACATATTTCACTACGTTTAGTGATCACTAAACTTCCGGGTTTCAAAGATACATTATCCGGAGTTTTAACACTACACTTTACTTTTACATGGAAATTTTCTGGTAGAAATGTTTTGTAGACTGGATTTATTAACTTTTTCATCCATGGCGTTCCTTCGTTAAAAATTATTTCGTTTGTTTCCATGTTGATGGAAAGTTTGTTCGAGTTCATAAAGTCAGCCCCGATTATGACATCGTTGTCAAGATTTTGAATGACTAAAAGTGACCACCGGAAGGTCTTTTTGTTGATGACGATAGGCACAGTAATTATGCCTTGCACATTCAGAGTGTTGCCCTGCACGTCGGTGATTCGAAGTGTAGAAGGTTCGACTCTGATCCCCAGACGTTGAAGTTTTTGAGCCATCCCGGTGGATATTGCAGAATGAGTTGCGCCCGAGTCGAACAGCGTTTTAGCTTGAAGTGATATTATCTGTACAAATGCAATTGGTCTCGGGTCGCGGGACAATGTAGTTTTCGTAGTTGCTTGTGCATGAAGGTTGTTCGAGTGGGGTCCTTGAACAACCTTTATTGGTTTTCCGGGTAGAACCGGAAAGCTGATCCATTGCCTTGCTCAAACAGTTGTTGCTGTTGCAAAGCTTGTTGTTGTTGTTGCAGCTGTTGTTGTTGAAAGTTTGGATCAGCAGGGGGTGCACGATTAGCGTCCCACGAAAAGCCCTGAGGTGGCTGCGTAGGTTGTGAACCCCACTGATATGGGTTTCCTGTTTGACCAGACATTTCATGCATTCGGCCACGGCCATCACCGCGACCTCTGCCACTGCCGCGTCCACGGCTAGATCCTCGTCCAATTCGTCCAGGAGCGTAGTACTGAGATCGTTGTGTACGGATCCCAGCAGCAACATCTTTTGTTTTGATGTTGCACACACCTATAGTGTGTCCAAGGTACCCACAGTAGGCACACCCATCACCTGTGTCATTTGGGCGTTGCCCGCCACGTCCACGGCCTCCCCCTCGGCCTCGTTGAGACTGTCCACGGTTGCTGCGGTGAAATTCGTCAATGGCAGCTGCTGCTATCTTTGCGGCCATTTCTTCCACCTCTGACTTTGCTCCCATGCCAGCCATCTTGCCAGCAGGTTTCTTTCTGTTTGCCATTTCAAAGGCTGTGGCGGCCTCTAAGGCCTCTGTAGCCGTGGCAACGTTGAGAGTTGTGACGTGCTTCAGCACCTCCGGTTTTAGGCCGGTGATGAAGTTTTGTAGAATTTGCGAGCTTCGGATGATGTCATATTCAGCTTTTTGGTTGACCCGGAAGTCCGCAGGGAGGCAATCGTCCAATGTAAACTGAACTGACTCCACCCTATCGAAGAAAGTTGCCACTGTCTCGGTTTCCAACTGCGTTAAGGTCGCACGAAGCTTGGCCTGTTCAACTGCAGTGCTGGATTGGTGAAATCTGGCTGTCAAGAGGGTTTTTAGATTGGCCGGTCGGACACCAGCTACCTCCGGTGGGTACCAAGTGTCGATGCCTTCCGTCTCTTCTCGAATGCGGTTCTGGAGCCAAACCATGGGCGGGCCCTTGAGGTGGAGCTGCGCCGTTGTGGCGGTCCGTGCTTGTGTCCAACCAGCTGCGGTCATGCACAAGTCGACGTGCGAGACCCACTGCAGGATCGTCATGGATTCCGCGTCAAAGTCAGCCATTTTGATGTTTCGGTCACCCATGATTGAAGCGTGAACGAAGTATATGTAAACAAAATTTAAAAAAAAATTATTCAATCGCCGATGCGGGTTGCCAGTATGAAAACGTGAAATCAAAACAAAATAGGTTGCGGGTGTTTTGTTAATGAGTTGCGTTAGTGAAGTGGATAGTTAGAGAGTTACGTATTAGTATATTGCATAGATACCAACATGGGAAAAAAAAATAAAAAAATATTATTAATTTTAAACACAATATTAGCACTTTGAAATGTCTTATTGGTGATAAAAGATATGAGTCGGAGTGTCTTAGCACTGGTTGAACCTAGTTAAGTAAATTTTTGATTGTTAGGGTTTGTTATCTGTCTCAATTGTTAGGCATCCAGACAGTTCTGTACTGTCCGATGACGTCCCCATTTGCGTTTGTCCTTGTTGAGATCAAAACCGTTTCGAATCGACCAGTCGAGTTAAAGTGTTCTTGCATCATCGATCTCCAGATGGCTTGCATGTTTGGCTGCACCGGAGAGGTTGTGGTAGTAGCTGTTGTTGTTGGAGGAGTTGTGCCAGTTGGCTGCTTATTGGAGTTTGAATTCATGATAAAATATTGTTTCTCACACCAGATTTAATACCCAGCTTCGTCCGTGCGGGCCACTGCA
>Ga0208363_1000436_pt1 | contig 10568 bp, 2 predicted proteins | sample LakMenEpi03May11_FD_150666 | JGI IMG/M metagenome (GOLD analysis project Ga0208363, IMG submission 150666) | Freshwater microbial communities from Lake Mendota, WI - 03MAY2011 deep hole epilimnion (SPAdes) | ecosystem: Environmental > Aquatic > Freshwater > Lake > Epilimnion/Euphotic zone ...
GGAGATAATTGCTCTGGCAACAAGAGTGGCAACACTCCACCCACAAAAGTCTCCAGGCCAAAAACTGCGCCATGGGGGGATGTCGAAGATCCTGAGGATGAAGAAACAAAGTCCTCTGATCCTCCCTCAGCTCTGCACGCTGAGAAGCATGGCTTAGTTTTAGTCTCAGTGAGCAATAGGCATAACTTTAAAGTGCCAAGCCCAACCTCCAGTGGCATAACCACGGACAGTGAAGATGACAAATCACCTTCTCCTGATCTTTCAGGCCGCACTGAGAAAATATTGGATGAAATCATTGAAGGCACCTCCGCCTATAGAGAGTTCATTCGATCCGGAGGCAATCCTAAGAACAATGAACAATGGATCGCTCACTTAGCAAAGAATCTTGCTGAAGATAAGCGTAGCACAAAGTCTCCTCCAGGAACTCCTCAATCTCATGAATTAGAGGAAGAGAAGGCCCCTGCGAGACCTACTCTGTCAGTAGATCCACCTGCTCGCATTCCCTTGGATCTTCGCTTGACTGAAGAGGAGCTTCGTCTCAGGGAAGCCAGAGCGTCTTTGGGAAAGCTCACCAGTTTGGTCCCCTCTGTCATGAACATCCCAAGCTTGAAAGCAACAGTGGATCCAAAATCCATTGCGATCAGCGATTTGAACGGGTGCGTGCAACGTATTGTTAACGTTGATGATGATCTCATGGACAATGAGGAGTTTAAAGAAGCTGCAAGCCTCTTCAATGAGAACTCCCAAGAATCCTCGGCATCTGTAATGCCCTCAGTCAACACTGGTGCAAGCACGAATGAAGACAGATCAAGATATTCTGCCTTTCTGAAAGAGCTCAAAGTTGCTCAGACAGCAGACTCAGCCATCGTCTCACGCGATTCTGCTCTCATGAATGAACAGAAAGCTTCTGAATCAGTCGTGGATATGACAAACAACGAAGAGGAAGGTGACGAAGAAGGGAATCCTCCTTTAGGAATCCACACTGAGGAGGATCTCCTCAACGAATTAGAAAAACGATTCAAGGATGGTTTACTTGACACCCTTGAAGACACTCGCGTGGCATTTCAGACCCTTCTTGGGGAAGGAGTTGAAAACGGAGAGGTGGTGATGTACATCCCTCACTCCTTCACGATCAACTTAGCGCACAAGCTCTTTCAACGCACCGATCCTTTCAACGTAATGATCAGAAATTACGAAGGAAAACAGAACGAAATGCTCGTGAAGCAAGTGGAACGCTTTAAGAAGGAATTGGATTACCTTCCACAGAAGCTACGAGAAAATCTTCATGATGACACCAAAGCAATGGTTAAGGTCATGAAAGAGGACAATGACGTCAAAGAGGCAGAATTGACTGCTCTCAAAGCAGAGCACAAGCGCTTGACTCTTCAGCATACCTTGCTTGCAAGTGACCACGAAGTGCTGAGCAATAAATATTCTGGCCCCAGTGGTGACGATTCCAATTCCCTGGAACAATATCAGCGCCAAATTGATGACTGGCGCGTCAGATGTGGGATAAAAGAAGCCGAAGTCAAGGTCCTAACACGACAGGTGGCCAATTTGAAAACCGTGATCATGGAACAAGGATTGACCATGCCTCCTCCTGAACCAGCTCTGGCTCCTGCATCAGCTCCGGCTCCTGCACCATTCAATCCCAATGGACAGGAAGAGTTTCCTAAGCCAACAAGAGCATCTGGATGGCAGTTCGTTGGAGGTGCTGATCGAGCTGCGAATCGACCCACCTGGGGGAACACAAAGCCCCCCCCAGCACAACCTTTCAATGATGGTTGGGGTGACTCGCCATCACCTGCAGTGCACGACAGCTCGCACGGCTACTCGGATTCGAGTGTCGAACCTCAGTTTCATGTTAAGGGCAAAAACGCAGGAAAGGGTAACTTCAACCATTCCAGAGGAAGGGGTAACAGATACTCCAACCAACCCTCTAACAAGAGAGGACGCGACTCTCGCGATGACAATGAACGCGATGTACGTCAAAAGCAATGGAATCAAGATGGTAAGTCCATTGCTGAAGCTTGGTCTAAGCAACCACACATTCGTCTTTATGTGCGTACTCTTACCCTTGGAGCTGTGAAAACGTTGCTCATTTCCTTGAGAAGTGCAGACTCTAACTTTCAAAAGCATTCAAAAAACGTGCCCATTGAAAAATGGCATGAAAACCCTGACACTGCCCTTGCTCATTTGCACAAGGCTCTCGGTATGCCCGTTAGATTCACAGTGTCCCCACACTTTTATTATCGAGCCGCACAATGGCCTTGCAAAAATGCGATCAACATGTTAGTGAACAATGAGCGTTCTGATCGTGAGTACCTAAATTTATTCACGACAAGGAATCCTAACGAATTTGATGCAAATTTTAGCACTATGACAACGCCTTCGAATATTTCGGAATTGGGGGACACCAAAGCATGCAAAGATTACAAAATTGCGAAACACTACTTGGCGTTGCAAGAGGCCAACTCTCGATCTTATATGCAAAGACGATCTCACTTTTACAATGTTGCAGTAGTGAAACATGAGACAAGACCCACTCGTACCTTCCTCAACAAGGACCTTCACATCAAGTTACGATTGAAGTGCAAGCAGTTAAAGTCTGATGAGCCTACTGCAGAATTCAACCGTCTTTTTGATGAGTCGTTCAAGAATTACTACACCAATATCATGCAGGAAATTGAACGCTTAATTGCATATCAAACACCATTGCAATACACTCTCAACTTCACCACTGACATTAGAAACTTGTATTATTACAACGACGATTGCACTAGTGTGCGAGAGGGAATTTAGAGTCACCATAATCAGACTCGCCTCTGGCTTTAATTATCAATAATCGAATATTGTTTAATCAAAGCCCCTCACAAACCTCAAAATCAACCCGGAATAATACCACCTTACCAAGTGGAATCCGCCCTACTTTACCTTACAGTCTTAGGAAAGTATGAAATCTTTCACCACCAAAAGTGTAGAGAAATTACTACGTAGTTTAAATTCCGATCCAAGGCTACAAGCCCTAGACGATGCCACTATACTTAGTGAAGAACAATACCCAATGGCCTTTGATGCCTTAATTACTCGGATAAAAGATCCGATAGCACTTACTACCACGGTAGAAACTTTAAATTACAATGATACTAGCACGGTAGCGCAAAGCATACCTAGTAGCATGAGAACGCAACTCAAAGAAAAACAATTAAAATTAAAAGATTTATTGCAGCTCAATCCAACCGTGGACAATCCAATGGATGAAATTACTTATTCTCATTGGATACATCGAGTTACGAATATATGTCTTGATGCAGCGCAGATGGCTTTACAAGATGTAGACACTAGCCCCGGTATGCATTATCTCTTTGCACCGAGCTCTATTTCTGACAACACAGTACGTAGAGGAGAAAAGAGAAACGTAGAGGGACAATTACTCTATCACACCATTTTATTAAAATCACCGTGGGAATTAACGGCTGACTATAATGGAGACATACTTGATCTAATGTCAGAAAAAGACCCTTATCTGTTTACAAGGTCTCAGCCACATCCCGATCAATGGCGAAATTATGATGAGTGGGGTGAAGAGTACATCTCCACTGATAGACAGAAAGCCTTGCAGACGATACAAACTACCAAAAATTCTATTGTAGTTCTGCTGAAGCGCATTCATAAATTCACAAGTCACACTTTTCATGTGCTGATAAGAGAGTTAATTCCCGGAGCTAAAGCTGATAAATCCAATCTGTTCACAATGATCAAAGAACATAGGAATCAATACATGATCCGAGCTCGTGCGGCTGACAATACAGAACCATACACTGCTAAAAATACGCTAGATTTCATTGAAGCGAAGTTTGTAAAGACAAATGCAAACACAGCACACATTGCGTGGACGAATATACTACTTCACACGAGAATTATTGGACAAGCCATTTATCAATGGCAAGCATCTTTTGATCCTTTAATAAGGAAATTTGAGCAAGCGCGCAGCAAGAAAATGCGCAAAAGTCAAACAAAAGATGTTAAGCAATTAATGGCTAAACAAATCACCGATAGTGAGAAAATTATCTTGTCAGGCATAAGTGCCAAGTATTCAATTGACAAAATTGATAAAGGCACATTTGTATTAAAAGAGTTTCAAGATGATCTAGCATTGAATACGGCTAGATTCAAGGGATACACCCCTGATGCTAGAATCGTAGCACATCTCAGAACTCGTGCAAAAGAATTCACTGCCGATCTCCCAAGCTTTTTGAATAAGAAGCCGCAGGACACAGATCAACCCGGCAAAAGGAAGTTCAAACGCTTTCAACATTATATGACTAATGATGAAGCGGAAGATGCCGACGTGCCTGATGAGGATCAGTGGCAACTTTACACGAGCAAAGGTCGAGTAAAGGGCCTAGGCAAAGGTAAAGGCAAAGGGAAGAAAGGCAAAGGCAAGTTCGGGAATCGAAGCCATCAGCCTCGACCCACACTAAGCTTTGACGGGTTCAAAGGAAAAGGAAAGGGAAAATTCCCCTCTCAGAACCATTACAAGGGAAAAGGGAAAAATTTTGCGAAAGGGAATCGGAGTAAAGGAAAACCGATTGCGCCAGCGGATGCCACCACCCCCGCGCCAATCTCCTCTCACACATCTATTGTATGTGGATTCTGTCACATAATTGGACACACTACTGAAAATTGTAGAAAGCGATTGGCCCTACATAATAACACCTTGTACCAACAAACTCGGAGTAAATTTTCCAGTAGACAACAATTATTGTTCGCAGGTTTAGAGAACAGTGTGTTCTCCGCGAACACATGCTCCTGGTGCTTGCAAACGCAGTGCAATCGCATCGACTGCTCTCCACCAGAAGAGCCTCTGTTCTTCACGCAAACGAATAATGCGTTTTGCGAAGAAATTTTGCCACTAGTCAAAAATGCAAAGTTAGAGCTACCTGTTGGCAGTAGTGATCCCTTAAACCCGCAACACTTTCACTTTCAGGAATCATACTGGGGGGAAGATGATTACAGTTACCCGTATGCTCACCAGTACACTAACAATGAGTACGACTCTTACATTTATGACGTGAACAACAATTACGAGTACGATCAATACCACTACCCTCCTCAAAATTATGATGAAGGATGGGAGAATTACAACTATGAGGAAGAATCTCATTTAGCGGGATACACACCTCCTGACAAAAATCAGAGTGATGAACCTGATGATGATTATAACACCAGAGAAGGCCTACTGTGTGAAGAAGATGCTGAAGTGTCCTTCTTCGGAGACGACCTCAAGCAATGACATGAGGGTGAGACAGTAGAGATATATCTGGAAGAAGCAAAATTCATAACCCCGGGCTCTAAAGAGGTATGCCGGGCATTTATGAAGGCCAGATATCAAAAAGAAAAAGGATCCAAGTTCTCCAATCAAAGAATCGAAGTGAAACTTGACAGCTGTGGTTCTGTTTCCATTGCCAACTCAGAATTTCTTACAAATATCAAAACGTGTAAAGAATATAAAATACCCTCAGTGTCATTAAAAGGAATTGGAGGAAAAACAGAGCCGCTAACCAAGGCTGGAATTCTGAGGCATGTCATGCCCAACGGGCAAACAGTTAGATGGCTGTGTTATGTGTTTGACACACCCGTCGGACATTCCAAACAATTATTGCTCCTCAGCATGTCAGCCATCAAGCTGTCTAACATCGATATTAACTTTCACATTGACGAGTCCTTCGAGGGAAGATGTTCTCCCTTGAGATTCAAGGACAAATCGCAATTAGTATCAGAAACGCACGGGCGTGCTGAAACGTATCACTATAAAATTGACAGAGGAGATCTAACTCCCTGCGACGTGTACAGAAATACCACTCTCTATGACAAACACGAAAATATCGTCCTCATGACGGAAATACAACTTAAAAACATAGTTGAGCGTCTTGGGAAAGACACTGTAACTGGCACCGACGGTGACGAATTTACCGTCAAGGACGGCATTCGAGTCAGTAAATTCTCTAAAGAAGCAATGGAGATTGGATTTGATGTTGGGGAAGAATTGAAACAGAATGTATATAAACAATTCACAAGCTACGTAGGAGAAGACTCTGTCTTTCCCACGAAAAATGGCTCACCCAAAATCCTTACCAAATTCGTTCACCATCCATACTCTTATGAATTGTTGCCGGAATATGAACGAGGAGAGAAGAAGATGCCTTGCACCAAAGCAATGAATTGGGAGGGCAAGACTTATAGCTCTCTCGTCATAAGGAATTTCATTCGGGGCACTCCCGTTGTGGAGAAATGCTCCAATCCTAGATGTATATCGAGGCTGGTCATAGTGCCCAAGCTAGCTCCTGGCCAATCTAAAAGTGATCCCAATCATGGTTTCCGAGTTTGTGTTAACGCATTGGTCAACAAGTTTTTGAAACCATGTGCGAGCACGATTCCATTGGCGACAGACGAAATTACAAAATTGTTTAATTGTAAATACTTTCTACAACTGGACGGCATGAACGCTTATTGGTCTATTCCAGTTTGTGAAGAGTCCAAGCGTTTAACTGCTTTCCACACCCCAGATGGAGTGTATTGTTGGAACAGACTCTTGATGGGAGCCAAACCAAGCTCAGCGGTTCAGCAGTCGGCTTATCTTGAAGCCCTGGACCAATACATAGATTATGATTGGGATGGAAACATAAGAAAGTGCCTGCTAGACAAGCATGGAAAACGCCTGCTCGATTCCAATGGAAGCCCTAAGACGTTGCGCCACAAATTTGCTGTTTATTGTGATGACATAGCAGCCGGAGCGAACTCTCTTGATGAGCTCTACGACTTATACGAAGCACTCCTATGCTGTTGCGCAAAAGCTGGCATACAAGTTAAAGCCAGCAAGGTTAAATTTGGCATGAAAGATGTAACCTTCCACAATTACACCATATCTGAACACGGAGTCACTCCCAAAGATGCGAATCTCTGTTCCATCCGGAATCTGGGAATTCCTTCTGATGTCACTCAAGTGAGAGCTTTTCTTGGATGTGCCCAGCAAATGGCAGGATATTGCAAAGAGCTACAGATTATCTCAGCTCCCCTGCACAAGCTCACTAAGAAAACTACTCAGTTTCCGAAACCTTGGGAAACCGGAACCGATTATGACATCGCTTTCCACAGAGTGAAAGCATTGCTTCTCGACGAAAGGCTGTACCTGCACCACAAAAACCCTTTGAAAATACTGTTCATAGAAGTTGATGCCAGCGATGTTGGCTGGGGTGCATGTGCCTATCAAATGAGAGAGCCCTTTGAAGGCGATCCCAAGGATGAAGCTAGGATGCGAGTGGGGGACACGGGCCCTAGGAACATCATACAATGGGTTAGCAAGGCATGGTCTGACCATGAACTGAAGCTACCAGTGTTCTACCGTGAAACCTTGGCTCGACTGCTAGTTTTGGAAAGGTTCAGGAACCTTATCGAAACAAACATTACGGCAGGGGCAGCCCTCTACACCGATCACAAGCCGGGCCTCTTCGAGGAAAGTTTGTCCAACAAAGGACAACTTAGCGCTTGGAGAATTGCCGAAACTGCGGACTTGCAGTCGATAGTGGAGCATCATTATAGGCAAGGACCCAAAATGCTCTTGGCAGATCCCCTCTCGAGAATCTGCGCCCCTAGCAGTGGATTTTATGATCCCTCTTTACCTTCCAAATTTCAAGCTCTTGCGAAGCATTTACCGGAAAGTGTTAAAAATATCAAAACCATTCGGCTATACGCAAACAAAGACACTGCAGCCTTATCCAGGCACGTGCAAGCGTGGAGAACTCCAACCAACCCAATAAGTCAGGGAAGGCTTGGAAGCACAGAATTTGTAGACAACTCAAATGTCTTCTTCATTGGCGTTTGCCACGCGGAAAAATCTGTAGACGAAATCAAGGAGCTACTCTCCAGTGACAAACAATTCGCTGTTCTCCTTCCTACTGGACTGTTGTCCGAAATATCAAGGGGAGAGAATGATGACGACAAAGAGACGTTCAACAGTGTAATTGAAAAGCAAATTCACAGTTTGAGCAAGATAGTCTTGTCACAAGAAGGAGAGACTTGGCTCATTAGAGTCAATGACCAACCCAGAATTGTTGAAGTCTTGACGGCCGAGCAAGTCGGATGCGATGAAGTTGACGCCACCTGCATCTTTGAGAGCAGCTTGGAAGAGTTGATTACTCAAGTCACCATCTTGCCGGATTGGCAAGAGCACAATAGTGAGATTGCTGAAGAGCGAGAGACTCACGTGGGGGAAGCTTGTTCGCCACCCGCAGCTCGCAGGAGCAGCAGGAATAAGCGAGCGAAACTCTCTCCGAAGTCCTCAGCTGCCACCACTCCCGGTGATGGAACTATGGAAGACAAAGAGATGCCGTTGGAAGAAACGGACTCACAAGAGGAAAATGTGAAGGATCCTGATCCATTTACGTTAGAACCAAAAACTTCCACCTACAACAAAATTGAAATTGAACCAATCAAGAACTGGATTGGCAATCAGTTGACGAATCAAAATATTTCGCAATCAGTTAAGCAAACGATTATAAAAACGCATGACAATTATCCAGATGGGCTTTTAGCAATCCCCTCCACAAAGGGTGGTCCACCTAGAATCATTGTTCCTTTATCAGAACAAGAAGGCTTAGTGAAGCAAGCACACCTTGATATACATCATCAAAATCATAGAAAGGTGCATAACATACTGTACCCACTCTATTGGTGGCCTCAGATGGATCGCCAGATCGAGAGCATATGTAAAGCATGCTCACATTGCCAATCAGGAAAAATGAGAAGAGAGAAGATTAAGTCTGAGTTCAATGCTCATGGCCCGCAAGCTAAAGCTGGACCGAGACAGCACTATGGCATGGATTTCTACGGCCTGATGAATGGCGAAATCCTAGTTATAGTTGATCTCTTCACTAGAGAGACCATCTTGCAATGGCTTCCCAACCGAAAGCAAGATCAGGTGGCTAAAACCATACTGCGTCGCGTAATCTTTGAACGCGGAGTGCCTCTGTCCATTAGGTCGGACAATGCACCAGAACTCATGAAAGGGGTTATAAAAAGGATCTGCACGTACCTGAACATCAAACAAATTGTTACAGGAGGGCACAACCCAAGAGGTAATGCCATTTGTGAGCGTGCGAATCAGACCCTTGGAAATATGATTCGTAAACTAACAGATAAAGAATACACCTCGTTGAAAACGCTAGCATTGCCAGCATTTCAATATGCAATGAATATCACACCTCATTCCTCCATCGGGTGTTCGCCCTTTGAAGCCGGTCACGGTCTTCCCGCCCAATCTGTCGCGCACGCACGACTCTTAGCCCAACAAACACTAGCCGACGGAGTCAGGGGCATAGATCTAGATGTCGATGACTTGCTAGAGGATGTTGATAAAACATTTGACACTAGCGAACTAAAATCTGTCATTGAACTAGCCATGAGAATGGCAGAAATAGTCCGTTCCACCTCTGAGTGGCACAGGCGGATGACCTCAGCGAAGTTAGCCCAAAACGGGAAGTCTATAAACTATGACAAACTCATCCCTGGGGCAAAGGTTTACTTCTACAAACCTCCCTCTGCATTAGAGGTAGAGACCAGAGGTCGTAAGGCTAAGCACTTAGACCATTACATAGGCCCGGCCACCATCCTAAGAGCCATTGGAACCAGGTCCTTCGTGATCCAGTACCTAGATAAGAAGGGTGTAGCACGCACTTATCAGAGAGATGCATCTATGATCTCGTTGATCCCTCCTGGAAATATCAAAGCTGATCCTTCAGAGATCAATCTTGAGGCTATACCACCTCACTTGCATCAGTCTATAGCGCTATCCCCAATTGAAGAGGGAGAACACATAATTATCAAAGACACCAAGGATTCTAAAACCTGGTACTGCGCACGTGTTCTCGAGAAATTGCCTGACCGCATAAAGGTCAGCTATTACACCACTACGACCCCATCACTAGCGAAATACTCCAAAGCAACGCTTGAAGACAGGCTCTCTAATATCAAGAAAGCCGTGTTTCTCAGAACTTGGGCCCTTCCCACGGGAGAAGCCACAACTGTGGATCCGAAAACATCACGGAAGAAGAATACCCTTTGGACCGGATTGATCCCATTGAAATTCTTAGATGACGTTCTTCTCGTTCGCAATGTTGGGATGACCAACTCAGGGAGCTTCTTAACGGCAACTGCCGCAGTGGTTGCAAACCTGAAGATAGCGCACCACGTTGGAGCTTAATACTGCCTATTAACTTCCAATGTCGTTCCATTTCAATTGGTACTTCCCACAGATAGAAACGACTCTCAGGGTTACGTCTATCAGTGAGAAGTATCCCATGATTTAGAAAAACAAAAGAAACATGGTAACTGTATAATTAGCTATTTGATATCAAAGCTAAATGAATTGGTAACTGAAACGGGTAACTGACCTCAAGATAGATGGTGCGTAACCGTTCTTGAAAGATAACTGACAAGGTAACTGAAATGGTAACTGATGTAAAAACCATAAATGCCGAATGCCCTCGGAAGAGGATTCTGGATGTAGG
>Ga0208363_1000438_pt1 | contig 10525 bp, 10 predicted proteins | sample LakMenEpi03May11_FD_150666 | JGI IMG/M metagenome (GOLD analysis project Ga0208363, IMG submission 150666) | Freshwater microbial communities from Lake Mendota, WI - 03MAY2011 deep hole epilimnion (SPAdes) | ecosystem: Environmental > Aquatic > Freshwater > Lake > Epilimnion/Euphotic zone ...
CCCAGAGCGACGGGTACGCCATCACACTGGCCGCTGCATACAAACCACTAAGGAACCGCTCTTCAACGTGACCCAAGAACTTCACCGTGTCACTCGCTTCAACCGCAATGTCACCCCAACCAGTCGCGCCTGCAACTACAAGAGGAGGAAGGTCTGGTTGATCACGCAACGACTCAACCAACTTCGCCAGATTCTTTCGAGGCTCAAGCGTGCCAACGAACAAAATGAATTCACTTGGCAAGTTGAACGCTGCACGAACTTGTGCAATGTGTTCTGCACTTGCTCGCTCAGTTCGTACGCCCAAGGGAACAAGTCGCAACCGGTCAGAAGTGAAACCAATCTCCAAGCAATCATTCACTGTTGCCGTTGAACTACACAACAGCATGTCGGCACGTTTTTTCAATACCTTCAAACTGCGCGCAAATACGGCGTTGCCATGTCGCGTGAAAAATTCGGGATGATGCAGAAATGCCAGATCGTGAACGGTCGACACCATTTTTCCAGACGTCGCAAACGGAATAATGCTGGTGTTGTGCAACAAATCAATATCGCTCAAAACGCGTTCCACCCGAGGTTGACGCAACCGAAGCGAAGTTTCATAGAGCAGTGGACCAGAAATGGGTAGTCCAGCCACATCAATGGAAATATCGAACGTGACAGCCGAGTCTTCGCCGTGGCGGCCAGAGACACCCAACAAGTCGATGTCAGCGCGCACTGTCGGCATCGCACGAGCAACTTCAATTGCCGACACTGCCGTGCCTCCAGGCACGCGGTGCCAGCACTGCTCAAGTGTGTAAGCGACCCGCACGCCTTCCATTGTGCCAACTCTGTATCGTTATTGACATGACTTCACCAGCAACGCTTGCCTACTGGGCAGATCGCACAGTCGTGGTTACTGGTGGAAACGGATTTCTCGGTTCAAAAGTGGTGGCCAGGTTGCGCAGTTTTGGTGCAACGGTTGTCGCACCGCGTCAGAAAGAAGCCGATCTCACTCAAGTTGGAGTTGCCGAGCAATTGTTCCGCCAGCACTCACCTAGTCATGTCATTCACCTAGCAGCCCGCGTTGGCGGAATTGGCTACAACCAAATAGCCCCAGCGCAGTTGTATCTCGACAATCTCATGATGGGCACACACACGATCGAAGCCGCCCGAGCAGTTGGCGTCGAGAAAACCGTTTTGCTCGGCACGGTGTGCTCGTATCCAAAGTTCACTCCGGTTCCTTTCCGCGAAGAGTCAATTTGGGATGGCTACCCGGAAGAGACAAATGCTCCGTACGGAATTGCCAAAAAGGCAATGCTCATTCACGCTCAAGTGAACGAAGCACAGTACGGACAGCATTTTGCTTTTGTTATTCCAACAAATTTGTACGGTCCGGGCGACAAGTTTCACGAATCTGTTTCACACGTCATTCCTGCACTGATCAAAAAATGTGTTGAGGCTAAAGAACAAGGTGCAGACAAGATCAGCGTTTGGGGAACTGGAGTTGCTAGTCGCGACTATTTGTTTGCCGACGATGCTGCAGAAGCGATTGTGCTGGCTGCAGAGTTGCGAACAAGTGCAGAACCTCTGAATCTTGGCAACAATCGTGAAGTGACTATCCGTGAAACCGCCGAGACCATTGCCCGCATCGTGGGCTTTGACGGTGAACTTGTCTGGGACTCATCACGCCCAGATGGACAGCCGCGCAGACGAGTGGACGCGAGCCGCGCTGAGCGCGAACTCGGTTGGCATGCACATACCGAATTTGAAGACGGCTTGCGTCGAACTGTCGATTGGTACTTAACCAATCGCGAGCTCGCCGAAAAAGATCCGAACTGAATCTGTGAACTTCCCCCCACCACAAATTCCACCTCCACCACAGCAGCGAGTGCGGTATTCGACACAACAGCGAGTGCGATTCTCGCAGCGTCGTAGAAATCTGAATCCATACACGGCATCAAATGCAATCATCGCCGTGAACCTTGGCCTGTTCGTGTGGGGATACATCTTCGATGCAATGCGTCCGGGAACATTTAACGGAATCTCTCAATACCAATTCGACATGGGACTTGCCCGAGAATTTCTTGATGCTGGCGAGTGGTACCGCCTGATCTCCAGTGGTTTCTTACATTTTGGAGTCCTGCACGTCGGGATGAATATGTTTTTGCTCTATCAATTGAGCAGAATGCTTGAACCAACGCTTGGTTCTGTGAGATTTGCGCTCGTCTATTTCGCTTCCTTGTTTGGTGGCGCTGCTGGTGCGCTCATTCTGAGTCCAAACGCGTTAACTGGCGGCGCATCGGGAGCAGTGTTTGGCATGATGGCCGCTGCCATTGTTGGCATGCGTCAACGTGGAGTAAACCCACTGCAAACCGGTCTCGGTCTTACTTTCATTATCAACATTGGGTTCACACTTGCCATCCCCAACATTTCAGTAGGCGGCCATTTTGGCGGTGCACTTGTGGGAGCAGCATGTGGCATATTCGTTTTGGCTCCTGCCCAATGGCGCCTTCCTCGCTGGATCGAATTCGTTATGCCGATAGCACTTGGTGTTGTGGCAGCAGTAATTGCTGTTACACCCTCGCTCTAAGTTCACTGCACTTCTCTCATCGTTAATCATCTGCGACAACTTCGCGCCAGATACTGGAGGAACTGTGCTGAATCTCATCAGTGCACCACTTTCGCTCCCCCGAGCCCATCTCGACCCCATCATCTCATCGCAGGACATGCTTGCTGTCATCTCGCTGGCAATTCGCCGCCCTTTATGTAATGAGGTGATCGCCATTCTTATGGATGACGAACAGCGCGGTATTGGATTGCTGTCATTTGATGAACCAGCTACACCTGCTTCACTCATTCATCAGCTCATCGGCTTATGCAGTACTACAGCAATTGCTTCATCAGTCGTAATCGCAAGCGTGCGCCCACACAAGTTACGAAAAGCAGATGATCAAACTCAGTTGAAGTTCATGCGCCAACAATTTACGAATGCTGGTATCACCATGCGCGAATGGATCGTGATTAGCAAAGGCGCCGTCAGGCTTGTGCAGCAGTAAGCGAATTCAGTAGTAAGGCAGTTAATGGCAACCACAGCCCGAGCCGCAGCCACCGGCCGGGCGTGGTGCTGCTTTTTGTGGTGCCGATGCGCCACCAACTGAAGCGAACACACTGAGCAACCGAACTGCATTGCCGTGACCTTCTGGGCATGTTGCAGGCATGTCGGCTTCCGACATTGATCGGCGCTCTTCAAACACCGAGTCACAACTCTTGCAACGGAACTCATAGGTAGGCATGGCTCTAGTGTAGGAACTGTGAGTACGCCCATGCCTCTTCAGACCAGGCCTGCAACCACTAAGCCCATTACCGAGGAAGTGCTTGAAACCGGCGAGCCGAGTATGGCCCACATTGTGAAAACCGAACCCGGCGAAGATGCTGCTTCCAAAGTGCTTGAGGCCCGTATTTACGGAACACCGCTTGAGGCCCTGTGTGGCCATGTGTGGATACCTTCGCGCGACCCGAAGCAATTGCCGTTGTGCGATAAGTGCAAAGACATTTACGAGACGTATCGCATGTTTAACGATGGGCTGAACGAACGCCCTTCGGAATAACTAACGAAAGTTACGCGCCGCCACTTTCGCTGCAACATGCAGTGGCGCAATATGTTCGGCAACCACGTTGATGACTCCGCCATCGCCAACTTCTAATCTGCCGCGAACAAGCAGCGCACCCGCACCTCGCGCAACTTTGCGATAGCGAGCCCAGCACCCAACCGAGCACACCACGTTGATATGCCCCGTTTCGTCTTCCAAGTTGATGAACGTAATGCCTTGCGCGGTCATTGGTCGCTGACGATGCGTCACCGTTCCGGCAACCAATACTTTTTCGTCGCCTCGCGCACCGCGTTGCGGAAGCTGCATTGCAGTAGCAACACCCATGCGTTCAAGTTCAAGGCGTAAAAACTCTGTTGGGTGACCACTCGTTGACACGCCTGTAGCCCACAGGTCGGCAATGGCTTCCTCCATTGGCTGCATGCCAGGCAAATACGGCGCCTCGACACCAGTAGTGACTCCGTCGAGCGTTCCTGGACGCGACTGAATAACTGCACCGGCGCTCCACAGCGCGTCGCGACGTTGTTGACCAAAACTTTCGTTGAACACACCGGCAGTAGCAAGTGCTTCAAGTTGGGCGATGTGCAACTGCGGAACTTTGCGCACCACATCTTCCATGCTGGTGTACGGCCTGTTGTCTGCAATGGCTTGTGCAACAACATCACTCATGCCGCGCACAGAATTGATTCCCATTCGCAAAGCCAAGCCACCTGTCGACTTCGCATTGTGTTCAAGCGTTGCACCCGCGCACGAGGCATTGATGTCGGGAGAGTTCACCACTACCCCGTGTCGCTTTGCATCCTGCACCAATGAATGAGGCGACCAAAACCCCATCGGTTGCGCATTCAGTAGCGACGCATAAAACGCTGCTGGCTCATGCAGTTTGATCCATGCCGACGAATACACCAAGTACGCAAAACTCACCGAGTGACTTTCGGGAAATCCATAGCTGGCAAATGCCGCCATCTTGGTGAATATTTGGTCGGCAATATCACCACGAATTCCGCGCTCTGCCATTCCGGCATAAAAGCGATCACTGAGTTGTTGCATTCGTAACTGCGACCGCTTCGAACCCATGGCCTGGCGCAACTGATCTGCTTCACCGGGACTGAAACCTGCAATATCAATTGCCATTTGCATGAGTTGTTCCTGAAACAGCGGCACACCAAGTGTTTTTCCCAAACTGTTTTCAAGCAACGGATGCAAATACGTAATCGGCTCTTGTCCGTTGCGACGGCGAATGTAGGGATGCACCGATCCACCCTGAATGGGACCCGGACGAATGAGTGCGACCTCCACCACAAGGTCGTAAAACCTGCGCGGCTTCAAACGTGGAAGCGTGGCCATTTGTGCGCGCGATTCAATTTGAAACACGCCCACCGTGTCGGCGCGACACAACATGGCATACACCTCGTCTTCTTGCGGAATGGTGGCTAGGTCTACATGCACACCACGAAACTGCGCAATGAAGTCGACCGCGTTATGCAGTGCAGACAACATGCCAAGACCCAACAGATCAAACTTCACTAAGCCAGCAGCAGCGCAATCGTCTTTGTCCCACTGCAACACACTGCGGCCTTCCATGCGGCCCCACTCCACTGGGCACACTTCGGTAACTGGGCGATCGCACATGACCATGCCACCCGAATGAATGCCCAAGTGTCGTGGCGCATCTTGCACCTGTTCGGCAAGTTGCAACACCTGCGTAGGAATGCTGTGATCTCCACCATTCACCGTGACGCCAATGGCACCCCACGCATCTACCTGTTTGCTCCAAGCGTCTTGCTGACCTGGCGCAAAGCCAAGAGCACGCGCCATATCGCGCACCGCGGACTTCGCTCGATACGTAATGACGTTGGCAACTTGCGCAGCATGATGACGACCGTGTCGTTGATACACGTACTGAATAACTTCTTCGCGTCGACCACTTTCAATATCAATGTCGATATCGGGTGGACCGTCGCGCTCTGGCGACAGAAACCGTTCGAACAGCAAACCAAGCGACACCGCATCGGCTTTCGTGATGTCGAGCGAATAACACACCGCGCTATTTGCAGCGCTGCCACGACCCTGACAATAAATGTTGGATCGCGCACAAAACTGAACAATGTCCCACACCACCAGGAAATACCCAGCGAACCCGAGCGTTTCAATCATTTCCAATTCGTGATCAATTACTCGCCACGCTCGAGCACGCAACGACAAATCTTCACGTGAGTCGCTCGGACGAATTCCATACCTGCGAGTGGCTCCTGCTTCTGCAAGTTTGCGCAGATACGAAATTTCATCCAACCCATCAGGACACGGAAACGGCGGTAGTTGCGGCGCCACCAACCGCAAGTCGAATGCAGCGCTCGCTCCAAGTTCGGCAGCGTGTTGCACCACCCCCGGATACCGAGCGAAACGTCGCTCCTGTTCTGCCCCGCTGCGCAAATATGCAGTGGCTGCTGGTGGCAAGCGTGGATCAATGTCGTCCAAGCTGGATCGCTCACGTACTGCAGCCACTGCGGTTGCAAGTTTGTGTTGAGCTGGCGCTGCGTACAACACATCGTTGGTAGCAACGCACCCAATGTTGTTGCGATATGCGATGCGTGCAAACTCGTCATTGCGCACAGAGTCCAGTGGGTCGCCGTGGTCCCACATTTCCATGACCACGCTGTGACGACCAAACACCGAAACAAGTTGTTGCACTCGGCGTTCAGCCATTGCTGGTCCGTGAGAGTGCAGCGCACGTGCCGCAACACCACTGCGGCCGCCGGTAAGCACCCACCAGTCTCCAACTGAGAACTCGGCCAGTTGTTCTATGCCAAATACTGGCTGTTCTTTACTGCCAGCAAGTTGCCCAGCACTAATCGCACTCGACAAATGTGCGTACCCTCTCGTGTTGCGTGCAATGACCACAATGTCGCCCACTGCTTCACCAACAGTGCACTGCAACTCTGCACCAAACACTGTTGGCAAACCGAGTGCACGAGCAGTCTGCGCAAAACGAACGATGCCGTACAACCCATTGCGATCGGTAAGTGCAAGTGACTGCAACTCAAGTGCAACCGCTTGTTCAACTAGTTGTTCTGGATGTGACGCGCCTTGCAAGAACGAAAAGTTCGAACGGCAATGCAACTCCGAATACGCAACCTTCCCCATGCCTTCAGGGTAGCGAACATATGTTCGCTTTTAGACTGTGACTAGAGCAGGCGGCGAACGGCGCGCAGGCAACCAGCAAGGCCTGCATCAGACATATCGATTGCTGCGTCCCACTCAAACCAGCGCACGTCTTGGCTTTCGTCCGCGCCTGGGGCTGGATCGGCATCGGGGGCGTACATCAGGTAGCGCAGGTCGAGGTGGGTGTGGCCACGCGGGCCAGGGTGCACATCCAGGTGCACCAGCCAAGGGCCAGTTGCGGGGTGTACTACGTCGAGACCGGTTTCTTCCCTCGCTTCACGGAGGGCTCCCTCTGCCGGTGTTTCACCAGCATCAATGTGTCCGCCAGGTTGCAGCCACATGTTGAGTCGCTTGTGCAAGTGCAGCACTACTCCGCGTTCGCCAACCACAATCCCCGAACCGGTGATGTGCGTTGGATCGGAAAACTCATCGAATGGTTTCACCAAAGTTGGCGCGATGTCGAGAAACTTTGTTACCGATTCGCGTTCGCGTTCGTCGCATGGAATGGCAGCACTGAACTGTGCACATAGTTCTTGCACCAGCTGTGCATCGGATTTGGCGTTTGCCTTCACATTCATGACGCAGAAAATCTATCGGGGTTGAGTGAAAAATATTCATCCAAAGCGAGCGACCACCCACCATTGTCCGTGTTCCCTTGTAACCACAAGGGCTCGCGTGGTTATTGCAGTGTCACTACGACTGACCACAAACTGCATTCTCACCATTCTGCGTTGTCGCGAAGTGTCCCACCAACGCTCCTCCACCGGCCATGGACCAGCCCATGACAGCACGTTGTAACGCTGTTGTTGCAGCACCACAACAGTTGGTTCTGCACTTAACTCATGTCTTCCACTTACCGTTACATCGTTTCCATCTGCATCACACACCAGTACTAGTAGTGGGTCGTCATACACAACAGATGGAGAAGGAGTTGGTAGCGCACCATTCCACTGAGCCTCTGCTGTTACTTGTGACAACGCGCGACGTTCAACATCGACAACCGCTGCAGATGTGAGTGCAAACACTTCGGCTGGATCGCGACCACCACGCCACTCGGGAACACGAACCGACTCTGCTCCGAGCATGTTGGTCAGGCGCTCTATGGCTCGCGAAGCCCACTCGTCGGCCTGGGTGCTGTCGCCCCACAGACCCAGCTGGCGACCCTCTCTAGCCCTTAGCCCTATTGGGGAAAGCCGGAATAGCACCACCCCGCTTGTGACCCCTCGGCCAGCTATCCAGGCTTCCATCTGCCAGCGCATTCGTTCGGCCATGGCAGCAGCAGTTAGCCCTTCGGGTTGATACCACACACGATCGTTTTGCTCGCCATGATCGGTGTGCAACGAAATGTGCAAGCGAACACAACTTGCACCGTGATTGCTCAAGTGCAGCACCAACTGATCTGCAACTTCACGCGCAGTAAGTACAACAACATTCACATCTTCTACTGGCACATCAAATCGATGTGTGCTTGCACGTTCTGGTGGAGGCGCAACAACAATTGGCGGATGTCGGTCAAGACCTCGCGCAAGCCGTTGCATTTCATTTCCAACAGGACCAAAACGCCCGACCAAAATGGATGGTTGAATTTCGGCAATATTGCCAAGGTGGGCAAGGCCTAGGCGTTGCAACAACGACACCACGCTGCGATCAATTTCGGCAAAGTCTGCAAGCACAGACACTGGAAGCACAGCCAAACACTGCGCGCTTTCATTCGGTGCAACAACACGCGGCGCTCTAACCGATGCAGCACTGCGTGCTGCGATCATTGCAGTCAGCCTGCCATCGGCGATGCCCACGCCAAATGGAATGCGTTGGCCTTGCGCCAACTTCTGTAACGCAGTTTCGGCAATAACGGTAAGCCGCTGTGCCAATGCGTCGTCGCCGCCTACATAACGCGAAGGGCCACGCGTAGCCAGCACAACAATTCCTGGCATGCTCACTTCAACGAGTGGAACGAGTTCGGCAATGGCATGCACCACGGGCTCAAACATGAGCCGATCGCGCTCTGGGTTATGCGCCGCAATATGCATATTCGGGCACGCTGCTTGGGCTTCGCGCTTACGCATGCCCACCTGCACGCCCTGTTCTGCGGCGGCGGCCGTGCGAGCAATGACCCGTTGTGCGTGCAACACCGCCACTGCGTCAAATACCTGACCGCGAGCATGCAAGTCGCACTGCGCGGCAACGGCCTGCCAGTCGGGGCACGCAACAACAGCGACGCGTGTTGATTCAGTGTTCATTGCGAGCACTAGCCAACAAAATGAAGCGAGTGTTGCCGTGCTTTAGGCACTCGCCTACCGCTTACCGCAACCTGCACATCGCGACCTTGCACATGGCCTGCACCGCGTTCAATGCCGTGCCACTGTGTTGTTGCGGTATTCATAATGACATCGGGTTGAAACACCGATTGCACGGCCGACTGCTGCGTTGCGCCAATAAGTACCAACGCATTCCGCCTGGCTTGAATACGCGTTTGCACGCGACGGGCATCAGCCTCAGTTATGCCACGAGGAACTTCAAGCATCAACACATCGAAGCCATCTGCTGCTGCTGCCACAGTGCTGACCCATTCGGTGCGACTACTTGCCGGTTGCACAAACACCACGCGTTGCAACGCCACACCATGTTCGCTTGCCGCCTGCACGCCAACGTTGTGCACACCAACAATGCCCAACCATGAGCCCGCTTGTGTTGCGCTGGAGACAACGCGCAACGCCATGACTACCGCTGCGTCGCCACTGCACAACACGGTGCGACCACGCACCAGCCCACCCTCAGGAAACATGGCGCGCAACTCTGGCGGGACAGGCAGTGTGGGCAACGGCTCAAACATGCCCTTACTGTAGCGAACATATGTTCGTAGTTATCCAGCCGCGGTAATTCCGCAAAACAGCGAGTAATTACGGGCTATTTACGACGTGCGTGCTGATTCAACGAATCAATCAGCGAAGAAACATTGCCGGCCCAGTGATCGGCTCCCAACACGCGCACATGTTCGTCTCCACGAATGGCTGCACCGCCAACGTACACAGGAACATCCGGGCACGAACTCTTCAACGCAGCAACCGTTTCCTTCGCAGCTGGTATCGAACCTTCAACCGTCACTCCAACGCACACTGCAACAACGTCATTGCTCTGTTGCACTGCTTGCGCAAAACTTCCGGCAGGCATGTTGCCACCAAGATCGTGCACGTCCCATCCTTGGCTACGCACCAAATCGGCAAGCATCGCTATTGCAAGCGCATGCTCCTCGCCTGCGGGAGCGCCCATGATGATGGTGCCTTTAGAAACACCTCGTCGCGCGAAGCGTGAACCAACTTGCGACATCAAGCGCATTGCAATGTTGCTTGCGCGATGCTCCACAAAAATTTCAAGTTCGCCTTGTTCCCATCGATAGCCAATAGCAATTAGTGCTGGGCTCAACACGTTTAGGTACAAATACTCAAGATCATGACCAGCGCGCAAAACCGCTTCAAATACTTCAAGTGCACCGCGCTCATCGCCTTCAATCAAGCGAGCTTCTAGACGCTCGCCCCACGGCGCCTGCGTGCGCTTGCCCTCTTCAGCAACAGCACCCAAACCTTCACCTTGCTGAAATTTATCTAAATCGCTCTTGCGCACGCTCCAGCTACGACCCACTTTGCGGCCCGGCAGAATGCCTTCGCGTACGTAGCGATACGCCGTCATGTAATGAACATGAAGCGCTTCGGCTACATCATGCAGCGAAATATCCATATCAGCCATTGTCGTGAATCTTCACACGACATATGCGAGTT
>Ga0208363_1000439_pt1 | contig 10460 bp, 14 predicted proteins | sample LakMenEpi03May11_FD_150666 | JGI IMG/M metagenome (GOLD analysis project Ga0208363, IMG submission 150666) | Freshwater microbial communities from Lake Mendota, WI - 03MAY2011 deep hole epilimnion (SPAdes) | ecosystem: Environmental > Aquatic > Freshwater > Lake > Epilimnion/Euphotic zone ...
GCCTACTATTTCTTAAATAACTCTACTAATTGTTGTTTATGACTAACTTATGCCTTAATATTCTATTTAGTGCCGTCCCGGCCTTCATCAGTGGCGATCCCGACTTATTAGATCTTTGTTCAGATTTGTAAGTTTTTGACGCTTTTATCTTTTATCTATTTTGTTTTATTGTGAACCTAACTCTAAACTTTCTTGTTTTTCTTGAAAGCGTGAGAAAAACGAGCGTCAGTTTTCTTTCTACTCTAGGTTTACTTATTATTTTCTTCTTTCTTATAGTTCTGCAATCGAGCCTGTAGTTCAAAATATGGCAAGAACTCGATTTTCTTCTCAGAAACCTTCAACCAGTAGTCAAGAAGCAGGCTTCGCTACCAGGTAAAATAATCTATTCGAGTTAACTTTTCTGATTTATTTTTAGTTTTTATTGCTTAATTACTTATCTTATTCTTTTATCTTCTCTATCTCAGCACTCCTAATCAAATGGCGAATGCAAAAGAACCTCACATTCGGCTGGCTGCTCCAGCTGGGGCTCAAGGAGGCAAACGGCTTGATCTGATTCCTCCTTTCAGAGGAAGCAGAAGGTGAACTTATTTTTAAAACCTTAGTTAACTAATATTAGTGGAAAACGGTGGTACTTAGTTTTTGTAGATTACTTTTAAATATTTTGTTTTCTTTCTCTTTAGTGAGTCTGAGTCCTCTGTTATTGAAGACGAACAAGTTGAAGAGAACGAAAACTCTGCACACACCGATGAGGAAAGTGAGGAAGAAGAAGAGGGTTCTAATGTAAATGAGGAGGAGGAGCAAGAGGAATCTGAAGAAATGGAGGATGATGGCCAAGACTCTGGCCTCGAGAGGAAAGACAATCGTCCTACCGATCAAAACGGAATGGCTGATTCAACAGTCAGGTGTGTTTTATATTTACTTAGTCGTTTTTTCCAACTATCTTTATTTTATTTGAACTACCGAATTACTTTATATTTTTATTTTTATTTTACAGGTTTTCGTCGATCAGTCCTACTTCTGGGGCCTTTTGTGATGAGGTTGGGTCAGGAAATGAAATGGAGACTGACCCTAACTTTGAAAGTGAAGTTCTTTCGATCTTAGAGGAAGTTAGTGAAAAAGTTCTCTCTCTTCCCCTTCGACTGGGAGGGGTTGTCAAAAGACTTCACGACTCCCTTGGCAATGTGTCATGTCAAAAGCGGAATTCATCTATCCGTTATAAAGACAGGATTCGTTCCCTTCTAGACACGATCGCTCAAAAGGATGAGAAGATTTCCCAGATAACCTCTCTTCATAACAACACCATCAAGTTATGCACTACTTTGGAAAATGAAAAATCTGAGGAAACAGAAGCCAAAGACTCTCTTCGCCGGGAGTTGGAAACCTCCAAACAGAGAATCCTTGATTTGGAAAAGGAAGTTTCAGATTCTCTCGGGTCTAAGCAAAAGGCAGTTGAGAAATCGAGGAAGTTTAAAAAGCTATATTATGATTCAAAGGCTCTAGCGAGTGCTCTGCATGTCAGTTTCACCAACCAAGTCCATGAGATCACCAACCTCAAGACAAAGCTGGGGAAAAAGGTGGAAAATGGGTCAATTCCACCTCCTAACATTGATGAGGATTCTGAGGATTCAGAGTGAGACTTCGCTATTGCCTTTTCTAATCGTTAAATTTTAACTTCCGAAATACACGCATTCTTATTTTCAATTCTTGTTTTTGTTTTATTTATTTTAAGGATTGTCCTTGAAGAAGACGACTTCTCTAATCTACAGGATGTCAAAAAGTCATTTTCTGCTTTACTATCGTCTGACAATGTTCTTAGTGCTAGTTCGATTGATTTTTATTTCAAACTTTTACTTAAGATATCTACCAATCGGAAAGAGGTTGGGATTTATGATGAGATTTTACTACTTTCGCCTGATTTTCTCTCTGTTTCTGACAAAGAATCAGGTTTATTTGGGAAAGACCCCTTCTGTTTTGACCTTGTTTTCATGCCTTTTATGTTTGAAAACCAGTGGGTTCTCGTTGTTTTGGACAACCGAAGCATGGTTGTAAAAAAGGGTTATTCCTATCTTAGGTACTATAGTCTTACACAATTTGCTTCAGTCCCTTCATTTGTCAATGAAGTTCGTTTGCGTTTTATGTCTGATTATGTTAAAAGGTTTTCGTCTGAAAAGAATCAATCGGTAGTTTCGCCTAAAATGCTCATTACTTATGATCTTTTCGATTCGTTTCCTTATTTTTCAGATTTATTTATTTGCTCTGTTGCCAGGTCTTTTGTTTTTGGCAAGGTTTTTAGTTGTTCGTGTGACATACTGATTTTGAAAAATGAACTTCTTTCCGATTTTTGATTGATTTATAACTGTCATTTGATGAAAATATATCTAAAGCGTTTTTATTTAAGACTCTGAGTGACTCTGAGTGATAGGGAGGAGAAGTACCCCCCTTAAAGTTTTTAATCTTAAAAATTGATTTTATTTTCAGGTAAAATCAATTTAAAGACTGATTTTTCTAAAACTAATGGATGAGGTGTGTGAAAAAATGGGAATTTTGCCAAAGTTATTTATGTTAGAATGCGTATAAAGAGGAAGTTAAGTTAAAAAATGGTCAGTTGAGTTTTAAGATTGCTAACTACTTCTTGAAAAAAATGGATCGTTCATCATTTTTTCTTTGTTTAAGTTGTCTACTTGTGATGTGTGTTATTTCTGGTTATCACATCTATCAGGCACATACTGTTACTGCGTTAAGTTTAAATAAAAATAATCAGTTTCAGTATAATGAAATTGAGACTCTAGGCAAGTCATTGTCGAGTTGTCTTAGAGTTCTTGAACTCGATAATTCTATAAACTGTACTAATGCGCAGTTTGATGGAATTTTCGAGGTTAGGATTTCGAAATCTGTTTCTAATTTTACGGATTTTGGAGCCATACTTAGAGTTAAACTAACTGAGTACTCGTCTGCGCGAGTTTTGGAAAAGTGCGTTTATGGTTAGTAGGTCAATAACTTTCCCTTGAAATTTAGTCAATATTAGAAAGAGTTTTTGATGTGAAGTTCTCAGTCGTGTTCGGAGTTTGAAGAGTTCAGAATACTACAAAAAGGTGACTATTTGTTATTTTTGAGTGGTTATAATCCAAATCATAGTCGGTTTTACTTTAATTTTGGAATTTTTTGTTGAAGGAAATGCCTGATATTGACAAAATGAACGCTCAGAATAAGGTTGTCGTTATCTGCTGCCCGGACATCCCTTTGCCGGACATCATCCCTCGTTCTACCGATATTCAACCGGAAACGGGAAGCGATGTCGTCGCCGAGGTCATCGAGACTACAGAAACAACTTCTGAGGGTTCAATGCCGCCAACAGCCAATGTTGAGTAAAATTTAAAAAAACTGTTCTGTACTCATTCACACGCACCATTCAACGAGAGAGGAAAATAAAATGCTTCACTTAACAAGACTATTTCGTTATTTGTGTTTGTTATAAAGAGTTCTCTGTGTATTTAAAACTTATAGTGTTTTGGGCATGGATCCCAGGGACAATCGAAAGATTTCAGCAGAAATTCTCTATGAAAGAGGACTAGTGGTGGAAATACAAGGGGCCGTTATTCAACTTGAAACACCTGACAATTCAAGAAATTGGAAGTGGGTGGTTAGTTTGGAAGATTCTGAGGCCATTGGTCATCTACTAAGGACTTGTCACAACATTCCTGATACTATCGAAATTGCACTTACTACTAGAAATGCAGAAGAAAAAGATAATAGGGCTTTAGCTATTAAAGTCCTACACGATCAAGTGACTGCCATTTCTCAATTGCTAAAGTCGCCAATTGAGTTACGCCCTAGATGGGAAAAAAGAGTTTTTGGGTTGACCCGAGGTGCACAGCAAGAACCTGCCTTTGAAGGGTCCAATAACACCATATCTGATGCTGTTTATTGGTTGAATACAAGTTTGGAATTATTTTACGATTGTCTTTACAATTCAGGCGGGACAGCCGAAGAAGTTGAAGCTGTAGTTCATGAGCTTCGATTTTTGTTCAGATTATGTATTGATATTATTTCTATGTGTCAAGCGTACATTTATTTTGTGTTCCCAGTGTGGGTGCTAAGTGCTAGGTATCAATCTTTTGAAGATTCATATCTTAATGTTATGAAAACCGCATGCCAGACTAAAATTTCCATGTCATTTACTCGTTATCTAAACTGTTTGAATCGACTTCTTGATTGATTGAATGATTCTTACGATAAAATATTTTTAAGAGAGGGAGTTATTTTTGTGCTCATTTTTAATAAAGATTTTTAAATTTTTATTTTTGTTTTCGTTTTGTTGTTTCTATATCTGTTATTCAAATATTTCAATTTGTCTTTTATATTATTTTCGTGACTACTTTTGTCAAAGTCAGGTTAATTTGAACTGCTTATGACAGAAGTAGCAACTAACTTATTTATATCGTGGACAACTTATAAAAACAAATTAATATTGGGAGATGTGTACAACCAATCGATGATAACTTTTAAAGTTGGGATTTTATAATTGTGTTATTCGTTTAAAAAGATTTATCTAGTATAGATAGAGAGATGTGAGATTGAAGGAATTAATTTTGTGTGACCAATCTACCGAATACAACGTAAGGTCTATGAAAAATATTTGCTAGTTTTGCTTTATTCTAATTGATAGATAAACACATAATCGGTAGTCATCCAAGAGCTTTTTATTTCCTGTTCAATCGGTAGATCAACTAAACAAATGGCGAATTTAAAATCCATTAATTGCAAACTCGATGTCTTCCTTGTCCAATTGCCCGCTGAGAACGCTCATCTCCATTTCTCCATGTTTCTCCTCCTGTCTTTGTCTTCTTCTGACTGGTTTGGTTGGGGCTTTTGTTTCGATTTTGGCCACAACCTCGGCCACAGTCGTTGAGGTGGGAGTTGCGATCTTCACTTTTTCATTTTTGTATTCTTCAGGTTGAAGGTGATGAAAATCAGGCGTCACAATGTAAATGAAGGGGACACCTTGGGTGTTGACCTTCGTCACAGAGTAATCCTTTGTGTGGATTTCCGACCACATTAGAGATGAACTTGAGGGTGTGAACCCTGGAGGTTGATTTTTGAGTTGAGGGTTTGAGAATTTCGGAAATGAATCGTTGAAGGTTGGGAGTGGTTGAAGGAGTGGGTGTTGGATTCGAGAGGTGGATGCAATCGGTTCAAAGGAGCTTAATTCGGTTTGCAATATATTGAATTTGGCTTCTGCCGATAATTCTTGGAACATTTTGTCCATTGTTTAGTTTCTGAAGTTTCTTGGATGACTAACGTTCAGTGTCACTTTTAAATTGTTTTATTGCCCTTCTCTTAGTGACAAGAAGCGTCTCACGTGTATTTTAGGAATTTTATTGTTTTTAGCGAAAAGAGAGCGAAACATATGACAAACTTGCTTTGTTAATTATTGATAATTTTGTTTACGTTTTAATGACCTTTAAGCACAACCTAGTTGCTTTACTTTTTGTTGTGTTCGACATCAGTCAGTTTTTTCGTTTTGAAGTGGAAATGGTTATCCAAATAAGCCCGAAAAAACTTCCCACAAAATTAATCAAATCTACCGTTCAGTATTCAAAAAGACAATCCGTTTGTCTATATATTTGGGCTTCTCTTAGTGAGAAAAGACAATCTACCGTTAGAGAGTTTATTTTCTCTCAACTGAGTGCTTATAGTTTTATTCGTTATTTTGAATTCTACAACTGGGAAAGTCAGAAAATACCTTTAAAAGGAGAGGTTTCAAAGAAAATAACCTCTGGCTGCAAAGGTGTTAAACAATTGCATATTCTATGGCCCAGTGTTAAAGATATTAATTGTGCTAATTTTCGTATGGACTTGTCTGTGTTATTGTCTTGTGTCAAATCGTCATTTTTGTTTCTTGTTATTGTCTTTCCTTCACGAGAGGGAAAAAGTGATGAACTTTTAAGTCTTTCTTTTGAGGATTTTAAGTCTGAAATAAATCATCATCTAAATTCTGGGAACATTAAAATCACATCTTTCGGGAAGCTCAATATTCCGTACATCGATGATGAAGTCAAGGCTCCAAGAATTAGGGAAATTTATTTCAAACATGAAGACTGTTTAACAAGTTTCGGATGGTCTGAAGGATCGTTTCAGTTGATTTGCTTTATTAAGTCTTTTTGCCATAAAATGGCGACAGGTGAAACGAGAAGAGTGCGTTTGAAAAAGAGGGAAGGAACTGGAAGGGGTGATGCTAATTGCTCTGATAACTTTTCGTTACATTTTGAAGATCCAAACACTACTGTTTGATTCTTCATTCAAGTATGAGTTCTGCTAGCTTCAACACGAAAATCGTTGTAAAACTCAATCATCGGCAGCTTGTTGATGTGATTGGCGAATCAAACATTCTTTTGTTTGATGTCGTTAGAAGTAAGATTGCGTCTCTCTACTTGCTAATCGGAAATAATAAGGCCACGATCGTCAAACATACTGCCGAAAGACGGAAATTGAACAATCTTTTAGCTGAAGAAAAGCGAAAAACTACCGAACAAGGGGAAGAAATTAAGAAGCTCTCCGCTTTATGTGAAGAGTTGAGACTGGAGAATTTTCGACTTCAGTACGAAGAAGTGGAGTGCAAGGCGGCTAACGTGATCACCCCTGACTATGAGCACTCTTATTCAAAGTGAGGTTATCTCATGTCAGGGAGTGGGGGAAAAGGACGACCACGGAAAACCAGGAGTAGCCATAACGATTGAGCTACAAAGCGACTATCCTGTAGGCATCTCGAGGGATTCCATTTTCGAACTACCGATCGTGAAGGAAAGGACAAATCTTCTCCTTCGTGAAAATACCGAATTGAAGAGACTCCTTAGTCTTGAAAAAATGTATAGGTCGTCACTAATGACAGAGAACAATCGATTGCGACAAGATCTGGATTCAAAGACCAGGGAGATACACTACGCAAGAGGTGTTTGTCAAAACCTTGACTATCGTTTAAAATGTCTAAGCTACTATGTAGTTAATGGTGTTAGTGCCGATTCTACTCCTACCGAAACGGGGAATAATTAATTGCTGTTTGTGTTTTGATTGATAATAAAATATAATGTTTTCATTTTACATTTGTTGTTATTAAAAGGAAAAAAGAGTTTGAAGGTTGGTAGTTCAACCTTTAAGAAAGTTTTTTATTTATTTTGTTTAATGTGAATGTAATTGTTATTTAAGATAGGAAGGGTGTGATTAACACTAGTTGATTTTAATGTATTGCATTTTTAGTATTGTCTCTTTCTGTTTGTCTTTTCTGTCTAGCCCTTGGTGTCACTTATCTTTTATTATTTTCGAGGTAGTTTTGTTTTTAGTATGCTCTACTGATTTTATTAATTTGGTGTTTTTGATTATTTATAAAGGGTGAGTGCCCTCGGCAAGCAAGGGTGCCATCTATAGTTACAATTGCGCAACTATTTTCTGTTATAAGGCCTATTATTTTTGTTTTTATTCGTCAGAGTGACTTGCTCTTGTTAGGAGCTATTCATTTCTATCGATTAGTTTTCGAACTCTAGCATGGTTGAATTTAACCTAGTTTTTCCCGAAATCTACCGAAGATATGTGGTAGATTTTCGCTATTGTCTAAATGCTGAATCTCGATTCGAAATAAAAGGTGCCACTCTTCATGTGTTCAATGAAGATGGATCTGTGAACTGGAGGTTTGAAACTATCTATGATCATTTCGAACTCTTTCTTGGGATGACTATGGCTTCTTTCGCTACTGCGGACAAGTTGTCAAGAGCCATTTCCCTAAACAGAGATCGAAATATGTTTGCATCTGAGGATGGAACATTTCTAGTTGACATGCTCATCTCCTTCATAGATCTTAGCATCTGCAAGGCAGGAGAGTTCCCCCCTATTCAAGAAGGAAACTACTCAACCCTGTCTGTGGAGATCGGACCTCTCTCTAACTTTGTTCGCCCTCAAGGTGGGAAAAACATTTGCGAGGTTTTATCTGGCCTAAAGACCATCCTTTTAAATGTCGTTTCTGACCTCGAGGCCGGAAGCGAATACGAGATGATCCTTGAATCCGAACTAGCCGTCCGGACCGCAGATGACCTTCTTGCTGCTTCAATGATTTTTACGGATTTCATTCATCCAGTTTGGAATCGAATCCATCGAACTGGATTCTTTGATTTAATCTTTTTAGAGAGGTGGAAAACCAGTTGCAGTGAAAAGCTCGCCGAAAAGAAAGGAGCCTGTTCAACTTTCTTTTCTAATCTCATGGCTTAAAGAAGAGTTTTTTCTAATCGTTTTCCATTTTTAAATTTATGTTTTGATATTTTTCTCCCAGGTGTTCAAATAAATATTTATTAAAATTTTTATATGTTTTATTTTTAATTTTTCTATTGAGTTATTTGAGTGTTTACTTGCTTATTTTTAATTAGTTCGTTATTTTATTCCTATACTTTCCTCCTAGTCTTATTTATTCTTTCTTATCTATTAGGGCTTCACGTCTTATTGTTCTTCTGTGCAACACAAAGGGATTTGTGTTGTACTTATATCTGATTATACAATCTACCGAATTTTCAAAAAAAATGTTTTTATGTTTATGCTGGGTAGACTACCCCTGTTAAAAAATGAAATATGCGAAAAAAATTAAATAATTCATTTAATTTTTGATGGAAGAAGTTAAATCGGTAGACCGGTAGGTCGGTAGATTGGAAAAAAACAAGCTGTGAGATGAAACGGTATATAAAGAAGGAAAGAGGAGGAGAAATATAGAAATGTGGATTGTGTAAAAAATGTCGTTTGTATATTTTGTTTGTGTCTTGTCAGTGTCCATGTTAAAGCAAAAAGTACAATAAACAGAGGAAATCAATGTTTTGGGAATAACCTCTAAATAATTGGGCGTGTTAGTTTATATAAAATAACGTGTTTAGTATAAAAGGTGTGACTTTTGGGATAAACTTTATCAGTTTAATATCTCCTTTATAGGAGGTAGAATCTCAAAAAGTGTTATCAGTTATCACGACAAGTGTCAATTTGTTTGAACGGTAGATTATAGAGTGGATAAAAGAGAGTTGGAAAAGAGGAAACTTCCAAGCGAGAGATTAAATATCTTGAGCTTGAAGAAGTAGCCAACCTTTCAACGGTTGAACTATGCCCCGAATTTATCACCGAAAGTCAACCCCAAAGGGTGACGTTCATATCCAGGTTGAGGATGAGGTTAAGACTAAACCTATGCCTATCCCGGGCAGCAAGAGGTAAATATGTAATTATAATTGGTATATGTATTTTCGATAGATTGTTCGTTTTATGTGTGAGTCTAATATTACAAAACGTTTATAAGAATGAGAACTCTTTGTATTTATTTTTAGTGGCGGGCTGGCTAAGGGAGTTGGTATTGAGGCTTCTGAGGGTGAGAATCTATGCCCACCCAGAGAAGGCCTTCAGCACCCACCCCTTCGTACCGAGGCAACGCTTATTGCCTCAAACCGACGCATCCCAGTTGTGAACATGGTAAAGCTCCTTTTGGATTCCAGCGAAGATGCGTGTGAAAGCGCCGGCCTGATTGTTCAGAGGGTTTACCGTGTTCCTATGGACATTGAGTCGGATGAAGCAGATGCCAACGGAAACCATACCCAGTAAGTTGTTTTTATTTAATTTAATATGTGGTATTTGTTTTTAAACACTTAGTCAATCTATGTACTTAATACTTTAGGTTCACCATGGATGGTCATTTTGCCAACACTGTTTGTCGCATCCCAATGCCGGCCTGCCCAGTCACTCCGAAAAACCCATTCAGGGACATCCAACTTGCCAAGATGGAGGTCATTAATCTGAACGAGGTCGGAGAAACTGAAGAACCGGAAAGGGAAATCGACTTCACCGATGGTGACCTGGAGGCCCTGTCTGATGCTTTGGAGTTCTGTGAAGGAGCCCTTGAGGGAGTCTATGATGGAATCGCTCAAGCCAACCAAAACTCCAACAACACCAATCTTAATGAAATTTAAGATGGGGAGTCACATTTTATAAAAATACATCTCGGTTTTTCAGTAATTATGAAAGATGAATATACTGGTATTTTAATTGGTTAATTCCTTTTATGTTTACTGTGAATAAGGTGTAACAACAACATCTTATATAATGTTTTTGGAATAATAAACATCTATTTCCAGTTGTGTTATTCTTATTCTGATAACAGGTAGAAAGGTAATCATGAATACTGATATTGACAGGAGAAATTGATTCTGGATAGACAAAAAGAATCGATTTCTTATATTGTTTAAAGGACGCTATTTTTGTATGGTAAATTTATAATCTAAGTTTGAAATATGTGGGTTTTCGTACAACCGAACAAAAAAGGTATGTAAGCGATAGATTTTAGTTATGTGATTGGAAATTTAAATTGTTTGTCTCTACATAAAACATATTGTGCATGGTTATAATTGTTTTGTATGAAGCAGTTGTATTGGTTAGGAACGAAGTGGTAA
>Ga0208363_1000440_pt1 | contig 10415 bp, 9 predicted proteins | sample LakMenEpi03May11_FD_150666 | JGI IMG/M metagenome (GOLD analysis project Ga0208363, IMG submission 150666) | Freshwater microbial communities from Lake Mendota, WI - 03MAY2011 deep hole epilimnion (SPAdes) | ecosystem: Environmental > Aquatic > Freshwater > Lake > Epilimnion/Euphotic zone ...
CCTTGTTGCAAGTGCGAAGGCCAGTTAGAACGCATGCTGGCAATGTTGTAAGGCACCGCCAAACTGATGGGGCCGCCCCAGCTGTAACCTATTTTGAAGAGACTCAAATTGTCGCAAAATGTATCGACTTGGTCTTGCGTCAATGAGGGGTGCAGCATCACGCTGAACAAGCCTGCGGCATGCCCAGCACCACCGTCAGAAGCGCACAAGGCTTGCCAATGCCCGTGCCCAGGGGATCCTTTTACAGCGGGATGCAGCACCTGCACACAGGCTTTTTGGCTTTTCCACCATTGGGCCAACTCACGGGCTGAATGGTCTTGCGCCACATAACGCAAAGAAATGGTGGGCAGCGAGCGAAGAATGCTTTCAATGTCATTAGGGCCTACACAAATTCCCAAACGGCTCATGGTCATTTTGAGTTTCAATGCCAATTCATCGTTGCAAGTCATGACGCTGCCCATGAGCACATCGCCACCCCCACTGGGATATTTGGTGAGGGCATGAGCGGTGAGATCAACGGACAAACTGCCATCGCCCAAAAGGTCAAAAGGCTTGAAGGCAATTCCCGCGCCCCATGTGTTGTCCAAGGCGGTTAAAACGCCATGAGATTGACAAACCTTGATCAAACCGATGAGGTCTGGAAATTCCATGCTGACTGAGCCTGGTGCTTCCAACCATACAAGACGGGTATTGGGTTTGATTTTGGCTGCCAGATCTTGGGGGTCCATGGCATTGTAGTAAGCATGCGATATGCCAAACGATGTCAATTCGCCTTCAGCCAACACCTTGTTGGGGCCGTAAGAGTTGTCGGGCAACAAAATATGATCGCCCGATTTCAAAACAGCAAAAGATGCCACTGCCAAGGCCGACAAGCCACTGGGCGTTAAGACACAATGTTTGCCGCCTTCTAGCGAGCAAAGCCGCTCTTCAAGCGTGAAACTTGAAGGCGTGCCATGCGTTCCATAGGTGTAAGCCGATTTGTCTTTCCAATCGCGTTGGCGCATAGCCGCCACATTGGGAAAGAAAACCGTAGAGGCTTTGAAAATACCCGGCTGAGGGGCCTGAAAATCAGGCGGTGGCGTATAGCCGTGGTGAATCAGTTGGGTAGAAATGTGGGATGTGTTCTTTTCAGTCATCCCACCATATTACCTTTAGACTTTCCACTTTTCCATTAATTTTTCGGGGCTCATGCTGTCGTAGCCTTCAAAGGGCTGATGAATCCAAGGGTTGGTGGGCAGGTATTCAACAGAGTAGTCGGGTTGAAAACCAGAAAGACCCTTGGTCCAAACAACGGCACTGCGCAGTTCTGTGATGGGCTTGTAATTGGTTTTCAACATGTCGACCACGGCATGCAAGGTGTGGCCCGAATCGGCCAAGTCATCGACCAACAAAACACGCCCCGCAATTTCGCCTTTAGGGGTGGTAATGAACCGAGCGATGTCCAAATGGCCCTGCACAGTACCGGCATCAGCGCGGTAAGAGCTGGTGGACATGATGGCCAATGGCTTGTTGAAGATGCGAGACAAAATATCACCAGGGCGCATACCGCCCCTTGCCAAACACAAAATGGTGTCGAACTCCCACCCAGATTGATGGACCTTGATGGCCAGCTTTTCAATCAGGTTGTGGTATTCGTCGTAGCTTACGTACAGGTGTTTGCCGTCTTCAGTCAGCATGCATATTCTCCAGAGGTAGGTTCATTCACTTCAAGGTAAAGCGAGGTGTTGATGTCAATTAAAGGGGTGTTAAAAAAGGATGGTGCATCAAGATGGTGTGATCACGGTCTGGGCTGGTTGACACCAAATGAATGGGAACGCCCGTGATGTGCTCAATGCGCTGTAAATACAAGCGAGCATTGACTGGCAGTTTGTCAAATTGTGTGACGCCCACTGTGCTGTCAGTCCAGCCCTCAATGGATTCATAAATAGGCTTGCAGCGCGCAATGTCATCGGCACCCATGGGCAGAATGTCCACAATGTCGCCGTCCAATTCATAACTTGTGCAAAGCTTTAACTCTTTCAAGCCGTCTAGGACATCCAGTTTGGTAATGCACAGACCAGACAAACCATTGACTTGCGCACTGCGCTTGAGCAATGCCGCATCGAACCAACCGCAGCGTCGGCTGCGACCTGTTGTGACGCCCTTTTCAGCGCCCACCGTACTCATGTGCCAACCTGGTGTACCTTCTTTTTCCCATTCCAACTCGGTTGGAAATGGACCGCCGCCAACCCGTGTGCAATAAGCCTTGGTAATGCCTAAAACATAGTGCAATAACCCAGGGCCGACACCTGAGCCTGCCGCGGCATTGCCAGCCACGCAGTTGCTAGATGTCACATATGGGTAGGTGCCGTGATCGACATCAAGCAGTGTGCCCTGTGCACCTTCAAACAGCAAGTTAGCGCCTAAGCGATGTGCGTCGTTCAGTTCGCGAGACACATCGGCCATCATGGGCTTTAAGAGTTCTGCATGTTCCATGGCCTCTTTAAAAACCACATCAAACTGAACTTCACCGTTTTTGACATACGGTTTGAGCGCATCACCAAAAATGAACTTCTCTGAACCCAAAAAAGTTGTCAAAACATGGTTGTGCAAATCTAAGAGTTCTTTGAGTTTGTGTGCAAAACGCTCGGGGTATTTCAAGTCTTGAACGCGCAATGCACGGCGTGCAATTTTGTCCTCGTAGGCAGGGCCGATGCCGCGGCCTGTGGTGCCAATTTTTTCGGTGCCACCTTGCTCGCGAGCAGCCTCACGCGCGACGTCCAAGGCGGCATGAAATGGCAAGATCAAAGGGCAAGCTTCACTGATACGCAAGCGAGAGCGAACCTCAACCCCCGCCTTTTCTAGACCCGCAATTTCTTCAAACAGTTTGCCCGCAGACAAGACCACGCCATTGCCGATGTAACACTTCACACCAGCGCGCATGATGCCACTTGGAATGAGGTGAAGTGCCGTTTTGACGCCGTTGATGACCAAGGTGTGGCCTGCATTGTGGCCACCTTGAAAGCGGACAACGCCTTGCGCGCTTTCTGTCAGCCAATCGACCAGTTTGCCTTTGCCCTCGTCACCCCACTGGGTTCCAACAACGACAACGTTACGTCCTTTGATCATGTTCATTTTGTTTTGTTTTCAATGGCTTTTACAATCCACTGCCCCGCAAGCTCTAAGAGTTCGCGATCGCATTGGAATTCATCTATTTCACTTTCGTGTCCAGGCAAGCTGCACACCACAGTTTCACCGTGCATGCGCAACTGCGCAATGGCCGAACGCAGGTCTGGCCGGGTGCCCCATGGCGCTCGAATGGCAGCCTTAAGACTGAGTTGCGGGACCACCCCCACCCATTGCTTCAGATCTAAGCTGAAACCCACTGCGGGACGATCACGGCCCATTTCGTGGCCAAAGGCGGCACCCACGCCGTCATAACGACCACCCCGCACCACGGCATCACTGGCGCCTTTTGCATAAATAGCAAACCGCAAACCGCTGTAGTAAGCGTAACCGCGCGCATCGGCCAAATCAAACTTAAACGTGACATCAGGCAATTGATCGCTCAACCATTTCAGCTGCTCAATGGCCAACTTGATTTGAGGTTTGGGCGGTAACTTTTGGAGTGCTAGCGTTAGAACTGAACTGTCTCCATACAGGTCAATGAGATTCATCAGCCCGGCTTGAATGCCTTTAGGGAAATTTTGGGTTAACTCGGCCAAAGCAGAGGCATTTTTACTGGCCAGTGCCGCAAAAACATCGCCTCGCATGGCATCTGTCAGGGGCATGTCTTCAAGCAAACTGCTCACAATTCTGGCATCTGCGAGGTCAACCAAGACCTCACCCATTTGAGAAGCGCGCAAACAATCTAGGGCCAACTGCAAAACCTCGAGGTCGGCTTCTAAACCAGCATGGCCAAATATTTCGGCGCCAAGCTGCAAGGGTTCGCGGGTAGCATGCGGGCGGTCGGGTTGGGTATGCAGAACAGGGCCGCAGTAGCAAAGCCTTGCGACACCTTTTCGATTAAGTAAGTGGGCATCAATTCGAGCGACTTGAGGGGTTGTGTCAGCTCTAAGGCCCATCATTCGACCCGAAATTTGGTCGACTAATTTGAAAGTTTGAAGATCTAGCGCTTTGCCAGTGCCCGTGAGCAAAGACTCAATGTGCTCAAGCAAAGGGGGTGAAACCAACTCGAAGCCATAGCTTCGGGCGGTGTCTAGAAGCAATCTTCGGAGTTCTTCGATGTGTCTGGCTTCTGAGGGCAAGACATCAGCGATGTGATCCGGGAGGACCCAAGCGGACATGGCAATCTGGGAGGCTGTTAAAACAAGGATTTTACCGGTTCAAACAGGCTCTAAATGAAGGCCCCTAAAAGAAAGAGTCCCAACAAAACGATCGAAAGACCAAAAAAACGAATTTGACCATCTTCGAGTTGCATGAGCTGGCTGAACATTTCGCGCCACTTAAGGGGAGAAATGAGGGGCAGAAGCCCCTCAAAAATCAACAGCAGCGAGATGGCCACCATGATTGAGGACCAAAAGCTCACTTACTTCTTCACTGCGGGGGCTGCTTGGCTGCCTGAAGAATTGCCTCTCATGGTTCTAAAAAAGTCTGAGCTGCTGGGGTCTAAAACCATGACATCGCTCTTTTTAGCAAAACTGGCTTTGTAGGCATCAAGGCTTCTGTAAAACTGCGCGAATTGAGGGTCACGGCCAAAGGATTCGTTGTAGATTTTGGCGGCCTGTGAATCTCCTTGACCTTTGATTTTTTGGGCATCGCGGTAAGCGTTGGCAATGGTGACCTCACGCTGACGATCGGCATCAGCACGGATTTTCTCTCCCTCTGCACCGCCCGTAGAACGAAGTTCGTTGGCAACGCGCTTACGCTCTGCCTCCATACGGCGATAGACCGATTCGGTAATGGCATCGACATAGTCAACTCTTGTGATTCGGACATCGACAACGTCAACACCCCATGGCTTTGCGCCGCGCACTTTGTCTAAGACTTCGCTCTTGACGTCATTCATTAAGGCGTCGCGACTTAAAGACAGCAACTCCTTCACAGTGCGCTTGTTGATTTCTTCTTGAAAAGCGTTTCTAACCACTCGGTTCAGTTGATTGGCACCCGCCTTTTCATCCAAGCCAACATTGCGGATGTAGGCCAAGGGATCTGTAATACGCCAACGAACATACCAATCAATCACCACACGTTGCTTTTCTGCAGTCAGCATGGGCTCGGTGTCGGGACTGTCGAGGGTTAACAAACGCTTGTCAATGTAAGTGACGTTTTGCAATGGGGGCGGCAGCTTGATGTTCAAACCAGGCTCGGTAATCACTTCTTTAATTTGACCCAAGGCATAAACCACGCCAAATTGACGTTGATCGACCACGAACAACATGGAGCTGGCCAAAGCCAGCAACAGCAGCAGGGATGAAACCCATATTCCAATACGATTCATTTTGCTGCTTCCTTAACGATTTTCACGGTCACGTGATCGGAGACTGTCGCGCGATCTGGGATCAGGGGGGGCGCTGCTAGGGGCAGTGCTTGTGGCTGCGTTGTTCGCAGGTGCATCGACAGGGGCTGCCACTGTCGAAGGTGTGCCGGTCATTTGAATCAATTTATCGAGCGGCAAATACATCAGGTTAGAGCCCTGCTTACTGTCGATCACCACTTTGGTGACGTTGGCGTAAATTTGCTGCATAGCATCTAAATACATGCGGTCACGCGTCACTTGAGGTGCATTTTGATACTCGGGAAGGATGGCCTTGAAACGTTGCGCATCACCTTCTGCTTGCGCCACAATTCGCTCGCGATAGGCCTGAGACTCTTCCTTCAAGCGGGATGCAGCACCTACGGCGCGAGGCACAACATCGTTGGCATAAGCTTGCGCTTCATTTTTGGCGCGTTCGCGCTCTTGGCCCGCCTTGAGCACATCATCAAAAGCGGCTTGAACTTGTTCGGGGGGGCGAACGCCACCCTGTTGCAAGTTGATGCCAACCACTTCAATGCCCACCTTGTATCGGTCCAGAATGTTTTGCATCAGGGCGCGAACTCTAGGCGCAATCTGATCACGTTCTTCTGACAAAGCAGAATCCATTTTCATTTTGCCCACCACCTCCCGCACGGCTGTTTCAGCAGCCTGCACAACGGCTTCTGTGGGGTTTTTGCTTTCAAATAAATAGGCACGTGCATCGTTTAAGCGGTATTGCACTGCGAATTTAATTTCGACAATGTTTTCATCTTCCGTGAGCATGGCTGACTCGCGAAGACCGGTGGCCTTGATGACGTTGTCGCGGCCAATGTCAACTGAACGAATTTGCGTCACAAACACCAACTCGTTCTTTTGAATGGGGTAAGGAAAGCGCCAATTGAAACCGGCACCGACCGTGGATTTGTATTTGCCAAATTGGGTGATCACGGCTTGTTGTCCCTCTTGGACAATGAAGAAGCCTGTACCCAACCAGATCAGGAGCAAAGCACCCAAAATGGCGCCAATGCCTAAATTGCGAAACACGGGAGGCAATCCATTGAAGGGAGAGCCATTGGGCTGACCTTTGTTGGGTGGCCCGCCATTTTTACCACCCAAGAACTGCGAAAGCTTGCGATTGAGGTCACGCCACAGCTCATCCAAATCTGGAGGGCCAGAAGATTGACCAGGTCGGTTGGACGAGTTGCCTGGATTTGAAGGTTGAGGATTTGGAGGTTGCTGTTGAGAACCATTGGCGCCTGGTGGATTGCCAGGGGCATTGGTGCCGTCTTGACCTTCAGAAGCAGGTTTGTCGTCGCCACGGCCCCAGCGTTGATCGTTCAAATTGAACATGCCACGAAGGCGCTGCGGCAAGACTGACCAGCTAAATGCACGGTATTTGGAATTCATTCGCTTTTCTACGTTTTTATATGACTGCTCTCATTGTGCACAATCAGAGCGACAATTATGAAAAATCATCTTCATTTTCCCCGAAATTATCAAGGTCAAAGCGCGGGTCAGATTCACTTTGGGGGTTTGAAACTGTTCGAATCACTTCTTCTGCCAGCATTTGACGCAACATTGGCACGCCTTGTCCAGATTGAGCACTGAGAAATAGGCGCTTCAAAGGAACGCCATCGACTTCGTAGAGGTCGAACATTTCAAGCGGTTGACGCTCGGGCGGGATCGTGTCTATTTTGTTAAAAATTAGCCATTGCGGCACATCTTCTGCCCCAATTTCCCGAAGTACCCTTTTGACCTCGTTCATTTGCTCCGGATAGTTTGGGTTGGAAGCATCCACCACATGCAGCAACAAGTCTGCGTCGGCAGCCTCCTTCAAGGTGGCCTGAAAGGCATCAATCAGGCCATGCGGCAAATCTCGAATAAATCCAACCGTATCGGAGACCGAAGCGCTGCGGCCAGCCTGCCCCAAATACAGTTGACGTGTGGTGGTGTCTAAGGTGGCAAACAACTGATCGGCGGCATAGGCACGCGCTTTAACCAAGGTGTTGAACAACGTAGATTTGCCGGCATTGGTGTAACCCACCAAGGAAACATTGAAAGAGTTGCGGCGATCGCGCTGTCTTCTTTGGGTAGAACGTTGCTTTTTAACTTTAGACAAGCGATCCTTGGTGCGCTTGATGGCGTCATTGATCATGCGGCGGTCAAGTTCAATTTGAGTTTCTCCAGGACCGCCTCGCGTGCCAATGCCACCTCGCTGGCGTTCAAGGTGTGACCACCGGCGAACCAAACGGGTACTCAGGTATTGAAGGCGCGCCAACTCAACTTGCAATTTGCCATCATGACTGCGCGCTCGTTGTCCGAAGATTTCAAGAATGAGCAGTGTGCGGTCATTGACGGGCAGGCCCAAATGGCGTTCAAGGTTGCGCTGCTGAGCGGGGCTCAAAGACTGATCAAACAGAACCTCTTTGGCGCCCATTTGTTCTGCCATGAATTTAATTTCATCGGCTTTGCCAGAGCCCACAAACAAGGCGGCATCTGGGGCCTTGCGTTTGCAAGTCATTTTGGCCACAGGCTTGAGGCCTGCCGTCAAGGCCAATTGACTGAGCTCATCTAACTCTGCATCAAAATGTGGCAAGCCAAAATCAACACCCACCAACAAGGCCGGCGTTGTGTCAACCAATTCGCTGATCAAAACAGCGAGTTAAGCAGTGGGCTCGTCGACGGCTTCGTCTGAACCTGAAAGGTTGACTGCTCGGCCGGGGACAATGGTGGAAATGGCGTGTTTGTAAACCATTTGAGTGACCGTGTTACGAAGCAGAACCACGTATTGGTCGAATGACTCAATTTGGCCTTGGAGTTTGATGCCGTTGACCAAATAAATGGAAACTGGCACATGCTCACGACGCAATGCGTTGAGGAAGGGATCTTGCAAAAGTTGCCCTTTGTTGTTCACGATATTCTCCGTGTTTTGAATTAATTTAAGGGTTTCACCTTAACACATCAAAAGAGGCGTTTTGCAGCGACCCCTTTTAAAACCCTTACAAATTACCCCGCATCTTTGTCAGCAAAGGGATTTTGAGACGTTTTCATTTCAATCCGCAGTGGCGTACCTGACAAATCAAAGGCTTTGCGGAAGCGGCCTTCCAAATAACGTTTGTAGGTTTCAGTGACGTGCTCTAAAGAATTGCCATGAATCACAATGACCGGAGGGTTCATACCGCCCTGGTGGGCATAACGCAATTTTGGACGGAACATGCCGCCGCGCTGCGGACTTTGAAACTGAACCGACTCAAGCAACAAGCGCGTTAAAACGGGTGTGGTCATTTTGACCATGGCCGATTTGTGGGCCTGTGTGATGGATTTCCAAACAGGCCCTAGGCCTTGGCGTTTCTTAGCTGAAATGGTGTGCAAGTTGGCAAACTTCAAAAACGGCAGTCGACTTTCTATCGATCGGTTCACCAATTCGCGTTGGTACGAATCGACTGCATCCCACTTGTTGACGGCCAACACCACAGCACGGCCACTGTCCAAAATAAAGCCCGCAATGTGGGCATCTTGCTCTGTGACGCCCTGAGTGGCATCCAACAGCAATAAAACAACATTGGCCGATTCGATGGCTTGCAAGGTTTTAACCACTGAGAATTTTTCAATGGCTTCAAAAACTTTGCCCTTGCGGCGCAAACCCGCCGTGTCAATGAGTTCGAACTTTTGTCCGTCCCGTTCAAAGGGAACCGTGATGGCGTCGCGGGTGGTACCTGGCATGTCAAAGGCCACCAAGCGTTCTTCACCTAGCCAAGTATTGATCAGGGTTGACTTGCCCACATTGGGGCGCCCGGCTACCGCCAGCTTGACCACACTCAGGTCTGGTTCGGCGTCAGCATCTTCTTCAGGTAAGAGCAACGGGTCTAGAGCCAATTCGACCAAGCTTCGAATGCCTTGGCCATGCGCTGCCGAAACGGGAATGACATCGCCTAGTCCCAGTTCGTAAAACTCGCTAATTTGAACGCCCTCGCGCATGCCCTCGGCCTTGTTGGCAACCAACAAGCAAGGCTTGCCTATGCGACGCAAATACTTGGCAATGTCATGGTCTTGTGCAGAAACGCCAGCGCGGGCATCGACCACAAAGACCACCACATCGGCCTCGGCGACTGCTTGCTGAGTTTGTTTGGCCATTTCTTTGTAGATGCCATCATGGGCATCGGGTTCAAAGCCGCCCGTATCTATGACAATGTATTCGTAACGACCTTGCCGACCTTGCCCATAGTGGCGATCGCGCGTGAGACCCGCAAAGTCAGCGACGATGGCATCGCGGCTTTTGGTGAGTCGATTGAATAAAGTGGACTTCCCCACATTGGGGCGTCCGACCAAGGCCAGAACGGGTTTCAAATCTATCTTTCAGCTGGGTGTTATTCGGCTCGAAGTGCTTGCACCAAGCCACTTTGAGTCACGATCACCCAATTTTTACCAACACGCACAGGCGTCATTGCAATGCCAGATGCATCGACTTGAATACGGCCAATGGTTTGGCCATTGCTGACATCGATCCAATGGGCCATGCCCAAACTGTCACCTACAACAAGTTGGCCAGCGGCCCAATGAGGCGCAGAGAGCCCTCTAAAACGAAACGCGTCTGATTGCCATGCAACTTGACCGGTACTGCGTTGCCAAGCCACCAATTTACCGTCAGACTCCGCGCCGAAGAGCAGCGAGTCGGAACCACTTAAGCCGACATGTCCTTGTGCTGAACGCGTCCATAAGTTGCTGCCCTTGAGTGCGTCGACACAGGTGACAGCAGTTTGAAATGCCCTGGCACAAATGACATTGTTAACACGCGAGACACCCGCGACCAAGTCAACCAAACGCTCGACTTCGTTGGTGCCGCGCGAGGCACCAATGCTGAGTTCAGACAGCGCAACGCCGTTGGCAGGATTCATGGCCACCAAGCGACCAGAAAGACCGACCATCAGCCTGTCTTGGAAAGAAGTCAGGATACCGGCTT
>Ga0208363_1000441_pt1 | contig 10411 bp, 10 predicted proteins | sample LakMenEpi03May11_FD_150666 | JGI IMG/M metagenome (GOLD analysis project Ga0208363, IMG submission 150666) | Freshwater microbial communities from Lake Mendota, WI - 03MAY2011 deep hole epilimnion (SPAdes) | ecosystem: Environmental > Aquatic > Freshwater > Lake > Epilimnion/Euphotic zone ...
CGCAAGGGTGGTCGCGATGCAAAGGGTAAGCGCGATGGAGACAGTCGTCCTGCTCGCCCACCGCGCGATCCGAATGCTCCTCGTCGTCCGGCATCGACTCGACCTGATGGCACAACTGGGCGACCAGCACGTCCTTCGCGTCCACACTTCACTGCACCTCCCGAGATGCCAAAGCGTCCAACTGCAAAGCGTCTGAAGCCAAAGCATGTTCATCGCACGGCAGTGCTCGAAACATTGCCTGTCGAACAACGTGGCGTTGCAGAGCGTGCACTTGAGGGCGGCATTAAAGCGGTACGCGATGCGGTCAAAATTCAGAATGATCAGCTGCGCAAAGATGGCAAACCAGAAGTTCCATCTGACGGTTTAATTTCGATGGCACAAAACTTGCTACCAAAACTTCGTGTTGCCGATTGGCTAGACAAGGCTGAGGCTGCCAAGTCCGACCTTTCAACTCTTGATCTTCGCGATCTGCGCTCAGTAGTTGTTGCTTCCGAAGATCCAATGGTCTTGCGCGACGAAACGACTCGTGTGCTCGCAGCCGAATTGAAAACAGCTCTGAAAGAACGCCAAGACGCCGCACAGACTTTGTGGCTTTCGGACATCACTGATGCACTGAAGGTTGGACGCACGGTTCGCGCACTCAAGATGACGAGTGAGCCACCAAAAGCTGGTCAGCCGTTTCCATCCGAGTTGGGCGCCAAGCTTGCGCAAGCCGCTACAGCGGGACTCACAACCGAGACTGCACCAGATAGATGGATTGCACTGTTGGAAGCTCTCGCGTTCTCGCCGATTCGCGGTCAGGTGAAACTGACGACACTGCCACAGCAGCCGTCAGAGGCCCTTCTTGCAACAGTGAAGCGTCTTTCATCATTGCTCCCGCAGATTGCCTCGCTCTTTGGTATTGAAGTCGCCCCAGGTGTTTCTGCCCCGCGTCCACTGCGACCAACTCGCCCGGTTCGTGTCAAGCCAAAAACGACTCCGGCGAAGCCTGCTGCAACTGCAACTGCTGTAGCTGATGCAGAAGTTGCTGCGCCAGTCGCATCTGAGCCAGTCTCGCCGACTTCCGCCGAGTAGGCCCGATCTCATAGTCTGTATATATGTCAGACGTCGTCAACTATGAAGTTCAAGGCAAAGTCGCACTCATCACTCTCAATCGCCCCGAGGCACGTAACGCAGTAAACGGTGACGTCGCTCAGGGTCTCGAGGCCGCTGTAAACCAGATGGAAGAAGATCCGAACGTCGTGATCGGAATTCTGCGAGCCAACACATCGGGTCAAGAGCGTCCTGTTTTTTGCGCGGGTGCAGATTTGAAGGCAATCAACTCAGGCCAAGCAGGATCACTCAATACAGCGCTCGGTGGTTTTGGTGGCTTTGTCTATCGTCAGCGTAAGAAGCCAATCATTGCTGCAGTCGACGGACTCGCCACCGCGGGCGGATGCGAAATCGTTCTTGCTTGCGACATGGTTGTGGCTACGACCCGTTCGGCCTTTGGACTCGCTGAAGTGATGCGCAATCTCATTGCTGGTGCTGGCGGGCTGTTTCGACTTCCCCGTGCAATTGGGCAAGCAAATGCAATGGAAGTGATTTTGACTGGTCAACCATTGTCGGCTGAACGTGCTTACGAGCTTGGTCTCCTTAATCGTTTAGTTGAGCCAGGTAAGGCCGAAGAATCGGCCTTCGAATTGGCATCACGAGTTTGTCTTGCTGCTCCCCTTGCTGTGTGGGCGTCGCGAAAGATCGTGCTTGCATCCGCCTACGAGGATGACGAGACATTGATCAATATGACAAATGATGAGTTTGGAAAAGTTTTACAGTCTGAAGACACCAAAGAGGGTCTGACTGCGTTTATCGAGAAGCGTCCACCGGTGTGGCAGGGACGTTAAAGAGTTTTTGAAGCAACGAGCAAGCGCGCTGGCATGCCAACGCGCTCATAAAGATTCTTCATCTTCCTGTCACCAGGGAGTGCAAGTGCATCGAGTGTTTTGCAGCCTCGAATCTTTGCAAGACGGGCTATCTCTGTGATCAATCCAGCACCGATGCCAATTTGTCTGGCCATTGGGTCGACGTAGATGTGGTTGACAACACAACTCGAGCTCTCAACACTGATGTCTCCATTTGCATAACCAACGACTTGTCCAGACGATTCTGCGACGAGAACCAGTTTGGAGTGGTCAGAGATTACTGATACCCAATTAGGAGAAATCAATTCGTTTGCATTGAGTAGAGATTCATGGCCTCGAAACGAAGCAATTTCTAGTCGTGCCTCAATCTCGAGATCACTGAGGGATTGGACGTCAGCGTCTGTTGCGCTGCGAACTGTAAACAGCGGCGCTTTGCTCGTCACAAAATTTATTGCTCGTCTGGCTTGTTGGATGAAGAATCGTTTTTAAACTCGTCCACCATTTTCTTGACTCGTTGTGTGCCGATTTTGACGGCCATCTCGCCAATGACGCGAGCATTGCGGATCTCCTGATTGATCTTTGGCATCTCTTGCTGTTTTACTTCGTCGACTCTTTTGGCAACTTGCTCAATAAATTCCGAGTTGTGCTCCACTGCGTCACGAGCGACGTCGCGACCTAGGTTTGCAACGCGTTTAATTATTTGAACAATGGACATGCATCATCCTCGACAGGACAACCAGGTGCACTATTGCGAACGAGCAAGAAACATTGAGTGCATTGAGTCTCATCTGGTCGACGTGGCTGGAGTCGCTCCATGCCATCAGTTTTGTCATCGACAACAACTCCGTCTTCCTCTTCGTCGTCGAGAGGGGTGTCATCCGCAGCGGTGAGCTTCTCTTTGAGGATCGAGTCAAGATCAGCTTCAACATCATCTTCGGTACGCAGATCATCGTCGTCATCGTCGTCATCGCTGCCCTTCTTAGCAACAGTGTCTGACGCAAGAGGAATAGCATCTGGGTCTTCGGACTCATCGATGACAGCAAGATCGTCGGTGAGGTCGTCGGCAAGCCCGAATGCGTCTTCATCGCCCTCGAGGCCAATTGAATCGGCATCAAGAACTTCGGCATCCGGATCTACCTCGATCAGCATCGCTGGATCTAGGTCTTCTGCATCAATGATTTCGTCGTCTGACATTCAGTAACCCTTTCACTTGTCGCGCGAACAATAGCCCAATTCACTATAGAAACAACGAATTAGGTCTTTTGTCTCCTCGACTCGGATTTGCGCTCAGAATCGAGCCTTTCAAGATCTGGAGCCACCATGGTCATATGCGACATGGCAGCGGCTATGGCTGTGTGCCCTGCCTGCTGGGCTATCAGGCGGTGCATCTCGAGGGCAACGCGTCGATATGCAGGGTGACCCTGCGGGGCTGAACGCAATTCGAGCATGTGCATGGCTTCACGAGCGTTAAATTGCATCGAATAACGGAGCCTGTAGGCCATCGAAACCGCATATGGCGCCTGCTCCGGATAATCGGGCAACAGCGAGTCATAGAGGGCTCCTGAGCGAGCCATAGCCTCTTCAAACTGGTCTCCCACACCTGCTTCAGCCACAAGTTCTGGCATCACAAAACCATGGTGCGGAGTAAGTCGTTGCCACTCGATGGTGAGCAGGCGGTGACGCTGGAGGTCACGGAATGCACCATAGTCACCGAGAACATCGAAACGGTAATCAGTCCGCTCGAATGCACGTCCTGGTCGGTGTCGGCGGTTTTCGCGATCTCCGACATATGCGGTGATGAGTTTCACTTTCTCTGACTGGTCAAGATTTTCAACACGCTTAAGCAACTGCGACTCTGGCAAGTGGGAATGCGCGTAACAAATTGCTGCAAGAAGTTTGTTCTCGCCATCTGGATCGTAATCAACCAACACCACTTCTGGAACTTGTTCTGGTTCAAGTGCCCCAAACATGTCATCAACAAGCTGGCTCGTGTTCTCACGATTCTCTGCGAAGTACGAACTCCAACGGCCGCCGCGTTCGGGAATATCCACACGACGCAGGAAGCTAGGTATCACTTTTCGTAATTCGACGAGCATTAGGTCTGCGTAGTGTCGCGCCTCTGGCAGTGGATGCGCGCGCATTCGAAGCAGCATCCCTTCGTATGACTGCCCTGTACCGTAGACGCCAACATTTGAGAGTGCCGATGCAGGAAGTATTCCACGGACTGCATCCAATGCTTTTGCACGAGTAGCTTGTCGATACACAAAATCCGAGTCATTGATCGATCGCGGAATCGTTGCACGAACGTGATCAGTCACCGATGTCACCAAACTGCTGTAGGTGTCAAACATGCGATCCATGTCGCCGACATACCGCGTTCCAAAGGGACCATTAAGAATTTCCGGATCTCTGAAATAGCGGTATCGCCCACCAAGCCGATTGTCGTAATTGATGTAACGCGTACTTTGCTCGAGATAACTCATCAAGCGTCCCCACTCAAGGATCTTTGTCAAAAGGTTTGACGCTTGCTCGCAGGCCAAGTGGACGCCACCGAGTTGCGCAACCGAATCATCGCCGTATTCAACAAAAATTTTCTCGTACAGACCCTCTGCATGAGAAAGCCCAGCTCTCGCATCAACACCCTGATCACCAGTTAGATCAAGATCATTAACGAATTCATCAAGGAATAGTCGTCGGAGACTTTTGGGGCTTCGACTGTAACGAGCGAACAACGCACCCTTGACTACCTCTGGGAGGTTGACCAATGCAAAAACAGGACCATCCAAGTTGGTGAAATAACGAACCAAAATCTCGGCTTCGGATTCAGTAAATTCTTCGGGGATGTAAACGGTCACGACGGGTAATACTAGAAGTTTTGACAGGGGCTAAATGGGATTGCGGCTTCTAGAAGTAGATGCTCATCGCGTCTGGAAGAACCCTGCACTGAAGCCATACGACACCCTTTACAGCAACTCCGTCCGCAATCATTTTGGAAGGACGCCCTGACCATTCAAAGTCACGTGAGCGACCGACGCTAAACGATGGATGCGGGAGGTGCGAGCCAGTTAAAGATCGATGCCAAGCGATGATGCGTTGCCTCGTTGAGATCTCTGGATCAATCTCAAGCACATCCACAAAGCCGTCATTTGGATGCGCCCGAGGTAAGACGTCCCTTTTCTGCAGGATGCCACTATTGGAAAGAATGAGTGTTGTAGAAAAAAAGGTTCGATGTTGAATCGAGAGTGTTCCCGCAACTACAAGTCGTGTTGCAGCATCTCCCGATGTTGTGGTTCGATAGTCAATCTGCAACAAATCGATCTGTACAAGAGTCATCTGCTGATCAGAACTTGCGTTTAACTGCGTCATCCCATTTCTGATTCCTAAAGACTGGGCAATACTGCCCTTGTTCACAGTGCAATGTTCATCTTTTAACGCAGAACTAAAATGATCGGCAATGTCTCGATCGTCATGCAAGATGATGAGATTGGATGGTCGTAACGCTGGAACCCCGTAGCCAGAATTCTTTTGAATCGTCATGACGCAATTCGTCCGACAGAACTTGATGCAGCGACAACACCTCTAAAGCACATTTCGGCGGCCTCGCTCGCGGCATTACGATCACTTTCTTCAAACAGCACAATCGATAATTGGCGAAGCAGATCAATAAGTTGCTTGATGGTTCGTACAAAGTCGCCCGCAGTGAGTTCGTCTTCTTCGAGCACATCGACGAGAGGGGTGCCACTCGCCCAGTCAAGGGCTGCACCCATGAAACCGGATTCAGGCCCGCGATGGACCACAAGTCCATGGTTGGTTTCGTCAATTGCCAGTCTTTGGCTCAATTTCGCAGCACTCCTCCAGCGGGTTTTGAGTTCGTGATTGGGAAAATGAGTAGCTGTTGTATCTTCGCCACCTCGTGCTTGAAACACGAAGACGCTTGCCATAGCCGCCATGTTTGGGGCACTCAGACCCTCGAAAATTCCTTCTGATACACAATTAGCAATCAACAAATCGGATTCGTGAAAGATATGCGAAAGCATTTGACCGCGTTGAGTGAGTGACCAGTCATCAACAAAGCCCCATTCGGTCAGTAACTTGACCAACTCATCGAACTTGTTACTTACTGATTGAGTGCTGTTTGAGACTCGTTTCTCAAGTTGTTCAAGTTCGCGATCGATTCTCGAGGCTGATTCGGCAGCTATGAGCCGAAACTTCAGGTCCGGATCACTAGCAACCGCATGTTCTGCTTGCTCGGACTTTTTGGAATGCTTCGCTCGCGAGGCCTGTTTGATCTTCGCTGTGGCCAACCGTGAAGAGGCTTCTTTGAGAAACTTATGATTATTTGGCGAGAATGGCGAAGGCAATTTGACATAACCGAGTGTTATCACCGGTTGCACGAAGTCGCGAACAGAGAATGTCTGCACCGATCGCGATCTTGATAATGCAGTAATTTTAGTGCCGTCACTTCGTTGCGCGACAGTGAGGACGACCATTCGTTCTGTATGAGAAACACTGCCGGCCTCAATAACATCACCGGGTCGCAATTCGCTGAGTGACTGATCAATTTCGGAGGGTGGAGCTTTGGATGACTTACGAAGCCGGTACTCCTCGATGTCACCGAAAGGACTTTCCGCCTGCAGTAGCAGTCGATCTCGTTCCTTGCTGCGACGTTGGATGCGTGCTTGTATTTCAACGACATCTTTGCCAGATTGAAACTGCGCAAAGGAAAGATTGAGAAGATGCCTTGCCTGTACTTGAGATGTTGAACGTATGAGGTTTGCTGCCATGTTGTACGTGGGTCTAAAAGCGGAGTTGAGTACAAATGATCTACTTGCAACCAACGTTGCAACCTGTTCGAAAGTGACGAATGGGCTCCATACAACCAGCGCGTGTCCGATGTCATCAAGCCCTCGTCGTCCAGCCCGGCCAGTCAGCTGCGCAAAGTCGGATGGTTTCAGCATCTGATGGTTTTCACCATTGAACTTAGTAATTTTGTCAAGCACAACGGCCCGCGCAGGCATATTAATGCCAACTGCAAGAGTCTCTGTAGCAAAGACGACCTTTACTAGTCCCCTCGCAAAGCACGTTTCAACGATCTCCTTGAAGGTCGGAACAATGCCCGCATGATGAGATCCGATGCCGGCCTCAAGTTGTTTGACGAACTGAGTAAATTCAAGTGCGGCAAGATCGTCATCGCTGAAACTTGTTAAGCGTTCATGCGCTATCGCAACGATCTCCTTCTTTTCTGCCGCAGTAGTGAGTGAAATTCCCATTTTGAGACACGACTTGGCAGCCTCGTCGCATTGGTTGCGACTAAAAATAAAAAAAATAGCAGGCAAAAGATCGGCTGCCGCGAGTTCCTTAATAATCTCTGAGCGTTGTGGGGCGAACAATCTTTGTGGAGCCCCAAATGGTCGAGATTGCTGACGACCTGAATGTCGAATCGGAGTATTTGTTTTAGATTGCTCAAAACGTGTAACTTCCGGATTCGCTCTCCCATCGACCAGCACATCAAATGTTCTGATTGAGTTTGATGCTTTATCTCCAACTAAATAGTGGTTTGTGAGTTCGATTGGTCGTTTAGTTTCAACAATTGGAATGGTCGGACCTCGAACCGTTGTGAGCCAATCACACAGTTCCGACGCATTCGAGACAGTTGCCGACAGGCAGACGAGTTGTACTGTCGGTTCGAGATGGATGATCACTTCTTCCCAAACAGGCCCCCTATACGCATCTTGCAAAAAATGAACCTCATCAAGCACAACAACGCCCAATGAATCAAGTGCTTGCGAGCGTGCGTAAATCATGTTTCGTAAAACTTCTGTAGTCATCACGACTATGGATGCATTGGGATTGATGCTGTTGTCCCCTGTGAGTAATCCAACCTGCGACTCTCCGTAGAACGAACTGAGCTCAACAAATTTTTGATTTGATAGCGCCTTGATTGGCGCAGTGTAGAACGATCGCAAACCCGCACTATGTGCACGTGCAACCGCGTACTCAGCGACGACCGTTTTTCCGGATCCAGTAGGTGCAGCAACGAGCACATTCAATCCATTGTTGATACTAGAAATTGCGTCTAGTTGAAACTTGTCGAGCGCAAAGTCATAACGTGCTGTCAGTTTTGTGGCGTCAATCTCCGACATGCGATTTACGAGTAATCAAAATCTTCGTCTTGAAGTTTCTTTCGTTTGCGTCGCTGCGAAATAAACCCAATGATTACGGCGATGATATAGAGCAGGGACATAGGGACGGCTAGCGCGAGCATGCTCACTGGGTCACCACTCGGTGTAATCACAGCCGCAATCAGAAACATCACCATTATGGCTATGCGCCATTGCTTACGAAGTTGTTGCGGGGTAACTGCACCAACTAACTGCAAGAAGACGACTACAACCGGAAGAAGGAATCCAGCACCAAAAGCAAGCACCATGAGAGCAACAAGACTGATGTATTTCGCGATTTGGTAAGTCTGATTTACATCGGCACCCGACCACGAAATAAGAAACTCGAGCGCTTTATCAAGTGTCCAAAAAGCTAGTGCCCCGCCGCAAATAAAAAGAACAAACGAAGTTACGGCAAACGGAATCGCATATTTCTTCTCTTTGGCATTCATCGCTGGCGATACAAATCGCCATAGCTGCCAGAGAATGATTGGGACCGAGATGATGATTCCGCCGTATCCAGCAATGCGCATTCTCGAAGCTAAACCTTCAATCGGGCCGAGTGCATATAACGAACCGTCGCAATTGAAATCGGGTCGAGCTAAACAAATATTTCGATAAGGCTGGGTGAGAAAGTGTAAAACCTGATCATAGAAAATAAGAATTACTGCGGCGCCGATAGCGACTGAAAGACACGCTCGAATGATCCGCATCCGCAATTCGGAAAGATGGGCCATGATCGACATTGGTTCTGAGCCGTTAATGACGGACTTTGAAAAGCGCCAGGCCACTACTTGTCCTCTTTCACGTCGTACTCAATGATCGTGGGTTCGAGGCTCAGTTCGTCGATTGGGCTTGGAACGGCTTCGTAAGGAATGAACTGGGGTTCAACAACAGTTTCGATCTGCTCTTGCTTAGCGCTGTCCTTAAAAATTGAAGAAGTTTGTACATATTCACTCTCAACCTGTTTGGATGCATCAGTGAAAACGGTCTTGTACTCATTTGCCGCCTTTTGCATGTCCCGAATAGGTTCAGCAAATGCTCCTCTAAATTCCGACTGAGCATCACCTGTGATGCGCTTAAATTGACCATACAGCTGACCCAATTTACGCAGCGCCGGAGGAAGCTTTTCAGGACCAAGAACAACGAGACCGAGAATCAGCAAAAAGATGATCTCGCTTCCCGAGAAATTGAACATTTCAACAGTCTAAAGCCTGAAGATACTTTGCCATATCATTGCGTTGTGCAGCAAAGGCTTCCATCTCTTCTCGTATCCCCGATTCTTTTTGCCCATCGCGGAGCAAGTGCGTATTCCCCTGAAAACACTCTCGATGCTTTCTCGCTAGCGCTCAAATTGGGAGCTACTGGTTTGGAAAGTGATGTTTGGACTACCCGCGATGGCGTATTGGTTCTTGATCATGACGGAGTCGTAAAATCACGATTGCGGTCCAAACCAATTGCCGAATTGGACAAATCTGAACTACCCGCTCACATACCGACGCTTGAGGAACTGCTGCAACACTGCGGGTCACAGTACCAACTGAGCCTTGACATCAAAGACCCAGTGGTTTTTGAGACCATTGAAAGTACTGTCGCAAACATCGATAGGTCAATGCTTGAGCGGTTGTGGCTGTGCCATCCGAACTATGAGCTGTTGATTGATAATCGTAAATCAACTTCTCAATGCAAACTTGTCGACTCAACTCGTCTAGCCAGAATCAAGGAAGGGCCTGAGCGCCGCGCAGCAACGCTTGCGGCGAATGGTATTGATGCATTCAACATGCATTACTCAGATTGGAACGGTGGATTAGTCGCGTTGTTCCACCGATTTAAAATTGTCAGTTTTGGATGGGACATGCAGCACGAAGCGGTTATTGAAAATGGGATTCGCATGGGACTTGATGGCGTCTTTAGTGATTGGCCCGACCGAATGGTTGAGGCAAACAGTAGACAGGGTTAGAGAAACTTCGCCGCGTTAAATGGCCAAATAATTACGAATGCCCTTCCGACAACAAGTGATTGTTCGATCGGTCCAAACATTCGACTATCGAAAGATTGCGGACGATTATCGCCCATCACAAACAGTTGATTCTCCGGCACGACTAGATCGTCCATGATTGGAACGCGACATCTATCTTCCAACGCAGATTGTGAAAGGTCGTATTCATTCAAGTAAGACTCTTCCAACAATTTGCCATCAATAAAAACTTGGCAGTCTTTGATGGAGATCGTTTCACCTGCGAGTGCAATAACGCGCTTAATCAGGTCGTCGTGTTGCACGATTTCTCCATCAACCGTTACCCTGTCGAAAACTACGACATCGCCCCTGTGGATGTCATGTAAACGATA
>Ga0208363_1000442_pt1 | contig 10385 bp, 5 predicted proteins | sample LakMenEpi03May11_FD_150666 | JGI IMG/M metagenome (GOLD analysis project Ga0208363, IMG submission 150666) | Freshwater microbial communities from Lake Mendota, WI - 03MAY2011 deep hole epilimnion (SPAdes) | ecosystem: Environmental > Aquatic > Freshwater > Lake > Epilimnion/Euphotic zone ...
GAGGGGATTTTTTATGGTTCGAATATATTGTTATGCTTTATTTTTGTAGGGTCAAAAAGGGCGGAACTAAATATTACGGTTTATCATTATTTGCTCAAAAACTCTTACGCTTTATTTTATTTTACCTCAAGAATGCCCGCGCAAATAACGTACTAGTGTAGACAAGTATTTAAACATGTTCTGTTCTCCTGATATTTAAAAATGATACGTTTCCTTATTGGACTGTTGACAATTTTTTGTGATACTACAATGATCTTGTGCGCTTGTTGCAAAAAAGTACCTTTGGAAGCAGCCTCTCACAAACAATGCCTGCAACCATTGTCGTGTAATGTCAGAACTTTTAATTATGAACTCTCTACAAATTCAAACTGTCCAGCATGTTCTCAACATACTTCAGCAATGTTAAACTGCGAGCCCTCGCAGCACGCAACCAAGATTGTTATAACTTATGAAATGGTGGCAGTAGACGTTAGTTGATTTTTGACATTCGGGGAGGCCAGGCCGCTGTTTGTTTGTAAACAGCGGTCTGGCAAGCGAGGAAATTCTTCAACGCTACACAACATACTGCGCGCTGACGGGGAAGAGGATTTTTCAGAAGTATGAAGCCGACTTGAAGCTCGCGCCGGATGACACAATAACTCGGATTTAAACGACCTTGGCGAGAACCGGACTACGATTTGCCGTCGATTTGGGTTTTTATATTTTTGTTAACTGTTATATAAACTGGTAAACAGGCAATTGTTTATTGGCTTTTGTAATTTTTAACAATTAATATTTTTCCCCCTACCAGAGTTTTTTAATGACATTTTTATGGAATTGCAATTAATTACCATCTAATTGCATATACTTGGTGTAATATTTGAGATCAAACCATGTGTACGATTTTTTCACTCTTGGATTTAGTTTTTTTTACCAAATTTACTACTGTGAAATTTTAATAATATTTTTATAATGTAAAGCTCGCGTGATTAGTAAATGTTTATGTTTAACTTCTGTGTAATCATACAACTCGTTTCCTCTTATCGGTCAATACCATCGACCAACCTTTATTGTAAATATGTATCGAAAACCGTTTCTAATGATGATGAGATTAAATGAAAGTGTGCCAGTCGACGATAATGAAAAGTAGTTTACCAAGATTTGAGATCTTTTAGAATTATGGTGGAGAATTGAAAAGTTTCAAAATTAGTTTCGTATTATAAATCTGACAAAATACTCTTCTTCCAAAAAAATTATAAAAATTAAATAAAATCTCCAGTTATATATGCGCATGTAATTGTGAAAAAAAATGAAAAAATAAGAAAATATACAAAAAAATGTCCGCGGATCTGAAAAATATGTTGTTTTAAATTTATTTTCTAAAAACATTACTGTATATATATTACATTAGATTATTCGACCGTTTCGTAAGCTTGGGGCAGTGCGGGGGGCGGAAAGAAAGGCAGCGGCGGAGCTGGTCTCGTAGGAGAGAGCAGGCGGTCTGATCCAACTGTTGACAAAATAAAAATACGCGTATTAGTTAGTTAGAGCAACATCATGGACGCGGACGCACTTGCCAGTTACTACACTTTTTCTACAACTTTTATCTCTCTGATGTTACAATTTCCGGCCGGAAATGTGGGCAGCTTGTTTTCAAAAGAAAGTGCTTTTTTTCAAGCAATCCGGAGCCGTCGCGAATCTTTAAAAGAAGTTTTTCTAAAAGAATCGTCGCCGACGCCCGGAGTGCCGGCTGAGGTAACAGGCTACAACGGAAAACGTCAGCAATGGCTTGCAGCTTTGAACGTTTTGGTAAGCGATTACCAAGATCGTTTAATGGTACAAATGGGCGAGCAGTTGCCGTCGGCTTCGTTCGAACTTGTCATGGCAGGTCTGCAAGAGGATCAACAAGCCGAACTACAGGAGGTAAACAAAAAAGACGCTCAATGCATCGGCTCTCTCAAGGCTCGTGAAATACATTTTTAATTTAGTCAGGTCAGGTCAGGTCAGACAATTTTAATGTTTGCTTAATTGGGTAATGCATGAGAATCTTTTTTGTTTCCAGATAAACGCGCGTCACACTGGGACTAGGGTTGCGCTGACTCAAATGTTTAGCAAGCAAACCCCGAACAAATTTCCGCTAGTTACCGAAAATTCGGAAATCTTTCTCGACACGTTTCTCAAATTCAAAAACGGTTTTGATCATCTGACCTCTCACTATTTATTGCTGAGAGGTCTGTTTGAATTTCACCGTCTCGAGGAACTGGACGACGCTTGGCGACTACTCACTGCCGACACTCCGTCTTGGCCGGTTGATTTTTTCTACAATCAATAATCAACAGGATAAACGTGCTCACCCGTGACTTCGTCGTAAACGTTTGGAATTGCCGGATCGAGGGGTGACGGAGGAGGAGGAGGAGGAAGATCTGGGAGCACTCTATTTAGTTGAACCTTTAAAAATTTATAAAAAAACAATTATACATTGCATTTGACAGAAATACACATACTATAATTTATTCTGTTATGGTTTAATATTTTTAACAAAACAATTACCTGAAGGTGGGGGTGTTCGATGACCGGTCTTGATCTTGCTGTTGGCGTCATTTCAACAGAGTCTTGAACTTGATTCTGTAATTTTATTATTTGCGTTATTATAATAAGACGTATTTTAATCAAATAACCTTAATATATATAAAAGGTTTTAGAAAAAGAAGGAGTTTTTTACCTGACGTTTGCAGCAGCTGCATTGACATCGAAGAGACATCAGCTTTGGCCAAATGGAGTAGTATTCCATTGCAAACAGTAGTCCGTAGCACAACAGAACTACGATTGCTCCGCAGCAGAAGCCGGTCCAGAACACCGATTGGTAGTTTGACAACTGCATTTGAACATTTAATAGTTGAGCTTTATTATACAACATGTTTATTAAACCTAAAACATTAAATGAGTATTACAATTAAGTTAACCTGATCCAAGAAGGTGGTCATGAGTTCTGTTGCTGCAGATTCGTCGTAGCCGATCGTTGCTTCTGTTGTTGTTGTTGTTGTGCTGCTGCTGCTGCTGCTGCTGCTGCTGCTGCTGCTGCTGCTGCTGCTGCTGCTGCTGCTGTTGCTGTTGTTGCTGTTGTTGCTGCTCGACATCATCTTAAATACAAATACAAGCACGTACAAGATTGTATTTTTACAGAGGGTTTGAGGGGTAATTTAAAGATTATTTAATTATACCTGAATTGAGCTGTTTGAAAGAGAGAAAGTTGTTGTTGTTGTTGTTATTCTTTTTGTTGTTGTAGAGGGTGGCGGCGTTGTTGTTGTTGATGATGATGCTGATGAGGCGGCGACGGCGGCGGTGGTCTCAGATTGGCACAAAACACTTTCTAGAGTTGAAAGTAAAAAGGTCAAACAGTGGTATTTGACCAGCCAAAAATCCGGACAGATGGGAAGACCTTCGTCTGGTTTTTCACACAGACATGCGAGTTCACAGAGGACCCACGAGGCCGTTTCCTCGTCATCGACAAAAAAATGTTGTCTCAAGCAAGCCTCCATATTAGACCAAAAAATAAGTATTCACAAATAAATATGAAGAAGCAAAGTGAAGCAAAACTTCTAACGTGTTTTTGATGATCTGCTCGTAATTTGAAACGTTTGCAATTATGCATTTTTGTATTTTACTTATCTATGACTGAATTTAGAACGAAGCAACTACATTTCTGTATCGTGTTTATGAATATTAGTTTAACTCTACATTAAGCAATAAAACATATTTTGATTATAATTTTTATTTGAATAAGTTGTTGTAGATTATTGAACTAGAGAAAAAATATATTTTTGGGTTCAGCATCAAATGATGTTTAAAGTACAGGTAATTATATTGAAATATTATTTCTGACTTCATGATTGGTATATAATTGTGCTTCTGTATTGTTACAATTTAGTAATTGTCTCCTTTTCAACGCAAACGATCGATAATTATCCCAAAAAAATCAATTTTCAAAAATAACAATTCATTTCTTTTTTTCTTTCGCTATTATTAAAGCTCAATTAGAAATGAGTTTAAAAACGCTGTCATTGTTTGACAAACTATTATCTGTATTTAATTGAGACTCTTCATATATATCCTCCCTTCTAAGGTTAAAACAATTTTTTTGTAACTTGATAGGAAAGAATTATTTGTATCATTATATTAGAACTCAATTATTTGTTTCTCTCTCTCTCTCTCTCTCTCTCTCTCTCTACCTAAATATTCTTTTGGTCTGCGTTTGTACACTTGATCGATTGTTTTTTTTGCGTCTCGCGTCTGGCAAATAAAAAACACAATAGTTTCGTTTCTTCTCCTCCCCACTCCCCTCTTTGAGGTTTTTGTTAATCGTTTTTTTTTCTGTAGACTAAATATGCACCCACCCTAACCAAAGAATCGATGAAACAAGTTTTTATATATTGAGCATCGCATTTATTGATTTTTTTAAGTTTTCTTAACACTAACCATAATAGCTCTATTGTAATTTATGTTTGATTTTTTTAACAAAGTTCTTAATTCATATTCGCATTGATTGTGCAAGTAAAATCTAAACATTGTTGAATTTGATCTCATTGCAAAAACGCCATTGTTGGGATGAAAGTAAGTTCGATTGTCCATGTCTTTGTCCCATACTTTATCTGTTAAAGAATTGGTGATGTGTTCGTATGCAGTGATGTACTTGAAAAACTGAAAAATAGTAATATAAATATATATAATTGTTATAAGATAAAATTTGTATTATTTTTACCCAATAAAATAGATGTATATAGAAATATTAATTTAATTTAATTTAATTACCCTGTAGGTGACAAGAACGTTATCTTTGTTGTGCAAAGACAGACCCACAAAATGATCTGTAATTTGCATTTTTTGTCCGAATGCAGATTTTTCCGATCGCTTTGAATATTCTTTGGTTGACACATTTGCATAGGCTTCAAATTCTTCCCAAGTAAATTTGATTTTTCTCGGTAAATAATTTGTTTCCAAAGATTGCAGCGGGTAAAAATAATTTTCTGACAAAGAATAATGTCCCACTCCCAATCTTGAGCTAGCATTACTGTCGTAATTTGCCGCTGTTGAAGCTGTTAGATAATTTTTTAAAATTGACGGTTCATCAACAAAAGGACAATTTCCTGGAATTGTAATTCTGCAATGGTTAAACTGAACTTTTGGCCATAGTTCGTTTAGATTTTCTTTCCACAGCATCCACAATTCGTTAGAGGTTTTGTAGAAATTAAATTCTAAAATAAAACCAGGAGCTGAAATGTAAATTAAAGGCACAATTTGAAGAGCGTCGACTTGCAGCAAAACAACTACTTCGTGCTGGTGAGCTGAGGAATACCCGCAAGGTTTTAAAATAGCAAGCAGGTCAGCCTTGCTAGGACAACAAGTTAAACAACCAAACGACGTTTTGAAATCTTCTCCGCTTCTGGTATATTTTTCCGGTCCCACAATGCTAGATGTAAAGTGGGCAAAAAGCGTTTGCAAATGTAAACTAACGTTAGACAGTTCGGCCTTTATTAGTTCTCCTGCGGCTGACAAAAACATTAAAGTGGACGGTCCGCACCAGAGCTTTGAACTGCAGTGAAATGAGTCAAACGAAATGTTCGGAGTAACTTTGACCTTTCGTGCAATGCCTGCTACAGATAAATAACGAAAAATTAATATTTCCCCTTTTGGAGAGTATTTGTTGATGCTCAATAAAATTAGGTGAAGACCGTCAGGACTCCACTCGGCTTTTAGATGAGTAGCCATTTTTGTTTTGACAAAACGGTACACAATTTGTCCAACGTTTTCTCTTGCTTTACCTCCATAACTAAAAATCCACAAGTAAGCAGACGTTATAAAGGCTCCAAGTTCAAAGCAAGGGTTGAATGTTATAAAATTTTCATTATATTCGCTGTGCAAGGCGCCCATGTCCAACGAGTCAAAGAATTCGTCCGCGTTGGTCGGCTCAAGACACCGACTCAAAGTTAATAAATTTTTTTCGGAAATTAAGATTTTTCGTAAAAACGCATGGCACTCTGATTTTTTTTCGCAGATTCTGTACTGTTGTAAAGGATCGTACTGTCTTTTTTGAAAATTTAAAATTAGCAAATGATCGTTTGCAAATGTTTTGTTAAAGAAAATGCTGGTTAAAATTTTTCGTCCGGATCGGGTTGAAGTTCCTTGTAATTTTAAGTAGGCAAAAAAGTTGGGACATCCAATGTCTCTCATCACTATAGCCAATTGGGCTAATTCCGAAAACGAAATATAACTGAGAATTTCTTCCACAATCAACCAATATTGATTAACAAATTTTTCGATGAAAAATGCGGCTGCAATTAAAAGTCTCAAGCACACTGTTTGCTGAAAGTGATACTGCTTCAGTGTGTACTTGTTGTTTAGAATTTTTGAAATCTTTTTTTCTCGTTCAGTTAAATAATACGATTCTTCCATGGTGAATAATAAAACAAAAACAATTTTTTTATTTTTATTTTATTTAACAAACTCGCGTAACCGAATAGACGCAGCAAAATACTGATCAAGAAAGGAACAACAACTTTTGTAAGGGGAGCGATATTTTGGTACTCGGGGCTTTGTTTAGGCAAATTAAAAAAGGGGGAGAGAGAGAGACGAGAAAACGCAGGCCGGAACAATAGAGAAAAAATATATATAGTTATGAATAGAATTAGAATTAAACCATTAAGAAAGAGGGGCTACTTTAAAGTGAGGATTGCTAACAAAAATAGACGGAATATTGCAAAAAGTTTTAAGGTAGTTGTGCAGCACAAGCAAATCTTGAGAAGGCGGTTTTCCTGCAGAATCAAGCAAACATAAAATATAATCGACCAACGAAATTCGTTTGGTATTGCGAACGAGATTACTTTGAAAGCTGATAGTGAGATCGTGATCTCTTACAAGGGATAAATTTAAACAATTAATTAAAATAGAAAACACTGCGGCTGCTTGAGCTCGTAGCAAATGCGTTTCGGTAAATTTGTCAAATTTAGATTCTAAAATTTTTTTTTGCAATTCATTCTTCTCTTTTTCCTGTGCTGCAATAGCGTCGACGCGGCCCGTCGATAAGTCGGGAATCGTCGACGTGTCAGAAAGCTGTCTTGAATTTGAAATCGAATTAAGCAAATCCGGAGTAAAATAAAATTTCATTAAACTTGTGTCAAAATAAAAATAACAATTTTTGCTTTGTTTGTTAGTTGTAGCTAAAGCTAAAAATTGTACTAGCCAATTTTCTACAATTGTTGCATCTATCTTAAAAACGGTTTTTAGACAAGTGCGAATAACTGGTTTGTTAGAGGGAGAATTAGAAAATATTAGATAGTGAAAAAAGGGTAGCAAAGACCAAACGGCCGTTTTTTGTACAGAATGGGTAACGCAAAATACTTTTTGTGCTTTATGGTGGGCGTCGAAATTCAGGCATTGTCGCAACGTTTTTTCGTTGGCAGGCGTTAAATATATTATGTCTTCAAAAATAATTGTAGAATTTGGTTTTGTTGCGGAGAGCTGACTAAACGAAAGGGGAATTACTCTTTTGGCGCCCAGCTCATCTTTGTATTCAGCCAGTTCAACGGGTCCGACGTTAACGCAGTAGACCAGTTGTTGGTGATTGGTGGTTTTTAAGTGAAGCAAAATTTTTTTCAACAGCGACGATTTGCCTGTTCCGGACCTAGTGAAACAATATCCCTTGTCAATTGCCGTAAAAATAACACATTTTATAGTAATTTGTAAAAAATGTTACCTAAAACGGTATAATGATAAAGATTATTGTCTCACCCGCCAAGAATTAAGCAGCATCCGTAGTCTGATTTTGATAAAGAAGGGTCGTAGGGTTCGGGTCGTCGTCGAATCATTGTTTCTTTTTTGCGGATTTACCGCCGGGAGGATTAGGCGAAGGATTGCGCTTTCGATTTCGTTTTCGGGAAACAACAATTCTTTCCGACGTGCCTAAATCTTCTTCTTCGTTGTCCTCGTCGTCGTCGTTGTCGCCGCCGCCGCCGCCGCCGCCAGCGTTATCGTCGTTGTCTTCGTCAATTTCAGAATCTCGATTGTTGTTGTTGTTGCTGCTGCTGCTGCTGCGGATTAAAGCAAATGAGTGAAGCGTAGAAGAGAGTCGCGGACTGTCGCCTTGCGAACCGTGAGCGATTCTAGCCTGAAGCAGAGTGTTCATGTATTCGTTTTCGGCCGCCTCTCTCTGTTTGGTTATTTCGGCCTCTCGCTCCGCAGCGTTGGCTAAAATAGCGGCGATCGCAGATTCGTTGTCGTCGTTGTCAATCTTGTTGCCCCGGTTTTCATATTCGTTCTTTACCAAATCCATGAAGTCCTTCTTGAATTCGATGCTGCTCATGAAGTCCAAGAACACCGTGTAGGGCATGAGCAATCCGTTTTTGTCAAAATGATACTCGCCATCATCTGCGTGTTCCAACGATTGAGGCTTAAAAGCGCTGGACGACAACTTCAGCCCTATGACACAATCCTTGATGGCGCAAACAGGCAGCACCTTGACATTTTGGGCGTCGCGAACAAAGTGCCAGTTGCTGATCGTCAAGACGAATTGGCTCACCAACTTTTGACCGGTCTTGTCGGTTGATTCGAAGCTTGATAAAACAGTGTTATCAGTGATTGCCGAGGGATGACTCTGTAAAAATAAAAATGTGCAATATTACCAGCTGCTCCAATAGTATTGTTTTTGTTGTGGAAAAACATAATTGGTGGGTAATAATTGCAATTTAAATTTTTACCTCTTTGTTAACGACGTACTTCACGTTCCAGGCGTTAACCAGCTGCGACACCTTCTTACGAATGATGGAGTTGGTTCGTTCCGGATTTCGACCAAAAAAATTGTAGGCCGTGTTGATGTCCAAGATGATCTGAGATTCCGGGCGATACTTTTTGGTGCCGTCCACCAATTTGATGTGGAAAAAGTGCTTCTTGAAAGGGTACAGCGGACTGTAAAAAATATATTTTCCACTTATTATTGAAACAAAGAAAATATGTTGTAATTGCTTAAGCGCAAGTAAATTAACCGTAAATCATAGAGACCACGTGGCCCAATGGATAAGGCTTCAGACTTCGAATCTGAAGATTGCAGGTTCGAGTCCTGCCGTGGTTGAATTTTTTAAAAATATTTTAATAAATAACTTACGCGTATTTTCGCTTCAAGGCAATTTCAGATGTTTTGAGCTTGGCAGAAGCTTCGCCGGATTGTTCGATGGTTCCCGAAAGAGCGTAGTCCTTGTTACCGGCCTTGACAATAATCGTAGAGAGATATATTGCCTGATAGTGATGAATCAGCGACCAAGTTGGATCTGGAATTAGGTCTTGTTCGGCTTCGACTTTTTTGCTTCCCCAAAATTGAGTAGCCATGATTACTGCAAGTTGAACTGTTTAAACTTCAACTAGTTGTACTACAGTTCTCTTTGCAACTATTTAAAGCCAAACGAACGTTGCTGCGCGCTAGAACAACACACCACACCCTCACTTTCCGGGGCGCAAAGATACCTTTCAGAAAAATTGTTGACTACAAAAAAACACTCTAAACATTACCCCAATCAAGTTTCTATTCTGCTAAGCGTAATAAGTTGCAATGTTTTTTAAAAATAATTAACTATAGCAAATAATGTAAATGTTTGTTGTTCATTGTTTACCTTGGTCAACAGTGCAGAAACGGTTTATGGTTTTGTTTATGTTTTTTGATTAGAGGGGGGAGGGGGGTACTTTGTTTAAAGATTTTCCCTTTTTTCCCCCTACCTTACTTATTTCTGATGTCCTCTCTTTCTCTCTTTTTTATGGCGTGATTAAAGAGAGATAAACCATACTTTCTATATATTTTTGAATAAGCCAGTATGCGTTTTATTGTTGTCAATTATCAATTGTTATTCTCTCCAACGGTCTAGCTTAGCAAACTTATTTTTAAACGAAAAGAAAAAACCCTCTCAAGAGGAGATCCCAGAATAGTCAGCTTGAAATGAACTAAGTACACATTGTTCTTGCGATCCTAAAAACATTTTTCCAATAAAATTGATTGCACAATTGGAGCGAAAAAAAATATATAAAAATAGTACGCTTATTAGGTAAGTTGTTCAAATTATTGTTTATTATAGATTTATTTTGCATCGATATAATATTACACACACCAAAATAATATATATATATTGTACAAAGATCATTGCTGCCGTCGCTCAATTAATGTATGCAAATATTCAATAATATTTATGTATTTATTATGTGTTTATATATGTGTATATATGCGCGTGTTTAAATGTTGGACAGAAAAAATAGTACGCAAAAAGACCAAATATCCTTTTTCTTAATAGACATTTTTTGTACAGTGCAATAATAAGACAACGCGTGTTTTACACACACACACACACACACACACACACACACACACACAC
>Ga0208363_1000445_pt1 | contig 10364 bp, 7 predicted proteins | sample LakMenEpi03May11_FD_150666 | JGI IMG/M metagenome (GOLD analysis project Ga0208363, IMG submission 150666) | Freshwater microbial communities from Lake Mendota, WI - 03MAY2011 deep hole epilimnion (SPAdes) | ecosystem: Environmental > Aquatic > Freshwater > Lake > Epilimnion/Euphotic zone ...
CCGTTCCACAATGTTCGCAGCTCGCCATCCGCGCGAAGTCTCAGGTCGCCCGCCCGCCGCTGCCAAGCATCTCCGCTCACAAACCACGCGGGTTTTCTCAAAGCTTCTTCGCCTGCGACAGCAATTCCTCGGTCGCGTCCAACCGTTCCCACGCGAATTCCGGGCGGCCGAAGTGGCCGTAACACGCGGTGCTCCTGAACACGGGCTCCCGCAGTTTTAAGTGGTCGATCATCCCCCTCGGCGAAAGCGGGAAGACCTTCCGCACCAACTTCGTCAGCGAATCATCCGGGAGTTTTCCCGTCCCCGCGGTGCTCACCATCACCGACACCGGGTCCACCAGGCCGATGCAATAGCCGAGCTGCAACAGACACTCGTCCGCCAGTCCGGCGGCCACGAGGTTCTTCGCGATATAACGGCTCATGTAGCCCGCCGAGCGATCGACCTTCGTGCCGTCCTTGCCGCTGAAAGAGCCGCCGCCGTGCGTCGCCCAGCCGCCGTAGGTGTCCGCGACGATCTTGCGTCCGGTTAGGCCCGTGTCGCACTGCGGTCCGCTGACTTGGAATTTTCCGGTGCCATTGATCGTGATCTTGGTCTTCGCGTCCAGCAGGTGGCCGACCACCGGGCGCACCACTTGGGCGATGATTTCCTGCTTGGCTTGCTCGCTGGTGAACTTGCCGTCGGGCGTGGTCACGGCGGCGGTGTGCGAGGCGGCGATGACCACGTGGTCCACGCGCACGGCTTCGCCGCCGCGGTATTCCACGGTCACCTGGGTTTTGCCGTCAGGACCGAGATAGGGCAGTAATTTTTGTTTGCGGACATCCGCGAGTTTCCGCGCCAGCCGGTGGGCGAGCTGGATCGGCACGGGCATGAATTCCTCCGTCTGCGTGCACGCGTAGCCGAACATGAGCCCCTGGTCGCCCGCGCCGATCTCCCCGCTCTCCCGAATGACGCCGCGGCTGATGTCCGGCGACTGGCCGTGGATCGTCCGCAAAATCGCCGCGGTGTTCACGTCGAACCCGTATTCCGGCGAGTTGTAACCGATCTCGTCGCCCACCTCGCGCACCAACCGGCTCACATCGAAAAGCCCGCTGCCGCTGATTTCGCCGCCGACGATCAACATGCCCATGGTCACGTAGCATTCGCAGGCCACGCGCGCCATCGGGTCATGCCTCAGGCATTCGTCGAGCACCGCGTCCGAGATCTGGTCGCAGAATTTGTCGGGATGTCCCTCCGTCACGGATTCGGAGGTGAAAAACAGGTTTTCGGGATACATCGACATGGTGGTGCAACATAATCCAATTCCGGGAAATCGCCCGGGGTTGTTGACAATCGTTTCACAAGCGCGCTGGAAGATTGCCATCCGGTCCGGGGCGTTTCATCGTCCCGCCCGCTCATGGCCGTCGAAACCAAACCCGCACCCACTTTCCGCAAGACCGCAGAACTCCAACAAGGAGCGACCGCGGTGGAAGACGTCACCCGCGCCCTGCCGCACGCGCTCGGGCCGGAGAAAAGCCTGTTGTCCTCGATGTTGCAGGACCCGCAGGAATACATCGGCGTGGCCATCGAGGAGAAGCTCACGCAGGAGCATTTCTATCTGCCGTCGCACTCGACCTTGTTCGCGTTCCTGATCGAGCTGTTCGAGGCGGGAAATGAGGTCGAGCTCGTCTCGCTGGTGCAGCGTCTGTTGGACCGCGGCCTCCTCGACCGCGTCGGCGGGCCGTCGTCGCTGACGGATCTTTACACCTACGCGCCGAGTCCGGGGCATTTCCGCCACCATCTCCAGCACGTGAAGGACAAGTTCGTCCTGCGCTCGATCATCCAGAATTCCAACGAAGCCATCGCCCAGGCTTACGACGCGCCGGACGAGGTCGAAGCTCTGCTAGACACGGTGGAAGCGAAGATGCTCGCCATCCGCGAGGGCTCGGAAACGAACAAGGCGCCCACCATCAAACAGTCGGTGCACGAGGTCATCGAGCAGTTTCAGGCGCTGATCGCAGGGGAAAAGGGCGCGCAGGGAATCTCCACCGGTTTCGAGGAGCTCGACCGCATGAGCAGCGGCCTGAAGCCGGGGGAAATGTTCGTCGTCGCCGCCCGTCCGTCGATGGGCAAGACCTCGTTCATGATGAACATGGTCGAGCACGTCTGCCTCGACCAAGGCAAGTCGTCGATGGTTTTCTCCTGCGAAATGAGCGCCTTCCAACTGGTGCAGCGCCTCGTTTTCTCGCGCTCGAAATTCGCGATGAGCCAGCTCTCCCGCGGCTACACGCCGACCAAGGGCGACCTCCAGCGGATCCAGCGCGCCGCGGTCGAAACCTCCGCGGCCAAGCTGTTCATCGACGACACGCCGGGCATTTCCATCAACGAGCTCCGCGCCAAAGCCCGCCGCAAGAAGCGCGACGAGGACATCCAGTTCATCGCCATCGACTACCTCCAGTTGATGAAATCCCGCACCAAGCAGGCGGAGAGCTCGCGCGAGCGGGAAATCGCCGAAATCTCCGCCGGCATCAAAGGGCTTGCGAAAGAGCTCGGCATCCCGATCTGCATTCTCGCCCAGCTCAACCGGGGGCCGGAAAGCCGCGCCGGCAAAAGCCTCGGCGTACCGCGGATGTCCGACCTCCGGGAGTCCGGCTCCATCGAGCAGGACGCCGACATGGTCGGCCTGCTCTATCGGACCGCCTACTACGCGGAAAACGACGAGGAACGCGAAGCGGAAGCGGGCAAGGCCGAGCTGGTTCTAGCGAAAAACCGCAACGGCGAGACCGGCAGCATCCCGCTCACCTTCATCGCCGACCTGATGCGCTTCGAGACCGGCCCGCCGGCGCGGGAAGCGGAGTGACGCGGTCGTATCAGTCCCCGCAGCAGAACAAATGCGGCTTCTCCGATGTAAGAAACGACGGGAAATGTGCTACTGCGAGGACCCCGACGTCCAAAATTATCGACGATCACTGAGCCACCGCCATGAAAACGAAACCGCACCTCACCTCACTCGGATGAAACAAGGCAACGCCGGGGACCCCCGAATACGACCTTCGCCTCAGCGCCTTCTTCGGCATCACCCCCGGCCTGTGGATGAACCTCCAACTCGACTACGAATTCATGCGCGCCGACCGCGAAAAAGGAGAAGCCATCCGCAAGGAAGTGCAACCTTGCGCGGCGTAGTGTGCCGATCATGTTGAAATACGACACCTGACCCGAAACACACCATTTCGGATCCTTTACTTGGAATGTGCGTGTTCCGAAAACTTCAGTGCATGCGGATGCCCATGAGAAAGCGTTCCTCGCCGGTCTTGGCCATCATGCGGGACCATGGCGGCGATTTCCGGTGAGGTGTCGTTCATGATTCGTCCGACAGGATTTTCACTCAGGTGCCAGAAGTGCATGTTCCGAACGGGCCAGGACATTGTGCGCCATCTCGCGGGTGACGGAAGGGAAGCACTCAAGGAACTCATCCAGAGTGTAGTTTCCCTCCAGATACTCGAACAGCGTCCTCACCGGAACCCGGCTGTTTTTAAACACGGGAGTGCCGCGGAGGATATCGGGATCGACGGTGACTAGATCGCCGGAGTTCATGACGGCGGGTTAATTCAAGCGTAAGCCAATTTTCCTTATGGTTCCGGGATAGGCCGTCCGAGGGACTGCGCTGTTTCGATCCACTCGGCGATGACGATCTGGGCGTTGGCGACCGCTTCCTCGTAGTTCGCTCCGTCGGTCATGCAGCCGGGGAGTTCCGGGACTTCCACGAGGAACGAATTGTCGGCCTTGCTCCAGTAGATGATGAGTTCGTAGCGCGTTTCAGCGGGTGCTCAACGATAGGAGTCCTTGCGATGGCGGACGCGAACAATTCTCACGATGCGGACTTCATCCGCGATTTCGTAGATGACGCGGTAGTTTCCGACGCGGATCCGCCAGTCGTTTTCAGAGCCAACGAGTTTGCAACATCCGGTGGGACGTGGCTCATTGGCGAGATCACGCATGGCGGTTGCCAGCTTCGGGCGCTCCTCGGCGGCGATCTTCTTGAGATCCTTCTCCGCCGAACGCTCGATTAGAACCTGGTACATGACTTACGCTCCAAGATCCGCCAGTGCATCATCCAGATTCCGGAAGGATTGGGGTTTCTTTCGCGCTTTCTTGAGCCAGGCGATATCATCAGCATCTTCCAACCGCTCAAGCATCTCTTGATAGACGTCGATCGGCAGAATGACCGATACGGCTTTTCCCTTGCGGGTGATGATTTCCGGTTCGGGCATTTTCGTTTTCATGGTGGAAGGATACGCGAATGGGGATTTTTGTAAAACTTGGAATGGTGGCGACAGGGGTGTCGCCACTCATTATGCAGGAACGTAAACCTCCGCTCCCCCTTCGGCGAACTCCTTGGATTTCTCCTCCATCCCTTTCGCCAGCGCTTCTTCCTCGGCGATGCCTTGCTCCGCGGCGTATTGCCGGACGTCTTCGCTGATTTTCATCGAGCAGAAGTGCGGGCCGCACATCGAGCAGAAGTGGGCGGTCTTGGCTCCGTCCTGGGGAAGGGTTTCGTCGTGATAGAGGCGGGCGGTGACGGGGTCGAGGCCGAGGTTGAACTGGTCTTCCCAGCGGAATTCGAAGCGGGCCTTGCTGAGGGCGTTGTCGCGGTATTGGGCGCCGGGGTGGCCTTTGGCGAGGTCGGCGGCGTGGGCGGCGAGCTTGTAGGTGATGACCCCGACTTTGACGTCGTCCTTGTTCGGCAGGCCGAGGTGTTCCTTGGGAGTGACGTAGCAGAGCATGGCGCAGCCGTACCAGCCGATCATGGCGGCACCGATGCCGCTGGTGATGTGGTCGTAGCCGGGGGCGATGTCGGTGGTCAACGGCCCGAGGGTGTAGAAGGGCGCTTCGTGGCACCATTCGAGTTGCTTGGCCATGTTTTCCTCGATCATGTGCATGGGGACGTGGCCGGGGCCTTCGTTCATGACCTGGCAGCCTTTCGCCCAGGCTCTTGTGGTGAGTTCTCCCTGGACTTCCAACTCGCCGAACTGGGCCTTGTCGTTCGCATCGGCGATGGAGCCGGGGCGGAGTCCGTCGCCGATGGAGAAGCTGACATCGTAGGCGGCGCAGATGTCGCAGATTTCATCCCAGTGGGTGTAGAGGAAGTTTTCCTTGTGATGGGAGAGGCACCACTTGGCCATGATCGAGCCTCCGCGGCTGACGATGCCGGTCATGCGGCTGGCGGTCATCGGGACGAAGCGCAGCAGGACGCCGGCGTGGATGGTGAAGTAATCGACGCCTTGCTCGGCCTGCTCGATGAGGGTGTCCCGATAGATCTCCCAGGTGAGGTCCTCGGCCTTGCCGTTGACCTTTTCGAGCGCCTGATAGATCGGCACGGTGCCGATGGGGACGGGCGAGTTGCGGAGGATCCACTCGCGGGTGGCGTGGATGTTCTTGCCGGTGGAGAGGTCCATCACCGTGTCCGCACCCCACTTGGTGGACCAGCGCATTTTCTCGACCTCTTCCTCGATGGACGAGGCGACGGCGGAGTTGCCGATGTTAGCGTTGATTTTGACGAGGAAGTTGCGGCCGATGATCATTGGTTCGCATTCCGGGTGGTTGACGTTGAGCGGGATGATGGCACGGCCGGCGGCGACCTCGTTTCTCACGAACTCAGGGGTGATTTCCTTGGGGATGCGCTGTGGGAAGCGTTGGAAGATGGAGGGGGTGTAAGGGCTGGTGGGATTCTGGGTCGAACCTTCGTGCTGTTTGTCGAGGTGGTTGCGGACGATGTCATCCTGCATGTCCGAGATCTTCGCGCGGCGCATGTTTTCGCGGATGGCAATGTATTCCATCTCGGCGGTGATGATGCCCTGCTCGGCGTAATATTTCTGGGTGACGGGCTTGCCGGTGGCGCGCAGCGGTTGGCGGCGGTCGGCGGTGAGGCCGGGAAACTCGATGAACTTGTTCGCACGTTCGGATTTCGAGGCGAACTCGACGTGTTTTTCCGTCAGGTAGCCGTTGTCCTGCGGCTGGACCTCGCGGCCGTCGTAGGCCTCGACGTCGCCGCGGGCGAGAATCCAATCGCGGCGGAGGGCGGGGAGACCTTCCTCGGAGGTGCCTTTGAAATCGGGATCGCCCCACGGGCCGGAGCAGTCATAGACGCGGACGGCTTCGTTTTTCTCGATGCGGCCGTTGAACGACTTGGTGTCGGAGAGGGAGATCTCGCGCATCGGCACCCGGATCTGTGGATGGAGCTGGCCTTGGACGTAAACGCGGGTGGAGGCGGGGAGCGGGGCGAGGGAGGCGTCGTGGGTCTCGGCGGCGCCGGTGGTTTCGTCGGTGGTTTCGTCGGTGGAGATCATTGGAGGAGTTGTTGGTTAGAAGGTGTTGGTTAAAGGTAAGAAAAAGGCCGTGCGGAACTTGCACGGCCGGGGAAGGGGAAACTGCGGGAGCTTTCGACTTCCTACGGCGGCATGACCCGCGTCAGGTTCGGAGGGTCTTTTCCGCGCGTTGGAAAATCTCGGCTCTGCGATCGAAGAGCACCCCTGTCGGCGGGCATGATGTCGCGTCCGGCCGGGAAGTCAAGGAGCTGGCGTGTCGGCCTGCCGCGGCTTTTTCCGGAGCCATTTGATCGGGTGCCATGCGCCGCGAAATTTTTGTTAAGGAATTTCTTGATTCGTCCGCGGGAATCGCCAAGGGTCCGCCCGTGCACCGGGGCGTAGCTCAGCCTGGTAGAGCGCCGCGTTTGGGACGCGGATGTCGTCAGTTCGAATCTGGCCGCCCCGACCACTCCTTTTCAGGGAGTTGTGTCAGTTCAGGTGCACCGCTTGTGATGGGATATCACGGGCCTTGAAGGCTGGATGGCGACGGGATTCCAACGAGCCTCCCAAACATTCGCGAGAAATAACACGGGTCGTCGCCGCCTACCAATGCGTCAGCCGGATCGATCGTCCGAGCGGTGTTATCCAGGATCTGCCGGTGTCCGACTGAGACTTGCAGGCCGCGGCGAGTCGTCGGATGCACAATCAGCGCTGTCACACACGTATCCATCCAACAACGCGGATCGTCGTGCCGCGGAAATTTCCCAACCCTTCGAACCATGAAATGCTTCGTTATCTTTTTCACGAGCTTCGTTCTGGCTGTTCATGCCCGGCCACTGGATCTGGCAGGCGATTGGCGCTTTGCGCTGAATCCGCAGGGAGCCGGAGTTCCAAGCGAGCTTCCCGACAAGATCCGGCTGCCGGGGGCGTTAGCGGCACAGGGCTTCGGCGAGCTGCCCTCGTTCCAGACGCAGTGGACTGGCGACGGTTGGCGCTATCCGGAGATGTTCAAGGAGTGGCAGGAGGCCGGTAATTTCAAATTTCCTTTTTTCCTGCAGCCTCCCCGGCACTTCGTCGGGCCGGCATGGTATCAGCGGGAAATCGACATCCCGGCGGACTGGAAGGACGGGGCCTTGCTGCATCTGGAGCGAGTCCATTGGCACAGCTCGGTGTGGATCGACGGCAAGGAGCTCGGCTCCGGCGACTCGCTCGGCACGCCGCACGAGTTTGATCTTGGAATCCTGACGCCCGGCAAACACACGCTCACGCTTCGCATCGACAACCGGATCGGCGAGGTGAATGTCGGCCCGTTGAGTCACAGTGTGACCGATCATACGCAGGGAAATTGGAACGGTGTTGTCGGGAAAATCGAACTGCGCCCGGTGCCGGTCCTGCGGCTTGAAAATGTGCGGGTAGAGCCTTCGTTTGCAGGGAAATCGGTGAAAGTGAGGGTGACGTCCACCGGTCAGGGCGGGGGAAAGGTGAGCGCGAAGATTCGCTATGCCGGCCCGCTTCGCGATGCGATGGAGATCGCGTCGGTGTCCGCGGAGTTGGTGGATGGAAAAGCGGAGTTGGTGATTCCGATGCCGCGCGATCCCCGGGCATGGAATGAATTTTCCCCGCATCTCTATCAAGCAGCGGTCGTGCTGGAATCCAAGGCGGGCATGGACACACGGACTGAGTCGTTTGGCTTTCGCGATCCGAGCCACAAGAACGGACGATTGTCGATCAACGGCACTCCCATCTATCTTCGCGGCACCTTGGAATGCTGCATTTTCCCGCTGACCGGCTATCCACCGACGGATGTTGATTCGTGGCGGCGGATCGTGAAAATCTGCAAGGCGCATGGACTGAACCACATCCGCTTCCATTCGTGGTGCCCGCCGGAAGCGGCGTTCATCGCGGCGGACGAGCTCGGGTTTCACTATCAGGTGGAAGCGTGTTCCTGGGCCAATCAAGGCGCGGAGATCGGCAGTGGTCGTCCGCTCGACGGGTGGCTGGAGGCCGAAACCGGACGCATTCTCGCGGCTTACGGGAATCATCCGTCGTTCTTGCTCATGGCTTACGGCAATGAACCGAGCGGCCGCAATCACCCGCAGTGGCTGCAAGACTGGGTCGCGCGGCGAAGAGTGGAAGACCCGCGGCGATTTTACACGACCGCCGCCGGTTGGCCGGTCAGGCCGGGTAGCGACTTTCACAGCTCGCCGGATCCCCGGATCCAGGCGTGGGGCGGGGGGATGAAGTCATTGATCAACAGCGAGGCCCCGCGCACGGGTTTCGACTGGTCGTCATTTGTGAAAAAGCACTCCGACGCGCCGGTGGTGTCGCATGAGATCGGCCAGTGGTGTGTCTATCCGAATTTTGCGGAGATTGAAAAATACACCGGCTATTTCAATGCGCGGAACTTTGAGATTTTCCGCGAGACCGCGAAGCGCGCGGGATTGCTCGATCAGGCGCATGAATTTCTAATCGCATCGGGGAAACTGCAGTCGTTGGCTTACAAACATGATATCGAGGCCGCCTTGCGCACGCCCGGCTTCGGCGGATTTCAATTGCTGGACCTCCACGATTTTCCCGGCCAAGGCACCGCCCTGGTCGGCGTGCTCGACGCGTTCTGGGATGAGAAGGGCTACATCAGTCCGGAAGAATACCGGCGGTTTTGTGGTCCGGTCGTCCCGCTGGCCCGCTTGAAGAAAATGATTTTCACCACCGCGGAGACACTCGATGCGGATTTGGAAATCGCTCAATTCGGGCCGCAGGATTTGGTGGACGTGAGTCCGAATTGGCGGCTTGCAACTGCGGACGGAGTGCTTGTGGGGCAGGGCACGCTGGCATCAAGGAATCTGCCGACCGGGGATTTGCACCCGCTGGGTGCGATCCACGTGTCGCTGGCGAAAGTCGCAGCACCCGCCAAGCTCACGCTGACGGTCGGAGCGGAAGGGCAGGTTTTTTCCAATTCATGGGATATTTTCGTCTATCGGGAAAGTGCGTCGGCGAAGCCCGCCGGAATCCTTGTCACCCGCGAGATCGAGTCGGCGAAGGACGCTCTGGCAGAAGGCGGGCGGGTGCTGTGGATGCCGCCTGCCGGGCAAGTCCGCAACGACTCCGCCCGGCCTCTGACCGCTGGGTTTTCCCCGATTTTCTGGAACACCGCATGGACGAAATGGCAACCGCCGCACACGCTGGGAATCCTCTGCGATCCGAAACACCCGGCGTTTTCCTCATTTCCCACGGACTTTCACAGCAACTGGCAATGGTGGGAAATCCAACAAAACGCGCAGCCCTTCATCCTCACTGGACTGCGCGACGTGAAGCCGCTGGTGCAGGTGATCGACGACTGGTTCACCAATCGCAAGCTCGGTTACATCTTCGAGGTCCGCGTGGGGCCGGGGAAGCTGCTCGCATGCAGCGGCGACCTCTCCACCGATTTGGAAAATCGCCCTGTCGCCAGACAACTGCTCTCCTCATTACTCGACTACATGGAGGGAGGAAAATTTGCCCCCGCGGTGTCCATGCAGCCATCGGAAATCGACGCGCTGGTCAAGGCCGGTCGGTGATCTTTCCGACAAGTGCCTCTTGAAACATCGTTTTTCTCTCTCCATGGTCCGCCGCGTGATCCCAAATGTCCTCGCCGAACGCTACGCCTCGCCCGCCCTTCAAGCCATCTGGTCCGCTGAGGGCCGGATCGTTTTAGAACGTGAATTCTGGATCGCCGTGATGAAGGCCCAGCGCGATCTGGGCCTCGACGTCCCGGCGGAAGCGATCGCTGCCTACGAATCCGTCAAAGACAGCGTCGATCCAGCGTCGATCATGGCGCGGGAAAAAATCACCCGCCACGACGTGAAGGCGCGCATCGAGGAGTTCAACGACCTCGCTGGCCACGAGCAGGTCCACAAAGGCATGACCTCGCGCGACCTCACGGAAAACGTCGAGCAGCTCCAGGTTTACCGCTCGCTCCTGATCATCCGCGACAAGACCGTCGCCACGTTGCGCCGTTTCCGCGAGCGTTCCGAGCAGTGGAGCGAGCTCATCCTCACCGCCCGCACCCACAACGTCGCCGCGCAACCGACCACCCTCGGCAAG
>Ga0208363_1000451_pt1 | contig 10307 bp, 2 predicted proteins | sample LakMenEpi03May11_FD_150666 | JGI IMG/M metagenome (GOLD analysis project Ga0208363, IMG submission 150666) | Freshwater microbial communities from Lake Mendota, WI - 03MAY2011 deep hole epilimnion (SPAdes) | ecosystem: Environmental > Aquatic > Freshwater > Lake > Epilimnion/Euphotic zone ...
TTTGTTTAGCATTGGTGCTCTTCTCATCTCTTCAGCGTGAGGTATTGTTTTTATTTGTTTAGCATTGGTGCTCTTCTCATCTCTTCAGCGTGAGGTATTTCATTTGATCACTCATCTCTTTCACGTGAGTTGATCGACATTTGTTGCTACCTGCGTGGTTTTAACGCATCAGTTGCATGTCTTGTTTTTATTTTGATTGACTTCAGCCGTACCGTGGTGGTTAACGTATGGGCTTTGTCTGGACCATTTAGTCCTAATTGTGTGTTTGTTTGGTTTGTGTTTTCTCTGCTCTACGATCTCATCGTTTTGCTCTAAGTTTTATGCTCTTATTATTCTGCTCTATGCTTCGCAATGATGTGGGATGTTCAGTTGAGATGCCGTCTCCCTGGTGACGCTATCCAGCTTGCCCCTGGCATTTAATCCAACGCCCCTTATAAGTATGTGCTCGTCTAAATGCTCCGTTGGTATCCTTCCTCTCCATAGCCGCTCAGCACGATCCCGGTTGTTTCTGGGAGGGGTTGTGGTGGGAAATCCTCCACTATTCCTGAGTACCCAAGTTCTCAGAAAAGTGGCTTCTTTCAACCTTGCTTGTCTCTGCCGCAACCCCGCTGTGTCGTAATCGATGATGGAAGGAGTGACGGTGGTGAAGTAGTTGACTTCAATCCAGTTCCTTTCAATTCTGGATACTTCTGCACAATACCAGGTGGTGGCTAACGGTCCATCTTTGATAATGATGTGCTCTCCAACTTCAATTGGGGTGGATTCTCTTACAGCAGCTGAATGAATCTGCGTTCCAATTACTGCTCTTAATGGTATGGTAGGGTCTGGATCATTAGCTTTAGGTTTTCTTAGGAGCAGCATCCCTATGTCTCTTTTGTAAGTGATGTTTCTTCCATTGTGCTCCTCCATTTCTAGTTGGACTGACCTGGTGCCGATGTGTTTCGTTATTCTGGCAGGTCCAACATAGTGGTCGATGTGCTTGACTTTACGTCCCTTGCCGTCTGCCTCTTGCTTGGATGGTGGCTTGTAGAAAAAGACCTTGGTGCCGACAGGGTATCGCGACATGTCCACCGGTTGCCCCGATTGGTTTAGTTTCTCCGCGGTCATCCTTCTGTGCCATTCGGAGACCGACCTAGCTACCTCTGCCATCCTGACAGCAAGCTCCAGCTGCATCTTGAGCGAATCTTTGTCGAAAAATTCGTCAATATCTTCATCAACCTCATGCTCATATCCCCCCACGTCAATTGGTGTGACGTTATTGAGACGCGCCCGAGCCTGGGTTATAGTCGTAGCCATTAATCCGTGTCCCGCTTCGAAAGGCGTGCAACCAATTGCGGAATTGAATGTGGTGTTGATGGCAAACTGAAACGAAGGTAAGTACAATGTACCCAAGTTCTTGTATTCGTGGTCGGACAACTTACGGATCATTGCTCCGATGATCTGGTTTACCCTTTCACAAATTGCATTGCCTCTGGGGCTGTGCCCACCTGTCGTAATCTGCTCTATGTTCAAAAATTGGCATATGACCTCAACAGCTCCCCGCATTAGTTCTGGGGCATTGTCTGTCCTAAGCGACATTGGTACTCCACGGCTCAATATGATGTGTTTCAGTACTACCGCGGCCACGTTGAGCTGGGATCTTGTTGCTACATGCTCTAGGATGACCTCCCTACTGAACAGGTCAATGATCACTAGCACCTCTCCTTTGTGAACACCATAGAAGTCCAGGCCGTAATGCTGCCTTGGTAGAGCCTTCGCTGATGGCGCGTTGGGATCAAAAATCATCTTCAGATGCCTGCGCCGAACTGTGCCCCTTCTGCATGTTTCACACGAAGAAATGAAGCGCTCTATGTCTCTATCCATTCCAGGCCAATAGTATAGCGGCTTGAGTAAGTGGGTTACTTTTTGGTGGTTTTGATGGTGTATATCCTCATGCGTGTGCATGGTCAAGGCTTCGCAAAATCTTTTGGGGACAATTATCCTAGGTTGAACACCCAAGTGATTAGGTATTCCTAAGAGTTCAGCTGGTCTACCGGGGATCCCCTTGACTAGTTCTCCTTTGGGAGGTTCATGCTCATATTTCGTTGGGAGTTTGTGCTGCTCCTTTTGTATTCCTACCCATTGCTCTGTTGGAGGTAAGAGTGGCAGTGGTTCCCTAGGGGATCGCTTCCATGCCAGTCTACCACGCTCATTTACTGCTCTAACCAGTTGCTTTTGCGTGTCGGACCCTGATCGTGATCTAGTGATGGCCCCATGCGCAGGGGTGAGGACAAGATCTGATGGTTCCGAACTCCTGTTGATCCCGCCTCCGCCTGATCTGGTGGTGGGCAGCATCTCAACTACTGCATTGTTTTCCTGCCAGTCCGAGTGGAGCTCCATACCTTCGAATAGGTTGGCCAGGGACTCCTGGATGATCTGCTCAGTCTGCTCAGGGCCGATGCCTTCTTCCGATGGAGAAAGCACCTTAGTTATGGAAATGCTCGGAAGATTAACCAGCCATATTTGCGCAGAGGAAGGTAAGACTATCTTCGACAGGGCATCCACTTTCCGTGCGACCTCCTCATTATACACTCTTGCCCCTTCAACATTTTCCCGCCGAGATATTTCTGGGACAAGCGATAGGGGCATCAACACCGCGAACTGCCTCTTTTGAGTGATTAATTGGAGAACTTCTTTAGTCGCGCTGTTCGCAGTCGGGGTACCTATGAGAAAGGCGCTGGGCTTCGTTTCTTGAGTTAGCCTGCCCGTAGCTACCTTGTTTTTAGGGTTCCGCCACCTTTGCACGATTCTGGCAGCGGCTATGGTATCTTGATAACAGTACACGCGAACGTGCTCGTTGTTCCTGACTTCATCGGTCATGTGCGTAAGTAGAGCGGCCAGCTTGGATGGTAGAGTGGGGTCGTACCATCCTTCAGTGGGCGCGCATACCCTTGACAATGGGTCGGCCAGCAGCATACCTGATCCTTGCCGATAAATGTGCTCAACGATAGACATAAGATCGGCCACCTCGGTAAGTTTCCAAGCACTGAGCTGCCCTTTGTTGGAAAGACTGTTTTCAAAGAGAGCGGGCTTGTGGTCAGTATACAATGTGACGCCAGCATCGAGGTTCGTCTCGATTAAGTTACGAAACTTCTCAAGACAGAGAACTCTAGCAAGAGATTCCCTATAGAACACCGGGAGCTGCATCTCGTGCGTCGTCCAACCCTTACTGATCCATTCAATTACCAAGCGCGTGCCGCGATCGTTGACCCTAGCCCTTCCTTCGTCTGCAGGATCACCTTCCCATGCCACCAACAATTGATACGCACAGGCCCCCCAGCCTACGTCGCTAGCATCCACTTCAATGAAGAGTCTCTTGTTTTTGTCCTTATTGTGAAGGTACAGCTTGGTGTCTGAAATGATAGCTCGTAATCTCTGGAATGCCACATCATAGTCGGATCCTTCAATCCACGGTGGAGGGCATTTGGCTCCCTTTTTAGTGATGTTGTGAAGGGGTTTCGCGATGATCCCATAATCTTTGATGTAGTGGCTCAACTGCTGGCAACAACCTAGAAATGCTCTAATCTGATGAATATCCTTGAGTGATTTGAGGTTGCGTATGGTGCATAGATTCGCCTCCTTGGGCTCTGTTCCGTGCTCTGAAATGATATAATTGTGAAAAGTGATGCTCCTTACTCCGAACTTCACTTTGGCAGCTTTGATTTGTATCCCCGCCTTCGCACAGGCGCAAATGAGGGCCTCGAATAACTCATAAAGTTCTTCAAGGGTGTTTGCCCCTGCCGCTATGTCGTCGCAGTAAACAGCAAACCTATGCCTCAGGGTCTTAGGATTGCCATCCTCATCCTGAAGTCTCTCACCACCCGGTCCTATTAGACATTTTCTCAGGTTACCCTGTTCATCATAGTCTATGTACTCGTCGAGTGCTTCCAGGTAAGCGGTCTGTTGAACTGCCGAACTGGGAGTTGCCCCCATCATAAGCCTGTTCCAGCAGTAGATGCCGTCCGGAGTGTGAAAGGCTGTCAACCTTTTGCTCTCCTCGCAGACTGGGATGCTCCAATATGCACTGAATCCATCAACCCCTAAGTAGTACTTATACCCATGGAGCTTCTTGATTTCATCCACTGCCAAAGGTATCGTGCTCCCATAAGGTTTTAAGCACTTGTTCACGAGGGCATTAACACAGACCCTGAATCCATGATCCGGATCGCTCTTCTCTTGCCCTGGTGCAAATTTGGGCGCTATGACAAGTCTGGAGATGCACAGTGGTTGGCGCGTGCATTTTTCAACAACCGGTGTGGCTTTGACAAATCCGCGAATGACTGCGCAAGTAGCCGTTTTCCCTTCCCAGTTCATAGCTTTTACGCATGGAAATTTCTTCTCCCCATGGAGATACTCGGGGAGTAATTCGTAGCTGTACGGTTTGTCCTTAAACTTCGTCATGATCTTAGGTGCCCCATTGCGCAAGGGGAAAACGCTGTCGTCTCCGACCCAACGCTCGTATACTAGGTATACCTTCCTCAGAATCGATTCGTAATCATATACTTCATCCCCAATATTCATGGCTTCCTTTGCAAATTTACTGATGGTCTTACCATTTCTAATCATGGTCTCGTCTCCGTCCGACTGTTGCTCCTTGGATGTTCGATCCACAATCCTCCTCAGCTGTATCTCCGTCATGTACACTTCCTCTACAACCATGTTCGGGGCCTCCAAGTACTGTATCGCTGTATTAACGAGGTCTTCCTCTTGTTCTTGTTGCTCCCATTCTATTGAATCATCTGTACCCGTGAAGCTGAGAGATTCTTGCGTCGAAGTTTGCCTGAACAAGATCGGCTTAAGGTCGATCGCTGCTATGTCGTTGCAGATCTGCTCAAGCGTCTTGTTATGTGGCCAGAACGTGAGAGCTCCACATTCACCTTTATTGGAGAGACTCATGTGGTGAATAATGTTGATGGAGGCCTCGATGACCGATTGCAGGCTGAGAAGTAGCATTTTGCTAGTCGGCCCCAGTGGGGAGTCGTAGACGTAACACTGAATGCTCTTGATGTTCCCTTCAGGCGCTGCTAACTGGAGTATGCCGACCATGTCTAATATACCTGATTTTCCCCCTATTCCTGTGAGCCTGATGGGGGGCAGTCCATGCTCTCTGGCTCTCTTCACTTGTGTTAGGAACGAACTATGCGCTATAGAGACCGAACCACAAGTGTCCAGTTTCGTGTGAATGCTCTCTAAGATGTCACCATTAGTGGTGATGATTCTGCTCTTTGCATGACAAATTGTACTGGAACCTGCTGGGATGATTGCCCCTTCCTTGGTGAGACCTTTAGTCAGTCGAGCCTCGGAGAGATGTATCTCCATAATGACAGGCTCAATCTCCTCAGCTGACTGACTTGACCGTCACTCATCGTGGTAGTCGTCCTCGCTCTCCGCTCTTGCTTCTTCCAACGCGACGCGCCCGGTGTTTTCTCGTCCTTCTCCATATTCCTGATCATGATGCTCGTTATAAAGTGTGTCTGGGCCATTCTGCTCTGGTTCCTGATAATGCTGCTCTGCTTCTGGGTATTGCTGCTCTGATTCGTGATAAGGCTCCTCATAAGCGTTCCCGGCCTCCTCGCTATAACCTTGATCGTAATACTCGTGTCGAGTGTCAGCCGCTACATCCCCCCAGTCATCTGGCGCGAGTCGAGTGAGCATCAACTCACGAGAGAGAGGCGGATTACTGTCGAGAGGGCGATCAAGTTTAGCGTTGGCGACCAGCGGTTGTAACTGTTGCATGAACAACACGGTGGCGTCGTGAAAGTCATTAGGTTCGAAGGTGGAGACGCAATTCGTTCCGTCACAATAGGAGTCCGTGCACCACAAACAGCTCTGGTCGGGAGCAAAGACAGCGTCCTCCAGATGATCAAATATCATGCTCAAGCGTGGTGTTTGTTGCCTGGTATGCTGATAAGAGGGTGAAGAACGCAGGACCTGCCATTTGGGACATTGAGACTTGTAATGGCCTGTCTGATGACAGAAGTAACACTTAATGCCCGCAGTATTGGTGTGGGACGAGGTAGCTGAAGCGGACGAAGCTGTAGCTTGCAAAGGGAGCTGTAAGCTGGCCGACGCCCCTGTGCCCTTGGAAGCGGATCCTCCTTTAATGCCTTTACGCATGCCTTTACCTTTGAAGGTACTTTTGCCACCCTTGACTCGCCCCTTGACATCCTTGCCCTTGCCTTTGCTCTTTCCTTTGCCGATCATTGTGAGTCGAGGTACCTTGTTCCGGCAATCCTCAAAGCTGTGCGTATGAGCCGTGTTCATACTGATGCAGTGTGGATTGGTGCACGCACTGGTGACTTGGATGTACTGCTCCTGAGTGCGCCACTGCCGCTGGGTAGCCGAATGAAGCCGCTTCGTACCTTGAGCCGGAGCGGTTTTTCCCTTGCCTTTGCCTTTGCTCTCAGCTTTCGAAAAGGCCGGGGGTTCTATCTGAAAATCACGAGCCCGGGTGCGAAGGTATCGCATGATACGACTATTCGCGCTTGGGTCATAGACCGTATCAAAACGACTGATGTGCGTTGCCAATAAAGTCTTGAGATCGTCTAGCTCGTAAGTACCCTTGTCAACCATGTCCGCAGTAAGAGTCGTGTCGATGGTGGTGATTTTCAGTTTTTCCGCATCCGTGATCTGTTTGGCGATAAGGGTGCGAAGCCGCTCGCGCTGAGACTTGTCAAGATTAGACCCTTGACACTGTGTGAGGCGTCGTAGGGGTTGCTCAAATGAGACCACCCAGTTGTAGATATTCATCATAGGCTCTCGCGTGTGTAGGAGTATCTGAGTCCACAAGATGTGAACCGAGTTCTCATTGTTCCTGACGTAATTCTGCTCAATGAATTCAAGCGTGTGTAGAGCGGAGTGCGCCTTGGCTTGTCTTTTCGTAAGGACTACGGGGGTCCCACTTGTGGCTGCTCTGTATACCCTCTGACGAACCAGATGCTGCTCTCTTTCGGCTTTAATTCTCGTAAATAGATGAGACTTGCCCTCCCTGGCCCGTGGAATGAGGTCCAGCAAGAATGTGTGGAAGGTGTCTGAATTTAATTTGTAGATCCGGCGAAGCGCTTGCTTCATGGATGCGAGGTCTGCTCTAATTTTAGATTTGCCCTTATTACTTTCAGCGGGGTCTGACGAAAGAGCCTGCGATGTACTTATGGGGTCCCTTTCTCTGATCAAATCAATAAGCAAATCATCCAACTTGGCCGGTTCTTCCCATGGGGAGTTGAGAAGCATAGGGTGTAAGTATTGCAGCCCTTCAATGTTGTCGTCCTGATTGCGTTTGGTCTTGGATGGGTCTACCATCTTGGGACTGTAGATCCAACTCAGAGGGTTTTTGTGGTTGATGCCCATCATCACCACTTTCTGTACCGCACTTAGGCATATCAATGTAATCTTGTCCTTCCAATCTTGATACCGCACCTTTTCCCATGGGTTATCCGTATCAGGAGTCAGTTGCAGCGTTCTGCGTAAGTTATTCTGCTCTGTTTTGGCCTTCTCGTACGATGTCTTATCCAGCACGCCACTAGCTTTAGTGCGATCCCAATGTAACAGGCTTACGGCGTCCTGCAACGAGGTTGGTTTGCTAAGGCCCTCAAAAAGTGGGTTGAGATCCATAGGGTATCTCTCCTCACTAAGCAAGCTAGTATCCTCAGTACGCTGCAGCTTGTGGTCATGGCTAATCCTCCTCACCAATTCTGTAATTTGGTTAGAATGCATGCTCATAGTAATGCTCCGTATAATGCTCAAGTAATATAAAGTAAAGTGTACTTTTACTTTAAAGGTGCTGGTCAAATAAGCTCAAATGCTCAAGTAATGTAAAGTAAAGTAAAGTGTACTTTTACTTTAGAGGTGCTGGTCAAATGAATGTATCCGAAATTGCTCGGTAAAGTTAAGGTTTGAAGACTGCTCAGTAAAATGAAGTTAAGTTTAGAGTTCTTGTGTTGGAGGTGCTTGTGTTGGAGCTAGAAGCTCAAACGGGATGATGCTCTAAAGTTGTACTTTAACGTGTGCCTTGACCGCTAGGCCCATCGCTTGAAGAAAGGTTTACTGCTCCAGTTCGATCTTCGTAGTACCCCACTATGCACTTGTCTGCGTTGTTGTCCCGAAGGTCTTCCAAATACTGCTCCAATTCCCAAATGGCTTGCTCATCGTACTCACGAATTTCTCTTAAACTCCCTGAAGGTAACTTCCTTGCTCTCATATGCCGGTAAGAATCTGGCGGTGTCTTGTCTTTGACGAGCGCAATCAAACGTTTGGTCCTTTTCACCAACTCCTTGGTCTGCTCATCCATTTCGATGTCAAATGCCCAGTTGTACTGCTCCGTGTCCAAGTGTTCGTAAACATTTGGAATGCTCTTGTTCTGCTCATGTATATCTTTGGCCAGATCTTGAAAATAGTGGTCAGCTGTGTAAGTGCTGTCCACCAAGGCCGTCTTCTTTCTCCGCGTTGATCTCTGCGTCTTCCAAGCGTTGTTGTCCACTACCCCTTTCGTTGGAGTAGATCCCTGAGAAGGTTTAGGACCAGGGGCAGGAGACGGTGCCGTTTTCGGAATTGGTTCCAAGATGGTCCTCTTAACAGGCTCAAAGTTGACTGCAACAACGTGCTTGAGGTCTTCCAGTAATTGCTCATAATAGTATTTGAGAGGGCATGCTCTGGTGGTTTCTGGATCTCCGTCTCTAACAATCAACCGGGGGATGTCGGTCATGCTGTGGGTATTTTCGTGCTTGGCGCACGCCCTGGTGATCCAACACACCAAATTCTTGCCTGCAACGACGTTCTCAAACGTTTTCAACGCGTCCTCGATCCTCTCAACTACCGACACTAAGGGGCGGCTTGATCGCAGCGGATAATACGCCTTGCCCAAGGCTTCCTTCCATGCTAGCACCTGCTTCCTGGAAGCCGCCACTAGCTGCTCTGGGGGCTTATACACGTTCCTCAGATCACAAAACCAATGATCTTGGTCGTACCCGTGGGTCCATTTGATCCTCTGATATGACTGAAGAACTTCAGTCTCAATCTCCTTTTCCCTTTCCGGGTTCCTTCCTCGCCTGGCAGGCTGCTGCTCCAATGCCGAGTCCATTTGAGATGGCCTCTTCGCCGAAGGCTGCTCTTTGTCAGCAACAGCATTTCCTTGAGATCTGGATCTCTTACCGTTCGCTTCCTCTGGTTTGCTAGTGGTAGCAGTCAAATTTATCATCCTAGCTGTGGAAGGAGCAGTCATCTTGACATCCGCTTCTGCTCCTTTGCTCTGGTCAATGTTCTGCTCTGGGGAGGAATCAACAAGGTCGACTACAAAAAGCTCTGGCTGCTTGCTCTGTGGGCCCTCTTGCTGAACGCTCTGCTCTCCTTCATTGGCGATTGCTGCAGACGATTGATGCTTGAGAGTTTCCTGAGCCGCAATGCCGTTCAATATCAGCGATTCGGCATGAGCTAACCGACTCTCCACTCGTGTCAAGCTCAGCTTCTGCTCCTGGTTTTCTCTGCCAAGTCTCATACTGGCGTGATGAGCTTCCTCCAACTGTGCCTTGTAAATCGGGATGACCAATTCATACTGCTCAACTTGATGTTTCAATCGCTGCATCTCATCCCTGCTGCCCTTGTCTTCAAGAGAAGATGTCAACGCCTCCTGCATGTCCTTGATCTCCTTGAGGACAGCTTCCATTCTCTCCCGATGCTTCGATTTAAATAGCAGCTGTGCATTGCTCAAAATCTGCACAAAACCTTCTACTGCCTCATTTTCCCTCGCTGCGACACGAACACAGCTGCTCTCCATATGTCCTATGTGCTCCTGCATCTTGCTCACGACATTGGATACCATCTGCTCGTTCTGCTTCCTAGCCGCTACCGCCAACAAAACGTGCTCGTACAGTGCCTTGTCGACCAAATAGCACGTTTCCCCTGAGATCGTGTGACTTGTGGAGTACGAGTGGCTTAGGCGCATGAACTTTTCCATTTTCTCCTCCCATGTGGTTTGCCCTCCAATTTCTGACGGGTTGGTCCCTCCAACTATTCCTTCCACTGTGCTCAAGGTAAGAAAGGACAATGGGTCAAGTCTATCCCTAGGAGGCACAACTGGTTGAGCTTCAACCATCTGAGCTTTCTCTCCTCCCGCAGGCGTCCTGGCTCTCAGTGCCTCCATCATTTCCCTGATCTGCTGCAGTTCCCTCAAAGAAAGCTGGCTTTCGCTTCCTGGAGGCGCGACTGGTCTCGCCAAAGGTGAGGGGGTCTGCATGCCCTGCGCCACATTCATGACCTGTGAAGGGGAATTCTGA
>Ga0208363_1000453_pt1 | contig 10283 bp, 9 predicted proteins | sample LakMenEpi03May11_FD_150666 | JGI IMG/M metagenome (GOLD analysis project Ga0208363, IMG submission 150666) | Freshwater microbial communities from Lake Mendota, WI - 03MAY2011 deep hole epilimnion (SPAdes) | ecosystem: Environmental > Aquatic > Freshwater > Lake > Epilimnion/Euphotic zone ...
AAGGCAAGATGGCGATATTTTGTCTCTGCCACACATGCAAAGAAAACCTCAGGCCCTGCCGCTTTTGATTTTGGTTGACATCTCTGGCTCCATGGAGCGATATGCTCGCTTGCTGCTGGCATTTTTGCACCAAGCCACCCGCGGCACACCCCGTCAGATTTTTGCATTTGGTACCGACCTTACGGACATCAACCACGCCTTTAAACTGCGCGATACCGATGACATGCTGACCGAGGCCAGCCATCAAATTAAAGACTTTGCAGGCGGCACACAGCTGGGAAAATCGCTGGCGCATCTGCGTGTCAATTTTGCAAAAAAACTCACAGGCAGGCGCACCGTGGTGTTGTTAATCAGTGATGGGCTCGATACGGGCACCGCAGAGACGCTAGACTCGGAGCTTGTTTGGCTCAAGCGACACACACGCTCTTTGCTTTGGCTCAACCCTCTGCTCAGATTTGAAGGCTATGCTCCCATCGCAACGGGGGCCAGTGTTTTGAATCGGCATGTGAACGGCATGTTGGCCATTCACAATTTGTCGCGTTTGGAAGAACTGGCAAGTGCCTTGAACAAGTTGTTAAAAATAAAATAGGAGAACTGCACATGGACATGCAAGGTCAACGCGTACTACACGTCACCCAAGCGCAAGCATGGGACGCCCTCAACGATCCCGAAATTTTGAAATCCTGCATTCCAGGTTGCGACAAATTTGAGCTGACAGAACCCAACGTTTACAGTGTTGGCGTGGCCATCAAAATTGGCCCCGTATCGGCCAAGTTCTCGGGCAAGGTCAGCCTCTCTGACATTCAAGCACCCAATTCATATGCGCTGAATTTTGAAGCGCAGGGCGGCGTGGCCGGATTTGGCAAAGGCGAATCACAAGTCTCGCTGCATCCCCACGCTGATGGCTGCGAATTGAAATACACGGTGCACTCCACAGTGGGTGGCAAATTGGCCCAACTGGGTCAGCGCCTCATAGATGGCGCAGCCAAATCATTGGCCGAAGATTTCTTCAAACGTTTTGACGAATCACTGCAAGCCAAATACCCTGGCAATGAGGTGGCAGACGCCCTTTCTTCGGCCGATGCCGCAACACCTTCAGGTTCAGTACCGGCTTGGATTTGGTTGGCTTTGCTAGTGGGCGCAGGTGCTGTTTGGTATCTGGTTCGCTAATTCAAAAAAAAACGGTATCCAGAACGGCATCATGGAAAACCTAGACATCGTTGTTTTAAGAACTCTTAAAACTTGGCGTGAAGCTGGGCAGCGCGCCTTGTTAACCACCGTGGTTCGCACTTGGGGTTCATCACCCCGCCCCGTCGGCTCCATCATGGCGCTTTGCGAAACAGGCGCCGTGGTGGGCTCCGTCTCGGGCGGGTGCATTGAAGACGACCTGATTGCCCAATACAGCAAGGCCAACGCCATTGTTGACGGCCCCCCCATTCTTTTGAAATATGGCATCAGCGCCGACGAAGCGCACCGCTTTGGCTTGCCTTGCGGCGGCACCTTAGAGCTGCTGCTCGAGTTCAACCCAAGCGCAGAAAGCCTAAGCCAATTGATTGAGTTCCTTGAAAAAGGGCAACTCACGCAAAGGTCAACCCATTTGAAAACGGGCGTTGTCACTCTTGCCGCCACCAACGCGCCCAGTGAATTGCAAATTGATGATACGCAACTCACCAACACCTTTGGCCCAGAGTACCGCATGCTGCTCATTGGCGCAGGCCAAATGACAGAATACTTGGCCACCATGGCGCTGTTCAATGGCTTTGCCGTCACGGTGTGCGACCCTCGCGAAGAGTACAGAGGTGCATGGTCAGTGGCAGGCGTCACGGTTAAACACGACATGCCCGACGATTTGGTGCTGAGTTTCAAACCCGACAGACGCAGCTGCGTCATTGCGCTCACGCACGATCCCAAGCTAGACGACTTGGCACTGTTGGCAGCACTGGACACAGAAGCCTTTTACATCGGTGCCATTGGCTCTAGGCGCAACAACGTTTTGCGCCAGCAGCGCATGATGGAGCACTTTGATCAAACCGAAACCTCACTGGCCAGGCTGCGTGGCCCCATCGGCATTTACATTGGCAGCAAAACGCCCGCAGAAATTGCGGTCAGCATCATGGCCGAAGTGTTGGCTGTGAAAAATGGCGTGCCTTTGCCGCGCGACATGGACGTGGCGCACGCCAAAAATGCGCACGATGGACCGGCCATAGATCCTTCTGCGCCGGTTTGTTTTACAGGGCGTTCAAGTTAAGCCCTCACTTGCCTGCGTTGGGAAAGAACACCGACTCTCCGCCAATTTTGTAAGCCGCAATGGCTGCTTGTCCGTTGGCAGAAACAATCCAGTCTACAAACTTTTGGGCCTCGGCTTGCTTCACATGGGCATGCTTAGCAGGGTTCACCACCATCACACCATATTGGTTGAACAGTTTGGCATCGCCTTCTACCAACACTTTCAAATCGGCACGGTTCTTAAAGTTCAGCCAGGTGCCGCGGTCGGTTAACACATAGGCACCGGTAGAGGCGCCAATGTTCAAGGCTGGGCCCATGCCACAACCGCACTCTTTGTAGCCACTGCCTTTTTGTGCAGACACAGCCGCTTGATTCCAAAAGCGAATCTCTGCAGCATGCGTGCCACTCTTGTCGCCTCTAGAAATGAAAGCCGCATTGCTGGCTGCGATTTTTTTCAAAGCAGCCACGATGTCATTGCCTTTTGCGTTGGCAGGATCGGCTTGTGGCCCTACCACCACAAAGTCGTTGTACATCACAGGAAAACGCTTGAGGCCAAAACCTTCGGCCACAAATTTTTCTTCGGCAGGTTGATCGTGCACAAACACCACATCGGCGTCGCCTCGGCGAGCCATGTCAAGCGCTTGACCTGTGCCCAGCGCCACGACTTTGGTGTCAATGCCTGTGGCCTTTTTAAACTCTGGCAACAAGAACCCAAACAAACCCGATTGCTCAGTCGAAGTGGTGGACGACATCACAATGGATTGGGCCACGGCGTGTGCCGTCATGCCAGTTATGACCAGGCCTAAAGCCAGGTGCCGCACTTTGCGTGACAACGTTGAAAATTTAGAAATTGAACGCATTAAGTTTCTCCTTGCAGAAATAAAAAAGCTTGATGACTGTGTTGCCTCAGACAATCGGCGTCGAAAAAATCAGCAGTAGGCAAGTCAGCCAAGACCTTGCCTTGCTCTAGGTAAATGACGCGACTGGCCCAACGCTTCACCTGCCCCAAGTTGTGACTGGCAAAAACCAAAGTGGTTGCCAATTGCTGACCTTGCGGCTTAATAAGTTGGTGCACCAGCGCCTCCACTTCGCGTTTGGCGGGCGGGTCCAAACTGGCGGTAGGTTCGTCTAAAAATAACAATTGAGGTTCACGGGCCCAAGCACGGGCCAAGGCCAATCGCTGTTGCTGTCCGCCCGATAAAGTGGCTGCATTTTGCTGAGTGACACCCGACAAGCCAACCACCGAAAGTGCCTCGAGCGCACGCTGTTTGCAAGCAGCCCAGCCCAACTGAAGGCTGCGGTCCAACCACAAGCCAATGGCCACATTGTTCAAGCTGCTGGTGCGCAGCATGTGGGGTCTTTGAAACAGCATGGCTTGTCGGCAGAGCGGTAAATTCAATGCACCCTCAGTTGGCTGGTGCAGTCCATTCAACAGGCGCAGCAGTGTGCTTTTGCCAGAACCATTGGCACCAATGAGTGCTACCTGCTCACCGGAGAAAACCTCAAGAGAAATATCTTGCAGCGCCTGCACACCTCCTAGGTTAAGGCTGACATGACGGAGTGACAGCAATGCACTCATGCCACCCACCCGCGCAAACTGTTTTGTCCTTTGAGCTGTGACTGATCTTGCCAATATCTGAAGAGCGACAGCAGCGCATTCAGGCAACCCACAATGCCCAACAAAATAATTCCCAGCGCCAATGCCAAGGGCAAATCACCTTTGCTGGTTTCAAGTGCAATGGCGGTGGTCATGACTCGGGTAAAGCCCTCAATGTTGCCACCCACAATCATGACGGCGCCCACTTCAGAAATAGCCCGACCAAAGCAAGCCACCACAATGGTGAGCAAGGCAAATCGTTCGTTCCAGGAAAGCAAGATACACCTGAACGCATTGCATGCACCCAAAGACCGCCATTGCTCACCATAGGCGCTCTCTGCGTCGTCCACCACTTGGCGGCTTAATGCCGCAGCAACGGGCACCACCAGCACAACCTGTGCAAGGACCATGGCTTTGAAACTGAACAGCCAACCCAAAAATCCCAAAGGACCTGTGCGCGACAAAAGCAAATAAATGACCAAACCCACCACCACGGAAGGCAGGGCTAAAAATGTGTTGAGCAAGGTGAGCACCACACTGCGGCCTTTGAACTTTGAGACGCCCAAAAAACTGCCTAAAGCAATACCTATCAGGCAACCCATGAAGCAAGCCGTGGCGCTCACCCCTAACGATCGGCCCGCAATGGCCCAGAGGCCAGGATCAAAGTCACTGATGAGCTGAAAAGCTGTGGCGGCGCTGTCTAAAAAAGTATTCATACAAGTAAGTGAGTACGCCGATGCTAAACCTTTTAGATGCCCTGAACTACGCGGGTGTTCAGCTATGAAATGACGTGCATAGGATGCCAGTCTTTGAATCAGAAACAAGGCATAAATGAGGCACACTTAAGCCGTGTCAAAAATTGAACTTTCATACCACTTGGGATCTGAAAATCCAGCCCCCCATGCAGCTGATTTAAGCAAGCAGCGTCAGCAAGCTTTGCTGCGCAATGCCCTCATGGATTTGCTACAGGCTGTGCGCGAGCAAGGCTCGATTGCCGCTGCCGCCAAATCTTTGGGCATGTCGTATCGGCATGTTTGGGGTGAATTAAAAAAATGGGAAACCAAGCTCAATCAAAACCTCATCGTTTGGGAAAAGGGCATGCCGGCTGAGTTGTCTGAATTTGCCAGCAAGCTGCTCTGGGCAGAAAGACAAGCGCAAGCCCGCTTGGCCGCACCCATTGAAGCCTTGATGGCAGAGCTAGAGCGCACCTTTGCTGTTGCCTTTGACCCCGATGCTCACTTGCTCACGCTCTATGCGAGTCATGACGATGCGCTGGTTAGGCTGCGCGAATTCACAGCGGATCAATCGCTCCATTTGGACATTCGGTTTTGCGGCAGCGTGGATGCTGTGCGGGCACTTAATGAAGGCCGGTGTGAATTGGCTGGCTTTCACACGCTCAGTCAACCCAAACTCAACAGTCTTTCAGCGCAAACCTACAAACCCCTCCTCAAGCCAGGCCAGCACAAACTCATTGGTTTCGCTCAACGCACACAGGGGCTGTTGGTCAGACCTGGCAACCCTTTGAACATTCATTCTTTGCAAGATGTCATGGCCAAGCGCCTAAGGTATGTCAATCGCGGTCTAGGCACGGGCACTCGCCTGCTTCTCGATGAATTACTGACCAATCAGGGGCTGGCCTCAGATCAACTCATGGGCTACGACCACCAAGAACTGTCTCACAGCGCGGTGGCCAACTGCATTGCATCGGGTCAAGCCGATGCCGGATTGGCCATCGAAAGTGCCGCCCTTTCCTCCGGGCTCGATTTTGTGCCCCTGGCCAGCGAAAACTATTGGTTGGTCTGCCTCAAAAGCGCCCTAGACTCCCCACCCGTCCTGGCACTCAGAAAGCACCTGGCCAGTTCAGAGTGGCAAACGGCGCTGCAAGACATGTTGGGCTACCAAGCAAACCAATCTGGCAATGTGCACTCCCTCAGCAAAGAACTGCCTTGGTGGGCTTTGAAACCCAGAAAAGCCACCTAGATCAAACATTGCTTGATCGAAGGGAAAACCCTTGCCAAAAGGGGCTTGCAAATTTCCTACAATCGGCTCATGACTGTTCCCAGTCATCAGCTACGCCTTGGCGTGCTGAATTCATCAACTTAGACTTCCGGAGTGAACCCCATGGATCGTCGTTCCCTTATTAAAAATGCCGGCATTGCTGGCGTCTTGGCCGCAGGCGCAGCCCCAGCGGTTATTCACGCTCAAGCCACATTGCGCTGGCGCTGTGCTTCGAGCTTCCCCAAATCACTCGACACATTGTTCGGTGTTTGCGACGTGTTTGCTAAAAAAGTTAGCGAATTGTCTGGCGGCAAGTTCACCATCACCACCCATGCTGCTGGCGAATTGATGCCTGCATTTGGCGTGCTCGACGGCGTGTCCAACGGCACCGTTGAGATGTGCAACACTGCGCCTTACTACTTCTTCGGTAAAGATCCTACATACGCTATGGATTGCGCCATTCCATTTGGTTTGAACGCACGTCAAATGAACGCTTGGATGTACGAAGGCAACGGCTTGAAGCTGTTCCGTGAGTTCTACGCCAAAGTAGGTATTGTTAACTTCCCTATGGGCAACACAGGCGTTCAAATGGGCGGCTGGTATCGCAAAGAGATCAAATCTTTGGCCGATATGAAAGGTCTGAAATTCCGCGTGGGCGGATTCGGCGGCAAAGTTTTGGAACCTCTGGGCGTTGTGCCCCAAAACATTCCTGGCGGCGAGATTTACCAAGCCCTGGAAAAAGGCACCATTGACGCAGCCGAGTGGGTTGGCCCTTACGATGACCAAAAATTGGGTCTGAACAAAGTGGCGCCTAACTACTACTTCCCAGGTTTCTGGGAAGTGGGCCCACAGTTGGCTTTGTATGTCAACCAAAAGGCTTATGACGGCTTGTCAAGCGAGTACAAAGCCATCATTGAATGTGCCTCTTCTTATGCAGGCACTGACATGATTGCAAAGTACGACTACAAAAACCCAGCTGCATTGAAGACCCTCATTGGTCAAGGCGCCAAATTGCGCGCTTTCCCAAGAGACGTCATGGAAGCCGCATTCAAGTCTTCACAAGAAGTTTATTCCAACTTGAGCAACACCAACCCCGAGTGGAAAAAAATCTACGCAGACTACTCTAACTACCGCCGTGAAGCCAATCAGTGGTTCAGCTTGGCTGAAGCCAGCATGAACAACTTCATGGAACGCCAGAAGCTGTAATCAAACTGGGCTGCCTTCAAAAGCAGCTTTTAACCAGTCCAACAAAAAACCCGCCTAGGCGGGTTTTTTGTTGTCTGCATTCAGCCGATCAAGGCTTCTTGGCTGGGTCATCCTTCATCGACTCCATCAGAGCCTTGATAGGATCAACCTGATCGCCTTGATTCTCTGTTTTTTCAGCCTCAGCTGCTTGAGAGTCTGATTCTTGACGCATTTGCATCATGACGGCTTCGGCATCTACGGTAGGCTCTTTGCTACCGCCAGTAGAGACGATGCCTGGGAACGCAATGATCAATGCCACCATGATCAATTGGATGATCACGAAGGGCACTGCACCCCAATAGATCTGTTCAATGGTGATTTTCTTAATGGGCTTCTTGGTGACCCTGTCGACGTAGTCTTCAGTGGGCGCCACACTGCGCAAATAGAACAATGCGAAGCCAAAGGGTGGGTGCATGAAAGATGTCTGCATGTTCACCGCCAACAACACGCCGAACCAGACCAAGTCAATGCCAATCTTTTCTGCGACGGGACCAATGAGCGGAACAATGATGAAGGCCAACTCAAAGAAGTCTAAGAAAAAGGCCAAGATGAACACCAAGATGTTCACCACAATCAAGAAGCCCAATTGACCACCTGGCAAGCCCGTCAGCAAATGCTCAACCCAAATATGGCCGTCCACGCCTGAGAAGGACAAGCTGAAAACTGTGGCACCAATTAAGATGAACAACACAAAGCAAGACAGCTTCATGGTGGAGTCCATGGCCTGACGCATGAGTTTCATGTCAATGCGCTTGCGTGCCATGGCCATGACCAAGGCACCCACAGCACCCATCGCACCACCTTCTGTGGGCGTTGCAATGCCCAAGAAAATGGTACCAAGCACCAAGAAAATAAGTGCAAGTGGGGGAATGAGCACAAAAGTCACTCGCTCGGCCATGTTAGACAACAAGCCCATCTTGGTTGCTTTGTTGAATAGAGCCGCAAAGAAGGCAAAACCCACACCCACACACATCGAGACCACGATGGTTTCATCTGTGGGCGTTGTGTCAGGCAACCATTTGGCAAAGCCGATTGCAATGGCCAAGGAGATAGCTGACAGGATGGTCAGAGACCGAAGACCCGAAGTGCCGTCGTCTTCCTTGATGGTCCGAGCTTCTGGAGGCAGTGCAGGAACCCATTGAGGTTTGATGAAGCTGATCAGAATGATGTAGCCCACATACAAGCCTGTGAGTACAAAGCCTGGAATGAAGGCGCCTTTGTACAGGTCGCCCACGCTCTTGCCCAATTGGTCGGCCAACACAATCAACACCAAAGAAGGCGGAATGATTTGAGCCAGCGTACCCGAGGCTGCAATGACACCACCCGCAATGCGGCGGTCGTAGCCATAACGCAGCATGATGGGAAGTGAAATAAGGCCCATTGAAATGACGGAAGCGGCCACTACACCGGTTGTGGCAGCCAACATGGCGCCCACAAAAATAACAGCAAAGGCAAGGCCACCTCGAATAGGACCAAAGAGCTGGCCAATGGTGTCCAGCAAGTCTTCTGCCATGCCCGAGCGTTCCAGAATCAAGCCCATGAAGGTGAAGAACGGAATGGCCAGCAAGGTGTCGTTTTGCATGATGCCAAACATGCGAAGCGGCAAACTTTGCAAGAAGGTGGCTTGAATGACACCCAATTCAACACCCACAAAACCAAAGAACAAACCGCAAGCAGCCAAGGAGAATGAGACCGCATAACCGAACATCAAGAAGATGATCAGCGACACGAACATGATGGGCGCCATGTTGGCGATTAGGAATTCAGTCATTTTTGGGCTCCCATTTGGGCCGCTTCACGGGCAGCAACTTCTTTTTGCAACAAGAATTCTGCAAATTCTTCCTCAGGGGTTTTGATCCCTGGCTTTTTAGTGGGGTCAGGGATCATGCCTTGCAAGAAGGCAAAGCGCTTGATCAACTCTGAGACGCCCTGAATGCCCAGAAAGAGCAAACCCAAGGGAAGCATGACAAACACGGGCCAGCGCATCAAGCCACCTGCATTGGAAGACATTTCCTTCGTGATGAAAGCGTTGATCACCAAAGGCATGGCCAAAATGATGATGTAAGTCACAAAGGGAATCAAGAATAAGCAAATGCCCACAATGTCAATCCAAATTTGAGTGCGCTTGGAGAAACGGCCCGACACAACATCGATTTTGACGTGCTCTTGACGCAGCAGGGTGTAGCCCGCCGCCAGCATGAAAACCGCTGCAAACATGTACCACTGAATTTCAAGAAAAGCGTTGGAACTGAGGTTGAAAGCCTTGCGTGAAATGGCATTGCCAGCACTGACAAGCACTGAAAGAAGCACCAGCCAAGCCACCCACTTGCCAACCCATTCACTGAATTGGTCTATCCGTTTGGACAGAGATAACAAAGAATCCATATTGACTCCGAAAAAAACAACAACAACCGATTGTAGAAAAAATGAAAAGCCCTGCAGAAGGGGTTTACCCTTCAGGACTTGTCGCAGATCAAGACTTGATGTCGGGCCACTGATTCAAAATGGCTTTTTCAATGCCCGAGGCATCAAGCCCCTGCATCGCCATGAGCTTAGCTGGGTCACCGTGTTCAATGAACTGGTCTGGGAGGCCCAATGATAACAAGGGCTTGAGCAGCTTTGATTTTTGCAAGAACTCACCCACAGCGCTACCCGCACCCCCCATCACGCACGCATCTTCAAGCGTCACAAAACAGTGGTGTTTGGCAGCCATTTGTAAAATCATGGCTTCATCCAAAGGCTTGGCCCAACGCATGTTCACCACGGTGGCGTTCAGTTTCTCTGCTACCTCAAGCGCAGGGTAAAGCAAGGTGCCAAATGCCAAGATACACACGCCAGCACCTTCGCGGCGAAGCTCTGCTTTGCCCAAGGGTACCGTGTCTAAATCGGTACCTGCCGCAACACCGACCCCCGCACCTCGGGGATAACGCACTGCCACCGGATGGTTTTGCGCATAGGCTGTGCTAAGAAGCAAACGGCACTCGCGCTCGTCGCTTGGGCAAGCAATCGACATATTGGGAATGCAACGCAAATAAGCAATGTCGTAGGCGCCAGCATGCGTGGCACCATCGGCACCCACCAGGCCCGCACGGTCCAAGGCAAATACCACCGGTAAGTTTTGCAAGGCCACGTCGTGAATCAGTTGGTCGTAGCCGCGCTGCAAGAAGGTGGAGTAAATGGCCACCACAGGCTTGAGGCCTTCACAAGCCAGGCCCGC
>Ga0208363_1000454_pt1 | contig 10243 bp, 10 predicted proteins | sample LakMenEpi03May11_FD_150666 | JGI IMG/M metagenome (GOLD analysis project Ga0208363, IMG submission 150666) | Freshwater microbial communities from Lake Mendota, WI - 03MAY2011 deep hole epilimnion (SPAdes) | ecosystem: Environmental > Aquatic > Freshwater > Lake > Epilimnion/Euphotic zone ...
TTGAACTCTGCATTCCTCAGTGTTGATGAGGAATACTGAGTTTTCCAAAGTTCTTGTGGTTCGTTCATTCGCGTACCTTTCCAGATTCACGGCAAATATATTTTCTAGATTGAACCATTACTCGTACGAGTTTGTTGTTCAAAGAGTTCTTCATCATGGTGGACTCATCCTTTTGGTAAATTGAGTAATCTCTCGCTGATTATGCTTCTCATGATTTCGGAGGTTCCTCCTTGGATGGTGTACGCGCGAGCGTAGAGTATTGCATTACTAACTGACTTATCCACAAGTGATGTCATTCCAAGAGCATGGAAGCAGAAGTCGGCAACATCTTGCTCATGTTCGGTGCAAAAGCATTTTATAATTGAGCTCATAGACGATCTTGATTGCCCGAGTGCTGCTTGGTAGATCATGAGACGTCCAAGTCGATATTTTGTTTCAATGGTTGCTATCCGGTTTCGAATGGTCGGATTCGTATGGTCACATTTTGTGAGAGCTAAATCGTAAAGTGGCCTGTTCGAGACAAGACGGTCAATGCCACCTCTCTCATGCTCTAACTGGGACATAGTTTGCCTGAAAGAGTTTCCTTCTATTCCCACCAAATTCTCAATAGGAACCAAAACATCAGTGAAGAATATTTCACAAAAATGGTCGTTACCGATGATGTCTACTATCGGGCGAATTTCTATTCCCTCTAGTGTCATCGGCACAATCAGCTCACTGATGCCATGGTGTTTTGACACTTCATTTGAAGTGCGAACAATCAGGTAGCAGTAGTCGGATTCCGCCGCAAGGCTTGTCCATATTTTCTGACCGTTCACGCGGAAAAAATCTCCTTCACGAACTGCTGATGTTCGAAGACCAGCTAGGTCCGATCCCGCATTAGGTTCACTCATTCCGATACACCAGGTGTCACTACCGTTGAGCATTCCTGGCAAAAATCTCTCCCGCTGATCTGCTGTGCCGTATTTGAAGATAGAAGGACCCATCTGTCGATCTGCTATCCAACTCGCAGCGATAGGCGCTCCAGCAGAAATGAGTTCATCAGCGGTGATCACGCGCTCTATGTCTGGTCGACCAGCACCGCCAAATTCCAGTGGCCATGTCATACCAATAAAGCCTTCACTGGCAAGCAGAATTGAGTACTCCTTGGAATAACCGTTAATCCAGGAATCGCTTACTTTTCCATACTTCTTCACGCCAAGATCCGCAATCGCCCTTGATCGATTTTGAAGTTCAATCCACTCTGGTTTGAGCTTGTAGTCAAGAGTCATTAATGGGTCCATGTCGATAAATATGATTATTGCGCCAAGAAATCAAATGCAGGTTTCCATTTCTTTTTTGAAAGTTGACAGTTTCACGCCCAACGATAAAACACTTTAATGAGACAAGTGTAGAGATAGTAATCAAATCTGATTATTCTTGTCAAGAATTTCTGTGGTACCATTATTGTCATGTCCAAAATTTTCATATCGCATGCCTCGCTTTATGAACCAGCGTGGGTAGACGAATCTGGCGGACTGGTTCGAGGACATGACGAGGATACGGTGACGCTAGGAGTGGCAGCAGCGCTTCCGATAATTCGTGACGGAGTCCAGGTTGAGGCAATTTATCTTGTGAGTTCTAAGCCTGTTTTTCTTGATGGCTCAAGTGAAGCAGTTTTGAATAGTGCATTGGGTTTAATTAATTGTCCTGTTTTTGAATTAGTAGGTAGCGAGGCTGTTCTGTTGACAGTTATCGGGAAGGCTTCACCTGGCGACCTCATCATTGCTGTTGAAAATGAAAAAAATGCATTCTCTGGTGCTGTGTTTATTAATGATTCCAACGGTGTTGCTGTGAAATTACTGGTAAACAAGGTTGCTTCATTGCCGGTCGTTACGCGCAAGAGTGGTGAAAGTCGGACAAGAGATTACGGCGACTCAAGACTTCAGCGCGATGTCGGAACGATTCCGTTGTTGGATCATCTTAAAGATTCAGTGATTTCCATGGGATCGACTTTGACATTTTTGACCGGAATTGATCAAGCACTTGTAAAGAAATTTGGTGTAGCGGGTGAGATATCCAATAAGAGATGCTCTGTTGGTGTTCCTGCTCCTATTCAGGCAGTTTTGGATTGTGTTTTGCTTGGCATCACGTGCAAAATCGCCGCAATTTCAAAAGCTAATGGGTCTGTTATTGAGGTCTCCCCGGCGAGCAAGGTGAAAACCTTTATAGATAGCACGAAGATTAAGACGATCTGTGTGGAGAAAACTACTGAAGAAAAATCATTACCGATTTCCCTTGCCGCTTACTCGCGTTCGTTCTCGTCCAAAGTGGGGCGCCTTGCTAAAAAGTGTTTGTGCGGTGAGGTGAGTTTCCCTCCCAAATTCTTGTGCGGAAATTGTGGCAGTTCAGACGTTGGATCAATTGTGCCTCTCGGCCATGACGCGGAGGTCTACACAATGACCAAGATATGTGTTGACGTTCCAGGAAAACAAAGTCCTTATGTTGTTGCGGTTGTCGATACGGGAAGTGGTGTTAAGGAACTAGTTTCCGTAACCGAATTAACTGGGCGTCCGATGGCTATTGGTTCGCAAGGAACACTTGTTTTGAGAGTAATTGCTGAAAGGGAAGGAATTCCTGATTACGGGTATTCCTTCCGCTTGGAGGAGGACTAATGCGAAGGGTTGCCATTGTCGGAGCGGGAATGATTCCGTTCGGTGAACTTTTCTCCAGTGGGATTAAAGAAATGCTGCCGAGAACTCTTGGGAAAGTTGCCGCCTCCGTAGATAAGGGCTTTTCAACTAACGATATTGAGGCGGCTTGGTTTGGAATGTTGCAGCCAAGTGATGGTTACCCCGCTGGAATTTTGGCTGATTCTTGCAACCTGCTGAATGTCCCTGTGACCAGAGTCGAAAATCAATGTGCAACTGGTAGTGACGCTGTGCGAAATGCCGCTATGGCTGTATCCGGTGGGCATTTCAACGTTGCCTTAGTAATGGGGGCCGACAAAACCCGCGAGACACCGTCAAAGAATACATTTTGGGACTGGATGGCTCTTGCCAGAGATATGGCATGGGACTTTCCATTGGGTCTTATTTCACCGGGCAACTTTGCTCTTCATGTGAGCAGATATATGCACGAATATGGTGTTTCTCGAACTCACTTAGCCATGGTCGCTGTGAAGAATCATTCGAATGCTGTAAAAAATCCAAATGCACAGTTGCGGTTTCCAGTGACAATTGAACAGGTACTCTCGGCTCCAATGGTTGCCGAGCCTTTCGGGTTATTGGACTGTAGCCCTCAGACTGATGGTGCGGCAGGCGTGCTTATAGTTGCGGAAGAGCTGGTATCAAAATATACAGACAGACCTGTTTGGATAAGAGGGTTTGGTCTTGGAATGGACCATGTGATGCATGCGCATAAGAAAAGTTTCACATCGTTTGCCGCAACGACTAAGGCTGCAAAGGCCGCATATTCAATGGCTGGCATTTCTCCAAAGGATATCGATGTTGCTGAGGTTCATGATTGCTTTACCGGAGTTGAACTAATGAATTATGAGGATCTTGGATTTTGTGAAGTAGGAGAAGGTAAAAATATGATTGAAGACGGACTTACCCTCGTGAGTGGAGTACTTCCAATAAACACATCCGGTGGGTTAAAGGCGAAGGGTCATCCACCTGGTGCAACTGGAGTAGCGCAATGCGTAGAAATATTCGAGCAACTCAGGGGTGATGCCTGTAATCAAATAGAAGAAGCTCGCTTTGGACTGACACATAACATCGGTGGTCCGACTGCAGTTTCTGCAGTTATTATTTTGGAAAAGCACAATGGGTGATTTAGTAGCCGTTGTTACAGGTGCTGGTCAAGGTTTGGGTGAGTCTATTGCGCTGCGTTTGGCACAAGATTTTGACGTCGTGTTAGTTGCTGATCGAAACGAACAACTGGCCATTCAAGTTGCGGATAAAGGCAAAAAACTCGGCAAGGTTGTCATGGCGGCACTCGTTGACGTATCAAACGAAGACTCAGTCACTGAGTTGGCCACCTTAGGTAAGAGTCTGGGGAGCCTTGCGTGCTGGGTAAATAATGCGGGAATATCACGTCCGGCAATGTTGCAAAGAATGAAACTTGAAGACTTTGACTCAGTAATTTCGGTCCATGTTCGCGGTTCATTTCTTGGTATGAGGGAAGCCTCAAAAATCATGATTGAACAGGGAGTGGGGGGGTCCATAATAAATGTCACATCGTCCGCAGGACTACAAGGAACAGTTGGGCAAATCAACTATTCAGCTGCTAAGGCAGCTATTACTGGTATGACGAAGTCTGCAGCTAAGGAATTAGCCGGTTTTAATATTCGTGTTAATGCTGTCGCTCCTTTAGCGGCTACTCCGATGACAGAAAAAATTCGTACTGACGAGAAATATGCTCAGAAATACATAGATGCAATTCCATTGGGAAGATTTGCGGAGCCAAATGAAGTAGCAGAGGTTTTCTCTTTTTTGGCATCTCCACTGTCCCGTTACATGACAGGTCAAGTTGTCTGTTTTGATGGCGGGCTCTATATGGCGAGTTAGGAAATGTCATGTTGAGCGAAAAAAATTTGAACAGTAGTTCCTTTCGGGAACAGTTGATCTCTTGGCTGGATGCTGTGTCAAGACCTGTTGGTATTCGCGACTATGGGGCCACACCGACTGAACATGACATTATTGCTGCGAAGGAATGGCAGGCAATTCTCTGGAGAGACGGATGGGCAGGGTTGTCATGGCCGCTCAACTTTGGTGGCAAAAATCTACCTCCGGTTGAGCAGGCAATTTTTGCCGAAGAAGTTGCTAAGCGAGATCTACCACGTCAATTAAACATTGTCAGCCATGATCTTGTTGGACCTGTATTGATTGAATATGGCTCAGAAGAACAAAAGTCCTTTCACTTGACCCCCATCTTGAGTGGGGAAAGTATATGGTGCCAACTATTCTCTGAACCAAATGCAGGATCCGATTTGGCCAACATAATGACCACTGCGTCACGTGTTGACGACGGCTGGATCTTAAATGGACAGAAGGTTTGGACAAGTGGTGCTCACTATTCTGACTATGGGCTGCTGTTAGCGCGAACTGGAGAAAGTGCCGACTCGTATCGTGGCTTGACCTGCTTTGTCTTACCAATGCATCGTGATGGGGTAACTGTTAGGCCGCTAAAACAAATGGATGGCGAGACTAAGTTTAACGAAGTATTTTTTGATGACGTTAAGTTATTCGATTCAGATATTTTGGGAGAAGTTGGCAATGGTTGGAAAGTGGCGATGTCGACTCTCGGTCGCGAGAGACTGTCACTCGCAGCACAATCCACCATTATATTTGACAAAATTGGTGCCTTGTCCCAGATAGTGAGTAAAGACGAGACATCAATAGGAAAATTTATGTCCCTATCACTAGTGGATGTCTGGGCTCGAACATACATGCTGCGATTGACATGGCTTAGGTCCTTTGCTAGTCAAGAAAATGCATGGCTTTCACAAATTGTAAAACTGACAGCCTCCGATATTCAAAAAAGCTTGGGCGATGTTGGATCCTCAATAGAAGGATCAACATCAATGTTGCTTTCCGATGACAGTTTTATGTCAAAGCACGTTCTTTACGCGGTCGGCACATCTATTGCCGGTGGAACATCAGAGATTCAGAAAAATATAGTTGCTGAACGAATTCTTGGGATGCCCAAATAAATGGAAAATGAAAATAATGAAGTTAAGAATCTGTGGAGCGTTAGTTTGGAATTAAGTCCAATAAAGATCTCTGAATTCAGGAGTGCTCTCAAGACAAAAACAAGCTCACTCAATTTCGTTCCTCCAACATTCGTTTCTGTCCTTAACCATGCGGGAAAGTCATCAACCGACCTAATATCGTCATTGGATTACAGTTTGGATCAAACTTTGCATGGCGAGGAAACAATTGAGTATTTTCGAGTGCTTCGTATCGGAGAAGTGCTCACTGGTGAAATGAGTATTGCGTCGATCGAAAAAAAAGTTGGTAAAAGTGGGAATTTTGATGTCCTTACAATTTTGATTGAATATCGGAGTGAAAAAGGCGAAAAAGTAGTTTCCATTCGTCGCAAATTACTTGCAAAAACTTCTTCGAATTGAGGCATGCCATCAATTATCGTAAGCATGCCTCCTCTGAGCACCTGGTGACGATGACCGACATCGTTCGATACGCCGGGGCGGCAGGAGATTTCACACCCATACATCATGATCCCGAGATTGCACGGAAGTCGGGCTATGAACAAGTCTTTGCGATGGGCATGCTTGTCGCTGGCTATTTGGGTTCCTTGGTTGAGCAAGAGTTTGGGTCAGATGATATCGTTCGCATAAGTTTTCGTTTTTTGGATAAAACCTGGGTCAATGAGTTAGTCATCTGTCGTTTTTTTGTTGTTCAGGAGAAGGTAGATCAGGTATTTCTTGAACTCCGACTTCTGGCAACGCAAACGGGCAGGGAAGTTGTTTCGGGTTCAGCAACTATTCGCATAAATCATGAGGATGAGGAACGTTCAGGATGAAACAGTTATTTTTGACGTCAGAACAGGAAATGCTCCAATCATCAGTGAAGAGTTTTGCTCGTGACAGATTGTCGGAGGATTATTTACTGAGAGCAAAACAGGAGATTTTTCCTCGGGAGATTTATCAGGAAATGGCAGGGCTTGGCCTGCTGTCCCTCATGGTCGGCGAGGGAAGTATTGAAAATTGGGAGCCTGATTATGTTTCAATTGGGATTGTATTTGAAGAGCTTGCATATCGAGACTTCAACGTTGCTAATTGTTTGCTACCAGGTCTCATCACGTCATCGATGATCGCGTTGCACGGTTCCGATTTGTCAAAGGATAGTTGGTTGGACGGACTGGTTTCTGGAGAACTGCTCGTTGGACTTGCTTTGACAGAGCCGGGATCGGGGTCAGATGCTGCTGGTATGAGTTGTTCGGCGAAGAGAGTTGGAAATGGTTGGACATTAAATGGCGAAAAGACTTCTGTCTCTTTAGCAAAAGATCTTGACGCCGTAATTTGTTTTGCTAAATCCTATGATGAGGATGTATTTCAAGGTATCAGTTGTTTTTTGGTACCTATGAATACAGATGGAGTCCAAGTGCAACCAATTCATGACACCGGTTGGGCTCCGATAGGGCGTGGCTCGATCGTGTTAAATGAAGTTCATGTTGATGATACGAGTCGAATCGGTTCGATCGGGTCAGCATTCCGATCGGTCATGATTGAATTTGATTGGACCCGTCCAATTCTTGGTTTGGCAGCCGTGGCTACCGCTCAAGCGGCGATTGACGATGCAGTTAGGTATGTTCAGGATCGGAAAGCCTTCGGAAAGCCTTTGTATGTGAATCAGGGTGTTTCATTCCCTCTTGCAGAACACACGACGTATCTTCACTTGGCTCGACTCTTGTGTTATGACGCCCTGCACAAACGGAATTTGGGAATGAAACACACGACAGAGGCAGCGATGTCCAAATGGTATGCACCACTTGTGGCAGGACAAGCGATTCATCAAGCACTGCTACTGCACGGTCATTATGGGTACTCCGTGGAGCTTCCATTTGAGCAGAGACTGCGAGATGTACTTGCCGTGGAGATTGCGGATGGGACTGCACAAATTCAAAAAATGATTATTTCGCGTGATCTCTTCCATGGTCAAGTAACGACGTAGGGATTTTTGCTCAAATCAAGTCTGAATGCTTGACCACTGTGTGGCGTATTTGATTAGACCCCTAAAGTCATCGAGTGATTCAGCTATCGGATCAATTATGGCGTGTGAACATCCAATGTTTGAAAGTGTGTCCAATCTGGAGAAAATAAGGTTCTTCTCTGGCTTGCATCCGATTCTGGAAGTGAGTGATACCGGCGCTTTACGCTGGTACTTACTTTCAGATGCTCTAATTTTTTCCAATATTGGAAGAATGACAGTTGGAGATCCTCCGCCCGCGAACCATGCATCCGCGTGACTGGCGATTCGCTCTATTGATCTTGTTGTGCCCCCTCCTCCAATCCACAACTCTGGAAGGCTACTTGGACGTGGTTCCATGACCGTCAAGTCATGTTCCGTCGCTATGGGGTCAAGTAAATTTACCAATTTCGTTAACCCACGATCAAAGGCACTCCCACGATTTTGGAAATCCACATGTAATAGCCCAAACTCATCTTCCAACCATCCAACGCCGACACCTACTATGACTCGGTTTGGGGCCATCGCACAGATTGTTCCGAATTGCTTAGCAACGAGAGTCGATTGTCTGAGGGGCAAAACTAGGACGCTTGTACCGAGCATTATGCGTTCCGTCTTCGCGGCCACAAAGGCTAAGGAAGTTAATGCCTCAAGAATTGGATCAGTTTCAGAAAATGGCGGCTTTCCATCCCGAGAATATGGGTATTGGGCACCGAAATGCTTTGGTGTTGCGATGTGATCAGAAACCCAAGCTGAATCCAAGCCTTCTTTATCTGCTTCAATTGCAACGTCCATGAGATTTTTGGCAGTGGCGAATTTTCCGATGTTCGGTAAGCAAATCCCTATTTTCAAGTTTACTCAAACTCCCTTTTTGTAAACGAAGAACTAGTGCAAATAATTTCTGGGTTGTTCAACTTGACCTTCGTCAACCTTTAAACTCTATACCAATTGTAGGACATAGTATGTATGTGCCTGCTATACTCTAAGTAGCTCGATCCGCAGGGATATGGTACGACCTAGGGTATAAAATCGAGTGCCCGCAATGTGACGCCTAACCGCACTAATTTGAGAAAATACCACATATGGTACGAAGAAATTTCTTGCAATCTAATGTCAGAGATGGTACTCTCTGAACTAACCACAAACCCAAGGAGCTCTTTATGTCGCAAAGTGTTATTGAAAAGAACTTAACTTTTGATCGTTCAAAATATGACGCTTTTTTTGACGATCTAGAAAAGTTGGCTCCCGAGATCGAAAAAACAGAAGTGTTGCCGAATTCGGCTCATGTGCAGGCTGCGCTCGCAGGATGTTATGGACTAACTGTTCCCAAGAAATATTCTGGTTTTGGTATGGAGATGGCTGAGTACTTGCCCCTCTTAGAGAAAGCTGCAATGGGTCCAGGAATAGGACGAATGCTTGTACACCTAACTAATGGAATTTGGCGACCACTCGAAATGTTCGGCACTCCAGATCAAAAGGGTCTGATTGATCAGATTGTGACAGGCGAAGTTGTCGTTGCCTTTTGTCTTACAGAGCAGACCGGTGGAACAGGTCTTGATCTTCATTCTCGAGCGACTCTTGAAGGAGAGACCTGGAGAATTTCGGGAGAAAAGCACTGGATTACGTTCGCAGATCGGGCTACTCATTTTGTGCTGGTTGTCAAAAGTGGTGACAAAGAATTGACATCTTTCTTGATTCCCCGTAACACTCCAGGGCTTGAAATCGACTCATCGCAATATGCAATGGGTCTACACGGCACAGGGCATGCGTTCCTTCGTTATCAAGAAATGGAAGTGCCGGATAGTTGCCGCTTAGGTTCGGTAGGGCAGGGGCTTGAAGTGGCCTTAAGCTTTCTTGATTACAGTCGAGTTTCATTGTCTAATTCGATGGTGGGTTTAGCTCAAAGGGCTCTTGACGAGTCGATTAAGTTTGCAAAGCGCAGAAAAACATTTGGAAAAGCTATTGCTGATCGTCAAGCCATTCAAGGTCACTTGGCGATGATGCATGCCGACGTACAAGCTGGGCGGTATCTGGTGCAGTTCGCTGCTAAGCAATATTCTGCCGGAAAAAACTTCACTGTTGAAGCGGCTACTGCCAAATTGTTCTGCTTAAACATGGTTGGTCGGGTCACCGATTTGGCGCTAAGAGTTCATGGTGGATTGGGCTTTAGTAAAGCATCTGTTGTGGAGAGAATTTATAGGGACGCTCGTGGTTTTTGGTTTGAAGAGGGTACTGCCGAGATCCAGCAGCTTGTGATAGCTAGAGGTCTTTTGGACTCTGTGGAACAGAATTAGTTAAATAAATTTATGGAAAGGCAACCCATGGGTGCTGTTGACTATTGGTGCAACCTCTTCACTGTGAAGGGAATTGAGAGTTTGTTTGTTACTCCGAAGGAGATTGCAGACGTGGTCTCATGGTGGGGATTGAAGTTTGAAGGTATGGATTATCAATCTTTCAGTAAACATATGGATGAAGCCAATGTCGACATTGTGCTTGTTCCGTCAGCCAAGATGGCAAGTTATGACACGAAAGAGATGCTTTGGAATGTTCGA
>Ga0208363_1000458_pt1 | contig 10225 bp, 9 predicted proteins | sample LakMenEpi03May11_FD_150666 | JGI IMG/M metagenome (GOLD analysis project Ga0208363, IMG submission 150666) | Freshwater microbial communities from Lake Mendota, WI - 03MAY2011 deep hole epilimnion (SPAdes) | ecosystem: Environmental > Aquatic > Freshwater > Lake > Epilimnion/Euphotic zone ...
CGCGATCAGAAATGTCCACTACTTCACCAAGTTTGTGACTCACGAACACCACAGACTTACCGGCTTGCGTCATAGCACGAACTGTTTCAAACAACTTCTCTACTTCTGGTGGAGCCAACAACGCAGTCGGCTCATCAAGCAACAAAATCTCTGCGCCGTGATACAACGCCTTCACAACTTCCACACGTTGACGTTGGCCAGCGGAAAGCTCGCCAACTACTGCTTGTGGGTCAAGCGGCAAACCAAAACGTTCGGCGACTTGTGCAACTTGATCTTCTAAATCGTTTGCGCGCAATCGAAACGGCAATTTTCGGTGACCAAGCACAACGTTTTCAGCAACCGTAAAACGATCCACCAATCGGAAGTGCTGATGCACCATGGCAATTCCGTTTTGCAATCCGTGACGCGGACTGGTGAGTCGCACTTGAGTTCCGTTGCGCAACACTGCGCCTTCATCTGGTTTATACAAACCACACAGCACCGAAGCAAGGGTGCTCTTACCAGCGCCGTTCTCACCAAGCAGTGTGTGTACTTCACCTGGGAGCAAATCGAAGTCCACACGGTCGTTCGCAAGAACGCCAGGGAAACGTTTGGTTACTTGACGGGCCGATAGTGCAAACAGGGTCGCACCGCCTGAGCGGTGCGACCCCATTGCGGCCTCCGTGGAGGCATCACTCATAGAGAACTAGCTCTTTGGAATTTCGCCAATAACACCTTCAACAAGGTACTGCATACCGAGCAGGTCGCCCAAAGGCGCTGCTACTCCAGCTGCAATGACTTCCTTGCCAGTGTTGTCGTTGATTGGTCCAGTGAAAGGAGCAAATGATCCATCAATGATTGCAGCAGCCTTCTCAGCAATGAGAGCCTGTGTTTCTGCGCTTACTGAAGAACCGAATGTTCCAAGCTTGACCGTTCCGTCTGCCATGTTGCCGTAGTACTGCGATACGTCGCAGGTGCCTGCAGCGAATGACTTAGCGGCATTGATGTAGTACGGGCCCCAGTCCCAAATAGGAGCGGTGAGCCAGGTGTCTGGGAAGTTGCCAGCAAGCGTGTCGGAGTTGTAGCCAACCCACTTAGCGCCAGCTTCAAGTGCTGCTTCACCAGTTGCAGTTGAGTCCTGGTGCATACCAAGAACATCTGCGCCTGCTTGCAACAAGGCTTGTGCTGCTTCCTTTTCCTTCGCTGGATCAAACCAAGTTGAAGTCCAGGTGACTTGAACTGTTGCTTCTGGGTTCACTGAACGTGCACCCAAGGTGAAGGCGTTCAAACCGCGAACAACTTCTGGAATTGGGAATGCTGCAACGTAACCGAGTTTTCCGGTTGGTGATGCTGCACCTGCTGCGATACCAGAGAGGTAACGAGCTTCTTCAGCTGCACCGAAGTATGTACCCAAGTTCGTTGAGGTCTTGTATCCAGTTGCGTGCTCGAAGCACACGTTTGGATACTTGGCCGAAACTTCAAGCATTGGGTCCATGTAACCGAACGAGGTTCCGAAAATCAGGTTGTAGCCCTCGGCTGCAAGCTGATCGAACGTTGCTGCGGATTCTGCACCTTCTGGAATGTTTTCCAAACGGGTAACAGTGATGCCGAGCTCTGCTTCGAGTTCTGCAATACCTTGGTCATGCTGATAGGTGTAACCAGCATCTCCAGGAACGCCGATGTAGACAACAGCAACTTTCAAGTTGCTGTAATCGCCACCAGCGGCTGCTGTGGTGTCTGAGGATTCACTGCTTCCGCCGCATGCTGCAAGTCCTACGACCGCAGCTGCTGCAAGGGCAATCCCCTTGAGGTGTTTCATTTTCATCTATTTGCTCTCCCCCTATGCGAAATGCATAGCCATTGTTGGTTCTCCGCGCCTGGTGGCACGCCCCGACAATAACACGGACTGGAGAGCGCAAAATCCCTAGAAACACTGCGTTTACAAAAATTTTGATGTCTTGCCAACTAACCTGAAAGCGTATGAAAACCTCCCTAGATGGCCTGATTGATGAGTCAGTCACCATCATTCGCGAAGTGGCCGCAGAGTTTGAGCGCCCCGTGTTGTTGTTCTCGGGTGGAAAAGATTCAGTGGTCATGTTGCACTTGGCCATGCGAGCCTTTGCCCCGGCCCGCATCCCGTTCCCTGTGATGCACATTGACACGGGGCACAACTTCCCTGAAGTCATTGAGTTTCGCGATCGTTGCGTTGCCGACACCGGCGTGCAGCTCATTGTGGGTTCGGTGCAAGCATCTATTGACTCTGGGAAAGTTGCCGACGTGTCAGGGCCACGCGCCAGCCGCAACCCACTCCAAACCGTCACGCTGCTCGACTCCATTGCCGAACACCGATTCGATGCCGTATTTGGCGGCGCACGTCGCGACGAAGAACGCGCCCGCGCAAAAGAACGTGTGTACTCACACCGCGATTCTTTCGGTCAATGGGACCCAAAGAACCAGCGCCCAGAACTATGGGGCATCTACAACGGTCGTCATCGCCAAGGCGAACACTTCCGCATCTTCCCACTCTCGAACTGGACCGAACTCGACATTTGGACATTCATTGGCGAATACAACATTGACTTGCCAAGCATTTACTACGCGCACACTCGCCCAATCTTTAAGCGCGACAACATGCTGATGGCAGTTACCGACTTCTTGCCTCCAGACGAAGGCTCAGTCGTTGAGCAGATGCAAGTGCGTTTCCGCACTGTTGGCGATGCAACATGCACCGCTGCAGTTTCGTCAAGTGCCTCAACTGTTGACGACATCATTGCCGAGACAGCAGTTGCTCGAGTAACCGAGCGCGGCGCAACCCGAGCCGACGACCGCATGTCGGAAGCTGGCATGGAAGACCGCAAGCGAACGGGCTACTTCTAATGGAACGCTTGCGCTTTGCAACGGTTGGTTCAGTAGACGACGGTAAGTCAACACTGATTGGTCGCTTGCTATACGACTCGAAGAGCATTTTCGAAGACCAACTCGAACACATTGAAGCAGTCAGCAAGCGTCGCGGCGACGACTACGTCGACTTGTCGCTACTTACCGATGGCTTGCGCGCCGAACGCGAACAAGGCATCACCATCGACGTTGCGTATCGCTACTTTGCAACGCCTAAGCGCTCGTTCATCATTGCCGACTGCCCTGGTCACATTCAGTACACGCGAAACATGATTACTGGCGCCTCCAATGTGGACCTCGCCATTGTGCTCATCGATGCCCGCACCGGGGTTATTGAACAGACTCGCCGGCACAGCCTGTTGGTTTCGTTGCTTGGTGTTCCCCACTTGGTTATTTGCGTGAACAAAATGGATCTCGTTGACTACGACCAAGAAGTGTTTAACCGCATTCGTGAAGAATTTGAACAGTTCGCATCGCGACTTGATTTGCAAGATGTGACCTTCCTCCCCATCAGTGCTCTTGCAGGCGATAACTGCGTAACGCGATCCACCAAAATGGATTGGTACGAGGGCCCAACGCTGTTGCATCACTTGGAAAACGTGTACACCGCTAGCGACGACAACCGCATTGATACTCGCTTCCCTGTGCAGTTTGTGATTCGCCCACAACGTGCCGACTTCCCTGATTACCGCGGCTACGCAGGTCGCGTTGCTGGCGGCGTGTTGCGTGTTGGCGATGAAATCATGGTGCTTCCATCAGGGCTCACCAGCACAATCACGGGTATTGATTCTCCAACAGGCCCAGTCGAGGAAGCAACGCCTGGTCAAGCAGTCACGGTGTTACTTGCCGATGATCTTTCAATTACTCGTGGCGACATGATTTGCCGCCCGAACAACAGGCCTCGCGTTTCACAAGAACTAGAAGCAATGTTGTGCTGGATGGATGACACTGCGCCATTGCAACCAGGCAAGATTTACAGCATTAAACACACCACCAAAGTTGCACGCACGAAAATCACTGAAGTGCTGTATCGCTTGAATATTTCTACTCTCAGTCGCGAAACGGGTGTGAATCAACTCGCCATGAACGAAATTGGCAGAGTTACCTTGCACACCACTGCTCCATTGATGTTTGACGATTATCACCAGAACCGCACGACGGGTTGTTTCATCATTGTGGACGAAGCAACTGGTCAAACGGCTGGTGCAGGAATGCTGCTGTCGCCTCGCACATGACCGACTCGGTAAACAAACCCGTCTGGCACGAGCCACAGGTAAGCCGTGAACAACTGTGGGGTGCCCACCAATTTCATGGCATGACCATCTGGCTTACTGGACTTTCTGGCTCGGGAAAATCGACCATCGCCCATGAGCTTGCTCGCAAGTTAACTGAACTCGGCAAGTTTGCATACGTACTCGACGCCGACAACGTTCGTCATGGCCTGAACAGCAATCTTGGATTCTCCGATGACGACCGGGCCGAAAATGTTCGTCGTATGGCTGAAGTTGCGAAACTGTTTGCCGGTGCTGGCGCAATCACCATTGTGCCCATCATCAGCCCACTTGCAACAGGTCGACAATTTGCTCGCCTCATTCACACTGCCGACAATTTGGAATTTGTTGAGGTGCACGTGGCAACATCGCTTGCCGACTGCGAAGAGCGCGACACCAAGGGCTTATACGCCCAGGTGAAGGCTGGAGCCAATATTGGGCTCTCTGGCGTAAATGCGCCATACGAGGCACCCACTGCACCCGAGTTTGTGTTGTGCGCCAACGGTGAATCGCTAGACCAATGTGTTGAAACGTTATTGCGTGACGTTTTGCTGCGTTGTGGCATGAAAAGATAGGCATCGTGCAATACGACCCGCACCCACAGCTTCCATTGATGATTGGGTATGCGTTGATCGCTCCCCGTATCAAAGTGATGTACGTGCCAACCACGAAAGTTGCTTGTAGCACGTTGAAGTTATTGGTCGCTCAAATTGAGGGTACCTACAACGAGCAAGCAGCACGTGAGATCATCACGCCGAATATTTCCCAAGAACAAACCATCCACAACTATCGAGTGCATGGACTTCGCCGCATGTTTGACCTCACGCCGAAAGAGCAATGGGAAGTCATTCAATCGCCAGAGTGGCTGCGAGTTGCCGCACTTCGCGACCCATTGAAGCGCGCTTACTCGTCGTGGGAAAACCGTGCATTTCTGCGAGCACCTGGAACCCCAAGATCAATTATTGAATCTTGTTCAGACGTGTTAGTTGATGGACGCGTGGATGTTGCAGCAACGTTTAAGAAGTTCGCTCGCGCAATTCATGCCGACCGAGACGCTTTCTCGATTGATGATCATTTTCGACCACAGTTCAACACGCTGTATTCCAACCAATTGGAATACCAAGAGTTCATTCGCATTGATCAGCATGGCGAAATGCAGCGACTTGCTGACGTGCTGAATGCCCGCGGTGGAACGAATGTTTCACTGCAACGATTGAACAGTGGCCTTGGCGTCAAGCCCGAGCAGGTGTATGACCGCGAAACGGCCGACCTGATTGAACAGACCTACCACGAAGATTACGAATGGTTTCATTTCGAGCGCCACAACTACGCGGCCTCTACCGCAACGTTTGTTCTTGACCCGCTGCAGCAGGCTTTCCTCATGAATCTGCGTCAAACCACCGAGCGGTTGCAAATACTGTCAAACGCAGCTTTCACACGCGTAGGTTTCCGTTACGGAATGAAACAAGTACTTCGTTCACTCAAGTTGCGAGTCACTCGCCCAAGTCGCCGGCACGACCCAAAGCTGTTGCAGTGGTAGCAGCACACATCGGCACGGCGGCACGCATAGGCATAGTCACTGTTTCCGACCGCGCTTCGCAAGGCGTATACGAAGACCTTGGCGGACCAGCAATTCGCGAATACCTCGGCAAGCACATCACCAGTGAATGGACCGATGTTTCGCGAATCGTTCCCGACGAAACCGATGTGCTTTCGGCAACGTTGATTGAACTTGCCGATACTGAAGGGTGCTCTCTGATTGTTACCACTGGTGGCACAGGCCCAGCACTTCGTGACATCACGCCAGAGGCCACTGAAGCCGTGTGCGAAAAGATGATGCCGGGCTTCGGCGAACTCATGCGCCAAGTAAGCCTGCAGTACGTGCCAACCGCAATTTTGTCTCGACAAACTGCAGGCATTCGGGGCGCTTGCCTCATCGTCAACCTTCCGGGCAAACCAACATCAATTGCGCAGTGCCTTGATGCAGTGTTGCCAGCTATTCCCTATTGCATTGACATCATCGGTGGTGCCCATATCGACGTGGGCAATGGTGTTGAAGCGTTTCGGCCAAAAGCCAAATAGCAATTACTTACTGGCGTCGTACGCCTGACCTGCAGCCTTTGGTGCGCGACTGCGACCAACGAACCCTGCCACCACGATGAGCGTCACGATGTATGGAGCCATCAGCAAGAACTCCGATGGAATTCCAGTATCCAAGTTGGACATCTTCAACTGAATCGCCTCTGCAAGACCAAACACCAGTGCTGCAGTAAGAGCCCCTACTGGGTGCCAACGACCAAAGATGACTGCTGCCAAGGCAATGAAGCCGCGACCATTCGTAATGTTTTGATCGAAGCGACCCACGGTGCCAATCGGCCACCATGCACCACCAAGCCCTGCAATTGCGCCCGCAATCCATACGTTGCGATAACGAAGTTTGAGCACGTCGACGCCGAGCGTTCCCGCAGCCTGCGGATACTCACCAATTGCGCGAGTGCGTAATCCCCATCGCGTGCGATACATGAACCACGTAGTGAGCACTACTGCAATTACGGAGATGTAAACAAAATAGGTTTGAGTAAACAACGCGACACCAATGACCGGAATATCACTGAGCAATGGCACCGCATAAGGGGTAAACGGCTTGACGATGTTGTACTCGGGATACGGAGTGAGCACACGTTGAGACAAGAAACTCGTGAGCCCCAACGAGAAGAAGTTGATTGCAAAACCAACAATCACTTGGTCGACTTTGAAACGAATTGCAAACACCGCGAGCAATGCCGACAGCCCCACGCCCATCGCCATCGCACCCAGCACACCAACCCAAGGCCCATACAGCGAACCCAATACCGCGCCAGCAAACGCACCTCCAAGCAACTGCCCTTCAATGGCAATGTTGATGATTCCGCTGCGTTCACACAAAATACCTGCGATAGCGCCAAGTGTGATTGGCACACTGCGAGTAACCGTGTCTTGCAACATGCCGGTCAGGTTGAACGAACCTCCCGAGGTTGCCCATGCCAAAAACCCCACCACGAACATTGCCGTTGCAAACGCGAGCACCACATTGGTCCACTTGCCAAAGCCCCGATACAACTGCACTGCACCAAGCGCACCAAGGACAACAGCTAGTGCTTGAGCGAAAGGCTGTGCCGGCAGCACAAGCGTGAACGATTCGACAAGCTTGAAACCCGCATCACCCGGGCGACCCGACAAGAAGAACGCTGAAATCAGTGCAAGAAATATCAGTGAGAAACCGACATTGCGCGCACGCTTTCGTTGTTCGATTGACAGCATCGGAGTTGCGGTATCTACTGCAATACTCATGAACCCCACCCCCTAAACGTTTGGCCAGCAGTGATCGTTGCATTCTTCGTTCGCCAAATTGTTTTGACCAATAATGGCGCTGCAATAAACATGACGATGAGCGCACGCAACACGATGATCAAGTCAATGGGAACATCGCTATTTGTTTGCATTTGTCGGCCACCTGCCTGCAGCGCGCCAAACAAGATGGCTGCGAACAACGTTCCCAACGGACTTGACTGACCGAGCAATGCAATAGCAATAGCGTCGAAACCAATGTTGCCAGCAAAGTTGGTTGACGCGTATCCGTACGTACCCAGCACTTCTGCAGCGCCAGCCAAACCAGCGAAACCACCGGCGAACATCATGGACAACACCGTGAGACGCTTTACGTGCATACCTGCATATGTGGCTGCATCTGCATTCAAACCATACGCACGGAATTCAAAACCAGTTGTGGTCTTCTTCAGGAACCACCAATACGCGAGAACCGCGCCAAGCGCAACGATAAATCCGATATGAGCAATCAAATCTGCGCGACCATCCATAAACCCAAATAGTCGAGGCAATCGACCCTCGGCGCTGACCAGTTTTGAAATTGGATCGGTGCGATCTTCGCGCTGAAAGAGATCGGTCTTGAGCAGCCACAAAATGAAAAAAGCTGCCATGTTATTAAGCATGATGGTGGTGATTACTTCATGAGCGCCCGTGCGTGCTTTCAGGATTCCTGGAATTGCACCAAACACCGCGCCACCGATAGCGCCAGCAAGTATGGCGAGAGGAACTTGAACATATCCTGGCCCATCCATGGCAAACCCAACCCACAGTGCCGTCATTCCACCGGCAAGCATCTGACCAGTTGCACCAATATTGAATAAGCCGGCCTTAAACGCAATTGCCACCGAGACGCCACACAGAATTAGCGGTGTTGAACTGTTTATGGTGTTTGAAATTGCACGTAACGACCCGAACGAACCCACTACCAGTGCCCAGTACGCACTGCCCACAGTGGAAACTGCGCCAAGAATGTCGCCATCTCTCAAGTTGTCAACATCGGAAATAATGATGATGAAAGCACCAACGATGAGTGCCGATAACACTGCGAGCAGTGTGAGTTTCATGGAACTCACCCGATTCAGACGCTCGCCCAACTTGTTGAACAGGTTCTTCATGCCGAAACCGCACTATCTGGACGCGACCCAGCCATATATAGACCGACTTCCATAGGCGTCACTTTCTTCGGATCAAGTTCAGCAACCACTTTGCCGCGATACATGACAAGCAATCGATCTGACAGCGACATCACTTCTTCTAGTTCGGTACTCACAATAAGAACCGCTGTTCCAGCGTCACGTTCTTTCACAATTCGTGAGTGAATGTATTCGATACTTCCAACATCTACTCCGCGCGTTGGTTGAGCCGCAATAGTGAGTCGCAGATCACGGCTGAGTTCTCGAGCAACAATCACCTTCTGTTGATTTCCACCCGACAATGTGCCAACGCCGGTTTCCTTATTCGGAGTACGAATGTCGTATTCAGTAATTAACGTTTCGGCAATTGCATCTGCAGCTTCCCAGTCGACAATCACTCCATGAGAGAACTGATCATCGTGGTAGCGGGTCAAAACGAGATTCTCGGCAACACTGAGTCCGCCGACCAACCCCTGTCGCTGGCGGTCTTCAGGAATGTGTGCCATACCCATTTGGTGGCGTTCACGAGGATTGGAATGCGTGAGGTCTTTGCCATCAAGAGCGATAAGGCCACTTGTTGCTTTACGTAGCCCGGTGAGCGCCTCGACCAACTCGGTTTGCCCATTCCCCTGCACGCCTGCGATTCCAACAATTTCTCCGGCATGAACTTCAAACGAAACGTTTTCTACATGTGTTCTGCCGTCGGCGTCAAGAACTGTGAGGTCGGTCACTTTCAGCACCACATCGCCTGCTTTTGCAGAGTTCTTGTCTACGGTCAGTTGAACCGGACGACCAACCATCATTTCTGCAATTTGCGACTCTGTTGCAGTCTTTGGATCTACTTCCCCAACCACTTTGCCGCGACGCAACACCGCAATACGATCTGCAATGTTGAGTGCTTCTTTCAACTTGTGCGTGATAAAGACAACGCCACGTCCAGCGGAAACCAATGTCTTTACGATTTCAAAAAACTCGATGATTTCACTTGGTGTAAGCACCGCGGTTGGCTCGTCGAATACCACGACCTTTGCGTCACGCAGCAACACCTTTACGATTTCAACGCGTTGCTGAACTCCTACTGGCAAGTCTTCAATTACTGCATCGGGGTCGAGATCGAGGTTGTACTTATCAGAAATTTCGCGCACCATTCTGCGCGCTTCATCAATATTGAGTTTTCCAAGAGCACCAGTTGGCTCAACGCCGAGCACCACATTTTCTGCCACAGTAAATACAGGAACCAGCATGAAATGCTGGTGGACCATGCCAATTCCAGCAGCAATGGCATCTGCAGGCGATGCAAACATCAATTCGGTTCCATCGATAACGATTTCACCTTCGTCAGGTTTATACATTCCATACAGCACGCTCATCAGCGTGGATTTACCTGCACCATTTTCACCGATAAGTGAAAGCACTTCACCAGTGTTGAGGGAAAGATTTACATTGTCGTTGGCAACAACTCCAGGGAAACGCTTGGTAATTCCACGCAACTCAAGCTTCATGACTGAAGACTTCCCATGCACCACAGACTAATCAAATTCACCACTGCGACTTCAATGCAGATTTGTTGATCTGAGA
>Ga0208363_1000459_pt1 | contig 10223 bp, 17 predicted proteins | sample LakMenEpi03May11_FD_150666 | JGI IMG/M metagenome (GOLD analysis project Ga0208363, IMG submission 150666) | Freshwater microbial communities from Lake Mendota, WI - 03MAY2011 deep hole epilimnion (SPAdes) | ecosystem: Environmental > Aquatic > Freshwater > Lake > Epilimnion/Euphotic zone ...
ATTGTAATAATTCTTGTTGCGTTTGCAGGAACTGTTATTTTTAAATAACCTTCACTTGTAAATAAAACGCTTGACAAAGTAACGTTACTTGCGTTTGCGCTTTTTGAAATCCTTACTTCTTTAGCTCCATTACTAAATAAAATTGCCATACTATGAACAGAACCGCTTGGTGTACTTACTCCATAAACTATTGGGTTAACTTCTGCAAAATCATTTATTAAAGTAAAATCTACATCACCTGTTGTCAAGTCACTTTGCATTTCATTTATTAAATAGCGTTTGTCTCTTATTATTAATCTATCGTTTAATTGAAGTTGTGTAAGTAAAGAAACAGGAAGTACAGTTTTAACTTTTACTAATCTATTTTTTGGGTTGTATAAATTAACTAAATAACTTTGATAATATAAAGCGTAAAGTGTATTCAGATTTTCTACATTATAAAAACTTGAAATTTCTACACCAAAATTTAACGTCAAAGGAAAAATTCCACCTTGTATTAAAATTTCGCTATCTTGTCCAAATGGAACGTATTCCGCTATGTTTGGAAGTCCGTTCCAATGTATTTTGTTTCCTGCTGTTAAAGTTGTTAGCGTGTTCATATATAACAAAACAGGTTTTGGAATGTAAGGCGCAAATTCTTTATTTAAACAATAACCAACTTGCAAATTGTTTCCGAAATTGTTATGTAATAGGTTTTCAAATGGACTTTGTATTTTGTATTCGCCACCATCAAATGGATAATTTTCTTTTGCGTTTCCGTAACCGTGAGCTGTTAAATTAGCAGGACTTTCAAGGAAATATTTATTTATAAAACTTTCGCTATCTTGGTATTTAAACTCTATTAATTTATAAAGTTTTAACCTTTCAATTTCAATGCTTGTTACATCAGTAAATTTTGTTATGTCTATTACTGCGCCTTTTTTATACCAATCTTGAATTGGTTCAAATGTAAATACGTTTTTTGTTTTAGAATAAACAGTCATATTAAACTCGTTGCATATTCCTGTTATAAAATCCGATATTTTCATATCTGGAGCAAGTCCTTGTAAATCAGTAAAAGAAGTTAATGTAACGTTATTAGTATTAAATGAAGTTACTGCTTTATAAGTAAACCATTGATAAATTCCACCTGCCAACGCCCAATAATTATATTTTAACGTGTAAACAAATTCAAAAGTAAGGGTTTGCGCTAATGCACCACGAAGTTTAAAAGTATAAAATACATCGTTGTTTGGTGTTTGTTCTAAATTAGGCAAAGTAAAAACCCCACCAAGATTAGATATTAAAGTAAACGTTTGAACATACACATTATTTTTATATACGTCTAACCAACAATTTGACAATAAAGGTAAAGAACCTGTATAAGTTATTTGTAATTCGTGTGAAACTGTACCGTAAGTTTGTGGACTTGTTCCCCCAAGTTGTGGTGTTACATAAATTGTGTTATATGTATTGTTAGTTAAATTAAATGAAGTATAAGGACTTGGAACAGGTGTTGTTGCAGCAGGTGTTGAACTTGGAAAAGTTTCAACTATTGATGAACCTGTTACAGTAAAAGTAACGTTTGCCGGTTGTGTAATAAAATTAAACTTTTCTTTATTCTTATAATATAAAAATGCTTTTCTAAACATATCTGAAGTCAGAAAAAGTCCATTAAAAGTTATTCCATATTCTGCTTCAATTAAATCAAAAATACTTGCAACTCTAACCGCAGGAAACAATTCTTGGTATTCTATTTCACCTGCATTGTCGCCTATGTTATCCGAATTATTTGTTGGATATTCAAACCATTCAGGGCAATTGTCTTGTGGTAAAGGAACACTTCCAGAAAATTGCCAAATTCTTTTTGAACTTATTAATGGGTATCTAACATCATAATCGGTTACTGAACTGTCTATTGTTACTCTATCGTAAACTTCTTGGTTTATATAGTCGTGGTTTAAACTTGTGTGGTCTAATTGGCTTAATTTGTCTTCGTTAAAATAGTCTTTTAAACTTACACCTGCTCCGTAAAATGTTACTGAATAACTATCAGGCTTTCCGTTTTTTAGGTTCGTCTTTTCGAGCTGAATTTTACCACGTCTAAATAAAACTGTGTCAACTTCTATATAAGCGTTGTATCGTTTTTGATAGTCAATAGTTGCATCAACATCGTTTTGGTAAAAGTGCTGAAATATTGCGTTGTTAGTCGGTGAACACGGAATTGTAAAACCTTGTGAATAGTCCGTAAATATTTTACTTATATCCGAAATATTTTGAATGGTTGAACTTACGGAAATCTTCTCATCGTTAAATAATTCTAAACGTGAAAATTCTAACTCGGTTTGTGCTAAAGCCGTTTCTATAAATATTGCTACTTGCCTTTTCATTAAATAACTGAATTAATAACGTCAAATGCAAACTCAAATTCCAAACTATAATTTATTTGTTTCGTGTTTATATGCTTAAACAACTCCGTGCTTTTAGTATTAATCTTTGCAGGTTTATCGTCAATTAGTATTCGTTCGCTTAACATTATTTGTTTTAAAACTTCCTTCCAAGTTTCGTAAACCCAACCTGTGTTAACTTTAACACTTTTTTTGCCGTTAGCGTTAAATACTTTTCTTTGTCCTTCCTTTACGTTGTAGCTAAAACTATCTGTTTGCATCAAATTGTATTCCGTGTTTTCAACGCTAAAATTGTCGTTACTTGCCTTAAAGAAAAACTCACGTTGCCAAGCTCCATACTTGTTTACAAAGTCAATTATAACAGGTGTATATTTACATTCTTCTTGTGGGTAAAAATACCAAGTCGCTTGTACTGCTGAAGCTCCGTTTAAAATTTCTACTTTGTTTCCTACTGCTACGTTTGCGGTTCTTACTCGTGGTATGTCAAATGTTGCACTTGCTACTGCTAAACTTGTAACAACAGGTGTTGAATCAAAACTTGTGTAACGTGCTGTAAAACTTGCGCCTGTTGTTACTCGTATTTTTCCTGCGTCTGAAGTAGGATTATAATAATAATTTCCTGCATCTAAACCGTAGTTTAAATTGTCAAAATTAAATCCTTGTTCGTAATATGAATAACCGTCAAATGCTATGTAATCAATTGTATTTAAAAGAGTATAAGTCAAACCTACTAATTTATAACGTTTAACCCTTACGTTTACTCGTTCATTTGTTGGGTTTGTTGCTGCAGCGTTTCCACCTGCTGAACAACTTGTAAATCTTATGTATTCACGAATGTATGGTGATATGTCGTAAAGTGTTTCAACGTTGTTTGACGCTGGTATTAATTTACTCAACGTGTATTGTGGACTTCCTAAAAAAGAACCATTTGCTAAAAACAATTCTAATTTAGAACCGTTTTGCCCTGTTTCTGCAATCCTAATTAAATACGGTGAACGTGCAAATATATTAGCCATTATTTCTTTTCGTTTTTAAATTGTGTTTGTTTAAATAAATTCATTGCGTCTAAACCAAACTTCTCAACAAGTTCATCAGGCAATCTTTTAAATGCGCTTTCAAATGGTTTGGTAAAAAATAAACTCGGTTTAATTCCTTGTGCAAATATTCTTTTCTGCAACCAAAAACCCAAACTTTTATAACCACCCTTTGCAAATGTTCCGTCTGCATTTCTAAATCTTATGTTCTTTTTTTGCGCCCATTTACTCAAAGGTTCAACAGGTGGCATTTTACTTTTAAAACTAAACGGACTATTCGGAGCTTTTTGTTTTCCGTTTTTTACTAAACTTGGTTTTGCGCCCTTAACTCCTTTGTCTTGAAATTGCCCGTATTGGTTCATTTCAAACTCTATACTCAACGAATTAGGCATTGCCTTAACATTTCCTTTCAAACTTTCGTAAAGTCCCTTAGAAACGTTCTTTTGACTTCGTGTTAAATTTGAACGTGCTTCTTTAATAACGTAATCACGAAACCTTTCAAGTTCTTTTTGTACTTCGCTCTGTTTCATTTTAACAAATAGTCATTTCGTTCGGTGTTACTACGTCAAAAGTCATCGTCCATCCTGCCATATAATTCTCAAAACGTTCTGTAAATGGTTCTAAATTTGCAGTTCCTTCAACCATAAATAAGTCGTATGCTAAACTTCCGTGTTTTATTATTTCGTATGCCCTGTTTAATACTGCGTGTTGTGTATTTAGTACGTCAATTTCGTTGTCGTTACCTAAAAATATATCGGTAGTTGCGCTCTTTGACAAGTCTACAACATCCATTGCTATTAAACTAATATTCCAAGTCGTTGTGCGTTCGTCTAACGTGCAGTTATTAACCATTATATGTAATAAAGGAAATATTGTTTGTTTGCTTAAATCAACTTTAAATATGTCGCCTTGTGTTACCGTGTTAACAATAACGTCTGCGTCAAAGTGTGTTTTTAGTTTGTCTAATAAGTTGTAATATCCTGTCATCTTTTTAGTTTATTTAATTGGCGTTGTTCAATTTCTTGCTTTTGCTTTTCGAAGGTAAGATAGGTGAGACATTGAGTAAGTCTATATCCGGTGACTGTGTCAAATCTTGTAACGTCTCCTTGAGCGAGTGCATAAATTGATTGATACCAACCCCATTGTTTTCCAAATTGAGCTTGTTCGCTAAACTCGTTTCCGTCTTCTTGTTCGTCTTTATCTGCCGTTCCAAATAAGTAAGCGTAGCTGTCAATAATTCGCTTCCTAAATTCCAAAAAAAAACACTTGAACTTATTGCTATGTCAACAGGCGTAAACTTCATTAGTTCTTGCATTGAATCCATAGGTTTGTAATCAACTATTTCGTACTTATCTTTGAACTTCATCTTTATAGGACGATACATAACAGCCATTGCTTTATGGTAGTCTTCCCACTTTAACAAGTTGTTTTCCAAATCTACATATTCGCCAAAACTTATTTCTTCAAGGTTAGTTATAAATCCAAATTCTTGTGTTCCTATTTTAAACGTTGGTTGAAACTTTGGCTTTTCGCTAAACAACTTTGTGAAGTGTGTTATTAATTCGTTTAAACTTGTCAACTTCATTTTTACAATATCCTTTAATTCTATACCGCAGAATATTTGAACCATTTTTTGTGCTATAAATTCTTCGTCGTTGCTTCCCTGTTGAACCTTTAAAAATTCTTGGTAGCTTTTTAATGGTATTTCACTTAAAGTTGTTGGTACGTTTATTTCTAACTTCATATCTTAATAATTAATTATTCGTGTTTTTGTTGTGTTCGTTTTTTTGTATGTATTCGTATGCGTGTTTCAGTAAGTTAATATCTCTAATGTCTCGTAAATAAATACGAACCTTTACACCTTTTTTTTTGTAGATGTAAATTTGTACGCATTGCATCATTACTTCTAAATCATTCATCTTATAAAATATAAACCTTTTGTTGGATTGTCTAATTGATATGCTACTGCGTAACGCAAAGCATCTATTGCGTGGTTGTGTTTGTCTATTGGTGTTTTTGACTTCTTCTCAAGCCAAGAATAGTTGTTTAGTTCTTTTATTAAATCTATGCTATCTTCTGTAATTACAAGGTCGTAATCCTGTAGTAAACTTATTCCGTAAATTACAGAGTCTGCACCTTTAATTGTAGGTACAACGTTATTTCCAAGTGCGTTTAGTTCGCTTATTAATCTTGGTTCTGAATTATCGCCGACTATTAAATCTTTACCTGCAAAGTCTGAATTTAATCTTGCTATTTGGCTTGTTGTTAACGCCTGTTTATAGTACAGTAACTTAACGTAAATTATTTTGTTTGCTTTGTCTATGTTTGTCTTAACTAAAGTTGTAGGGTCTGCACTAAATCCGTAGTCTTGACCATACACACTTACTCCAACTTCTTTAAAGTCTCCTATCTTCCAATTGGTAAATATAACTCCTTCAGCTTTATCAAGCCAACCACCAAGTATTGTGTGTTTGTATTTTTCAGGTCTTCGTTCTTTTATGTATTCAACTTGTTTTAAAAAAGACTCGGATAGGTTTTCAATGTTATCCAAGTACGTTGTGTGTATGTACGTGGTATCGTTTTTTATTAGTGTTGTGCCTTGTTCTATTCCTTTGCTTTCAAAGAACTTATCGTATATAAAATGTTCTTTTGTTGTTGGGTTTAAAATAAGAATAACTCTGTTTTGTTTTGTCTTGTGCCTTATGGATAAATCTATTTTATCAAAGGTATCTTCGTCTGTAAGTTCTTCGGCTTCGTCAAGTACCCACGTAGTAACTCCTTGTAAAGATTTTAAATTTGCCGTTTGTGTTCCAGAACTTGTCTTTATTCCTTTAAATATTATTTTGCTACCGGTTTGTAGATTTATTATTTCGTCTTTTGTTACGACAAATTGGTCTTGCATTTGCATCAACTCAATCTTTTCTATAAATTCCGGTATTATTGAAATGGATGCTGAAACTAAAGTATAACGTGTGAACAGTACAACGTGTCCGCTTTCCTTCGTAAGTAATAACAGGAACGTTGTAACGCTGTAAGACTTGGACGAACCACGACCACCTGTTACAATAAAGTAACGTGAAGGACTTCCTAAATAATTAAACTTTTTATTTAAGACTATCAATTTTAAATAAGTCTTTTACATCAAAGTCTGAAACACTTAAGTTAGTATCTGTAGTTTGTTTAGGCGCTCCATAGCAACTATCCATAAGTGCCTTGTAAGCGTTTACGTCTCCTTTACCTGCCTTTAATAACATAGCCAAAGTAATTGCTTGTTCTTGCGTTAAAGTTTCTTGTTCGCCTGTTAAAACGTTCTTTTGACTTGAAGCAAATTCTAACAACTCTTTTACAATTGTGCTGCGGTTTCTACTGCCTTTTGGTCTTCCATTTGGATTTGCATTATTGCCTTTTTCAAATGGTTTTAAATTTTCTTCATTTGCCATTTTTTCACGATTGATTCACGATTAAACTATTTTTCTTCAGTCGTTACTTCTTCTGTTTGTTCTGGACTGTACTCGTTGTAAATTACTCGCAGCTTACTTACTAAATCTCTTAAACAACTTGAACACGTACTAAACGTTAATTTTTGGTTTAGTACACGGTTGTTAATTGCAATTAGACTTGTTTGTTCATCGCTTGTTAAGGTGTTCGTGTTTTGTTTGAAGTAAGCGTCTAACGTGTTAAACTCGTCTTCTGTTAAACACAATGGTTTTGCATACGGAAATAGTTTATTCAACTTTTCTTTTCTCTCATCGCATCCGCAGTCTTCACCTGCAATAAATTTAACAAGTTTGTCTATTCCTGTTGCTTCTGTAATCTTTGCGATTGTATCGCCTAATCCTTTACTTTTCATTTTTTCTTTTTTATTAGTTCGTAATCTTGGTTTATAAAATCTTGGTAGTCTTCCCCTACGTTATTCTTTATTCGTTTTTTGCAAGTTTTAACCGTGTTAAATATACTTGTTACACTTATGTTTGTTTCACTACTTATTTGTCTTAAACTTTTATTCGTGTTTTTGTACAGTTCAAATAATTGTTTGTCGTACCAGTGCCAACTATCACATTCTAAATCTACATTATTTAACAGGTCGTTGTAAGCTTCGTTTTCTTCTGTGTTGTTTTCTTCTGCTAAATTGTAAACGTCTTCTAAAGGTATAAATGAGATTTTGTTCTTTTTGTTTATGTGTTGAAGGAAAGTATTCTTGAGAGCCAACCACATATATCCTTTACTTATGTTTCCGTCTTTAAATAGTTTTTCTTCGCTACTCCATTTGTACAACATTATGTACGTTTCTTGTACGATGTCTTCAGCAAAAAAATATTCGCCAAATTGATTAACCATTTTAACCCATTCGTTATGATGCTTTGCAACTTTAGTTAACCATTCCAATATTTCATTGTTTAGATATTAAGCAAATGTATGATTAATTTTTCAACAATAAACAAACGAATTTATTAACAATTAGTTGTGTAGAACAAAAAAAGCGCAAACAATTAAGTCTGCGCCTACGTTTTTAGCTTAAAAATTTTATCTATTTACGAAGTTATCTATTTTTTTAAGCGTTGAAAGTGAAACATCCTTGCCTTCTAAAAAGTTTGTAAGTTGGAAGAAGTGAAATTTATTTCCTTTGTCCTGTATTTCTTTTACTATGCTGTTTCGTTTTTTAAAAGCTAAAATCTTTTTTAATTCCTTGCGTAATTGTTCGTCTTGTATGTGCATAATTAAAACGGTAAATCGTCATTTACATCTAAATTAACATAATTTACTGGCTTTAATGTACTATTAATTTGTGGCTCATTTTTATTTATTTGTGGCTCATTCTTTACAAATGGTTCACTAAAACTTGCCGACATAAATTTAACTCCTTTTGCTGAAGTCTTCATCCATAACGCTACTTCCATATCCTTACCATTTACGTTTACTTTGCCTTTGTAGTCGGGGTGGTTTTCCGCTTTTTTGTTGTCGTTCTTAAAAATTGCACCTGTGTTGTTTCTTGTTTCCATTTTTATTTGTTTTTTTCTGTTATAAATTCTAATGTTTTACTATCAATGTATTCTTGTACTTCTAACCATTGTTCAACGGTTACTGAATTTGGCAAGGTTGTTTCCCAATATAAACGCCAAAAAGACGTAGTATCTTGACCGTTTACAATTTGTTCTTGTGTTTTCATATTATTTATTTAGATTGTTTGTATTCGTGTTTTAATCGTTCCAAGTAAAGAACAAAGTCCATTGCTTCTTCTTGTGCGTGTGTAAGCCATTCTAACGTGCTTAAATCCGTTCGTTCTAGCGTTGTTTTGTATTTCTTTATTCCTGCTTCTGAACGTTCTTTAAATTTAGCCATTACGCTTAAAACGTTTTTGTCTTGTATTTGTATGTCCATAATTTAAAATTTACCGCGTCCTGTGAATATTTGACATTTTATTACTTCTTTGTTTATAAAACAAATGTAGTTCCATAGTTTTTTAATTCGTGTTTCCATAGTTTTCTATTTCGTGTTTAATGTCTAATAAATATTTGTGTGCTAAACTTCCTTCGTTAATGTATAAACCATTTCTAAAATCTAACATCTCATCAACTGCTATTAATGCACATTGTTGACTCCAATAATCTCTTTTTACAATATTAGATTGTAATAAACAATACCAATAACTATCGTATAAATCTTTTGCCTTTTCTTTTGGTGTCATATCAGCCAATTAAATAAATTGTAAATACCAACGGCAGCAAAACCATAAATTGCTATCCAAATAATAATTGCTATTGCTTTTTCTTTCATATTGTTACATTGTTTTCGTTTATAAAATAGTTTAGTTTTTCCCTTACTGCAAACATTGCTTCGTTGCCGTTGTATTTATACTCGCTTCTTAACCAATTGTCAAACTCACACAATGCTGCGTAGTAATTAATTCCTTTGGTTGCAAAGTCAAAATCTTCTTTGTCTTCAGGCAAATTAAATTCAAGTATTGCTTTCATATCTTATCGTATATTATCGTATAAATACGAATCATATTGTTTCTATTAAATTGTTAAAATAAATTCTTGCTTCTTCTACTTTGTTTTGTATTTCCCAAATTACAGTTTCATCACGTTCTATTTTAAACACTTTTACTTTTGTTTGTTCTGGAAGGTGGTCAAAGTTATGTTTCTTTTCTACGTATTCTCTAATTTCTGCGTCTTCGTCAATTTTAAATTGTTTCCAATGTTCACGTCTAATTTCGTCTTCAACTATTTCTAAAGGTGTGTTTACTAAACAATAACAAAGTAGTGCTTCGGTTTTTCCCGTTAACCACATGTAACCCTGTAGTTGATAGTAGTAATCCTTTGTAGGTATTTCGTCTTCAAAGAACGGAAACGTGTGTGCTTCGTAACTGCATTTTATGTCAAGTAAAATTTCATTCGTGTTTACGTCAGGTGTTCCTGTTATCCAATCGTTGTTAAAATGTTCTTCGTTCTTAAAAATAAACCCTAATCCTAAAACATCGTTTACCAAACTAATTGCTTCGTCTTCGCATTGTAAACCCTTGTCCGTGTAACGTGAACTAAACTCTTTTTTAATTCCGTATTTTTCTTCTAAAACAAGCTCTTGTATGTAACTCTTTGCTGTTTTGCTTAATGTCTCGGTCTTGGTGCGTGGAGCGGTCATCAACCGCCCCAATGCTGAACAACGTATTTTCATACTTCTAACGTTTTTAATTGTGCAGGTGTTAAACTAAACTTTGTTGTTAGTTCTTCAACTGTGTATTCTCCTTTGCTAATTGCGTCAATAGCTTTTTGAAAACGTGCGTTGTCTATTGTAGACTTTT
>Ga0208363_1000460_pt1 | contig 10187 bp, 10 predicted proteins | sample LakMenEpi03May11_FD_150666 | JGI IMG/M metagenome (GOLD analysis project Ga0208363, IMG submission 150666) | Freshwater microbial communities from Lake Mendota, WI - 03MAY2011 deep hole epilimnion (SPAdes) | ecosystem: Environmental > Aquatic > Freshwater > Lake > Epilimnion/Euphotic zone ...
TTACCGACCAAGGTTTCGTTGGCGCTAAAACCGTAAAGTGCCGCAGTGTCAAAAAATGTGACGCCGGCATCCAAAGCCGTGAGCAAGACCTTTTCTGCTTGCGCTTCTGATACGGGGGGCCCATAAGCATGGCTCAAGTTCATGCAACCCAAGCCGATTTCGCTGACTTGGAATTGACCTAGTTTTCTGTTTTTCATGTTCAAATTTAAAGAATTGATTGAAACAATTTTGACAATGTGGCGCAGCAAAAATCACGAACTGAGTTGTTGCTCTAAGGTGTGAAGTACTTTGTAGCAAGGCAACACTTGAGACACGCTGGAGTTTGGCTCGCGTCCCTCTTTGATCGCGGCAAAGAACTCTCGGTCTTGCAGCTCTATGCCATTCATTGATACAGCCACTTTGGACACGTCAATCTGCTCTTCCTTGCCGGTGTACAAATCATCATAGCGAGCCAGGTAAGTGCCGGTATCGCCGATGTATCGGAAATAAGTTCCAAGGGGGCCGTCGTTGTTGAATGACAAGCTTAAAGTGCAAATAGCGCCATTGGCTGCTTGCAATTGAATGCTCATGTCCATGGCAATGCCCAATGTGGGGTGGATCGGCCCCTGCACCGCATTGGCTTTCACAATGGGGCTGCCTGCTTGGTAGGCAAACAGATCAACGGTGTGGGCCGCATGGTGCCAAAGCAAATGATCTGTCCAACTGCGTGCTTGCCCCAAAGCGTTCATGTTGGTGCGGCGGAAGAAATAAGTTTGCACATCCATTTGCTGAATGTTGAATTCGCCAGCCTTGATTTTGTGGTTCACCCACTGGTGGCTGGGATTGAAACGGCGGGTATGGCCGCACATGGCCACTTTGCCAGACTCCTTGGACAAGCGAACCACTTCTTCTGCATCCTTCCAGCTGTCTGCCAAAGGAATTTCAACTTGAACATGCTTGCCCGCTTTCAAACAAGCGATCGATTGAGACGCGTGCATTTGCGTTGGTGTGCACAAAATCACGGCGTCGACTTCTGACAAAGCCAGGCTTTCAGCCAAGTCAGTGGTGACATGCCCAATCCCATATTTGACGGCCACTTCCTTGGTTTTTTCAAGCTCTCGGCCGATCAAGGAGACCACCTCAACACCATCAATGTTCTTGATGCCATCTAAATGTTTGATACCGAAAGCGCCTGCGCCCGCCAAAGCAACTTTGATTGTTTTAGACATTGGTTTTCCTTGAGTTCAAAATTGATTTTCTAAGATAGCGTGGCCAACTGCTGTATTGGATGCAGGCACATGGTAGAAACGTTTCTTGAGCAATGGCGCTTTGCCGCCATTCACATCATTCATGGCACCGCGTGCAATGAGCCACATGACCAATTCAATGCCTTCACTGCCAGCTTCGCGCACATAGTCGATGTGCGAAATATCTGCAGCCGCTTGAGGGTCGGCGATGAGCTTATCCAAGAATGCACTGTCAAACTCTTTGTTGATTAGACCCGCACGCGCACCTTGAAGTTGGTGACTCATGCCACCCGTTCCCCAAATGTGGACATTGATATCTTCATCGTAAGTTTCGATGGCTTTGCGAATGGCTTTGCCTAAATTGAAACAACGCTGGCCACTTGGCACAGGATACTGCACCACATTCACAGCAAAAGGAATGACCGGACAAGGCCATTCAAATTTGTCAGCTGGAGGCTGCCCACACATCAAAGACAAAGGCACTGTCAGTCCATGGTCAACGTCCATTTTGTTGACAATGGTCAGATCAAAGTCTTGCTGAATGACCGATTGAGCAATGTGCGAGGCCAAATCGGGATGTCCTATGACCACGGGCACAGGGCGGGGACCCCACCCTTCATCGGCGGGTTGAAACTGAGCGGCCGTGCCAATGGCAAATGTTGGAATGATGTCCAAACTGAAAGCTGTGGCATGGTCGTTGTAGACCAAAAAAATAACGTCTGGTTTGTTGTCCTTCATCCACTGCTTGCCAAATTCATAGCCTTGAAATAGAGGCTGCCAATAAGGCTCATGCGTTTTACCCAAGTCAAGGGCAGCGCCGATAGCGGGCACGTGCGACGTAAAAACGGAAGCTGTAATTTTGGCCATGATCAGTGTGCTTTCTTGCCGGCAGAGCCTTGTGGTTGATTTTGTGCTTGGGCGCTGCCGTTTTCTCCTACGTATCGATTCCCTTCCACTGAGCGGCCACCACTGATCATCATGTTTCTGTACTCATCCTCGGTCATACCCGTCATGGAGCCTGCCATTTGTTGAAAGCTTTTACCGTCAGTGGCGCCAATTTTGGCAAGGAAATAAATGTTGCCACCTGTGCGCATGCACCAGTTCAAATCGCGCGCCATCACGGCCTGTTTTTGCTCTTCCGTCATAGCCCATTCATCCAAGTACGCACGTTCGTTGGCCTTGAATCGCTCACGATTTTCGGCTTTCATGAGCGACATGCAAAACTGATTGATCCAATAACCTTTGCGGCTTTGCTCGGCATCGAAAATGATGGTGCCAGGCACATCCAAATAGGGTTTATCGAGCGCCATTAAATTTTCTCCTCGGGCCAGTAAAGGCGCATGGGGTTGTTGACCAACAACTTTTGCTGCAACTCAGGCGTGGTGGCAATGTGCGGAATAAAGTCCACCAACAGGCCGTCATCGGGCATGTGCTTTTTCAAGTTGGGATGCGGCCAGTCAGTGCCCCACAGTACGCGGTCTGGAAACTCGTCCACGATGGCTTTGGCAAATGGCACAACGTCTTGATAAGCATTTTGCTCGCCATTTAAGGCTGGTGCCCCTGTGACATACAAGCGCTCTGGGCAAGTGACTTTGCACCAGACATTGCTGTGCTCGCGCATGAACTTTAAAAACAATTGGAATTGGGGACCCTCAACAGGCAGTTTCACATCGGGCGTGCCCATGTGATCAACGACTACCACAGTTGAAAGGCCAGTGAAGAAATCCCATAACTCAGGCAAATCGACTGCTTCGAAATAAATGACCACATGCCAGCCCAACTTGGCAATGCGACCTGCAATTTCCATCAGTTCTTCTTTAGGCGTGAAGTCAACCAGGCGCTTCACAAAATTAAATCGGACACCGCGAACACCTGCGGCGTGCATGGCTTGCAATTCTTCATCGGTGATGCTTCTTTTGACGGTGGCGATACCTCGGGCCTTGCCATTTGAATGCAGCAAAGCATCGACAGTAGCGCGATTGTCTGAGCCGTGGCAGCTTGCACCAACCACGATGTTGCGAGAAAACCCCAGGTGATCGCGCAGCGCATAGAGTTGCTGTTTGGAGGCATCGCAGGGTGTGTACTTGCGCTCTGGCGCATAAGGAAACTCTGCACCAGGACCAAATACGTGGCAGTGTGCATCTACTGAACCAGCTGGCAATTTGAAGTTGGGTTTGCTCGGGCCCGAGTACCAATCGAGCCAACCAGGCGTCTTTTGAAATTCCATAACTTACTTTGCTTAGTTGTAAAAAAATGTGTTGATCATCAATCGATGTACTTCAAACCTGCTTTGGCCAAGGGCTCGCGCATGTTGTACATGTCAAGCCCCAAAATACCTGAAGCCAATTTGGCCCGCTTCTCACCTTCATTGGCTTCACGGGCTTCAGCAGCATCAGCCACTTTTTGGGCCCAAGCAGCAGGCACCACCACCACACCATCGTCATCGGCCACGACGGCATCACCTGGGTTGACATTGATACCTGCACACACCACGGGAATATTGACAGAGCCTAGCGTAGATTTGATGGTGCCTTTGGCACTGACGCCTTTGCTCCAAACAGGAAAGCCCATGGCTGTCAGTTCGCGAATGTCACGCACGCCAGCATCAATGACCAAGGCTTTGGCGCCGCGGGCCATGAAAGAGGTAGCCAACAAGTCGCCAAAGAAACCATCGCAGTTGTCGGCACTCAGCGCTGCAATCACAATGTCGCCGGGCTGAATTTGCTCAGCCACCACATGCATCATCCAATTGTCACCGGGGTGCAACAAGACGGTGACGGCGGTGCCGGAAACTGGCGCGCCACTGTAGATGGGGCGCATGTACCTTTGCATGAGGCCCACACGGCCCATGGCTTCGTGCACGGTGGCCACGCCAAAGCGACCTAATTTATCGACGGCCGCTTTGTCTGCGCGGGTGATGTTGCGATTCACAATTCCGAGTTCAGTCATGTTCAATCCAATTTGAAAATATTGAGAGAAAAATACTTGGCAGTTTGCGCCTTCACAGCCCCTTGGCTTTCAAGTGCGCATCCAATCTTGGAAACACACGGCGCGTGTTGCCTTCGTAAATTTTGTAACGTTGTTCTTCGTTCAAAGTACTTGATGACTGAATGTATCGCTTGGTATCGTCGAAATAATGCCCTGTTTCTGGGTCAATACCGCGCACCGCACCAATCATTTCTGAAGCAAACAAAATATTGTCAACAGGAATGACCTTGGTCAACAAATCAATGCCGGGCTGGTGATAGACGCAGGTGTCAAAGAAAATATTGTTCAGCAAATGGTCTTGCAACAAAGGCTTCTTAAGTTCTTGAGCCAAACCGCGAAAGCGGCCCCAGTGATAGGGCACAGCGCCGCCACCATGGGGAATGAGAAATTTCAAAGTAGGAAAGTCTTTGAACAAATCAGAGGTGAGGCACTGCATGAACGCTGTGGTGTCCGCATTCAAATAGTGAGCACCGGTGGTGTGGAAACAGCTGTTGCAGCTGGTACTGACGTGAATCATGGCGGGGATGTTGTACGCCACCATTTTTTCGTAGATGGGATACCACTGTTTGTCACTCAAGGGCGGCGATGTCCAGTGACCGCCCGATGGATCTGGATTCAAATTGATACCCACGTTGCCATATTCTTTGACGCAGCGCTCCAACTCTGGAATGCAGGTGGCTGGGTCAACACCGGGTGACTGCGGCAACATGGCCACAGGCACAAAATGATCTGGAAACAACTGACTCACGCGGTAGCACAACTCGTTGCAAATGGCAGCCCATGTGGAAGACACATTGAAATCGCCAATGTGGTGCGCCATGAAACTGGCGCGCGGGCTAAATAGGGTCAAGTCAGATCCACGCTCTTTCATCAATCGCAATTGATTGGTCTCAATCGATTCGCGCAACTCATCGTCACTGATTTTGAGGTCGGCAACTTTCGGGCCGAGCTCCGGTGTATTCAAATTGGCAATCTGTGCATTGCGCCAGTTTTCCAGCGCCTTAGGGGCTGTGGTGTAGTGACCGTGGCAATCAATGATCAAAGGTTTTTGGGTACTCATGAAGGCGTCCAATTGAAAAATGAAGAGAGAAAATTAAGCGGTAGGGCCGGACCATAAGGACGCAGGCACCATGGCCTCACCTCGCATGAGCAGGCGTGCTGTTCTGAGGAGTGCAGCTTGCGTCACATTTTGTCTGCCAGGCAAGTTGGGCGCAGGCTCTGTTTGCAAAGCCACACTGAACTCACCCGTGGGGTGTTCCACCGAAACGTTTTTGGCAGCGCCCGGTGGCATGATAGCAATGCCATCGCACACAGAGCCCTCCAACACACATGCAGTACCCACTGTGACGGCCGCCAGAACGCCAATGGCATCGTGACACACATGCGGAATGAAACTGCGCGTGGTCAAAGCGCCGCCATTTTGTGGGGGTGCGATGAGGGTCATTTTGGGATAGTTCTTTTGACTCACATCGCCCAAGCCCATCAACAAAGAGACTTGCAATCGCAGCGCTTCAATTTTGGTTTTAAGTTCTGAGTCGGTATTCAGGTCGGCCACCGATTCATAGCCTGTTCGGCCTACATCAGAGGCCTTGAACATCACCAATGGCATGCCGTTATCGATGCAAGTCACGTCCAAAGTGAAAGGGGAAAAACCTTGGCCTGTGACTGTTAAGGTGTCTCTGACCTTGCCGGTTGGCAACAAGCCTGAGCAAACTGAACCTGCTGTGTCTAAAAAATTAATCACAACAGGCGCGGAGGTTCCAGGCGCACCATCGATGCGTGCGTTGCCTTCATATTGAACCATGCCACCCTTGGTGTCGACGGTAATGTCGCATTGCATGTTGGTATTCAAGGTCAACACACGGAATGTGGTCTGATCGCCTTGAGCTTGAACCATTCCTGTTTCAAGCGCAAAAGGCACCACGGCAGCCAACATGTTGCCGCAGTTAGGCGTGGTATCAACCGTGTCGTTGTTGGGCTGGAGTTGCGCAAACAAAAAATCAAGCGCGACCCCCGGGACGGAGCTTTGACTCACGATGCCCACCTTGCTGGTGAGTGGATGTGCGCCACCCAAACCATCGATTTGACGTTTGTCAGGCGAACCCATGGCTGCCAACAAGACTTTGTCTCTGAGTTTGATGTCTGTTGGCAGATCGGACGCTTTGTAGAAAGGCCCCTTGGAGGTGCCGCCACGCATCAACAAGCAAGGAACAGCAGTTTGAGAAGAAGGTTTCATGGTCTGAATGCCAGCGTCTAAGTGATAAGAATTTGTCAATTTTCCAACTTAACACCCCTTTGAACTAGGCCTGCGCAACACTAGTAGATAGAACAAATTTATATAACAGAGGTCCTGTTATGGCAAAATTCCTTAATGGATCTCAAGCAAATTGAATATTTTGTACGCGTAGCCGAATTGGGAAGCTTTACCCGCGCCGCCATTGCTCTCAATGTGGCACAGCCAGCGTTAAGCCGCCAAATAAGGCTTTTGGAAGTTGAGTTGCGACAAAATTTGCTCAAACGCAATGGGCGCGGCGCCAGCCCCACCGAGGCGGGGCTGCTGCTTTTGGAACACGGACGTGGCATCTTGCACCAAGTAGAACGCACGCACGAGGCGCTTGGGCGGGCCAGAATCGATTTGACCGGCCGGGTTGCTCTGGGGCTACCGCCCAGTGTGGCCAGAGTCTTAACCGTGCCTCTAACCCGAGCATTTAGGGACAAAATGCCAGATGCTCAGTTGTCCATTACTGAAGGGCTCACATCGGCCATGCAAGAAAGTCTGCTCAATGGCAGGCTGGACATTGCCCTCCTCTACAACATGAAGCCCACATCGGGGTTGGAAATTTCACATTTGGTTCAAGAAGAGTTATGGCTTATTCAGCCTCGACCGCCAGGGTTGCAGGAAGATCCACCGCCACCGCCTATTGAATTCAAAGACGTCTCGAAGCTTCCCTTGGTGATTCCAAGCCGGCCCAATGCCATTCGCATGCTTGTGGAATCAGAAATGGCGGCAGTTGGCTTGCGGCCGCACATTGCATTGGAAATAGATGGTGTGACAGCCATCCTAGATTTGGTGGCAGATGGCGCGGGATGCGCTGTCTTGTCTCGCAATGCAGTCACCCGATCCATCAACCCTTCAGCTTTTTCAACACGGCCTATTTCAAGCCCGCAACTTAGCATTGAATTGAGTAGCGTGGTGAGTTCACAAAGACCGAGCACCGCCACTCAGAAAGCGACTCTCACTCTGATTCGCGAAACAGCCATTCGATTGTTGGAGTCAGAATAAATATCAAACATCAACTGCTTTCAAGAACTCCCGATGGGAGGCGTTCATTGCTTGGGGATACCAGCACGTTGAATGACTTCACTCCAGCGCTTGGTCTCGCTGCTCAACAAGTCGGTAGCTTGCTGCAAGCTACCCGGTTGCGGATCGACGTTCATGTCCAATAGTTTTTTCCGAACGTCAGCCGAATTCAAAGCGTTCTGGATCTCTTGATTGAGTTTTTGAACAATGTCACGCGGCGTTTTGGAGGGAACCGCAAGAGCATTCCAAGAAGCTGCATACAAATTGCGAACGCCGGCTTCTTTGGCAGTGGGTACTTGAGGCAATGCAACCGAGCGCTTATCGCCTGTCACGGCCAAGGCGCGCAGGGCTTGTCCCTTAATTTGCGGCAATACCGGCGCCAAAATTTCAACCGCCAAATCAACTTGCCCTCCGCGCAATGCGGTTAGCACAGCAGGTGTGCCATTGAAGGGCACAACTTGCGCATCAATGCCCGCGGTCGCTTTGAAAAGCTCTGCCGCCAAGTGCTGGGTACTACCCACATTGATGCTGCCAATGTTCAGCTTTCCGGGGTTGGCTTTGGCAAAGTTGAGCAAGTCTTGCAGCGTCGTGAATTTAGATTCTTGGGGCACCACAATGGCGATGTCAAACGTACCGAGTACAGACAGCGGTGTCAAATCTTTTTCTGCATCGTACGGCAATGATTTGAAAAGCCCCGCACTGACTGCCGTGGCATTGGACATCAGAAGCAAGGTGTAACCATCGGGGGCAGATTTGGCCACAGCGTCAGTGGCCACAACACCCCCAGCGCCAGGTTTGTTTTCAATGACGATGCTTTGACCTAAATTTTCACCCAGCTTTTGCGCCACGGTGCGAGCAGTTAAATCGGCCACGCCGCCAGCGCCAAAGGGCACCACAATTTTGAGTGGTTTGCTGGGATATGCAGATTGGCTGAATGAGTTTGCAGACAGAGCCACAAGCAAGGCGGCCAAGGCCAAGCGAGCCCATCGCGATTTCAGATTCATTTCAAACTGCTTTTTCTAATGCCAAAAGTCGATCAATGACGCGGCGCGACATGACCCCACCGGCGTCAATGGACAATACTTTTAATTTGCGCTCTGGATTGGCCAAAATATTCTTTTGTTGACGCTCAAGCATCTCCAAGTCTTCACTGAAAATTTTGCCCTGCCCCTCGCGAATGCGCGCAGTCAACTCTTGATCATGAGGCTTGAATTGTCGAACCATGCCCCAGAAATAATGAATGCTGGTGTCTGTTTCCGGCGTAATAAAGTCAACCACCACACTGTAGGCTTTGTCTTTAGGGGCAGCGCTGTAGCCACCTTTGCCCGCCAACGCCACGCCCACTTCAATCATCACGTGGCTAGGTGGTGAAAAACGGCAAATCTGCCAACGATCAACTTTGGCATCGTCTGGCAAATCATTGGCACGCATGGCCATTTGCCAAAATGGAGGTGCATTGATGCCCTCCATGAATCGGCTGGTGATGACCGAGTTGCCCTCGGTCACGGTTCGACTGGGCGTTTCATCAATTTCAGTTTGCCCAATGCTGGTGGCATGCACATAGGTTTCGTGGGTCAGGTCCATCAGGTTGTCGATCATCAGGCGGTAGTCACATGCAATGTGGTAATGCCCTCCCCCGTAGGCCCAAGCTGGATTTTCAAACCATTCAAAAACAGGCATTTTGTTGGGATCTGCTTTAGAAGCATCACCCGGCCAAACCCATACAAATCCATAGCGCTCAATGACCGGAAAACTTTTGACTGGCTCAAATCCTCGAACATTGTGACCTGGCATGCTCACAGTGTGACCATCGCATCCCATGGTGAGGCCGTGATAGCCACAGACCAATTGCCCGTTGCAAACTCGGCCCAATGACAAAGGTGCACCGCGGTGGGGGCAAAAGTCTTCGACCGCAGACAAAGCATTTTCAGGCCCCCTGAAAAAGACCATGGCCTCATTGCAAATTTTCCGACCAAAAGGTTTGTCTGTGATTTCGTCAACACGACAAGCAACATACCATTCATTTTTTAGAAACATGTCATCTCCTTTGGAGGTGAGAGGAACACACTTGGAAATTTTTTAATCATTTCAAAAAACCACGGCTGTGCGCGACTTCGTTATTGAGCGCAGAGGTAATTAATGTAAAGTCCTAACCAGATCTTACCAATATGTCCCCACTTTATCTCACAACAAAACAAGCACAATATCGCTTTTATCATCAGTAGGAAATAGTTTAATGAGCCAACCCTCACCCGTGACCAACACCCGCAAGGCAGACTTTCCCATCGACCCGCAATTTACAGAGCGTTGGTCGCCCCGTGCCTACACGGGTGAAGTCATTTCCGAGGCAGATGTCATGAGCATGCTAGAGGCGGCTCGATGGGCCCCCTCATCTAACAACGCGCAACCTTGGCGATTTGCCGTCGTGCTTCGCAATGACCCTCAATGGGATGTCTTGTTTGCCACACTCAACCCCAACAACCAAGCGTGGGCAGGCAAGGCTGGCGCTTTGGTAGCCATTGCTTCCTACCAATTGGCAGCTAAAGCGGGCTCGCCAGACTTGGCGCCCAATGGCATGCACGCCTTCGACACCGGTGCTGCATGGGCCTACATGGCCATGCAAGCGCACCTGAATGGTTTTTCATTGCACGGTATTGGCGGCTTTGACAAAG
>Ga0208363_1000461_pt1 | contig 10180 bp, 8 predicted proteins | sample LakMenEpi03May11_FD_150666 | JGI IMG/M metagenome (GOLD analysis project Ga0208363, IMG submission 150666) | Freshwater microbial communities from Lake Mendota, WI - 03MAY2011 deep hole epilimnion (SPAdes) | ecosystem: Environmental > Aquatic > Freshwater > Lake > Epilimnion/Euphotic zone ...
TTCAAGAAGGTAAAGTGCGGTGCAATAGTGGTGAAAGAATCAAAACCATGAGCCAGATGCCTGCGAAAGGAAATTCAGTTTTAATCGCAACCATGGTTGGGTTATTTGCCATTGCGGTTATTGGTGGGCTGTTAATTGGGAAAAAAAGAAGCACACTCAAAACCTTATCAACTGAGCAATCTTCTTCTCGCGGGCCATTTCTTTATCAGGGAATGTGTGCATCTTGCCATGGGACTGAAGGAAGGGGAGATGGAGTTTCTGCGCAGAATTTAAAAAGTGCACCGCGGGATTTTTCTCTGCGTCCTTGGAAAACTCTGATCGATTTACCTTCGATTAAGAAAGTGATTGTTGAGGGAATTCCGGGCACCGTAATGCCCGGAATTAAAAATGCTTTGGCAGAACCTGATCTGGATGCATTGGCGAAGCATGTTTTGAAGTTGGCTGATCAAAACCCATCTCCCACCATGAAAGTGGTTTCTGCGACTGACCAACTTGCTATAGATGCTGGGTTTGTTTTAGTTGCAAATAACCCCGCACCGTTATTGCAATTGGAAGATGAGCAGGGGAATAAATCAAAGCTTTCAGATTATAAAGATAAAACAGTAATGCTTCATTTCTGGGGGGTGCAATGCCCGCATTGCTTAAAGGAGATGCAATCCCTGTTGGAACTAGAGAAATCGTTTCAAGGGAAATCGTTTGTTGTGCTCCATGTTTGCACGGATGAAGATGATGCAAAAGTTGCCCAACAAATTGCTTCGAAATATGCGCCTGGCATTAAAATCGTTGTTGAAACTTCTGGTATTGGTCTGGCCCGTTATGAGGTGCAAACCCTGCCTGCATTCTGGCTGATTGGGGGCGGTGGCCGTACCTTGGCTCGGTCGACGGGTGCTAAAGATTGGGCTTCTAGTTCTTGCAAAAATTTTATTGAAAGCCTTATACCAAACTAAATAATTTATAATTAATGTCGTTTTGATTATTCATTATTTCGTTTATTTCCCTCAACTGCCAACCCTCTTCCCTTCAGGAAAATGGCCTTTTACTTTGCAAGTCCGACTGTTTTACTTTTCCTTCCCACTTTTCTTACAAAGTCTACCCACGGAGGCGGGTGGGCTGTGTTTTTAATCTCCATTTATCTGAAAGCATTCCAATCAAAGCACCCATAAACTTTGATTGGTTTAATTAAATATTCAACTAGGCGAATTTTATAACTCTAATTTATAATCGAGTTTCAATTCTTATTAAAATATGTACCGTAATTAAAAGTTTAAAATTCCATTTTGTTGTAACCGGCCACTGATTTGCGTTAATCTAATTTAAAGTATTGAAAACTAAATCGTTCCATGAAACTAAATCAGGTGGGGCAAGGTATGAAGCTTATAAGAAATGAATGCGTTGCTGCGATTCTTTTGTTATCGATTTTAGAATTAACCCAAAGCGCAGAACCTAAAATAGCCTTGGTCAACTTAGGCAAGAATTTGAATCTAGAGTTAGTTTTGATTCCTTCAGGTAAGTTTACGATGGGGTCTCCAGAGGATGAAAAAGGTCGCAGTAATAATGAAACACTTCACGAAGTTACTTTATCAAAATCATTTTACCTAGGTAAGTATGAGGTCACGCAGGAGCAATGGGAAGCGTTGATGGGAAACAACCCAAGTACTAATAAGGGGGCCAAGTTGCCCGTAACGGATGTAACTTGGAATGATTGTCAAGAGTTTATCAAGAAACTGAATGCAAATACCAAGGGTGGATATCGATTACCTACAGAAGCAGAGTGGGAATATGCTGCTAGGGCAGGTACCAAAACAGCTTTCTCCTTTGGGGAGACTATTACCCCTAAGGATGCTAACTATTCTGATTCTAAAATTGGTAAACCAAGTGCGGTAGGAAGTTATAAGCCGAATGCGTTTGGATTGTATGATATGCACGGCAATGTTTTTGAATGGTGTCAAGATTGGCGGGCTGTTTATCCTGTGGTTGCGGTGACTGATCCAGTCGGGCCAAATGGTGGAATGATTCGAGTGGTGCGTGGTGGATCATTCAGCTTTGATGCAAGAGATTCTCGCTCTGCGGATCGAGACCTAAGGGCCACCCCTGACGAGCAAGGTGACCATATCGGTTTTCGTCTAGCGAAGTAAAAAAGGCGCAGGTTAAAATGAGGTTGGCAAGTGAACGGTTAATTTAAAATGCTATCTAAACTAACCAGAATAATGAATTAATTTTCTAATGGAGCTTACGCCGGTTCTACATTTCTTTTTGCATTTGTGATCGCAAAAAGAATGATTCCCGCTAGCATTCCCAGTGCGCTAGTCATGTTTAGGCCCAAGCTAACCAGATGACTATTGGTGAAATCCTTGCGGGCTTGCAGGGCACTTTTAACTAGGTCTTGGTTGTATGCTTTTTGCAATAGAACTTGATCGGTTAGGCGGGCGCGCTCGATGCGGTCTTTTTCTACCTTCGGTTCCCAAGCCCAGCCTGCGATCGCCAAAAGTAATCCCACGCCAATACAAGCCAGCATAGTTTTCCCTAAAGTTCCTGCGGGATTTCTTCTTTGATTTCCCCATAAAATAATAAGCGCAGTGAAACCACAAATCACTTGGATGGAAAAGTAAATGGGAAACGCAGGGGAAACCACAACACCTGCGAGTCTGCTGGCCTGTTCCTTTAATAAAGGGTTGGGGAACCCAACAGGGGTGTTTGCTTTAAATGCCTCGGGGGTGGGGAGCCAGTAGGGCGGGTTTTCGGTGACACACAACTTTTCGAACCAAGTGAAAACACCAGGCCCGATTACCCCAGTAAAGAAAACCACAGTGCCCAGCCAGATCCCTAGCGATAACTGTAGCAGTATACTTGCAACGCTACGCCAAAGGGTTGAATCTTTAACTCGGTTTTCTGCACCCGCCCAAAGCCTATAGATATTAGGGATGTGCTTTATCCAAACAAGCACAGTTGCAAGAAAAGTGAAAGCCAAGAGATACATGCTGCCTTGAGTTCCTGATTTTACAGCGATGAAAGCTTGCGATGAACATAATGCGATAGTTGACGCTAATGACCCAAGCGAGACAAAACCCCAGGAAGAGGTAAAAGCGGCCCATGTTAAAAGGGCTAGAGCTAACGGAATTGGGACAAGCATTGCCATCGCTCCTGCGCTGGTTGCTATGCCCTTGCCCCCTTTGAATTTTAAATAAATCGGGAACAGATGCCCGAAGATTGCAGATGCACCCATAAGAATGCCTGCGATTTCGGGCCCTAACGGGGTATCCAGATAAAGCATTCCTGCTTTTGCAGGCAATGCCCCTTTCAAAGAATCTAGAACGAACACCGCAAGGCCGTATTTGGCCCCGAGTACTCTACCCACATTGGTAGCGCCAATGTTGCCACTTCCCTGATTTAGGATGTCGATCCCTTTGATTTTCGCCAAAAAAAGGCCGAAAGGAATCGCCCCAACAAGGTATGAAACGATGATTCCAATAGACAAATAACCAAATTGTTCCATGAATTAACTCTATTTTTGAGTCGAAACACCCACCTAGAACTATCATACAGCTTTTAAAGTTAGAATTGGATGCATATTCTTTAGTAATTGTGTCGATAAATGTGGTAAAGTTATGAAGTTAAGGTTAAGATAAGTTAAGTTACCTACCCAAAGATCAATCCTGATCAAAATTGCTGGAGTTTTGCATGGCTGGCACCAATAAAAGAGCATGTGACGAGTTTAACCTTCTGAGCCATTCGCGCAGAGGATTTATCAAAGCTGGTTCGCTTGGAATGTGTGGCTTGGCTCTTCCTCAATTACTAAGGCAGGAAGCTATGGCTTCTGCTTTAGGAAAGCCTGTTAACCGGGAAAAATCTGTAATTATTCTTTGGATGCGTGGCGGCCCCAGTCAGCATGATATGTGGGATCCTAAGCCCGATGCCCCTGTAGAAATTCGGGGCGAGTTTAAACCTATTGCCACTAGTGTTCCGGGTATTCAAGTTTCCGAATTACTTCCTAAAACTGCTAAGATCATGCATAAATGGTCGATTATTCGTAGCATAGCGCATCGTTCGATCGATGGGAATGTTGGCCATTCCGCTGGCGATCAGATTTGTTTTACGGGTTACCCTAGTGGCCCGAGCCCTGATACCAATGTAATGCCCAGCTGCGGTTCTTATGCCGCCAAGCAATTGCAACACTTAAATACCGCAATGCCTGCATATGTGATGATTCCAAAGAATGTTCCTGGAACGGGTTCTGCTTGGTTAGGAAAATCGTATGCAGCGTTTGAAACCATGGCGGATCCTGCTGTAACGGGGCCATTTAAAATTCCAAACTTTACTTTTGCAGATGGCGTAGATGCGGGCAGATTAGGTGAAAGAACAGCCCTTTTAAATACTTTGAATAATCCCGACTTAGCAGAATCGATGAAAAATCTCGGAGATTACCAGAATCAAGCCCTCGGTATTCTTTCGAGCGGAAAGGCTCGGGCTGCTTTTGATCTCGATAGCGAACCGCAATCCTTAAGAGATCGTTATGGGTTTATGCCCGCATTTGATCCGGCCGATCCGCAACGATGTGGCGCACCTAATTGGGCCCAACGCATGCTGCTTTCTCGAAGATTGGTTGAGGCAGGTGTTAGGATGGTAACAGTTGATCTTCGTTGGTGGGATTTCCACAAGCAAGGTTTTGACTCGCAAAAACGAGGGTTCCTACCACGCTGGGATATGGCATATTCCGCCTTCATTGAAGACATGGAATCCCGTGGTTTACTTGAAAATACACTCGTAGTCGCTTGGGGCGAATTTGGCCGAACCCCTGTAATTAATAAAGATGCTGGGCGCGATCACTGGCCCTATGTTATGTCAGCTGCTTTTGCAGGTGGTGGCGTAAAGGGTGGCAGAGTTATTGGTTCTTCTGATGCCAAGGGCGCTGTACCCAAGGATAATCGCAAATTGCCACACGATGTGCTTGCAACCATTTACAACCATCTAGGAATTGATACTAAAGCAGCTTATCTGGATCATACCGGCAGACCGCATGTGGTATTGCCCGAAGGTTCCAAAATTGAAGAGTTGTTTTAAGGAATCGGGAGTTTAGTTAATACCAGCAGGGATGATCGATTTGATTTGAAAGTCACTGGTATTCCAAAGTGTAACATGACCCTGGCAAGTACCAACTGCCAGGGTTTTTCCGTCTGGGCTCAAGGCTATGGAACTTATCATTTCATCCATGGATGCAAGCTTGTAAATCAGAGCCCCTGAATTTATATCGATTACTTGGACCGCACTGCTCCCCGAAGATAGGAAGAATGTTTTTTCATCTTTCGAAATTCCAACATTTCTGATCAATCTGTTTGAAATTTGAATAGTTTTTATAACTTGGTTATTCGAAGGATCAATAAGGTGAATTTTACCCTCTGAGGTTGCAATCAGGGTATTACCTGACCAATTTAATCCATCTATAGGCGAATTGATTTTTACAATTACCTTGCCTTCTGTCTTAGATAATGGATTGAACACGACTAATTCTCCAGTAGATGCACCCAAAGCGACAACCCCTGTTTCTGCGTGTTTACTCATCGAAATGTAGTGCAAATTCGGAATGTTTTGTGGCCTGCTATGGATGTCATCGTGCCATAGTTGGGGCAAAGTTTCTGGAAATTTGCCGTTGAAATTGGCATGGTTTCCTAAGCTTATTAGCGATTCTGATCCTCGGACCGATTGTATTTGCTGAATGATTTCTATGTCGGAATGGATCCTAAATTCAATATCGAGCGTTTCTGGGTTGCAGGAAAGAATTTGGGATTTATTGGTTCCCAGATAAAGCTGGCTACCTGTGGGGTCCCATTCAATGCAGGTAAGTGGCATGGAAGTCATCTGAATGGAGGCTGTTGGGTTGCCTCCCGCTACGGGCCAAGTGCTTATAAATCTATCTCCCGCAAGTACCGCAAGGTTTTTAGAGTCTGGGGAAAAGCTTATTTGGGAAATTTTAAGTGCTAAACTTAAAGGTTTTTGTAATTCAGGATTTAAAGTTGCGGAAGAAGTAGGAGTAGAAATAGCAGTGGCATTGGCAATTGCGGTGGGGTAATCGATTTGTGAGGCAGAGAAAACTGCAGCAATCCCCGTCAATAAAACGCAGGCCGATTTAGCAACAGAAATAATAGCGGGCATAGCCTATCTCTCCTTAACGAATTATTCTCACATACTTCATTGTATCTTCATATTCAGGCCTTGTAAATGCTGAAGTCTTTTTTTTGCTATTAGTCAAGATGTGAAGAAATAAATAAGCTTGTGCGTAAAATTTGTAAAGACCAAATATCTTATGGCCATCGGAAACAATAAAGTTAGCTACGTAATAAATGAAGAGGCCCGGATCAACACGAGATTTAAGACACACGAAACATATCAAGATCTACGGAAAAATAATCATAAAACACTTCTTTCAGCGCCGGATAGATGAACGACAGTTTCTTTATATACGAGCATGGAAGAAGTATAAATTACGAACATGTTTCTTGAAGGTCAGTAAATATTTTTTAGCATAAGTTTGGCCATTGCTAACTGAAGCCGTCTAAAAGTAAGAAGTAGCAGTGGATGGGACAGCATCCTACAGGAACTTTTCCTGTCTGTGTTTATCCTAATAATTTGTTACACATCGTGAGGATTTTATTATGAAGGATATCGTAGATACCGCAGTTGCTGCCGGAGCATTCTCAACACTTGTAACAGCTGTAAAAGCTGCTGGATTGGTCGAAACACTTAAGAGTGCAGGACCATTTACTGTGTTCGCACCAACTGATGAAGCATTTGCAAAGCTACCCGCTGGAACTTTAGAAGCTGTTTTGGCTGATAAAGCCAAATTAGCTGCGATTTTAACATATCATGTCGTCGCAGGTAAAGTGATGGCTGCTGATGTAGTTGGAATGCATGGCAAAGTTGCCACGACTGTCCAAGGAAGCGGACTACACATCGATACGACCCATGGAGTTAAAGTTGGTACCGCAACTGTCACGAAGACTGACATCGTTTGCAGCAATGGTGTCATTCACATCATCGACTCTGTTTTAATCCCATCTTAATAACCATAATTAAGTAGGTCAGTTTGATACTGGGAATGTTATGAGGAAGTTAATAAATACTTGTTCATTCCCAGTTTTTAATTGAGATAAGAAATAACATAACACTTTTTATAAATATTACTTTCTACGCAAATAAAACTAACAAACAATACTTAGCTTTTGATGGCTAAATCTGCTCTCTTATAATCTTTAAATAAAACATGTGTGAAATAAATTCAGTAATATATCGAGGCTTAGTCTTTTAAAAGAAAAAGATCACCCGTAGAAAGCTCTTTTCCCCGGGCGTCATCAAGGCCGTTATTACTACACGATCTCGCTGAATTCGCCTGCGTTGTCAGCGAATTTGCGAACTGGGAAGTCCAGGCGCTGAAGCATCGTCACAAACAAATCACCTAGAGGCCGTTCCTCGCGCGCCTTGATGTGTTGGCCATGTCGTAGCCCTAAATCTTTACCCCTGCCAATACGGTTGGGTAGTTGCGAGCATTAGGCGTGCTGATGGACTGGACGGTTATTAACGCAAGGTGCTTTGGATTGGTGGGCTGGCTAAAGCCCAAGTATCTCTTTATTTCTTCTTCTACTATCAGATTTGATGAACCAAATGCCGTATTCCTTATCCGGTTAGCTTGAACCCACTTGTCTGCCCCATGTTGGCCCACCCTATCCGTAGGCAGAAGTTTTTCCAACTGAGCAAGAGGCAATAGATCACTCCGCCCAATAGGCAGCTTAATTTGCCTTCAGAAGACGGAGAGCATGGAGCATCCTGTAGATTAGGTTCAGAGCAATGCTGTCGGGAGTAACGGTTGCAACTTCACCCATTGCTCCATGCGGTGACTTCAACGAGGTTATTTGCCTGACGGTTCGAACGGCAGCGACGACTTGTGGACACACAACCGGAGTTTGCCATCCGAACAGCGACGAAACACAAACGTCTTATCCACCATTACTTCTTCACCCTTGCTGTTCGTAAAGTAGACATTCCCCATTGTGATGGCGAGATCGCCGTGGATTTGAATGCCGTTCTCGGCTGCATTGTTATCGTAACGGGACTTAACCCAATTCTTAAGTGCGAAGCCGGTATCTTCCGGGTAGTCTTTATCACCACCGATGAAATAAGAGAGAGCAGCTTTCTTGCTGCTGCGGAACGTGTTCTTTCCAAATGCTAAAGTCGGCTTGAAGAATACCTTGCCTTCCTTGTAGTCGTACAAATCGTCGATCAGAGTGCTGGCAATCGCACGGTAATCGCCCCCTTCTTTATGGACTTGTGCAATTTTCAGGAGTCCATCGCACCAAGCCTGCTGAACCGCATTCACTTCAGCTTCAGTGATCGGCTTCGGCTCGGCGGCATAGGCGGGAAGTGTTGCGATCATCGTCAACATCAGGAACGAGAAATTGAAGGTCGATTTCATAAAAACCCTTTCTTTCGGAAACTCTGATGCACTGTGTTCTATTCTTCACAATTGAGCAAGCATTTAAGCCGGTTCTGGTCGGTTTGTCAACAAATAATCCACCACGATTCATTCGTACTAACGTTCCATTTGGCGATGGACTGACAGCAGATTTGCGAACTGAATTAAGCCTTTAATCAAAGAAACCTAAGGAACCACCATCTTTTCTTCATAGAAAGAATGATGTTGATTTAGGCACTATGCCGAAAAAGAGACCTGACCCTTTTTTCTGAACCATTCCCAGTTTTTAATTGAAATAAGAAATAACATAACACTTTTTATAAATATTACTTTCTACGCAAATAAAACAAGCAAACAATACTTGTCTTTTGATGGCTAAATCTGCTTTCTTGTCATCTTTAAATGAGATATGCGTGAAATAGTTTCAGTAGAATATAGAGGTTAAGTTTTTTACAAGAGAAAACTAACCTTTTTCTTCTCTTCAAATTTATTTTAAATTAACAACCCAATACTTACCCGCTTTTCCAATTCCAATTTCACGGTATTCTTTGCCCATCAACCCTTCACGATGAGGTTTGCTCCCCATCCATGCGTTGTAAACCTTCTTAGCATCTTCTCCTTCTCCAATACATTGCGCCCCATCAAATCCGCCATGGACAAGACCATTTGTTTTCTGCATGTGTTCTGCCCATTTTTGGGCAGCCTTATCTTCACTCTGACCAAGTTTCAAAGGCTTTAAATCCTTTTTTTTCCGCCCCTCATTAATCAGCTTGATTAATTCTTGCTGCTCTGAATTTTTTCCTTTTTCAGCATAGCTTGGCGTTATGAATCCAAAGGTAATTATTAATAAAGAAAAAGAATACAAAAACAAAATTGAATGCGTGTTGTTAACTTTCATCGCAAAACCCTTACTTACAAACAATAAAAATGATGCCTCACCAATAGATTATCTAAGCTTATTATAATATCAAAATCAGATAACAAATATAGTTTATTTTGCATTTACTATTAAAGTAAATAAGATGGTATGGTTATTCTCACCGTCGCTTATACATCCGGCTCTGATCAAATTCCCGACTTTATAAAGAGAGAAGGCCGTTATTGCTACACGATCTCGCTGAATTCGCCTGCGTTGTCAGCGAATTTTCGGACTGGGAAGTCCAGACGCTGAAGCATCGTCACAAACAAATCACCAAGAGGCCGTTCCTCGCGTGCCTTGATGTATTGGCCATGTCGAAGCCCTAAATCTTTACCCCCTGCCAATACGGTTGGGTAGTTGCGTGCATTATGCGTGCTGCTGGTTCCGCTACCGAACATCGCAAGAGTACGATCTAGCACCCGTGTTTCGCCTTCACGAATTGCGGAGAGCCGGGTGAGGAAGTAGGCGAATTGCTCTGCGAGGTAGCGATCATATTCACCCCAGCTCGATTCTTTTGAAGGATTGGAGTGGCTCAACCCATGATGTCCGCCGTGCTTGCCAAAATTGAGAATACCAGGGAAGCGATCGCAGATACCGTGGCCATCTTCCGATGAGATTTGGTAGGTCGCAACACGGGTGGTATCAGTCTCAAAAGCAAGTACGATGAGATCCATCATGGTGCGAATATAGTCGGTTGGCCCCTTCTGCGAGACTTCGAGATTGATCTTGGAACGATCAACATCAGGCATTGCTTTACCAAGCCAATCTTGGGCCCGATTAAGGCGGCTTTCCACTTCATT
>Ga0208363_1000463_pt1 | contig 10105 bp, 7 predicted proteins | sample LakMenEpi03May11_FD_150666 | JGI IMG/M metagenome (GOLD analysis project Ga0208363, IMG submission 150666) | Freshwater microbial communities from Lake Mendota, WI - 03MAY2011 deep hole epilimnion (SPAdes) | ecosystem: Environmental > Aquatic > Freshwater > Lake > Epilimnion/Euphotic zone ...
CAGAAGACGCTCCAGTTGTGACTCAGTTCGAAATGCATGGTGTTGAGGCACTTGGACTACTCAAGATGGATATTTTGGGGCTTCGCAACCTCGACGTGTTGAGCGATGCAAACGCCATGATTCGTCAATTCCGCGACAGCGAGTTTGATGTTGACAAATTACCCATCGACGACAAGGCAACCTTTGAGTTGCTGACGCGTGGAGACACCATCGGAGTTTTCCAGCTGGAGAGCACCCCAATGCGTGCGCTGCTGCGGTCATTGATGCCAGAGACGTTTGAACACCTCTCTGCAGTTCTTGCTTTGTATCGTCCTGGCCCAATGGGCGAGAACATGCACAACGATTTCGCCGACTACAAGAACAATCGTAAAAAGAACGAGTATTTCCATCCGGATGCTGCTGAACTGCTGGGTGATACCTACGGACTCATGATCTATCAAGAGAGCGTGATGCGCGTTGCTCAGAAATTTGCTGGATACACGCTGGCCGAAGCAGACACGTTACGAAAAGCTTGCGGCAAAAAAGACAAAGTTGCAATGGCAGAACAACGAGCAGGAATTGAATCTGGTTGTGTCAAGTTGGGTTACGGAAAAGAGTTGGGAACAACCATTTTCAACATGATCGAAAAGTTCGCCGATTATGCGTTTGCGAAGAGTCACGCATATGGCTACGGATTGATTTCGTATCAAACCGCATATTTGAAGACACATTTTCCAGTTGAGTATCTCGCGTGCCTGCTCACCAGCGTTAAAACCAATTACGACAAGGCGGCTGTGTATCTTTCCGATGCACGCATGAACAACATCGTCGTACTCACTCCGGACATCAATCTTTCTGGGGTCAATTTTGAACCGGTGCTCGATGGCGAGGTTCGCAAGATCACGTTCGGTCTCTCTGCCATCCGCAACGTGGGCGAGGGGTTGAGTACAAAAATTGTGGAGCATCGCAATACATACGGACCATTCGAATCTTTTTATGATTTTGCAGAACGTGTACCAACTGATGTTCTGAACAAGAGAGCAATCGAATCACTGATTAAAGCTGGAGCATTTGACAAACTCGGCCATCCACGCAAAGGATTGCTTGCTTCCTTCATGCCGATTATCGATACAACTCTGAAACGTCGTGAAGAACGAGATCAGGGTGTCATGAGCCTCTTTGGAGAGATGGAAGAAACGGAAGGCGGGTTTAGTGAACGTCAGTTGATTCCGGATCTGCATTTTGAAAAAGCCGAGCAATTAAAATTCGAAAAAGAAATGCTTGGGCTATACGTTTCGGATCACCCGTTGATGGGCATTGAAGGTGCTCTTCGCCGTCGAGTGGATTGCTCGATTCCCGAGGCACTTGAGTCGGCTGATGGTGTCTTTATGACTATTGGTGGCATCGTGAATCAAGTGAATAGGCGCTACACAAAGCGCGGCGATCAGATGGCAACGTTTATGTTGGAAGATCTGCAAGGAGCAATTGAAGTAACGGTGTTTCCGAAGACACTCGAGAAGTATGGTCATCAACTCGCTGATGACATGCTGATCTCGGTGAGGGGCAGAATGGATGCCCGTGACGAAACGAAGGTGGGCTTTATGGCCACCGAAATCATTGTCCTCGAAGGCTTACGTTCTTCGCAGGATTCATTACATCTGCGATTCAGCGCGCAAGCGATCACTGAAACTTTGATTTCTGATTTACAGGCGGTGTTGAAAGAGCATCCTGGTGATTCTCCTGTCTTTCTTCATCTTTCCGACGACAAAGCAGTGAGCCTTGGGGCCGAATATACGGTCAACCTCGATCGAGTCATGGGTCAATTACGAGCGTCGTTCGGGGATGCCGCAACGATTGCATAGATGCCCCTGCCGAAACCGAAGTTTTGCTGGCAGACTGTAGGTATGTCACTTGAGGTTGAGACGCGTGATTGTGGGTCTCTGACTGATGCCGAACTTGATGAGTTGGCTGCGATGGGTGGGGCCTTTGGAATAGGTCCAGTGTCCAAGGCAAAAGACGAATGGGTCTTGTTCACTAGTGCCCGTATTGATGGCAAAATTCATGGTTTCACCTTCTCGACGCTGGAGCGCATTGGTGGCACACCATGCGTCTTGCTGGGAATGATGAGTATCAAAAAGACTTCTAAGCGCGACATGATTTTGAAGGGTTTGATGGGCGAGGCCTATCACCGAGCACTGATGGCATTTCCTGATGAGGATGTCGTAGTTGGCTCACGATTCGCGTCAGCAGCCGGTCTTGAGGCTTTTAAGTCACTGACTGAATTGATTCCTCGACCTAGCCACCGCGCAGTAGGAGAAGAGCGTGCTTGGGGCAAGCGCTTGGCACGTCGCTTCGGAGTTGAGTCTTCGTATGACGACCAGAGCTTTACGGTCAAGGTCAATGCGCAAAGCGGATTTCTTGATCACGAGACGTTGAAGCCAGAAAAGATCGACGCCGATGTTGCGGCGCAGTTTGCAACCGCTAAAAAGGCCAAGAGTGGTGTTGTAATTGTGCACGGTTGGACAATGGCCGAGTCATTGGCCAAACTCGGCAAACACTAAGAGGTCTACATTGGAGTTCGCCGACGTAGTACGCGGTCGGCGCATGACGCGTGCATTTTCAAAGCAGCCCGTTGACTCCGAACTCATCTCTCGGATCGTAGATCTTGCGTCGCGTGCACCGTCTGCGGGTAAGACACAGGGTTGGCATGCACTCATCATTACTTCTAGCGACACCGCAAAATTTTGGGATGACACGCTTGCGGTTGAGAAGCGAGAGAGTTTTCGCTGGAAGCAGTTGCTGGATGCGCCAGTTATCGCATTGCTGTTCGCAGATCCTTTGGCGTATGTAGAGCGATATTCCGAGGACGACAAGGCGCACACGGGTTTGGGTGCAGGTTTAGAAGCATGGCCGACTCCGTATTGGACTGTTGATGCTTCATTTGCTGCGATGACGATGCTGCTTGCTGCCGAGGATGCAGGATTGGGCGCCTTGTTTTTTGCAGTGTTTAGCGGGGAGCAACAATTGCGCACAAGATTGCATATTCCTGATGCGATGCAACTGATTGGCGCAATCGCTTTAGGTTGGCCACTCGGGAATGATAAATCGCATGCAGGTGCAAGTGCGGGTCGAGGACGACGAAATGCAGACCAAATTATCCACCTAAACGGGTGGTGAATCAGCCGGCTATTGGTTGCAGGGCAATTCGAATTGCGTCATCAAAAGTCTTGGCATCATGAGCAGGAGCCATGCATGTGTATTGGCGGCACACGTAGGCAAGATCATCTTTGCGGTCTTGCCAAATGGGTGAGTCGTAGCGCTCACCCCAGGCACTCACCACGGTAGGCAGCCATTGGCTGTGCAGCTGCATCACCAGATCGGGGCGGTTGCCCGTTATTGCGATCTCGACTATTCCACGGTGTCGCAGGTGTGCTGCACTGAGGAGATTTCCAAACGCTGTTGGCGCACTCGCTGCGATGTGGAAAAGTAACTGCGAAATCTGGTCAGCGTGAAGTGTGAACCGTTCTTCACCAGTGAGACCCGCAAGTCGATAGAGCGCGAACGCTGCTGTTGAGTTGGCTGATGGAGTCGCGTTGTCCATCACATCTTTTTGTCGCACAATCAATTGTTCGCCGTCGTGTGGCGTTGTGAAAATTCCACCATTTTCAGCATCCCAGTAATCGGCTAATAATTTTTCTGCGATGGTTTTTGCATGAGTTATCCAGATGGCACGGCCGGTTGCCTCGGCCAGCCTCGTGAAGCCATCGACGAGTTGTGCGAGGTCGGCTCCGAGGGCGGCATGTTGCGCTCGTGGATTTCCATCTTGGTGCCAGCTACGTCTGATTCTTATCGAGCCCGACTCAGTGCACAGTTGGTTGATAAGAAACTCACCGTTTTTTACGGCTGCAGCAAGCCAGTCTGGTCGCTGAAGTAAGACAGCGGCTTCGGCGAGTGTTGCAAGCATCATCCCGTTCCACTCGGTAAGTACTTTGTCATCGAGTCCTGGCCATGGGCGCGTATTGCGTGTTTCAAGTAGCAACACTCGAGCGCGTTCAACTTCGGGGTTCCTCAGTAGATCTCCGCGATGATGCAACCTGCTCAAAATATTTGTTTCCTCGAAATTGCCCGCTTCGGTAACTTCATACCAGTCGAGTGCAACATCATGCAGATCTTGGGGGAGAGCGTCTAGGAACTGTTGCTTCGACCACACGTAGAAATGTCCTTCGACACTGTGGCCATGCTCGTTAAGCGAATCAGCATCTTGGGCGCTGAAAAATCCACCATCTGGATGGCAAAGATCACGCAACACGTAGTCGATGGTTTCTGATGCAATTTGTAACCACCGCGGTTCTTTGAGTGCGACACCAGCATGAAGGTAAATGCGAGCGAGTAATGCCTGGTCGTACAACATTTTTTCAAAGTGCGGCACGAGCCACTGAGCATCAACGCTGTAACGCGCGAACCCTCCACCGAGGTGGTCGTACATACCGCCAGAGGCCATTGCATCGAGCGATGTTGTCAGTATCTGTAAAAGGTCCGGATTTGGATTGTCAAGATAAACCCGCAGCAACAAATCGAGATTCATGGTGCTCGGAAATTTTGGCGCAGAGCCAAAACCGCCCCAGTCGGCGTCAAAAGATTGGTGCATTTGTTCGACTGCCGCATCCAGGTGTGTTGAGTCAATCAAAGCTGGTTCGGCACTCTTTGATTGGTTGGTAATTCGGCTTGTGCGATTCAGGCTCTCCATCAGCGCTGTGATGTTGTTTTCTATGTCGTCTCGCCGGTTGAGCCAGGCATCAGTTATTGCATTCATGAGTTGGATAAATGTGGGCTTAGGAAAATAGGTGCCGCCATAAAATGGTTTGGCATCTGGTGTGAGGAAAACGGTCATCGGCCAACCACCCCGACCGGTCATCGCCTGGACAGCATCCATATAGATGGCATCAACATCAGGTCGTTCTTCGCGATCAACTTTGATGTTCACAAATAACTCGTTCATGATCGAAGCAGTTTCTGCATCTTCAAAACATTCGTGGGCCATGACGTGGCACCAGTGACAAGCCGAGTAGCCAACCGAGAGGAGTATCGGCTTACCAGTAGAGCGTGCGAGAGCAAATGCGTCGTCACCCCACGGATACCAATCAACTGGGTTGTCGCGATGTTGGCGAAGGTATGGACTGATCTCGCGACCTAAACGATTAGGCATATTAGGAAATCGTGATGACAGTGGTAAATCCCAGTTTTGGGAAGGGTGCTTTTGCGGCAATAGAAAACTTAAGAGTGCAAACTCCGGGTACGGCAGGAGCAACAAGTACTGAGTTTCGCAACTTGCACGAACCATTGACGACCTTGAAAGTTCGCTTGCCTTTCGAGGGGCTGCGAAGCAATTCAGTTAATTGGATCTTTGTCCTTGGCGGCAAAGTTGTGGTGGTGATCCACGCACCAGCCTCGCGGATGGTTGTTGCTGAAAAATATGTGGTGGAGATCGAGTTGTCTGGACCGCTTGTAATGGTGATGGAGTAGCGAAGAAATTTACGCACGTCTTTTGCGCTGGATTGGTACTGGGTGGCGACTGCATTTGCGATTGCAGCGCAGTCTTCAGGTTTGGTGTTAGTCGCTTCTCCTGCTTGAGTGCATCGGTACCACTGACTTGTGGCGGTAGCTAGTGCAGTGGACGCAGTTCCTGATGCAAACGCGCCTACGTGACCCAGAGTGGTCAGTGAAACAGCGATTGTTTTTGGAAACAGTACGTCAAGCTCGGCGAAGGCAGCAACCAGGTTGACTAAGCCATAACCAAATGTTGTGTCGCGCCCGGGTGCGCCGATGTCGGTGGCGGTGCGTTGCAGGATGTCGCGCACTTGTGCGGCGGTTATTGAAGGTTGTGCTGCAAACAACAATGCTGCGGCACCAGAAACAAATGCCGCGGCCATGCTGGTGCCACTTTGCAATTTGTAGTCATTGTTAGAGGTTGAAAGGATCGATGTCCCGGGTGCAGCAAGATCGATGTATTCGCCCAGTTGGTCAAATGTGGTGACATTGCTATTGCGGTCAACAGCAGTTACGGCCAGTGTGAGGTCGCTGGCTGCTGGCCATTTGGGTGCAGCGTTCGCGGTACCATTGCCCGCGGCAGCAACTACCAGCACGTTTCGATCGACTGCATATTGGATTGCGGCTGTGAGTGAAGGGCTCTCGAATTCGCCACCAAGAGAGAGGTTGATGACTTTTGCGCCGGAGTCCACAGCAAAACGAACCGACTTTGAGACATCTTTAGAATCGCCCGATCCGAGTGAGTCCAATGCTCTGATTGGCAAGACTCGTACTTGTGGTGCAACGCCTGCGCCTCCGATGCCGTTGTCGGCAACTGCAGCGATAATTCCTGCGACGTGTGTGCCATGTCCTTTGTCTGTATCGACGTCAACCATTCCTGCGCTGTCAGTCGATCCGAACATCGTTCGACCGACTTCCATGTTCGCGTCAAGATCGGGATGCGGTCCGCTGCCGCTGTCGATTACTGCAACAGTGACTCCAGCACCGCGAGTAATACTCCAGACAGATCGTGCTCCTATGGCTGTTAAGCCCCACTGTTGATCGAGTAGTGGATCGATGCCTGTCTCGGCAAATGTTTTGTTCGATTCCGAGGCAACGAGCAGCGCGGTTATCGACAATGAAATAAGAACGAGCGCAAGTAGTTGCGCTGCGAGGCGCCTGGATTGCAAGCGCATTTACACGCCCATTGCGTGGTAGCCGCCGTCCACATGAATTACTTCTGCGGTGGTGGCTGGAAACCAATCGGACAGCAGCGCGACGCATGCTCGAGCAACCGCAGTCGAATCGTTGACATCCCATCCGAGTGGCGCGCGATCGCTCCATACATCCTCAAATGTCTGAAAGCCCGGAATCGATTTTGCAGCCATGGTTTTGATTGGTCCAGCAGCAACAAGGTTGCAACGAATATTTTTGCTACCAAGTTCCTTGGCGAGATAGCGACTGGTCGATTCGAGTGCTGCCTTTGCGACGCCCATCCAGTTGTATGCCGGCCATGCAACGGTGTTGTCGAAATCAAGTCCAACAAAACTTCCACCCGTCGACATCAGTGGTACAAAAGCATCGGCAAGCGTTTTGAGCGAGTAAGCAGAGATCTGCATTGCAACTGCAACATCGTTCCATTGCGCAGCCATAAAGTCATCGCCTAAGCACACTGCTGGAGCGAATCCGATTGCGTGAAGCACTCCGTCAACGCTGCCGAGGTGTTGCTGTGCCCCGGCACGTGCAGTCTCAACGTGCGAATCAACAGTCACATCAAACTCAATAACCTCAGCTGGGGTGTCAAGCTTGCGGGCGGTTCGCTCAGTGATGGAAAGACCACGACCAGCGCCAGTCAAGAGAACTTTGGCACCTTCGCGTTGAGCCAGTTGGGCAACTCCGAAGGCCAACGAAGCATCGGTAAGCACCCCTGTGACCACTATCTTCTTGCCATCCAAAATTCCCATGCCGTCAACGGTAGTTGTTGGGGGGTGTTTGTGGCAGGCTCGTTGGATGAAAATTGGAATAATTGGTGGCACCGGGCCTGCTGGTAGTGGACTTGCACTTCGCCTAGATGTGGCTGGCTACGACGTGGTGATCGGGTCGCGCGATAAAGCGCGGTCAATCGAGAAGGTGAAAGAACTACAAGCACTGTGGCCGAGTCACAATCTGACCATTGTGGGCGGCGATAACGCAGATGCAGTCAATTGCGACCTTGTTGTAGTTGCAACTCCGTGGGATTCCACCGCAACAATTGTTGGTGAGTACGCAAGCCAACTTGCGGGAAAAATCGTGATCACGATGGCTAACGCTTTGGTGAAGGTAGGCAAAGAGTTTCAACCACTTGTTCCGCCACGCGGAAGTATCGCTGCCCACGTGCAAGCCGAAATTCCTCTCAGCAAAGTTGTTGCTGCATTGCAGCACTTGCCTGCAAAAGAACTTGGCAACCTTGACCATCATGTCGATAGCGATGTTTTGATTTGCTCCGATCATCCTGACGCAATCGAAACGGTTTGCGACATTGTTGAAAAGATCCCTGGCTGTCGACCGCTCAACACGGGAAGGCTGTCAAACGCACTTGCGCTTGAAGCTTTCACCGCCGTATTGCTGCAGATGAATGTTCGGTACAAGACTCGAGTTGCGCCACGCATGACGGGTCTGCCTGATGCTGATCCCGTTAGTGGACGGAATTTGAAAATTTTGTAATGCTCCTCTACGACACCGCCAAACAATCGGTGGTTCCATTTGAACCCGGGCCAACAGTGCATATGTACACGTGTGGCATCACGCCTTATGACGCAACACATTTGGGTCATGCATTCACATTTATTAGCTATGACATCTTGATTCGACGCTTGATCGATCTTGGTCATGAAGTGAAGTGTGTACGTAACGTCACCGACGTGGATGATCCGTTGTTCGCTAAAGCGCGCGATTTGGGTGTGCACTATCTGGACTTGGCGGCAGGGGAAGAAGCTCGTTTCACCGCCGACATGGAAGCGCTCGGAGCATTGCCGATGCATTCAACGCCGCGTGCATCGTCGGCTATTTCTGACATTCGCGGATTCATTGGCATGGTGATTGACAAGGGCTTTGCTTATCAGTCGGGTGGTTCCGTTTATTTCGATGTCACTCAGTCCAAAACCTTTGGCGAGATTTCGCATTATTCACAAGAAACAATGATTGAACTCGCGCGTGAACGCGGTGGAAATGTTGAGGACCCACATAAGCGTCATCCACTTGATTTCGTTTTATGGCACCCATCGGCTGTGGATGAGCCTTCGTGGGAAACGATGTGGGGCGCCGGTAGACCTGGTTGGCATATTGAGTGCTCTGCACTTGCATTGCGTGAGTTGGGTACAACTATCGACTTGCATGGTGGCGGTAGCGACTTGATTTTTCCGCATCACGAATGTGAGCGCGCCCAGTCGGAAGCGGCGACAGGGGAACAGTTCGTGAAGCACTGGATGCATGTTGCGATGGTCTCGATGGACGGTCACAAGATGTCGAAAAGTCGCGGAAATTTGGTGTTCGTCGACAAGCTACGAACGCGTTTTGATCCACGAGTAATCCGACTGGGCTTAATCGAGCACCATTACCGATTTGAGTGGGAATGGGATGAAGCAATGTTTGCTCGCAATATTGACCGCCTCGCTCTCTGGGGCACTGGTACGAAACAGGATGGTGGCGAGTTGCTCGGCTTGGTTCGCGAGGCCCTTGACGATGATCTGAATACGCCTCTTGCCGTTGCGCTTATCGATGCTGCTGCAAAAAATGGAGTTGATGTGTCCAATGCGGCAAATCTGCTTGGGGTTAATCTCACGCTCTCTTGAATGCAAAGAAACTAGACTGAAGGGCACGATGAGTGCCGTGAAAACTATTGAAGTCAGCCTTCCTGATGGCACACGGAAGTCGTTGCCTATGGGTGCAACTTCGTTTGATTTGGCTCAAGGAATCGGATCCCGATTGGCAAAAGCTGCAGTTGCCGCAATTGTCGATGGCAAGGAAACCGACCTCACCGCCGCATTGGCTGAAGGTGCAAAGGTTTCAATAATTACCGCAGAGAGCGATGCCGGTCGGCATGTATTGCGCCACTCAACGGCACACGTAATGGCCCAAGCAGTGGTGCAACTGTTTGTTGGCGCCAAATTTACAATTGGACCTGCAATTGAGGATGGCTTTTATTACGACTTCGAGTTGCCGGGTGGCAAAACTTTCAGCGACACCGATCTTGTCGCAATTACAGAGAAGATGCGCGAGATAATTAAAGCTGACCAATCGTTCACTCGTGATGAGATGTCGGTCAAGGCTGCTCTTGAGTTGTTTGCAGATCAGCCATACAAATGCGAAATCATTACACGCGTAACTAGTGGCTCTGCTGATGGCACTGACGCATCCGAAGTTCAGGGTGGCGATGTCGTGAGCGTGTATCGCAATACCGATTCATTTGTTGACTTGTGTCGGGGCCCTCACGTACCGACAACCGGCAAGCTTGGACATTTTGCATTGATGAAAGTTGCTGGTGCGTATTGGCGTGGCAATGAGAAGGGTCCGATGTTGCAGCGCATCTATGGCACTGCCTGGGAGTCGAAGGCTGCTCTTG
>Ga0208363_1000464_pt1 | contig 10064 bp, 11 predicted proteins | sample LakMenEpi03May11_FD_150666 | JGI IMG/M metagenome (GOLD analysis project Ga0208363, IMG submission 150666) | Freshwater microbial communities from Lake Mendota, WI - 03MAY2011 deep hole epilimnion (SPAdes) | ecosystem: Environmental > Aquatic > Freshwater > Lake > Epilimnion/Euphotic zone ...
GACAAGTGGAGTGCATGACGCAGTTGATGGTGTCGAGCGTGTGCGCAACATCGGTGCCGAAGTTGCTGTTGGTGATTGGGTGATTATTTCCGATGACTTAGAGAAAATTGATCACGTGTTGTTGCGCAGTTCGGCACTTACCAAACGTGCATCGTCAGACACCGTGCGCGCGGAGTCACAAACTGTTGCAGCAAATATTGACACAGTGCTTGTCGTGCAAGCCGCAACCCCAGATCCAAACTTGCGGCGCATTGAACGCGAACTTGTACTGGCTTTTGACAGCGGCGCACATCCGGTATTGGTGTTTAACAGAATTGACGAGATGGACGCCGACGGATTGTCGCTGATGGTGCGCCGAGTTGATCCTGTGCTCGCTGGCGTGCCACTGCATTGTGTAAGCGCCAAGACTGGGGTAGGGCTCGACGGGTTGCGTGCCTATACGTATATATATGACACCCAAAAGAACATCGCAAGTTCGCCGCAGACAATTGCTTTGTTAGGGGCCAGCGGCGTGGGCAAATCAACGCTGATTAACGTTCTGTCCGGCCATGATGGTCAAGCAACCGGTGCGGTGCGTGAAGGGGACCGGCGCGGCCGCCACACCACTACGGCAGCCGAACTCGTGCGCCTTGTAAACGGTGGCTGGCTCATAGATACGCCGGGCTTACGCGCGGTGAGTTTATGGATGAGCAATCATGGAATCGAATTGGCATTCAGCGATATTTTTACTTTGACCGAGTCGTGCAAGTTTCGCGATTGTAAACACGAAGATGAACCAAGTTGCGCTGTGCAAGCAGCAGTAGAACGTGGTGATGTGTCGTTAGAGCGACTTGCAAACATGAAAATGCTTGTGGCCGAAGAACTTGAACTCGAAGAACAAAAGGCTGTGCACGAACGTGCCTACGATCGCAAGGGTGCGCGCAAGAAACCTAAAATTTAAACAAACGTAATAGTGATGGTGGCACCGCCACCTTGCGTGTCGGATACCGAAACGCTTGCGCCATGATCGTTTGCAAATTGTTTGACTATTGCAAGACCAAGACCAGAGCCAGGTAGTGCTCGGGTTGCTGCTGCACGATAAAAGCGATCGAACACAAGTGGCTTGTCAGCATCACTGATACCAGGACCATGGTCGACAACATCAATTTGATTGTTGGTCACAATAATTTCAACTGGAAGTGCAACTGGACAAAACTTGAGCGCGTTGTCGACCAAGTTGCTGAGTGCTCGCTCGAGTTGGTCGTGGCGCACAGTCACAACTTGCGATTCATTTGCAACCACCGTTACAACACGGCCAGTGCGTCGACTGGCACGTAATGCAACTTCGGTAGCAATCTCGCCAAGGTCAACAGCCGTTGGGTCTTCTACAAGGCGTTGGTCGCTTGCAAGCGCCGAGAGTTCGCTTGAGAGCGAAGTAAGTTCATCGACTTCGGCACGAATGTCACGCAAGATTGCGTCTCGTGTTGGTGCATCAAGCGTGTCGCGTTCGAGTAGTTCGGTGTTGGCACGCAGGGATGTCAGAGGAGTACGCAATTCGTGGCTTGCGTCTTGCACAAGTTGCTTTTGTTGCTCGCTGCTGAGGCGCAATGCACCAAGCATGGTGTTGAAACTGTCGGCCAATTGCTCAATTTCTCGGTCGCCATGAATGTCGAGTGTGGTGTTGAGCTGCTGTGTCAGTGCGATGTGCTCTGCTGCATCTGCGAGTTGCTGAATGGGTTTTGCCGTGCGCCGTGCAACCCACCAACCTGCGATTGCTGCAACAAAAATGCCAAGTAAGCCAGTAGCAATCAATCGCATTCGGATATTTTGCTGTGCATGCTCAATTTCACTGATGTCTTTAGCGAGTTGGAGGGCACCACCATTAATAAGGGGAATAGTGAGCATGCGATATTTGACGCCACCGATCGAAGTGGTGAAACGCGCGCTTCCACCTGCTGGATTGTTGGCGATATTGAGCACTTGTTGGGTAATAGGCAAGTCAACTTCGCCAAGCGCGATGATGACCGTGCCGGCCGGATCGATCACTTGGGTCACAGTGTCAAAACGTGTTGGCATGAGTGCATCCGAGAGTGGGTTGCGCTGGCGTCGGCCGTTTGATGGGATCTGGATATTTTCACGCAAGGTCGCAGCAATGGCTTCGATACGTGCATCAAGAGTGTTGTCAATTTCGTGCATTAATTGTCGCGAGATGATTGTGGAAATGCCGATGGAGAGCGCTCCAACAATCACAAACACAATGGCGCTTGTGGTGAGCAAGAGTCGTGTGCGCAAACTCATGATGGTTTCACCACATAGCCAACACCGCGGGCAGTGTGCAGTAGGCGTGACTCGCCACCTTCTTCGAGTTTGCGACGCAAATAACCGATGTACACGTCGAGCGATTTGGAGTTGGTCTCGAAATTGAAACCCCAGATGTGCTCATACAAGTATTCACGTGACAAAACTATTCCGGTTTGCTCGAGCAAGATGTGCAACAGGTCAAACTCGGTCTTGGTAAGTTCGATTTTGCGAGAACCACGATGGACTTCACGACGACTCGAATCCAACGTGAGATCTTGTAGTTGTAAAACAGTGGCCGAGCTATTTGATGGTGTGTGTCGGCGCAAGAGTGCGCGCACGCGAGCAAGTAGTTCGTCGACCGCAAATGGCTTGACGAGGTAGTCGTCGGCACCAGCGTCCAAGCCGGCAACGCGATCCCCAACTTCGTGGCGTGCGGTGAGTAACAAGATTGGTGTGCGATTGCCACGATGGCGAAGCTCTTTGCACACAGATAATCCATCGAGAAATGGCATCGATACATCGAGCACCGCAGCATGTGGAACCTTGGTAAGAATTGTGTCGAGAGCGGCTTGGCCATCATTGACCGCGATTATCGAATAACCCTCAAGTTCGAGCACTCGCTGCACGGCCTTGCGCACCGAGGGGTCGTCTTCTGCAATAACAACAGAAAATTGTTGGTTGTTTGAAGACTTCACATATTTGACGATACTCGCATCAAACCCTTGCACGGAAAGGTATTGAGTGTTCTTGATCGATTCTTACTTTGTCTTGATCTAATTCTTACCAACGCACATCAAGATCACTCTCGTGTTCGGAACCCCCCGGCACACAACGAAAGGCAAACATCATGAAAAAGCAAATTCAAAGCGTGATCGCGGGAACCGCGGTTGTTGTAGCGATGGGAGCAATCGGTCTCGGTGTTGTTGGAAGTGCACAAGCACAACCAACTAAGTCGAGCACAGCAACTGTTCTCAATTCATCAAAAGGTCCCGGCAAGAATGTTGCAGCAATTGCATCAATCTTGAAGTTAACCGAAGCAGAACTCAAGACCCAGGTTGAAAGCGGTAAGACGCTTGCACAGATTGCAACGACTCAGGGCGTGAGTGTTCAGTCAGTTATCAACGTCCTAGTTACAGACATGCAGGCGCACATTGCACAAGAAGTTGCCTCTGGCAAAATCACTCAGGCACAGGCTGACACCAAGTTGGCTGACGTGACTGCAAAGGCAACTGAGCGTGTGAACAACGTACGACCTGCACGCGGTGAGGGAATGCGCGGTGGACCAAAAGGTCCTGGCAAGAATGTTGCAGCGATTGCATCTGTCTTGAAGTTGACCGAAGCAGAACTCAAGACCCAGGTTGAAAGTGGCAAGACGCTCGCGCAGATTGCTGCCGCTCAGGGTGTTGATGTGAAATTGGTGGTTGATGCAATTGTTGCTGACATGAAGTCACATATTGCTGACGAAGTGAAATCTGGTGAGCTCACTCAGGCCCAAGCTGACACCAAGTTGGCTGACGTGACTGCAAAGGCAACTGAGCGTGTTAACAGTGTTCAACCTGCACGCGGTGAGGGAATGCAAGGCCACGGTCGACGCGGACACCACAACAAAAGCGAAACAGCGCCAAACGCCTAATACCTTTTCTAATTCCCCTTCTAATTCCCCCGATTAGAACAACAATCGGCCGGCACTTGAGCACATGCTTGAGTGCCGGCCATTTTGTATTTATCGAGAAGTTAGATACCGAATCGCTCGCGCATGTGTTGGTCATCAATGACAAGTGCAAGATGCGAACCAGCGGTGCGTGCGCGAGCAACGGCTCCCAAGATGACGCCAACTCCAGTGTCGTCAAGCGCCGTCACTTGCCGCATATCCACGGCTAGATCAGATCCTGCGTGCTCATCCACAAACTTGGTGAGCATGTCGGAGCATTCGGGCACTGTTGCCAAGTCGATTTCACCCGTAAAGATGAGTATTGATTGTGAGCCATCACGAATAATTGATGACGACAACTGCATGCCGATAACGCTAGCCAACATCTTGCACATGCATGGTGACAGTGGCCGACAGAGTGAGCGGTGGTGAGATGTATTTGAGTAGCCACAAACCAATAGTTCGTGGGTATTTCGCTTCGACAGTAATCAAGTCACCATCACGAACGATTCGTAGAAGTATCGGTCGCAGTTTCACCTCGGATTCAACGGCTTGTTGCACCACATCGGGAGAGTCTGGTGATATTGAGGCAGCACGCGCACCAGCACTTGCCGCGTGCCACACCGCAAGTTGATCGCGAACAATCAACCCAACGTTGAGAATGATGAGCAATAACCCGATGATCAGTGGCATGACAAGAGCGAGTTCGACTGTTGCTTGACCCGAATCGTGTTCGCGCTGGCCAAAGCGCATGTCAGTGCCTATGGTTGAACGGCATCAGCACGACCCAAGATGTTTCCGATCACACTGTCGAATAGCTCTCCAATACGCCCCGCTCCACCGCCATCGGTAGCCCAAGCCACCACCAAAAGAGCGATGATTGCTGCGCCAAGTAATACAAGTGCATATTCGGTTGTTGCCTGACCAGCATCGTGCATGTTTGCGCGAATTGAGCAAAATGAATGGATGCGACGCGATAGCTGGATGAGGTATGTAGTTATGCGATGCATAATCCTTCTTTCATGAGTGTTTGAGATGAACAAGTGCTGTTGCGATCATCGGCATAACACCGAGCAACACAAACGAGGGAAGGATGCAACACGCGAGTGGAATTGTGAGGCGCACGGGAAGCCTGCGGATGTCGGCATCGAGTTGGCGCCTGCGTTGCGCGCGCGATTCGTTGGAGAGCCGATCAAGAACATTGGCAATTGATTGACCGTCTCGATCAACCGACAACAGCGCCTCGACTAATGGAAAAACTGTTGGACCGATAGAGCCACGCAGAGCAATAACGCTTTCGCTGAAGCGATTGCCATGAGAGATTTGTTGTGCAACGCCGTTGACGATGTGGTGCAAGGGTGGCTGGAGCCAGGATGGAGCGGCAATAAGTGCCTGGGCCGGCGACGCCCCAGAGTGCAAGAGCAACACAATGGCATCAATAAGTTCGGGAAGTTGACGGGCGATTTGCGGGGCGACCAGATTGCGATTGCGACGCCTAAACAAGCCAATGGCAATACACATAATGGCGAGAATTGTGAGTGTCATACCGAAACATTTCCAACAACGCGAGTCATCCACTTGCGACCAGAAACATTGAGCGTGATGCCTGTTGCCACACAACCAATGCCGGCTGGTGTGCTCAACAAGAAAAGGCGAGCGACGGGGTCAGTTGCGCAAATCCATACAAACACTGCGATAGGCAACCATGTCAGCACTTTGGTAGACAACTGCGCTTGAGCAGACTGCACATCGCGATCGAGTGCGAGACCATGTTGTTCGCGCAAAATTGATGCGCTGTGCTCGAGGGCATGTGCGACGCCCGAACCACCTGCACTTGCAAGCGCCAATGTTCGACTTGCAAAACGAATCTCTGGAGTCCAGGTGGGTAGTGCACACTCCAAAAGTGCGTCACTCAGTGTGATGCCGTGCAATAAGCGGCGCGCAACGGGCTGGCTCCAAGACTCGTTTTCCGTCTGTCGATCGCTGCACTGCACAAACGAGGCGGCAAGCGAAAATCCGGAGCGCACGTCACGAGCAATTGCGTCAAGAAAGTCGGTGATGGATGGCGGGGTTGACGGTGCCGCAGTTGTGGGCGGTGTTATAGCTGTGGCTTTGTGGGACGTTGTACCGAGTCGCGCGCGCAACCATCTACGCGCCCAGTGCCTAGTGAGCAGTGGGGCAATGATGAGCGCTGATGCTCCGGCAAAAGAAAGCGTGCCAATGATCAGTATGAGCGAATCAAAAATGCTGCGCATCATGAACGTGTCCTTGTAAGTTGACCAATGCGAAGCTCACTACGCACTCCACCACAAGTGTCTTGACGCAATAGTTGGTGGCATGGAGTTTCGGGAGTTGTTGCAACTTCACTGATCTGTACAACAGAACGCGTGCCATCTGCATTGCGTCCAACGAAAACCACAACATCAATTGCTGCACAAATGTGTTGTGCAATTGCTGCGCGCGGCCACTGCCCACAATGTTGCAACATCAGCGACTCGAGCCGCAGCAGCGCGTCGTCGGCCGAGTTGGCATGGCAGGTGGCAAATGATCCGTTGTGGCCAGTATTCATGGCCGCCAACATGTCGACAACTTCGGCACCACGTACTTCTCCGACGACAAATCTGTCGGGACGCATTCGCAGAGCAGTGCGCAATAGCTCGGAGATTGAGATGCCCACAATGCCATTTGTGGTGGTGGGCCTTGCTTCGAGACGCACAACGTGGCTTGCTTGTAATTGCAATTCGGCGGTGTCTTCCACGGTGATGACGCGTTCTTGAGGAGAAATATGAGCGCACAATGCGTTGAGCAATGTGGTTTTGCCTGTGGAAGCAGCACCTGTGATGAGCACATTGCAGTGGCGTTGGACGAGCTCGGTCAACAGTGCGGTTGTGGCGTCTCCGCCAAAGTCTTGGAGTGTGATCGGCCGCACGTGGAAGCGGCGAATCGACAGGCATGAGCCGTCAACTGCAATTGGCGCAATGACCGCGCACACTCTAGAGCCGTCGGCAAGTCGGGCATCGACGATTGGTGATGATCGGTCTAGTTGCTTACCGAGTGGCAACAAAATGCGCTCGATAATGGCATCAACTTCGCCAACAGGAAGTTTGTCAACTAAATGCACGCCCGTTGCGTCCTCTATATACACATCGGTGCCGGCATTGACCATGACTTCACGTACATCGGCGCGTGCCAAATAGTGATCGAGTGCGCCAAGACCAGAGATTGCTGATACGGCTCGTGATGCCACTGCATGTTGTGCGGTCTGTGACATGAGCGGTGCAATGCTGCGCAAATGAATGTGGGCGGCTGTAAGTAAGTCGCCGCGCTCATTGCGCAAATGTTGTTGCAACGTGTCGACAAGCGCGCGAGTGTGGGTGTCGGCGGGAAGACCAAATGCAGTGGTCATGAATGCACGATGGTTATTGCTCAGCACACATCGACAAGATGTTTGGCAAGCAGAGTTGGCACTCGGCCCGCAAGTAGTCCTGCATCAACCGCACGAGCAATTGCAGGATCAAATGGAATCTCGGCAAGTACCGGTGCACCAACCACAGATTCGACATCGTGCACACCAAGGGCGCGACCGGGCTCGGTAATCACGATGATCCCGTGTGGCTTTGTGGTGAGCAGTGATGCACGGCGCAAAGCCAAGTAGCACGGACGAATGATGAGCAACGAGCGAGTGGCGTGCTCGATGATAGGAATTGTTGCAAGACCACTGCCAGCGTCGACAACCGTTGGCATGGGTGATAAGGCAATCACTTCTGCGAGATCGCGTAAACGATCTGGATTCACTAGTGACGGCACGATGACGTTGCGACCACGAGAAACAACGCCAAGGTGTGCGGTCACTGGCAACATCAAATTGTTTAGAGCCTCGGCGCCTGGATGATCGGCTGCACTCAACCATTCAGCGATACCTTCAGATGCAGGCTCAGACATTCCGAGCGCGGAGGGAGTATCGCCCGACATGTCGATGAGGCGTGCACCTGCTTCGTGGCGTTGGGCCAAAACCAAAGCCAGTGCCGCTGCAACAACTGTGGTGCCACTTCCACCTTTGACAGACCAACAAACAATCATCACAACCTCCAACTCTGCGCTCGATGTGAATACACCGAATCGGTTTAGACACGATGTGTGCGCGAGATGTCGTTAAGTGACGTTGATTTAGTTACAAGTGTTTAGATACGGTGATAAACGGAGGTGTCCGGGTGCCTGGTGGACTCCGCCGCCTTCAAAGCGGTTGGGACGAGTAATCCTCGTTCGGCGGGTTCGATTCCCGTCCGCCTCCGCCAAAAACGCTGCGCAAATTAGCGCGTGAGTGCAACTGCAAGTTGCGCGGCAACACTGGCGTTGTTGCGAGCCAGAGACAAGTTGGCAACAACACTTGCACCACCTGTGGCAGCAGCAATTGCGCCCAACACATGTGGAGTAACACCGGGCCCAACAATGCCTGCTTCGGCAGTTGCCTTGAGCGCGGTTTCGATCACAGCATCGATCATCTTTTTGTCGAGCGAGTCGGCAAGCGGAACAGGTACGCAAGCAAGAATGCCGCTCGTGCGACCAAGAGCCAAGTGGGCTTGCGTGTATGCGCACAACTCTTCAACGTTTTCAACGCGAGCAGGAATGGGCAAGCCGCTTGAGTGCACAGTGAACGCGGGGAAGTCGTTGCAACCAACACCCACGACAGGCACACCGAGTGTTTCTAGATATTCGAGTGTGCGAGGCAAATCGAGAAATGATTTTGCACCTGCGCAGACAGTCACAACTGGATGCGCTGCGAGTGCGCCTAAGTCGGCAGAGATGTCGCCATGTAGATGCGAGTCGCGGTGCACCCCACCAATGCCGCCTGTCGCAAACACGCCGATACCTGCGCGACTGGCAAGCAGCAGCGATGCAGAAACCGTTGTGGCGCCAACCGACCAACGTTGAGCAAGTGCAAGAGCGATCTCGCGTTCGCCAACTTTTTTGGCCGGGCCAAGAATGCGCTCGTGTTCTGACTCGTTGATGCCAACGCGCGCAACACCGTCGATGACGGCAGTGATTGCTGGGACTGCGCCTGCTTCGCGGATGGCGGCAATGCAATTGGTGAGAGCCTGTGCGTTGGCAGGAGACGGCAAACCGAGGTGCGAAAAAATAGTCGACTCAAGTGCAACAACAGCACGATTCGATGCGAGTGCATCGCGTACTTCCTCGCTGACTTGGATAATTGAAGAATTCGTTTTCATCTTGCTTCCAGTGTGGCACCGGGCGAGCGCAATACTCGTGCAGCAATGAGGTTGCCATTCGTTATGGAGTCTTTGATATTGCGTGAAGTTGCATAGACGGGCAAAAATCCTGCAGCGAATGCATCGCCTGCGCCAGTGGTGTCGACAATGTTTGCAACTGGTGGTGTCGCAACTTCGGTAACAACACCCGCAGCAGTGACCACAGTGATTGGCAGTGCGCCACGCTTGATCACGGTCAGTTCGGCACCCGGCATTGGGTGCTCGGAATCGATATTGAGTAATGCAGCTTCGTCGTTGTTGCACAGAAATACGTCTGGTGAAATAGACGTAATGAGTTCGGAATAGCGATCAATCCCATAATCGCGCAACACCGAGGTTGACGATGCATCAACCGAAATGAGTGCGCCAGCGGCACGCGCTGCACGTATGTATTGGATAGCAGTTGTGGCCAGAGGGTCATGAGCAAGTGAATACGTAGGTACGTGCACGATTGAAACACCAGCGAGATGTTGTGCATCAAAAACTGAAAGGTCTGATGCAACACCGCGGTCGGTGAGAAACGTGCGCTCGCCGTTGGGTTGAACAACTACAACGATCGATCCCGTGCGACCCTCGGCAACTGCACAGACATCGACACCCGAGCTTCGCAAAGATCCACACAACTGCTCACCAAGATTGTCGTTGCCAACCTGACCGATAAATCGGGACGGTGTGCCTGTCAGTGCGCCAAACATCGCAACGTTGGCTGCGCTTCCACCACGGGTGCGCACAATTACTGAGTCGGTGTCACTACCGATGTTTATCTGGCTTTTTAGTTCGCTGTTGAGCCAGACAACTACATCTTCAATGAGGTCACCGATCGTGCACAGCACGGGCGAACCAGTTGCGGCTTTAGACCGAGAGAA
>Ga0208363_1000476_pt1 | contig 9952 bp, 6 predicted proteins | sample LakMenEpi03May11_FD_150666 | JGI IMG/M metagenome (GOLD analysis project Ga0208363, IMG submission 150666) | Freshwater microbial communities from Lake Mendota, WI - 03MAY2011 deep hole epilimnion (SPAdes) | ecosystem: Environmental > Aquatic > Freshwater > Lake > Epilimnion/Euphotic zone ...
CGATGACGCCCGCCATGGCGGCGGTCGATTTCGGTTCAGTCAACCGAGAGTTGTTAGCCCTGCCGCCGGACGCCGCACCCGCCGCCGTCGAGGCGGCCCTCAAGACCGTGGTGGATCGCGCGGCCGCAGCACCCGATGTTGTTCCGGTCACAGGCCTGCAGCCGGTTGCGGCTTTGCCCAAGTGGTCCGACCCGACCCGCCAACTCGTGTTTTCCCTCTTCGCGGAGAACGCGCCGCTCGGTGTCGTTGCGGGGGGCGGGGCGGGTGGCGAGCTGTTGGTGTCGCGCGTGCTCAAGGAATTGCAGGAGAAAAAAGAATGGTCCGCCGCCGAACCCATCGCAGCAGGATTGTGGCACGCATCGATCGCTTACAACCAGAATATTGAAGCGCTGGCGCTCTTTGCCGAAGCCGCATTCGCCGCAGGCCAGCCGTCGGTGGCCATGACCGTCGCCCGCGGAGGTCTGAAAAGCCAGATCTCTGGCCGACTTCGTCTGGTGATAGGCAAGGCCGCCGCCGCGATCGGCGCGGTCGAGATCCCGGTGGATGAAACCGATCCGGCGTTCCCGATTTACAAGTCTCACGCCGAATTCGTGCAGGGCAACACCGACAGCGCCTGGAATCTCTACCTTGCCCATGCCGATCAACTCCAACCGGTGCTGCGCAAACTGCCGCTGGAATACGCCTTCTGGCTGCTGCAACGCAATGTCGAGGCCGACCGCGGCATCCAAGCCGAGGGATTGGTCAAGGAACTGACGATCTGGTCGCGCGAAGCGCCCGGCACCCTCAACCCCGAGCAGGAGGCACGGCTCAAGATTGCCTACGCCTCGCTCGCGTTCCGCAAAGGCGCGCTGCCCACCGCCCGCGCCTGGTTCCGCAAGGTCGCCGATGCCGCCGAATACAGTGGCTCGGAAATGCAGCTCGAGGCCACCCTCGGATCGGTCAATGTGGATCGCGTCAGCAAGAACTTCACCTCCGCCTTGACCGAACTCGACAAGCTGATGCGTCTGCGCCAGCCGGAGTTCCGGCTGCGTGTCCATTACGCCCGCGCCGAGGTGCTGATGGACCAGGAGAGCTACAAGGAGGCCCTCGGTGAGATCGATGCCGTTCTCCGCCAACAGCCGAAACATCCCGACGCCATGATCCTGCGCGGAAAGATCCAGTTCCAGATGCGCAAGCTGGTCGAGGCCAGCGAAATCGAACTCGGCCCGGCTCAGGAAAATGCCAGCATTGTCCCGGGCATGGCGCTCAAGATCAACCTGCGCGACCCTACCCTCAATGTTTCCGGCCTCGGGGCCGACATCGAAGTGGAAGTCCGCGCCAAGTCCGGCGACACCGAGCGTGTGCTGCTCTCTCCGCTGGGTGACAGCAAGGACAAGTTCCGTGCCGAGTTACCCACCGCCCTCGGGCCGCCGACCCCCAACGACAAAATCCTGCAGGTTCTCGGCGATGACGAAATCCGCTTCGGCTACTCCAAGGAATTCCGCGCCAAGATGACCAACCTGCCGCCCGATCCCAACACCGTGATCGGCGTGGCTTCCGATGCCTCGCTCGATCTAACAGCAGGCGCCTTCCCGCCCCGCGAGGGCGAGCGGCAACTCGACATCGAGGAACTCGGCCTGTCCAGCGCCCAAGCCGCCCTTGGCACCCGCGCCGTGCGCCCGGGCAACAAGATTTACCTCCGCCTCACCGATATTGATCAAAGCAAGACCGCCGCTCCCGACCGCGTGACCGTCAACCTCCAGACATCGAGCGGCGACGAAATCCGGCGTCTCGAACTCACCGAGACCGGCCCCTACACCGGCGAGTTCCAAGCGGTGGTGCCGACCGCCGGAGCCCAGGCTTTGGCCTTTGCCTCGGAGAGCGCCCCCGGTCGTGATCCCAACATGGTCATCAGCGCCAAAGACTACCCCGGCTGGCAAGGAGTCGTCGGAGACAAGAAGAAAACCCGCACCTTCGGCATCGACCTCAACGACAGCGTGGCCCTCGGCCGCATGACCCTCGACACCGGCGGCCCCGGCCAGGCGCTGACCCACTTCGTGCTGCAGACCTCAATGAACGGCAAGGACTGGATCACCCGCTCGCGTTTCCCAGACGATCCGGCGCCGTGGGACGGCCAGCCGCACGTTTCCTCATTCTTTGTTAACGGCCATTCGGCCATTGCCGTCAGCAAACCGAAAGACCGCGAACTCCCCGCCGATTGGCTGGAGAGCATGGATTACACCTCGAACCCCGCCTCCATCCTCTCCGCCACCGTAAAATCCCTCTCTGCGGAACCACTCCCTATCATGCACCCACCACACTTCGCAAGCACCGTGGTGCTCATCCGCTACCGCGCTCTTTTCTACCAACCCGCCGCCGCCATCCGCCGCTTCCAACTCACCGGCTTGCCCCTTGCCGCTGACGAAAACACCCTCAGGAGTTTCCTGATCGACGGAAAACCCGCCGAAATGACCTCTCAGGACCCGTTCACCATCGAGCGCGAATTCGCACCCGGCCTCCACGAAATCGAGGTTTGGTCCCTTGAAGGGCGTGATGCATTCCTCAAACACAAACCCGTCCTCCTCTGCGATGTTCCCGGCAAACCGGACCTCGTGCCTTGCCCTGACGCGATGTTTGATCCATCCACTTTCCCGGAGGCCGTCCGCGCCAACATCCCGAAGCCGGCCGCCATTAAAAAGACCGCCGATGGCAGCTTGGAGCTTACCTTCGGCGAGAACACCCGCGCTCGCGCCGTTCGTCTGGTGATTCTCGGCTACGAGGGCGTGGCACCCTCGATCCGCAAGATCACCATCAATGACCGCGAGGGCAAATCACTCGTGCCGGTGGCGCAGGACTACCTCACCTTGCGGGAAAACCAACAGCTCGAGGTGCTGCCCGGCGACCGCATCACCGTCCGCTATCAGGATCCCACAGCCGCCACCCCCGGTCGCGACCGCCACGAAAAACAACTTTCCGTCGCCTTCAACAACGGCACGGTCAGCGCCTCGTTCCTCAACTACACCAACACCCCGGATGGCCAGCGCGTTTTGCTGTTGGAACCCGTCCGCCGCTTCCGCTTCGACGACCCGGTGGCCATCGTCATCAACGACGTCGACCTCGACAGCAGCCCGGAGAAGGACACGGCCGACTTCACTGTCACTTCCAGCGACGGAGCGAAGGTCACCCTCAAGGCGGTCGAGACCGAGGAACACAGCGGGCAATTCATCGGTCGTGTCTTCCCGGTCGAGGGCGAACCCTCGCGGCCTTCGGAGATCCGGATGACCAAGGGCGGCACGCTCACCGCCACCTACCGCGACACCGAAAACCTTGACCCGGGAATTCCCACCGACCGCACCGTCACCATCGGCCACGCGCAATATGCCCTGCCGTTACTCAGCGCCTACAACCAGACCAGCAAACCGCTGCCGCCGGTGGAACCCAAGGCTGCGGTCAAACAAACGCCAGTCAAAACGGTCGGCCCGGAAATCATCCTGCCACGCCGCTCGCTGGAATACACGCATGTTGGCACCGAGGGATTGTCCGCCGCCAAGCTCGACGCGGTGATTGGCTCCGACATCCGTTTCGACGTGGTCGTCCCCCACCTCGCCCTTGCCGGCAGCAGCACCATCAACGCCTATGTCCAGACCGAGGCTGCGCGCGCCGCCGCCGGAGCTGCCGGCAAGCCGTTCGATGTCAAAACACCCGGCACCCTCAAACTCAAAGGAACCCTGACCGGCAGCACGCCCACAACGCCCACAACGCCCGCTGGCTATCAGGTCACCCGGCTGCCGGTCGCCCCCACGCAACAACCGCATCTTGAGGAAGGCCGCTTCTCCTTTGCCGTGCCGCTGATCCTCGGCGATCCGCCGCTCCGCAGCTTCGCTACCAAGGATGCCGCGGAACTGTCCGGCTCCGCCCTTCCGGCCGGCCTCGCGGTCAAGGCCGGTGACATCGTGCACGTCGCCTATCCATGGCAGGACGAACAGGAAAAGGTCCACTGGGTGTCCACAAGTTTCACCGTCGGCAGCCACGCCGTCCTCGATGTCATGTCGGATGGCTACGCCGATACCCTCGATCGCGCGTATGTGGGCGAGAAAGTCCACCTCCGCCTGCTCGCCCCCGGCCTCGACCGCGGTCCGGAACGCGATGTTGCCGAAATTCCGCTCAAGGGAACCGGCGGAGCCAGCACTTCGTTCCGCGTGCGTGAAACCGAGGCGCATTCCGGTATCTTCAAAGGCGTCTTCAACCTCGGCTATGCCGATGAAGCGCCGCCGGACGTGCTGCCCGCGGTCGAACTCAACGGCTTCCCCGTCCGCTACGGCGATGACCTGACCGTCTCCTACGAGGAACAGTCCTTCAAAGTCGCCGTCAACAAGGGCGCCGACGGAATCATCGAGCCGTTCAGCAAACGCTTCAATGACAACGAAATGGCCGTGCGCACCAGTTTCACCCTTTCCGAGTGCTATTTCGAGCTGGCCAAAAAACACCGCGAAATGGACCAGGAAAGCCTCGCCCGCCGCGAGATCGGCCAGGCCCGCAAATTGCTCGCCGAAACCCTCGCCACCCACCACGACGAGGAACTGAAGGCGCATGCGGAATATCTGTTAGGCAACCTGTCGCAGGAGTTCGCCGACATCTCCAAGAACGAGGAAAGCAAGCTGCCGATGTATCAGGACGCGCTCGCCCGCTTCGTCAGGATCCCGCTCGATTACCCGAAGTCTGATTTTGCCTCCAAGTCCCAATTCAAGGTGGGTCTCGTCTATGAGAAGATGGGCCAAGCCGACAATGCGATCGAGGAATACATCAAACTCTCCTACAAGTATCCCGACAACGAATTGATCCCCGCCACCATTTCCCGGCTCGGCGGATACTTCCAGAAAAAGGGACTCGCCTTCAAGAAACAGGCCGACGAGTTGCGCGATAAAAAGGATGAGAAATCGCAGGCCGAGGTATTGCGCCTTGATGAATTGAGCTATCCGGAGTTTCTCAACGCCGCGATGGTTTACTCGAAACTTCACGAGCGCTTCCCCGACGATCCGCTCGCCGGTCTCGCCGCGCTCGGCGCCGCCCAAAACTACATGCGCGCCGCCCAATACAACCGCGCCATCGCCTCCTTCCAGCGCGTCATCGACAACGAGCAATACGATGGCCCCGAAATCCGCGCCCAAGCCATGTATTGGAGCGGGCTCAGCCACGAGCGCAGTCAAGGAGGTGATATGGGAACCGCTTACCAACTCTACCGCCGCGTCACCTTCGACTTCCCGGACTGCATCTGGGCCAAATACGCCCGTGGCCGCCTCGCCGATCCCGCCTTCGAGAAAATCATCGCCGCCGACCAGCAGGCGCGCGGAATGATGATAGAAGCCCTCAAGGAGGGAAAGAAAAATCGTTAGATACATTTCCATTTCAGTGAATCCCTTGGAACAACAACTCCTGCAAAGTGAAACCGGCACCGCCGAGCCGCGGCTCCGCGTCCGCACCGGCACCCGCGTCGATACCGGACGCTGGTGGCGCCGCAGTCCGGTCTGGCTCTGCGCCACGGAAGGCGAGTTGATCCTGCTCGCCGTCGCCCGCCGCCGACTTTTCGCCCGCATCCCGCTGCGCGATGCCCATGCCAGCCGCTACCACCACGCCACCGGCGAACTGGTCATCGAACCCGGCGAGGAGCTGCCGCTCAATCGTTTCAAGCTCCCGCCTGAAGACGCGCTCCCCATTCTCGATCTCATTCACTCCGCATCCGGATTTCCACAACACCAACCACAGTCCACATTATGTTAGAACAAATCCTCAAGGGCGGCCCCCTCATGGTCCCCATCATGGCTTGCAGCCTCGTCAGCCTCGCCGTGGTCTATGACCGCTGGTGCGCCTTCCGCGAAAACCGCAAGATCGACACCCGGGCGCTGCGCTCCAAGGTGCAGGCCTACTTGCGCGCCAACAACCTCGACGCCGCAATCTCGGAATGCGCCGCCACCGGCGGACCGCTCGCCTCGGTCATGCTCGCCGGCCTCCGTTCCTACCAGCAGCTCAAGGAGAAAAACGAGAACCCCGAGACGATGCGTCTCGTTGTCGGCCAGGTGATGGACGAATACAGCGCGCAGGCACTGAGCGTCGTCAACAAGCGCCTCGATGTGCTCACCACCGTCGGCACCGCCGCGCCGCTGCTCGGCATGACCGGCACGGTCACCGGCATGATCGGTTCCTTCGCCGGCATGGCCGAGGCGGGTGCCTCCGGTGCTGGCGGTGGTGCCGTCGCCGCCGGTATCGCCGAGGCCCTCATCACCACCGCCGCCGGCCTCCTCATCGCCCTTTCCGCCGTCATCCCCCAGAGCATCTTCAACCGCTGGAGCGATGAAATCGAACTGGAAATCCAGGAAGCCAACAGCGAAATCGTCGAGTTCATCCTGACGCATCATTGATTTAAGATAAGTCCTATAGGTCCCATACGTCCTATTTATGAAGAGGAGCAAACAAGAAAAGAAGCACCGCAATGGAACGATTCCCACGGATTCGTTTTCCGACATCGCGTTCCTTCTCATCATCTACTTCCTTGTCGCGACGACGCTCGTGAAGGTGAAGTCGATCACCGCTGATCTTCCGGCTGGCGAGAAATCGACTGGCGCGCAATCGGACAAGACCCCTACCATCAACCTGCGCGGCAGCGAGATCTTTTTCGACGACAAGCCGCTCGATCTGGAGGCCCTCAACGTCCGCCTTGCCGCGCTCGATCTCGCCAAACTGGAACCCGACAAGCGCGTTGTCCTGCTCGAGTCGGCCGCCGGCACTCCCTATCAGAACTATTTCCAGGCCCTCGCCGCCATCAGCGCCAACGGCGGCGTGGTCGCTCTCGTGGAGGACACCAAGAAACAATGAAACGCCCGCCCCAACGCAAGAAACGACGCTCGGTGCCGGTCCCCGTCGCCAGCATGGGTGACATCGCGTTCCTGCTGATCATTTTCTTCCTCGTTTGCAGCGAGACCTCCAAGGACCGCTCCGATCTCGAAGTGACTCCACCGGTCTCCGAACATGTCCGCAAGAACAAGGCGCCTGTGGTCGCCCGCGTGACCATCGACAAGACCGGCACCATCTACTTCGATGGAGATCGCATCGACAATGCCAAGGATGTCGAATGGGGCGTGCGTTCCCTGCTTACCCGCACGGTCTCGGACGACCAACGCCATGTGCAGTTCAACTGCGACGCCACCCTGCCCAAGGAATCCTTCGAACCCGTCCTCCAAGCCATCGCCGCCGCCGGCGGCATCATCGAAGCCGTCGGCAACGAAACGGAGTAATCTCAAATTCCCAATCTCAAATCTCAAATCTCAAATTTCAAATCCTCAACTTCCACCACCATGAACCAATCCCTATCCAACGAAACCGCGCCGGGCGATCTGCTCGCCAACTTCAACGGCCGCAGCTTCAAGTCAATCATCCTGTTCACCCTCATCGTGCACGCCGTGCTCGTGCTGGCCACCAGCGGGACCTACATCTGGAAAGCGGTGTCAGGCGGTGACAGCTCGAAGCTGAGCGAGAGCGAACGCACCGAGCTGGCGGTCAAGGAGGCCCAGTCGGCCATGCGCCGCATCGCCGAAGAATACGGCCTCAAACCCCAGGACCTTGGCAGCCACTTCGCCGCCCCGGCCGCCGCTCCCAAAGCCGAGCCCAAGACGGATCCGGAAGCCAAGCCCACAACCGATCCCAAAACTTCGCCGCCCGCGCCGGAGGAACCGAAGTCCACCATCGAGAAGGATCTCAAGAAGGCCGAACCCGGACCGGCCGTGCCTGCTGACGACGATCTTTTCAAATAAGACGGCCTGGTTTCGTTGCCGCACATCGCACCCTGGTCCGCCATCATGAGCCGAGCTAAGCTATCAATCCCCGCTGAACGGATCGGAGAGATTCCGACGAATCCCTCCGTCTTCAAGGCGCGCGTGACCACCGTCGCGGTGCTCATGCTGGCGGGACTCGGGCTCGCGGCGTGGTCGTGGGGACCGCCCGCCCTCGATGCCTTTTTGTCCCGCCATTTTGCAGTAAGCACCCTGTTTGCAGGCAATGGTTCCACCTGGCTGCTCAAACTCTGCCTCCAGCTTTTTGGCGCGGCCGGTGGCCTGTGCCTGCTCGCCGGCATGGCCGGACTGTTCCGCAACCGTCCGTCCTATCACGCGCTGCGCTTCGCGCTTGTCATCACCTGCCTCACGGTGGCCGTCTATGTCTACGCCGTCTGGACGGCGGGCTACGCCATCTTCGGCGCGGGCCTCGAAATCAACGGATCCAAACAGGACAACGCCACCATCCTGATGTTCATCTGGGATGCCGCGTGGCCGGCGCTCGCGGTGGCGCTCTACGCCATCTGGCTGCTTGTCGTGCTGCGCAGCCGCTCGGTGAGCGCGGCTTTTACCGGCGAAACGGGCGGCCCGCTGCGAGGCGACCACCTGCTGGAAGACCTGCGCACCCACGGTCGCGACCCACGCCATCGCCGCAGCATCTACGCCAGCGTCCTCACCCACTTGGTTGTCATCATCCTCATTCCCTGGCTGCTGAGCATGCGCGGCTGCGTCGAACCCTACCGCGTGCCCAAGGGCAGCGGCAACCCGGTCGTCGCCATGGTCAAAATGGTGAAACCCAAGAAGAAGAAACAAAAGACCCTCAGCCTGCGCCCCAACTCGGCGATCCTCTTTGACATTCCCGATCTCGACCGCACCACCGTGGATGATCAACTCGAGAAACAAACCGAGTTGACCTACGACGCGACCACCAATGCCAAGAGCGGCAAGATGGGCAAGGGCGGCGGCTCCAAGGGCGGCTGGCCGGAGGGCATGGATGATTACAAGATCCGCTTCATCCGCCTCGATCACGGCGGCGATGGCTGGGACGACGGCATGAACGAATCGGCCGCCGACCTCAATTTCCTCCGCTACTTCGCCACCGCCACCGGTTTCAAGAAGATCGCCGACAAGGGCGAGAGCCACTCGATTTCGCTGCTCGCCAAATACCCGGAGGACGGTATTCCGCCCTTCGTTTACCTAACAGGAAACGGTGCCATGGGCCGCGTGACCACGGATGACATCCGGATCCTGCGCGAATACTGCCTCGGCGGCGGCATGCTCATCGGCGATGCCGGAAGCCCCGGCTTCCACCAGTCGTTCACCCGCCTCATGGCCCAGGTTTTCCCTGACAAGCCGCTGTTGGACATCGCCGATGACGACATGATCTATCAGGTGCCATTCGGCTTTCCCAATGGCGCGCCCGCGTTCTGGCACCATGGCGGCCGGCGCGCGCTGGGCGTCAAACACGAGGGCCGCTGGGTCGTCTTCTATCACCCCGGCGACATGAACGACGCCTGGAAAAGCCAGGGATTCACCGATGTGTCCCCGGAAATGCGCGACGCCGCCATGAACCTGGGCGTCAACCTGATTAATTACGCGTTCAACCAATGGGACGAGCAGGTCGCCAAGAAACGCAAGTGAACCGCAATCCCGTCTCCACACCGCAATGAATTGGCAGTATTTCAGCATTTTGGGTTATTTCGGAGTGGCACTCTGGCTGGCTGCCGCGCTGCTGTGGCTGGTCTATTGGTATCGGCAGCAACCTCGGCTCCGTTACATCGCCACTGCAATGACGCTTGCGGCTTTCGTCTGCGCCAAGGTCAACTCGGCCACCCATGTCAATCGCATCGAGGCGATCCCCGCCAACGTTCTGAGCCAAAGCGCGTCCCGCGAGGAGGAAATTCGCAAGGCCGCCCTCGAAGTCCGCGGTTCGGAAGTCGCGCAGATCACCTTCGCCGAAGATGCCTCGGGCGAGTTCCTCGACAAGGCCGGCATGAACGAGGCGGATCTCAAATACCTCGGCGGCGGCGAACCATCCGCCACGCCGGAATGGAAGCGGCAGAAACAAGGCCGCTCCAACGATGCCGGAGAAGACGCCTCCCCGGAAGACAAACTCAGCTCGGAAATCAGCGGCCCGGACACGTCGAAGG
>Ga0208363_1000478_pt1 | contig 9944 bp, 11 predicted proteins | sample LakMenEpi03May11_FD_150666 | JGI IMG/M metagenome (GOLD analysis project Ga0208363, IMG submission 150666) | Freshwater microbial communities from Lake Mendota, WI - 03MAY2011 deep hole epilimnion (SPAdes) | ecosystem: Environmental > Aquatic > Freshwater > Lake > Epilimnion/Euphotic zone ...
CTAAAGCTACGGCGGACAAGACGACAGGCAGGCCGGTCCGACCCAATGGCTCTTTCAGGGGCCTCCCGCAGAAAGCAAATTCCTTGCAGCGGCCTTGTTCATCCTGGTGAACTCGGCTTCCGGGCTGTTGGGAAACCTGAGCAGCACGCGGCGGTTTCCTCTGTTTGCCGTCGCATTGGCCGTGGCGGCGATCGTCGGAGGGACTGCCTGATCCTACTTTGGCAGTCGAAAAATGGCCCCCGTCATGATCAAGCGAGTGCTTGCAGCAGTTCTTTTAATCGCAGGCTGCAAACTGATTCTAACCCCTTGAGAATCACCGCCCGATAGGAAGTCGGACGGTGTTTGAGGGCCTACTTGACCGGAACAGAAAGCAGTTTGACCATTTCCTGCCCCACGCCCGTGGCGGACGCCGGATTCTGGCCGGTGACCAGACGCTCATCGACCACCACCTTTGCTTCGAAATTCGGCGCCGCGTGATGTTTGGCTCCCCGCTTGATCAAGGTGTCCTGGAGTAGGAACGGCACCACTTTTTCGAGTTTCACGGCGCGTTCTTCGTCGTTGGTGAATGCGGCGACGTTCTTACCAGCCACCAGATAGCCGCCATTTGCCAATTTGATGTTCACCAGTCCGGCAGGTCCGTGGCAAACCGCGCCCACGACGCCGCCCTCGTCGCAGATCGCACCGCCGATGCGCGCCAAGTCTGCGTTATCTGCGAAATCCCACATGGTTCCGTGGCCCCCGGCGTAGAAAATGGCGGTATAAGACGCGGGATTGACGTCCTTGGGAGTCAGCGTGTTTTCGATCGCTTTGACGTTTGCGGGGTTTTCCATGAAAGCCTTGTTGATAGGATCACTGAGATCGTTGCCATCGATGGGCGCCTTGCCACCCTTCGGGCTGACGTAGTCGATCGTGAAGCCAGCCTCCGAAAGAACGTGATGAGGGTGAGTGACTTCTGCGAGATAGAACCCGGTGGACTCTCCGGTATCCCCTTTCTTGTCGTGACTGGTGAGGACGAACAACACCCGTTTCGATGGCGAGGAAGCCGGGGCGGCGGGAGAAGTTTCCGCGGCGAGAAGCGGTGATGCGGCGAGCACGGCGATGGCAAGTGAGTGGAGTGTTTTCATGTCGGTGCAGTATTGATTCGAACACGCCATCGCAAAAATCGAATGATTGAATTGCAGCGATGCCCATGGGCGATGATTTTTCGAGCATGGAGCTGCGCCATCTAAGAACGTTCCGGGCCGTCGCGGAAGAACTGCATTTCAGCCGGGCGGCGGCGAGACTGCATGTGGCACAACCCGCACTCAGCCGGACGATCATGGATCTGGAGTCGGAACTGGGAGTCAGACTGTTGGAGCGAAACTCGCGTGGAGTCGCTCTGACAGAAGCAGGCAGCCTCTTCCTAGAGCGGGTGAAGTGCATTCTTGACGATACCCAAACTGCGGTCAGCGAGACCCAGCGCCGCTCCCGGGGGGAAACGGGAATTCTGAGGATCGGCTTCATCGGGACTCTTAGCTTCGAGCTCCTGCCCCGCCTGCTGAGAGTTTACCGCGCGGCGTTCCCGGCGGTGGAGTTGGTCCTTCGCGAACTGGGCCCCACCCGGCAGCGCGCGGAAATCCTCGCCGGAACCTTGGACTGCGGCTTCATCGGCCTTACTTCGCAGACTCTGGATCCTGAACTGGAAATGACACTCGCCGCCGAGGATTCGCTGGTTGCCGCCCTACCCGACACCCATCGTCTTGCGGGAAACGGGACGGTCCGTCTGATCGATCTGAGAGACGAGGCGTTCTACCTGACCGCCCGTTCCAATGCGCCTGCTTATAATCCGTGGCTCATCGGACTTTGTCAGAACGCCGGCTTCGAACCTCGGGTTTCCTTTGAAGTCGACCGCTCGGCAACGGTGCTGAACTACATCGCCGCGGGTTTCGGGGTGTCGGTTTTTCCCAGCCGAATCGCCGCCCTGGCGACTCCGGGAGTGGTGTTTCTGCCGCTCGGCGACCCGCTGCCCACCTATCACTACAAACTTGCGTGGGCGCGTGGAAACACGAACCGGCGGGTTTCCGACTTTGCAAAACTGGTGAACGAGCAGCTGGGCAACCCGGCATGATCTTTCAACCGATGATGAAATTTGAATCGCCGGAAACCGAAAACACCCGGAAAACTCTCCCGTGACCTGCAAACGCCTCCTCGGAACCGCCACGACTCTCTTCCCGCTGTGGATCATTCTCGGTTGCGCATGGGCATGGATGGATCCTGCGGCGTGGACGTGGTTTCGCCCGCACATCGAAGTCGGGCTCGGGGTGATCATGCTGGGAATGGGCCTCACCCTGCGCTTCGCCGACTTCACGGCGGTCGCCCGCGACCCGAGAAACGTCGCGCTCGGCGTGGCGGCGCAGTTTCTCATCATGCCGACCGCCGGATGGATCATCGCCCGTGTGTTCCAGCTTGAGACGGGGCTTGCGATCGGCCTGATCCTCGTCGCGTGCTGTCCCGGCGGCACAGCTTCCAACGTGATCTGTTACCTGGCCAAGGCAAACGTCCCGCTTAGCGTGTTGCTCACGATGTGCTCCACCGTGGTCGCCATTTTCGCCACGCCGCTTCTCACCCGGTGGCTCGCCGGGGCGTGGCTGCCGGTGGATGCCGCCGCGCTTTTCCGTTCGATGCTCGTCGTCGTCCTACTGCCCCTCGTCTGCGGGGTGACGGCGAATACGCTGATGGAGAAAATGAAACACCCGGGAAGGATCCGCAGCTGGGTGGATGCCATTGGGCCCTTGTTGAGCGCCCTAGTCATCGTGCTGATCGTCGGCTGCATCGTCGCCTCCAAAAAGCCGGAGATCGCCCGCTCCGCCATGCCGCTTTTCGTTTCGGTGTTTTTACTGCACTTTGTTGGGTTCATCACCGGCTATCTTTTTGCCTGGGCGAGCGGTTGCAAGGAGGCTCTGCGCCGCACGATTTCCATCGAGGTGGGGATGCAGAACAGCGGCCTTGGTGCGGCGCTCGCCACCCGGCACTTCTCCCATCTTGCGCTCGCGCCGGTCCCGGCTGCGATCTCGGCGGTCTACCATTGCCTGATCGGCAGCCTGCTGGCCGCCTGGTGGCGCTCCCGTCCGCTGGATGACGGTGCGAAGTGACGGATCTCCGCCAAACAAAAAAACGCCGCCCGGCACGAGGCCGGACGGCGTGTTGATGGTTTCGGTTCCGAGGATCAGGCGGCTTTCGAAGCATGTTTCGCTTCGAGGGCTTTCTTGGCCTGCGCAACGATGGCGGAGAAGGCGGCGGCATCGGTGATCGCGAGATCCGAGAGAATCTTGCGGTCAGCTTCGATACCGGCGGCTTTCAGGCCTTCGATGAAGCGCGAGTAAGTCATATCCTCGTTGCGAACAGCAGCGTTGATACGCTGGGTCCACAACCGGCGGAATTGACCTTTGCGTCTTTTCCGGTCGCGATATTCATACGTCATCGCCTTACGGACAGCGTCCTTGGCGTAACGGAAGAGTTTCGAGCGGAACCCGCGGCAACCCCCATTTCCCCGCCCTCCAGTCTACGCCGCCTACTTCGCTGAAGCTACGAAGGCCAAGAAGGCTTCCTCCTTCGCTAAAGCTACGGCGGACAAGACGACAGGCAGGCCGGTCCGACCCATTGGCTCTTTCAGGGGCCTCCCGCAGAAAGCAAATCGCAGCCAGGTTTTCAATCCAACGATGCTTCCTCTGTGAGGGCGCGTTTGATTTGGCGGGGCAGTTTGAGGCAGTCGACATCCAACAAAGCTCCGCCGAGCGCATACAGGAGCATGCGATGCGGTCTGACGATGCCGCGCATGACTACCCTCGCACCCGGTCAGGAATCCGACGGCTACTGTCTCAATTTCCGGAGGGTTCTCAACTACGACCACCACCTCCCGTGATCCTACTCTGCACAACGCCCGAAGAGCTCGAATGCGTCACATGCTTTCGCTGCGGCACGCAGAAAACACTCCACCTCAAAAGCATTCAGGCCGAAACCCAGCTGTTCCCCCCCGGGATTCGCAAGATTTCGGCCTGATTGAGGTAGGGACCTCTCTAGCGTGCAAGGCAATCTGAAAAGCGGATACCCCCCGGTGTCCGTCCTTCAGGCACAATAAACTCATTCAATCTCAAACAAAAAGTTGGTGAGAAACCTTCCCGGGCTGTCGATCCCACCCGAACTCCCCCCGGAGCTTGGACTGAGTTGATTTCGACAGTGTCGGTGAAGCTTGTCATCCCTACTCCAATCGCAGTTGAAGTTCTCCATTTCCAAATTTCATGAAAAAATTTACATTTAACCCGAATGGAGACTTTTGGAACCCTCTCGTGGAGGCACAGGCAAGCACCTTCTCCAAGATTCGGACTTGATCACCTCACCCAGGGACGAAGCCGCCGCCACCAACCGCGACGTCCAACGCATCGCCCAAAAGGTTCGTGCCCGATTGCAGGATGCGGAACAGGAAGCCAATCCGAGCGGCAAGCCGTAGCTGCCTGCTGCCCGTCCCGCCCGCCAAGTCCGCGCACGCATCCTGATCCACCGGCTACCGATCTGAACGTGATGGGTGAAGGTAACCGGTGAGCCGGGTTGATGACTTGATCGCGCCTTATGCGAACCAAGTTGATGACGTGTTTCAGAGACACCGCTGACATTTGTCTTGGGGCTGCGGGCTATCTTTTTAGTAAATCCCACACCGTTTCCGGCATTCTCCCGAGGGTTGCAAAAACAAAATCTAACGAATTGTACTGCCCGATTGTCTGCGGTAAAATTTTACCCACGTCGGCATTCCGCTGACAGGAATCAATAACCGCGCACTCACCACCATGCCAGCCAACGACACCTCCCATCTTCAAAGCCTGTTCACCCGCTTCGACGTCAAACGCCTCGGCGAAGGCGACACCGCCGCAGGAGCCAACCTCCTCGCCGCCATGGCCTGCTCTCTCGCGAACATCCAACGCCCGGGCAGCGGCCTCATCACCAGCGACGGGGAGACGATTGCCGTGGGCACCAGCCTCATCGTCTCCGGCGGGCGCAGCGTCAGCCTGATCTCCGAGAAGGTGCTGGCCGGGCTGGCCACCCGCCAGAACAACTTCGTCTCCCACCTCGGCAAGAAAGTCCAAAGTATCGCGGATGAGTCCCAAAAGACCAAACGGTCTGTGAGTGATTCCCTCTCGGAACTGATGAAGAGTATGGACGAGTCGCTCCCTGACAGGCTTTTCCAGCCATGGACCTGGCACAACAAACAGGGTGCTGCGGAATCATGGAGCCGGATGGTCGAAACACCGGCTGAACCCACCTTCGAGGACGTTGCCGCGCAGCCCATGGTGTATGTGACAGGAATCACGGCAGGGACCCTGGGGCCGCAACTGGAGCGCAGCCATTTGGGACGCCCGTTCATGCATGTGGGAGTGGTCAGTGCGAGGGACTTCGCAAGCTTCGAACAAATCTGCCCAACCATCATGGACGGTCGGATCACCAGTGGGTCAACGCTGGCAAGCACCCGTGGAACGGTGATGGTGACGGATTCATCCGGTGCGCTCTACGAAGCCGTCAAAGCCAACATGCCGCACACACAGTGGTTGTCGCGTCTGCTGTGGCTGGTGGACGGAGATGCGGGACCTGAGCCGGGTAAACCAGTGGAAGACAAAGCCCTCATTCCGCTCGACCGCCTTGCCGCCCGCTACGAGGCCGCCATGAGAAAGGCTTGGGGGGAGCGCCTCAACAGCCTGACAACCCCGCCGGAGATGCTGAAATACGATTTCACCGAATCGCAGGCCCGGTGGATGGCTTTCCTCAAAGCGCTGGAGCCGGAATGTCCGGGCATCAGCGGCACCGCACGCAACCTTTATGCGACGCTTGGCTTCGGACTATCCCGATTGGTTAGCGCGATGGAAACCACTCCTGTTTTCAAGTGGTGCACTCGTGATGCTGAGGCGCTTGCCCGGTTCCTCGTCCAGCGCATGGTCAACGCCCGCGCTGCGATGCTCCACTCGGCCGAAGACGACCTCAAACAGCAACAGATGGAGAAAATCCTCAGCAAGCTCGCAGACGGTCCACTCGAACTCCGCGACCTCGTCCGCAAGTTCCACAGCCTTCCCACCGCGCGGTGTCTTGAGTCGCTGAACACTCTTGAAAGCATGGAACGTGTGGCCCTTGTCGATAACAAGTGGCAGCGTGTGGAACCCTCCCGCACCACCGCCGCCCTGTCCAACTGACCCCAAGCGTGACATGAAGGCAACCCAGCCAGCCAGTGCGCCCACCAGCCGGCCCCAGCCGCTCACGGATTTCCTCAACGCCAACTCGCCCGACCCGGCCACCCGCGCCATGGTCGCGACCACGCTGGTGCTCACCTTCTGGCAGATGGGCGGACGGGCGGTCACGCCGCAACTCCCGTCCTTGCTTCTGGTCAATGCCGGGGGCGCACAGACCGACCCGCTCGATGCCTTCATCGATCAATGCGGCCTCGGCATGGGGCACAAGGAGCTGCCGAAATCCGGCTCCGGCTCGTATGCCTGCGGCACACCCGCCAACGCCCCCATGACGATGTTCAATTGCGTCCAGACACGGGAGCAACTCGGCGAGATCACTCCCAACAACCAAGCCCAAATCGTAAGCTTGGAGAAACGATTTCATGACGCCCAAGCCACCGGCTTCGGCTGTCACAGCAGCGGCCCTTCCCTTACACCCGCATGTGGAACGATCAAATGGAGTGGATCACCAACGCGTCCGACCAAATCCTGCTGCGCTTCGACCAGCCCGCCGACCGCGCGGCGTTCCGCAAGGACCTGCTCGACCGCCCCGACAATCTCCTGCGTCCGCGAGGAGTGAATTCATCACTGCGTATGGCCATCAAAAACATCTCCGTGTCCGGCTCACTGCCACCGGGCGAATGGGACGGCAGCTTGGTTTGCGGCGTGATCGAGTTGGGCCTGCCGGTGTTCTTCCTGCCGCACGTGGTCAAGGCGCCTCTGATCGTCAGTGACCCGACCGACTGAGGTGGATCGGGTCGCCGCCATCTCCGGCAAGCTCGGCACCTCGCGAAGGCCAAGACGGCTCAGCGAAGCGTTAAGCAGATAGAAACCCCGGATGCCTTTCATGGGGATGATCTTCCCCTTGTTCACGAAGTCATGGAACGTGCTCTTCGCCATCGGCGGATCGAAGAAGCGACAGATTATTTCCTGCCGGACGGCGAACTCGGGATAGCCGGTGGGTGGAACCTTGGATGAAGGAGAAGCCATGGCGGAACTGTCCGTATTCCCGGCCGGGGTGGCACGGATATTTTTTTCGCTTCCAAGGGAGGCAAGCAGCGCCAAACGCCAATCTCTCGGATGGACGGAATCAGAGCCAGCAAGTAGAGATCATTAAGACGCCTTAAATAGTTGCCCAATCAGTTGCCCAAATCGCAACTTTTTTTCGGAATTCGACGGACTCTGGCGGACGCGCACGGAGAGACGCAAAACAAGGACTCATTCATAAACCACTTAAATACAGCCAACTTAGCGACTTTAAGCTGGAGCCGGCTATCAGAGTCGAACTGATGACCTACTGATTACAAATCAGTTGCTCTACCACTGAGCTAAGCCGGCCGGTGTTCCCGCGGAACGAAGCGGAGTATTCTCATTCCGGCCCTGCCGCAAAGCGCAAATTCCACTCGGATGAGGAATTTATTCCCCGGCCGCCCGCGACGGCGCGCTCCAGGCCCCGCAATGCGCCACGTTTGACATGTAACCCATTTCATGGAGATAATTCCGCCTTGAAAGCCACTCCCGGCGTGCCGACGTCGTCCTTGGACCTCCATCTTCTCAAATCTCCAATTCAGTGCTCCCATCCCTCACCGGCCAATCCCCGGAAAATCTCGCCGCTTGGCTCAAGGACGCTGGCGAAACCGCTTTCCGCGCCGACCAGATCCTCGAATGGGTCTGGAAAAAAAAGGTCACTTCCATCGAGGCGATGACCAACCTTCCCGCCGCCCTCCGCGCGAAACTGGCAGACTCCTTCCGCCTCGCCGCGCTCGAACACAGCACCACCCAGGGCTCCGCCGACACCACCCGCAAGTTCCTCTTCCGCCTGCACGACGGTCGCTACGTGGAAAGCGTGCTGATCCCCGCCAACCCCGCGCTCTACGGCGAGAAATCCGACCGCCGCACGCTCTGCGTTTCCTCGCAGGTCGGCTGTGCTTACGGCTGCAAGTTCTGCGCCTCCGGTCTCGCCGGCTTCACCCGCAATCTCGACGCCGCGGAAATCGCCGGGCAGGTCCTCGCCGCCGAGCAACTCTCCGGCGAGCGCGTGGATTCCCTCGTCTTCATGGGCATGGGCGAACCACTCGCCAACCTCGACAACCTGCTAGCCGCCATCGCCCTGATCACCGGCCCGAAAACCCTGCACCTCGGCGCGCGCCACCTCACCATTTCCACCTCCGGCCTGGTCCCGCAGATCAAACAGCTCGCCGAGCATCCGCAGCAGATCCGCCTCGCGATTTCCCTGCACGGCGCGACCGACGACGTCCGCCAGCAGATCATGCCGATCAACAAGAAATGGCCGGTCGCCGAGTTGTTCGCCGCGCTTGATCATTGGAACGCCAAGAAGACCCAGAAGCTCACGCTCGAATACATCCTCATCCAGGACGTCAACGACTCGCTCGAACAAGCCGCCATCCTCGCCCGCCACGCCCGACGGTTAGGCGCGAAGGTGAACCTCATCCCCTACAACACCGTCGAGGGACTCGAGTGGAAACGCCCGCCAAACAACCACTGCCGCGCCTTCCAACAGGTGCTGCAGAACGCCGGCGTCACCGCGAACCTGCGCCTCGAAAAAGGCCACGACATCGACGCCGCCTGCGGCCAGCTCCGCCTCAAGCAGGAGACAGCGGAAGGGATCATCGAAGCTCCCGCCAAACGATAGCCGTCGGTCACATCCCCTTCAGCGCCTTCTCCATCTCCTCGAGCATCTTCAGCGATTCGATCATGGACTGGTACATCAGCCAAGTCAGCACGAGCGTGGCCAGGGTGATGCCGGCTTTCCACGCCGGTTTCAGAGTCGGGTGCCACCAGACCAAAGGCAAGGCCAGCGGTCCGACAGATAGAATCGCGATCACGATGACCGACGTCCGGAAATACCACGGCAGGTTGCTGGCCGGATTAAAATCATCGACCAGCAAAACGGCTGGCCCGTGCCGCTGGTCGAGTTGCGGACGCCCCCACGGGGTGAGCCACGTCAGCGACAATCTGGGGCTGATCGCCATCCACGAGCCGGATTTGCTGAACCGCGAGGTTTGGCTCACCGTGAAAGGCCACGGCTGCGGCTACGAGGCCGTCCGCACCGCGATCAAGGCGGCCAAGGTCGCCGGAGTCGCTAGATTCGCGCGTGACAGGTCTTCACCTACCAGTTCGACTTCGAACCGGTCCTCCACGGCCGCCACCAGTCGCACGATCGCCAGCGAGTCGAGTCCGGCCTCAAACAAATCCCCGTCTTCGGGAAAATCCCAATCCAGGTCGATGACCCCTTCATCGTTCAACCAGTCGATCAGTTCCACGGGGGTCGGTGATTTCTTGTTCGTTACTTCCATGTGCAAAAACGGTGCTATGACTTTTTCGCCCCTTCAAGCGGAAAGGTTGGAAAAATTTATTTGACGGACAAGCGGCTGAAATTTCACGGAGCAAGCCACCGGAAGAGCATCGTCCTTGCACGCCCCCGGCAGGACCGCTAGGACTTCGCCATGCCTTCCCCGCAGCGCTTTCATCACCGGCAGTTCGCCGATGTGGACGCGTTGGTGGCGTTGAAAAAATCCCGCCGCGTCTCCGTCTGCATCCCCACGCTCAACGAGGCGGAGACCATCGGCCCGATCGTTTCGATCATCCGCGATTCGCTCGCGCGCCGCGGACTGGTCGATGAGATCCTCGTCATCGACTCCGGTTCCACGGACGCCACCCGCGAACTCGCCGCTGCCG
>Ga0208363_1000482_pt1 | contig 9902 bp, 9 predicted proteins | sample LakMenEpi03May11_FD_150666 | JGI IMG/M metagenome (GOLD analysis project Ga0208363, IMG submission 150666) | Freshwater microbial communities from Lake Mendota, WI - 03MAY2011 deep hole epilimnion (SPAdes) | ecosystem: Environmental > Aquatic > Freshwater > Lake > Epilimnion/Euphotic zone ...
CCACAAGACATTGCAAACCTCGCAACCTTTTTGGCGTCTGATCTTGCGAGTTGGATGACTGGCGAAACTTATTTGATCGACGGTGGTGCGGGAGTGTCTGCTGGCGGAATGTAGCTGCTCGCTAAACGATAGAGAATTGGTCCTCCGACGACGAGGGCAATACATCCAACGAGAACCGATGCGAGATACGGCGAACGTAGCCCGTTGCTGTAGGCAATTTGTCCACCAATAAGTGCGCCAAGCGAGATTGATCCAGTTCCGATTAGTCGATAGACGCTATTTACGCGTCCGAAAAGCTCGGGTGGGATGATTCGCTGACGAAGTGAGACGGTGACAATATTCCATGTTGTCCCGGCGAGCCCCATTACGGCAACGGCAATTGCGACGGACCAAATGTATGGCATGAAGTAGTAGATGAGCCCGACTGTACTGAAGACAGCGAACGACGCGACCATCGCGAGTGGTGCACCTAGACGCTTGGCGATGCGGTCACCAACGAACCCTCCAACGATAGAACCGATAGCCATCAGGGACAGAAGCAACCCGTAACCACGACCAGTTACGCCAAGTTCGTCGGCCGCGTATTTCACAAATATTGCGTCACCAAACATCGTTGCCATGTTGGTGATGCCAAGCATGATTGCAAGTGTGCGAACAAGTTTGTTTGCCCAGAGCCATTTGATACCTTCAGCCAAGTCATTTTTGAATGATTGTCGTTGCACTGGTGCGGCAGGAATTTCTTTTGATGGCAACTTGATGGTCGAAACCAGTACTGCAGCCAAGGCGAATGATGCCGCATTGGCACCAAATGGAACACCAATTGCGGCGACGAATGCCCAAGCTCCGAGCGGAAGTCCGACAAAACTATTGGCGATCACTTCTGCTGTGTAGAGACGACCATTTGCCTTTTCGAGTAATTCAGGAGGAACAATTGCGGGAAGAAATGCCTGTGCAGACATATCAAAAATTACTTCGCAACAGCCGACCCCAAGCAGAATGATCATGAACGACCAAATGGTGAGCGAGCCCTGCCAAGCGCTATAGGCAATGATCGAATACAACACAGTTCGTATTGCATTCACGGCGACCATCAAGTGCTTTCGATTAAACCTGTCAATGTAAACGCCTGCAGGAAGTGTGAGTACCAACCAAGGCAATCCAGTAGCAAACGAGACACCCGCGATGAGCCGGGGATCACTTGTCAGAGAGAGTGCCAACAGCGGAGCCGCAGCATGCTCCATTCCGTCGCCCACATTTGAGATAGAAGTCGCAAAAAATTGGCGCCAATAGTTGGCCGGCAAACGTTCTGATGTGCGCGACATTATGCAGAGGGTAACGCTTGCGCGTCAACTTTGCCGAGACTCGTGCGGGGTATCTGGTCGAGCACAATCACTTGTTGCGGTGCGCAGAAAGCAGGCAGTGTGTGTTTGACATGTTCGCGCAGATCGGACAATAACGATGCTTCTGAAACACGCAACGAATCATTGAGGACTACATAGGCGACAACTCGTTGACCCCAATTGGTGTCTGGAGTGCCGCGCACAACAACTTGGTTAATCATTGGGTGCGAAGAGAGCGAAGCCTCAACTACTGAAGGCCATACATTCTCGCCACCAGTAATGATCATGTCCGATTTTCTTCCATAAACAGAAAGTTTTCTGGTGTTGATGATTTCACCCATGTCGCCGGTCGCGTACCAGCCATCCTTGAGTGTGAGGGTTTGCTCATTGCGATAACCGCACATCAGCATTGGGCAGCGCAGGAATATTTCGCCTTCCTCAATCTTGATTTCGACATTGTCAAGTGGCTTTCCGTTGTAAACCACGCCACCGCCAGTTTCGGTCATGCCATAGGTCGTTATGACGTTGTTTGGCAAATTGGCAGGAGCGCTACTTCCGCCAAGAAGGATGGTTTTAAATAGGGAAGTGTCAATACGTGAAAGCGCTGTTGCAACTAGCGAAGTGTGGGTCGCACCATTTTTTGCTGCTTGTTGAATCGCTGCAACATCAAAGTTTGGGTGAAGCGAGAGCGCTGCCCCTGTATGCAGAGCGCGGGACACGACCGAGAAGCCACCAACGTGGGAAACAGGTATGCAGATCAACCAATGATCATTTGCGGTGAGTTGAAGGCGAGATGCACTTGCTTGTGCGCCAGCAAGTATGGATGTATGAGTGTGAATGATTCCCTTTGGTGATCCAGTTGAGCCACTGGACGCGATGACGAGGGCCTCACCGTCTTGCATCGGACGTCCGTTTGGCAATGGTGAACTATTGAAACTGGCATCGATGACCTCGGATGGGTTCATCGCGTCTAGAAGCATCTGCTTGCCTGTATGTGGAAGACGTTGATCAATGGGCAAAACGGCGTCGCCATTGGACCACACGCGTTGCACGAGATCAACAAAAGTTTTGCTGGCAGGCATGTCGAGGGCAATGAGGCGAGCCATTACAACAGGATAGGGCGATTGCTTGAGGGTCATCCGTTGCTGGCGGCGGGCATGGAACACTGGAGTCATGACAACTTCGCAACCAACTGGTGTGCAGCTATGGATCCTCGGAGCCCGTTTGCGCACACTTCCGGCGGCGATCATGCCCGTGATGGTGGGCAGTGCGTGCGCAGGAGCTTTTGAAGGTGCCGGCACCAAACGATGGACATTTGCATTGTTGTCACTAGTGGTCAGTCTTGCTTTGCAGGTGGGTGTGAACTATGCAAACGACTATTCGGATGGCGTGCGAGGCACTGATGAAAAGAGAGTTGGGCCGTTGCGTTTAGTTGGCTCGGGACTTGTGTCGCCGAATGCTGTGAAGGGGGCTGCTTTTTTTGCTTTTGGTATAGCCGCGGTGATTGGTTTGATCATCGCACTTGCAACTTCGTTGTGGCTTGTTGTTATAGGCGCTGCATGCATTGGCGCAGGATGGCTCTATACGGGTGGTCCGAAACCTTATGGCTACATGGGGCTTGGCGAACTTTTTGTATTTGTGTTTTTCGGATTGGTTGCAACATGTGGAACGATGTTTGCCGTTACTCAGCACATCACGCTGCTGTGTGTTTACGCGTCGGTAGCCGTTGGCTGTTTGGCAGTAGCGCTGCTCGTCATAAATAATTTGCGAGACATACCTGGTGACACCGAAGTTGGCAAAGTTACTCTGGCTGTGCGACTAGGTGACAAAAAGACACGGTCTTTGTACAACCTGTTATTTTTGGCATGCGGTGTCGCCATCGTGCTCTGTGCGGTGTCTCGACGCGGATCAATCGTTGGACTACTCGGGATCGCAGTTGCAGTACCTGCAATTAGGACTGTGCGAAGTGGCGCGATCGGGCGCGAACTTATTGCAGTTTTGGCCACCACCGGAAAAACACAAATGGCAACTGGATTATTGCTGTCATTAGGACTACTGCTCTAAAAGGTTGAGAGCCAGTCACAAACGATGCGTGCAGTTGTTTGGGGTTGTTCAAGATGGACGCTATGACCTGCATCTTGAACTATGCGAACTGTTGCGTTCGAACCTATGAGTTCCTGCATGCGTCGAGCGTGTTGACAAAACGCCTCATCATGTGCTCCTGCAATCAGAAGCACTGGCATGGCTAGTGTCGATAATGCGTCCCACAAACTTTGTTGAGTGCCAGTTCCACACAGACGCAAACTCGTTGCAAGCGATGTCGCAGTATTGGTGCAGCGCTGTTCGATGTCTTGTGGATTGTTGGGTAGTAATGCAAACATGGGCTTCTCAAGCCATTCGGAAATGAACTGCTGAGTGCCGACTAGTTCGATGTGACTGGCTAGTTCGTTGTCTGCATCCTGCCGATGCTGTCGTTGCGTTGGGTCGATGATGCCAGCAGTACCGCTAATCAAGACGAGACCTTTGACTTTGGTTGGGTGTTGAAGTGCGGCGTGAAGGCAGATACGTGCGCCCATGCTGTAGCCGAGGTAGATCGACGACCCACACGTGTCAACTAGTGCGTCTGCTGATCCGGCCACATCGGTTTCAATGTGTTGTGACTCTCCGTGTAGCGGGGCATCAACAGTTATTGCCGAAAAAAGTGTGGACAGATCAGTCATTTCTTTGATCAAGCCATGCATCGAACGACGAGTTTGTGTGAAGCCATGCAGAAATGTAATTGCTTGTGCAGCGCTTTGGTTGCCCATTTGATCGTATGTAAGTTTCATTGTTCTGCGCGTTCGCTGAGGCGTTGAATTACTCGTTCAAACATCTCCACATCTTGTGCACCGGGGACCGACCACTGATCATTGAAGATAAATGTTGGAACAGCGGTAATTCCATTTTCTGCAGCCATCAGTAGTGAATCTTGAACATCTGCAACGCACTCGTCACTGAGCAAAAATTGTGTTGCTCTCTCTCGTGATATACCGGCATCTAATGCGCAAGTTGAAAGTACATCGATATCAGCGATGTCATCACCATCGGTGAAATACGACTGCATGATGCGCTCTTTGAGTTTGGCTTGTATTTCGTTCCCGTAGTCGCGCAGTGCCATGACGAGAAGTCGATGGGACATGAGAGTATTCGCGCGCAGAGCGATGTCCATGTTGAAGACAATGCCGTCTTGAAGGGCGATGTTTGTCACATGCGCAAGGATCTGTTGTGCCTTTTCGGCACCACCAAACTTCTTTGCATAGGCCTCGGATACAGGCACTGACTGGCCGATAGGGGCTGTGGGGTCCAATTGATAAGGCTTGTAGGAGATATCGAGATCAACCGCAACCCCGCGTGCCCGTAGGTTGGCAACGGCCGTGTCCAGCCTGCGTTTCCCGATGTAGCACCAGGGGCAGACAACGTCGGAGAAGATTTCAACGCGCATAGGTGCCACGATAGAGGGGATGACGAGTAGTTCTGCAATCACAGCGACCTTTTGCGCCACGCTCGTGGATGAGTGGATTCGTTGCGGTGTGCAGCATGCGGTGGTGGCACCTGGTTCGAGAAGCACCCCGATGGCATTGGCAATTGCGGCTCGAAGCGAACTGAAGCTACATATTTTCCACGACGAGCGTTCAGCAGCATTCGCGTGTCTAGGTATTGGATTGTCGAGCAAAAGCAGCAAACCGATGCCAGCGATTTTGTTGTGCACGTCTGGTACTGCAGCAGTTGAGTTTCATGCGGCAGTAGTTGAAGGACATTATGCATCAGTGCCGATGTTGGTGTGCACCGCTGATCGACCGCCCGAGCTGCAGGGTGTAGGAGCAGATCAAACAATTGATCAACAGAATTTGTATGGGGCGTCTACACGACTCTTCGTTGATGCGGGCGTTGCCGACGATGCAGAGAGGGGCAACTGGCGCCAGTTGGCTCAAGAGGTGTTGGGTGCATCTGTGCAAGCCGATGCTGGGCCAGTGCATCTCAACTTGCCGTTCAGAGAACCACTCGTTGGCGTGGCCGAGGCATTGCCAGCCTTGATTGATGCGCAAATCGAATATGCAAACGATGAGGCGGATTCAATTTCAAATGGCCTGTTGCAAAAGTTATCTGCAGTATGCGTGTTGGAGAAGGGAATCATCGTCGCGGGCAATGGCATCGATGATCCGCAATTGGTTCTCGAACTCGCGCATCGCTTGCAGTGGCCGATCTTCGCTGACAGTCGCAGTGGCTGTCGGGTAGGTATTGATGATGCTTATGGTGCAACAGTTGTAAGTAATGCAGATATTTTGTTGCGAGATCCACACGTTGCTAAGGCGTTTACTCCGCAAGTGGTCTTGCGTTTCGGTGAACCTCCAGTTTCGAAGGTGGTGAATACTTGGCTTCGTGAGAATAAGTGTACGTATTTGGCAGTGAGCGACACATTGCAACTCACTGATCCAGACAGAATTGTCAGCGAGTACGTAGTGGCACGCACATCGCACGTCTGTACAAGCCTCAATGCATTAGTAGATCCGAAGCCTGCAACCTCATGGTTGACGGACTGGACACGGTTACAAACAATTTGCGAATCAACACTTGCTTCACTGTGGAATGATTCAAGCGAACTCACTGAGCCATTGGTTGCGCGAACTCTTGTCGAAGCGTTGCCGAATGACTCAAATCTTGTGGTGTCTTCGAGCATGCCAGTGCGGGATGTGGAATGGTTCAGTGCGCCACGAGTGGGCGTGCGAGTGTTGTCGAATCGCGGCGTTAATGGCATTGATGGTGTCGTGTCGACGGCTGTCGGAGTCGCTGCCGAAAGCGGGCAAGTGACGGCGCTATTGATTGGCGATATTGCGTTGTTGCACGACACAAATGGTCTGCTCAATTTGATGCAACGCAGGATTGACTTAAAGATTGTGCTTGTCGATAATCAGGGTGGGGGCATTTTTAGCTTTCTGTCTCAGGCTTCAACCTTGGATCCGGACAGGTTTGAGCAGTTATTTGGCACGCCACACAACGTTGATTTCGGAAAATTGGTCGAAGGTCACGGAATACCGTGCGTAACGGTGAAAACCGTCGCCCAACTGAAAGATGCGGTCGCACTACAGGGATCACGCGTGATCGTTGTGAATACCGATCGTCGGAAAAATGTGACGGATCACGACGCCATCTACGCCGCTGTTGCTCGGGCTCTCAGGGCCGAATAATTGCAGCAAGCATTGCTTGTAATTTTGCCTGGGTTTCCGCAAGTTCTGAAAGCGGATCGCTGTCGGCAACTATCCCGCCACCAGCAAACAAGCGCGCAGTCAAATTGTTATTCGAATACTCTGCGCATCGAATAGCGACCGCCCAAACGCCATTGCCTTGAGAGTCGAACCAACCAACTGCTCCGCCATAACGCCCGCGAGACATACCTTCAACATCTGAAATCAGTTGTAGTGCTTTGTCGCGAGGGAAACCACCAAGTGCAGGTGTGGGCGAGAGCGCATATACGGCATCGAGTGTGTGGAGAAACGGTTCAGAAAGTTGTCCCGACATGTGCGTTCCCAAATGCTGCACGTTTGCGACAGCGACGATGCTTGCCTCTGGTTCCCAGTCGAGGTACGAGCACCATGGCAGCAATGTGTCATGGACCGCATCGATGACAATCCGATGCTCAATTTGATTTTTCGTTGACGAGAGAAGTGCTGTTGCGATCTCGGAGTCGGTAGTGGGATCACCTGTTCGTGGTGCTGTACCGGCCAAAGGATGGCTAGACACTTCTCCATCAAGGATAGAAACGAGCAATTCGGGCGATGCACCAACGAATCCATCTATAGAAAATTGGTAACTAGAACCAAAGGAATTACGAAGACGAAGCAAGACTGCGCGTATGTCGATTGGATTAGTGCTTGTAACAATTACATCACGCGCGATGACCGCCTTGGTGATAGCGCCGCTACGCACAGCGTCTCGTGCAGCAGTTACTGCCTGAAGATATGTATCTATGTCAACTCCGGGCGTCACGGTGTATGACGATGAAGTTGCGCTTGAGGTGGCAACCAGAGCTTGGCTGACATGTGATTCAAACACGCGTGTAAGTTCGAGCTCCTCGATATCGACCGCTGTGACCCAGCATCGACCGTCGGCGGACTTGTTTACCAAAATTTTTGGAAGTACAAATTCGTGTGGCTCGCGTGAGTCAAATGGAATTGATCCAATAAGTATGGGTCCAGTGCCTGGGGCTTTGACAGAATCATCAATTTGAATCGATGCTAAAAAGTCCTTTGCGTCACGGGAGGCAACTCGTGATGCAATGCCGCAAGTTGCTAAGCCAATTCCGTTTCGAACAAAGAGCATGCCTTCTGATCCAGCGAAGGAAGTGAGATCAATTTGATCGATTGTGTATCTCGAGGAAACTTCGGAAAGCAGACGCGTGGTAGCGCGCATCGTTAAGCCTTTGTAGCGAGCAGCAATTGTGTGAGACCACCAGAGAGTTGTCGGTGTTCAACAGAGGTAAATTCGTTTTGCTCCAGCATCTCCACCATTGCGGTAGGTGAGGGAAGGTACGCGACACTCTTTGGTAAGTAGTTGTATGCAGCCCTATTGGAGAGCAATCCACCGATACGAGGAACGATCTTGCCGAAGTAGATGCTGTTGCCCCACTTGATAAATGGGTTTGTGGGAATGCCAACATCAAGCAGAGCAATACGACCACCAGGTTTTGTAACACGAGAGAGTTCTGCGAAGAACGTATTGAGGTCGAGCAGGTTGCGCAAAGCAAAACCGCAAGTCACCCCATCTACGGATTTACTTGCGCAAGGCAATTGCAAAATGTCGGTTTGTGTGCGAGGGGCATTACTGCGGTCTGCGATCAGCATTCCCAGTGACAGATCCATCGAGAGAGGCTGAAAACCAGCCTTTCGGAGGTCGATACACATGTCGCCAGTACCGCTTGCCAAATCGAGGATGACGCTGTTGGCCGGCAACCCGAGGCTGCGAATGGCCTTGCGTCTCCAGCGCACATCGAGGCGAAAGGTCATGATGCGATTAACGAGGTCGTAGCGCGGAGCAATTGCATCAAACATGCTGCGAACGGCGTGAACTTTGGCTTGCCCCTGCGGCAAGTCGACCGAATCCCAAGCGTTGTTCACGGTGTTCAGGCTACGACCAGAAGCCGACTCGTGGCAATGTGACTTGATCGGGCAAACTTACAAGATGATTGATTTCTCCTTCCCGCCTGAAGTCGAAAAAGTGCGTATGCAGGTGCGCGAATTCATGGACACCGTGGTGCGGCCACAATGGGATGCCATCGATCAGCATGATCGTTCACAGGTAGTCAAGACAATTGTGAAATTGCGCAAGGTAGCTCGTGAAGATTGGAATCTTTGGCTGCCGCATATGCCTGTGGAATGGGGCGGTATGGGTCTTGGGCCAACTGCAATGGCTGCTGTTTCGGCTGAGGCAGCCAAGGTCAGCATCGGACCATTCGTGCTCAATGCGCAGGCGCCTGACGAAGGCAATCAACACACGCTGTTGCATTGGGCAACACCTGAACAGAAAGAGAAATATTTACGCCCGTTGTGCGAAGGCACGGCACGCTCGTGCTTCGCCATGACCGAACCAGAGGTCGCAGGTAGCGATCCGACCCTCATCAAGACTTTTGCTTATCAAGATGGTGACGAATGGGTTATCAATGGGCACAAGTGGTTTATTTCTGGAGCACGTGGCGCTCAGTTTGCGTTGCTTGTTGCTCGCACCGAAGAAGATCCAGATCTTCCTCAGGCTGCAAACTCATGTTTCATCGTCGATATTCCTAGTGAAGGTTGGAACGTCGTTCGCGACATTGAAACAATGTCTGGTGGTCATAATCACTGCGAAATTCTGATTGAAGATTTACGAGTGCCTGCTAGCAGCATGCTCGGTGGTCGGGGGCAGGGTCACTTGCTCGGCCAGTATCGACTCGGACCAGCACGACTCGCGCATTGCATGCGATGGATCGGACAAGCCGAGACTGCACTCGACATGATGGTTGCGCGTTCGCTTGACAGATATTCGCACGGTTCGATTTTGGCGGAGAAGCAGGGAATTCAATGGCTGATCGCTGACTCAGCAATGGAGCTATACCAATGCAAACTGATGGTGTTGCACGCCGCGTACAAGATTGAACATGGTCTCGAATTCACGAGCGAAGTATCAATGGCCAAGCACTTTGTAGCAAACAGCTTGTGGCGCATTGTTGATCGCGCCATCCAAGTTCATGGTGCATTGGGGTACTCAACCGATACACCTCTTGCTGGAATGTTGCAACAGGCACGTTGGAGTCGTTTCGCTGACGGAGCAGATGAGATCCATCAAATGCGAATCGCGCAGCGCACTATCGCAGCCTATAAAGATCACGGTTCAACAAAGAAAGCCACTGGGGATTTGCCATTATGACAAAGCAATACATCACGTTTGGGGTCTTCATTCCTCAGGGTTGGAAAATGGAATTGGTGAAAATTCCGACAGCGGCCGAAAAGTGGCAGGCATCAGTGGATATTGCATTGCGTGCTGAAAAGCTCG
>Ga0208363_1000483_pt1 | contig 9902 bp, 11 predicted proteins | sample LakMenEpi03May11_FD_150666 | JGI IMG/M metagenome (GOLD analysis project Ga0208363, IMG submission 150666) | Freshwater microbial communities from Lake Mendota, WI - 03MAY2011 deep hole epilimnion (SPAdes) | ecosystem: Environmental > Aquatic > Freshwater > Lake > Epilimnion/Euphotic zone ...
AGGGTAGAACTGGGGCGGTGGGTACCCAGGCGTACGCCACACCCGGAGCGGGGTTGAAATTTGAGCGTGAGCGTGTTGGAAGTTGCGCCTGTCTACCTATCCCAATAGATTACGGCTGTATATATCGAATGGATACATAGCCCGATAGGTCGAAAGGAGTAAGCGATGCGCTCACGCAGTGAATCACTTGAATTCGCCCTCCTAGGTCTTTTATCTCAGACCCCTCTGCATGGCTATGAACTACGAAAGCGCATGGGAACAATCTTTGGGCCATTTCGCGCACTCTCCTTTTCAGTTCTCTACCCACAGCTGCGCAGAATGCTAGAAGCGGGCCTGATCGAAGAGAGCGTGGTGGATTCTCCATCTCGGCGCTCGCGAATCGTTTATGACATTACAGATAAGGGCCAGGCTCGTTTTGAGAATCTGACAGAGACCGTGAGCCCTGAGACTTGGGAAGACGAAGGATTTGAAATCCGCTTTGCATTTTTTTCTCCAACATCTTCAAAGAACAGAGTAAGAATTCTTGAGGGACGCCATCGTCGCCTTAAGGAGAAAGCAGAGATTCTGCGCGGTGAACTCGAGAAGTCACCGATTGGAATCGATAAATATCTGGAGGAGTGGCGACGTCACTCACTGGACTCAGCTGATCGAGAGATTGCTTGGCTGGAAAAAATGATCAAAACCGAGAGGAAATAGAGTGAACATAACAACCGGTAAAGGCGACATCCGTGTTGCAATCGTTGGCGTAGGAAACTGTGCTAACTCTTTAGTTCAAGGCGTTACTTACTATAAGGATGCTGCCCTTGATCAAGAGATCCCAGGTCTTATGCATGCAACTGTTGGGGCGTATCACATTTCGAACGTTAAGTTCGTTGCAGCCTTTGACGTTGATGCAAAGAAGGTCGGTCTAGATCTAGCTGATGCCATTTGGGCCAGCGAGAACAACACCATCAAGTTCACTGACGTAGCAAAGACTGGTGTTCCAGTTCTACGCGGTGTAACAAATGATGGTCTCGGTAAGTATTACCGCGAGACAATCAAAGAATCCGATGCCCCTGCAGTGGACGTCGTTGCAACATTGAAGGCAGAGCAAGTAGATGTTTTGATCTGCTACCTACCAGTGGGATCAGAAGTTGCTGCTAAGTACTATGCACAGTGCGCAATTGATGCAGGATGTGCTTTCGTTAACGCACTTCCCGTCTTCATCGCATCAGATCCAGTGTGGGAAAAGAAGTTTGCTGATGCTGGTCTTCCAATCGTGGGAGATGACATCAAGAGCCAGGTGGGAGCAACAATTACTCACCGCATCATGGCTAAGTTGTTCCAAGATCGTGGCGTTCACCTCGATCGCACATACCAATTAAATGTTGGTGGAAATATGGACTTCAAGAACATGCTCGAGCGTGATCGCCTTGAATCCAAGAAGATTTCAAAAACTAACTCTGTAACCTCTCAGTTAGAGCATGACTTGGGTGATAAGAATGTTCACATCGGACCTTCTGACTACATTCCATGGCTAGATGATCGCAAGTGGGCCTACGTTCGCCTCGAAGGCCGCGCTTTTGGCGATGTTCCTCTTAACTTGGAATACAAGCTTGAGGTATGGGATTCACCTAACTCTGCCGGTGTCATCATCGATGCTCTGCGTTGCGCAAAAATCGGTCTTGATCGCAAGATTGGTGGAGCTTTGCTCTCACCATCTAGCTACTTCATGAAGACACCACCTGTTCAGTACACAGATGAACAAGCTCATAACAAGGTTGAAGATTTCATTACTGGAAAGATTGAGCGCTAAAAAAAGAAGTAGGAATGAAAAGGCCCCCTGGTATAAACCAGGGGGCCTTTCCTAACCCCTCACGGAGAGTTGAGGGTTAAATCGTCGCATCCTCAGGAGTGCGACGAATGTGCATTAACCCGGCGATGCCAAGCAAAAGAAAAAGAACTCCGCCAACTAGAGCAGCAATAGCGGCATAACCTGCAATGACGCCCATAGTTCCGAAGGCAAATGCTTCAAGAAGCATTCCGCGCAATGTGTTTCCTTGAAATAGAGTTTCTTTCAAATCAGCAATCTTTTGAAGTTGTTCAGGTGTTGTAACACCATCGCGCTGAGCTGCCATGTATGCAGTTGAAACTTCAGAGTATGTTGCTGGCTTGCCCATTACTGCCGTTGCAGATGCATTCATGTGTTCCAAGATGAATAGATCTGAATAATCACGAGCCATCTCTCCAGTTGTTACTTGCTTCCCGGCCCATTTTTTCAATTGGTCTGCAGTCTCACTTGGTAGACCACCCTCTTCAGGAAATGCAATATTTTGATTTGCTAATTGACTTTGAACAGAATCATTGGCAAAAGCTGCTCCGAAGTTAAGTAAGCCTGCAAAGATCAAAAGAAGTGCTGCTAAACCTAAGCCGACTAAAGAAACCAGCTTGTCAAAAGTTCTACGTTTCATTTTTACTCTCCCTTTTAGGCATCATATAAATTGATGCATCACACAGTTAACTCTTCTAACTATGTGCGGGAGTTCTAAAGTGCGAGGGTCACCACTCGATGAAGTTGGAAGATTGATGTGGGAGGGTTAGCCCTCAGTAGGTGTGATTAGTTAGACAGGGTTTAATCGACGTGACGGTTGCACATGGATTTGCCATCTGGACCAATTTCAAAATGAGAACACGGAACATTGAGTGCATCGAAGGCTTTGTCGCCGTAATGTGCGCGAAATGCAAGTGCTAATAGAACGCGCAAGTTAGTTTCACTATCAGATTTAATTCCAAACACCTGTGCACTTCGGCTAACGGTGTTTTCAATTACTTTTTCGGTATGGGCAGTTTCATTAGCAATCGCTGCGTTAGATTTACCTTCACATAAAAGGTTAAGAACTAATTGTTCAAAAGGGGAAAGTTCCCGACTAGCAATTGTTATATCTCGTGCCATTGCGCTAACCACCTCTCCGCGGTGCCTATATTCTCCTACTTTCTTCACGGGAATATCACCCCTAAGATAGGTCAATGAGTGAAATCTTGGCCACACATTCAGGCTCAATCCTGACCCTGTCCTTTAACCGCCCAGCAAAGATGAATGCTTTAACCCGTTCGATGTATGCAGGCCTAGCTAAAGGCCTCAATGATGCAGCGGGAGATTTCTCTATCCGTGCTGTGATCCTCACAAGTGAAGGTGATCATTTCACTGCAGGAAATGACATCGTAGATTTTATGGATAATCCACCAACAAGTGATTCTTCAGATGTTGCTCAGTTCTTAGCCGCACTTCTTAACTTTCCTAAACCACTTATTGCTGCAGTTAAAGGCAATGCAGTTGGGGTTGGCACAACGATGCTTTTGCATTGCGATGTTGTCGTTGCCGCACCTTCTGCCAACTTCTCAATGCCCTTTGCATCTTTAGGTTTGGTGCCTGAAGCTGGCTCAAGTTTTCTCTTCCCACAACTTGTTGGTTACCAAAGAGCGGCCAAGATTTTCTTCACTGGTGAATCATTTGGCGCAGATGCTGCTCTTGAAATGGGATTGATAGCAGAGATTGATTCAGATGCTTTAGCAGGAGCAACAAAAATTGCTCAGCACATCGCTGAACAACCACCACAAGCGATCATCAATACAAAGGCTTTGCTCAAAGCTCGAAACCACGAATCAGTGGCCGCAGTGATGAAGGCAGAATTTGAAATCTTTGCCATGGCTTTGCAGTCAGATGAAGCGATGGAAGCGTTCATGAAGTTTATGGCTAAGAAGGGGAAATCATGACACTTGCAGGAAAGCGCATATTCATCACAGGAGGATCTCGCGGTATTGGCTTAGCGATTGCATTACGCGCGGCAGCCGATGGTGCATCCGTTGCTATTGCGGCAAAAACCTCAGACCCTAATCCAAAACTTCCAGGAACTATTCACACAGCAGCTGCAGAAATTGAAGCCGCAGGTGGAAAAGCCCTTGCTATTCAATGCGATCTTCGAGATGAACTCCAGATTGAGGCAGCTGTTAATCAAGCCGCAGAAGCATTTGGAGGAATAGATATTCTGGTCAATAATGCCAGTGCTATTAATTTGACTCGCACAGATGCAACACCCGCTAAGCGCTTTGATCTCATGTTTGATGTGAACGTGCGCGGTACTTTTCTAACTTCTCAGGCTGCATTGCCACATCTTCGCAAATCAGCTGCCGATGGTCGTAATCCTCATATTTTGAACTTGTCACCACCGCTATCAATGAAGCCTGTGTGGTTTAAAAACCATGTTGCTTACACAATGGCTAAATACGGCATGAGTATGTGCGTATTGGGAATGGCTGAAGAGTTCAAGCGTGATGGAATTGCTGTGAATGCGCTGTGGCCACGAACTGTCATTGATACTGCTGCGCTTCAAATGATTCCAGGCATTGATGCCCTAGCTGGTCGCACACCTGAGATCTTGGCAGATGCTGCATATGTCATCTTTAATCGACCAGCTGCAGAGTGCACAGGAAACTTCTTTGTCGATGATGAGTTATTAGCTTCAGAAGGAATAACTGATCTCGAAAAATACTCTGTTACTCCAGGTACTAAGGATTTCCTTCTCGACTTCTTTCTTGACTAAGATGGCTAAATGATCAAGAAAATACTTGTACTTTGCGCTGCTCTCTTTATTGCAATGCCTACGAACGCTTTTGCCCATGGAGAGATGGTTCAAGCATTTCCTGCCGCGGATTCAAATGTGCCTACAGCACCTACGGAAGTTTCAATTGAATTTGATGGCAAGCTCCAAATCATTGCAGGCGCAAACGTTAATTCAATTGAGGTAACTGATAGTCAAGGTCAAGTAATTTCATCCCCGACTGCAGTAGTAGAAGGCAATAAGATTTCAACAAAGCTGCAGTTAACTGACATAACTGGTTTGGTATCAGTTCGTTACCGAATAGTTTCAGAGGACGGGCACCCGGTAGAAGGCGATTACAGCTTCACTGTAGGAGAAACCCCAGTGGCGATAAGTGCTTATGGAGAAGAAAGCACCAAAGAAGAGGCTGGAACTTCTGAAGAAAGTGGCAGTAATTTACTAGTCACTTCTGTGGGAGCTTCGATTCTCGTTGGCCTTGTTTATGGCCTTGTAAGGCGCATCAAGAAGTAGACTGCAGCAATGCCTATTTTTGAATTAGAACTCAACGGTCCAAACCTGATTCAAGAATCAGAACGAGGCGGATCGGCGCGCTCATTATTCTGGCCGTGGGCTGGAGCAAACGTTTCACTCCTAGCTCTGTCTTATGGCTCCTTCTTCTTAGGATTTGGCATCTCATTTAGGCAGGCCACATGGGCTGCAATCATCGGCACCATCTGTTCTTTTTTCTTGGTCGGTATTAGCTCTTTAGCTGGCAAGCGTTCAAATGCGCCAACAATGGTCTTAGCTCGAGCCTCCTTTGGAGTTAAAGGCAGCATCGTTCCTGGATTCCTTTCATATTTTATCTTCGTCGGATGGGAAACAGTTTTAGTCTCCCTAGCAACCCTTGCAACAGGGACTGTCTTTTCCAGAATTGGGGGAGTAGATCAGAACCTTGCTTTGATCCTTGGATTTGTAATAGCGGTTTCACTCACCGTTTTTGGTGGAGTTCTAGGACTTAGCGTCATTATGAAGTTGCAGAAAGTATTGACGGTGATAACCGTTGTCATGACTGTTGTTTACATCGCACTAACAATCGACACTATTAATTGGAGTGCGGTAACTGCCATTAAGGATGGTTCAACTCAAGGGTTTATCGGGGCATTAATTTTCGGTATAACTGGCATTGGACTTGGATGGGTTAATTGCGCCGCAGATTACTCGCGCTATCTTCCTAGATCTGTTTCTAGCAAAGCAGTTGTGGGATGGACTGTGTTTGGGGCGTCGGTTGTTCCTATTGTTTTAGTTATCTATGGTGCAGCCCTGTCTGCTAGCAGTAAAGATCTCAGCGAAGCGATTGCTATGGATCCAATCGGTGCGTTGACCTCGCTATTGCCAACATGGTTCCTAATTCCATTTGCCCTAGTTGCGATTTTGGGATTAGTTGGTGGAGCGATTCTTGACCTTTACTCCTCAGGTTTAGCTCTAGTTTCAATTGGTGTACCAATCAAACGACATCAAGCAGCCATAATTGATGCACTTATCATGCTTGCGGGATCTGTCTATATCGTCTGGGTCGCTGATAATTTCTTTTATCCATTTCAGGGATTTCTCATCACACTAGGAGTTCCTGTTGCAGTGTGGTCAGCAATCTTCGTTGCAGATGTCATTATGCGAAAGAAGGCCTACAGCGAGAAGGACTTATATGACCCACAAGGCATGTATGGATCAATCAACAAGGGATCCATCGTTTTGATGATTATTGGAACAGTAGTTGGATGGGGATTAGTTACAAATACTTTTGCTTCATGGCTATCGTGGCAGGGTTACTTGCTATTTCTCATTGGTGGCAAAGATGGTGCTTGGGCCTATGCCAACGTGGGAGTTATCGCAGCGTTGCTCATTGGTTTCACGGGACACCTCCTGCTCTCAAGGCGAAAAATTCAAGCGCAGGAGATTGCACTGAGTTAAAGTAGAGACATGAGCACTCGTATTTCTCCTCTTCGAGATTTTCTGGGGCGCGAATCTACAAGTGGCGTGATTGTTCTGGTGGCTGCGGGGCTTGGTTTAATTACTGCTAATTCACCATTGTCAGAAAGATACTTCTCAGTTCTAGATTTTGATATTGCCGTTGGATCCGGATGGTTTTTACTTGATTTCTCAGTTCTGAAAATCATCAACTATCTATTGATGAGCATTTTCTTTTTTGTAGTGGGCTTAGAGATTAAGCGCGAACTTACATCAGGACACCTCGCAACACTGAAGAAAGCAATGCTGCCTTTTGTTGCCGCTATTGGGGGAATGGCTTTCCCAGCTCTTATCTATTTAGCTATTGCAGGACAAGTCGCACCGGCTGGCTGGGGTGTTCCTGTTGCAACTGATATCGCCTTAGCTGTTGGCTTGTTAACAATGATTGGACCGAGCGTTGCAGCCTCACTTCGTTCATTTCTGCTCGCCTTAGCCGTCATAGATGACATCGGCGCTATTTTGATCATTGCTTTTGTGTATTCCACCGGAATCAATTTTTCTTGGCTTGTGGCCGCCCTCTTGAGCATTGCATTCATCGCTATTCTAAAAAAGGCTCGCATCAGCTCAATGATTGTGTATTCACTACTTGCCTTCACTTTGTGGTTTTCACTCTATAAAACCGGAGTGCATCCAACTTTGGCCGGTGTGATTCTGGGTTTGTTAACTCCCAACATCGCGCGCCAACAGTCCAACCTTGATGACATTGAGGATGGCTCAGTTTCTGTAATTGAATGGTTAGAGCACAAGTTCCACCCAGTAAGTACTTTCATCGTGGTCCCAGTTTTTGCCTTTGCTAACACTGGCGTTGTCATCACAAGTGAGTCAATCAAGACCGCATCGCAGTCGCTCATTGCATGGGGAATATTTTTTGGGCTTGTCATAGGTAAGCCTCTAGGAGTCCTGTTTGCATCCTTACTAGCAAAGAGAATTAACATTGCAGATCTTCCTGAGGGAGTGACAAAATCCTCACTCGTAGCAACTGGAAGTGCAGCAGGAATTGGTTTTACGGTAGCTATCTTTATAGCAAACTTGGCATTTAAAGATTCTCAAATCCAAGATATTGCTGTTCTGGCTGTAATAGTCGCTTCAATTGTGAGCGCTTTGCTCTCACTTATGTTGTTTAAAACAATCGCAAGGAAGTAAAAACAACAAAGCCCGCACCAATCGGCACGGGCTTTGTCTTAAAGCAGTTTTTAGATGTCGAAATACAGCTCGAACTCAGCTGGATGTGGACGCAAGCGAACATAATCAACTTCTTGCTTGCGCTTGAATTCAATCCATGTCTCGATGAGATCCTTTGTAAATACTCCACCCTTGAGCAAGAACTCGTGATCGCGCTCTAGGTTGTTGAGTACTTCATCAAGTGAACCTGGAACTTGTGGAATAGCGGCGGCTTCTTCGCCTGTTAATTCATACAAGTCTTTATCTACTGGGGCTGGTGGTTCGATCTTGTTGATGATTCCATCAAGACCGGCCATCAACATCGCAGCAAATGCTAGATATGGATTTGATGATGGATCTGGGCAACGGAACTCAATGCGCTTTGCCTTTGGATTGGATCCTGTAATTGGGATACGGATACAAGCTGAGCGGTTACGAGCTGAGTAAACAAGGTTCACTGGTGCTTCATAACCTGGGACTAAGCGACGGTATGAGTTAACTGTTGGGTTAGTGAAAGCAAGCAATGACGGTGCGTGCTTCAGGAGTCCACCGACATAGTGACGGGCCATGTCTGAAAGATCGCCGTATCCATCACCGAAGAACAATGGCTTGCCATCTTTCCAGAGTGATTGGTGAACGTGCATACCTGAACCGTTATCACCAAAGAGTGGCTTTGGCATAAATGTTGCAGTCTTTCCGCCCTGCCATGCAGTGTTGCGAATGACGTACTTAAACTTCATTACATCATCACCAGCAGTCAAAATATCTGTGAAGCGGTAGTTAATTTCCATCTGACCAGCTGTTCCCACTTCGTGGTGAGAGCGCTCAACTAGAAGGCCAACTTTTCCAAGTTGCATAACCATCTCATCGCGAAGATCAGCAAATTGATCTGTTGGTGATACTGGGAAATATCCACCCTTTACGCGAGTGCGATATCCGCGGTTAGGAGTTCCATCGGCATCTTCTTTAATTCCTGTATTCCAAGCACCCTCATATGAATCAATCTCATGATAAGCAGTGTTGATATCAGTCTTAAAGCGAACGCGATCGAAAACATAAAATTCAGCTTCCGGTGCAAAGAATGCTGTGTCAGCAATTCCCTGTGCACGCATGAAGTCAACAGCCTTGGCGACAACACCACGTGGGTCACGACTATATGCCGAGTTATCTACTGGGTTGTGAACAGAGAAGATAATGATCAGAGTCTTCTCTTTGCGGTATGGGTCAAGGTATGCAGATTCTGGAACTGGTAACAGTTTCATATCTGATTCATGGATTGACTGGAATCCGCGAATTGATGAACCATCAAACATCAGACCATCTGTAAAGACAGCCTCATCAAATGATTCAACAGGAACGTTGAAGTGGTGCTGGATTCCTGGAAGATCTGTAAAGCGCACGTCAACGAGCTTTACATCTTCCTTCTTAATATATGCAAAAATTTCTGCAGAGTTCTTAAACATGCTTCTCCCAATTCACATGGATACATAAATGGTGTATCAGCGCAGATTTTCTCGACTTTGAGCCCTCTGCTTCGTGGCCCAAGAATAAGTCTCACAAGGCACATTGGCCTAACCGCCCTGTTACATCCATGTTAAGAATTTAAAGGGCGTTAGGCTTAGGCCCATGAGCTACGCATTCATCCGAACCACCTATGGGCGCCGCATGGGCGCCCTGGCCCTTGATTGGTTGGCTTGCATGTCAATTGTTGGGGCCTTTTCGGGCGGCCTGTTTGCGGTGGACCCACTGAGACCCCTTTGGATCTTTCTATTGTTTTTTGCACAGATGTGGATTCTCACCGCTTTGCAAGGCGGAACTCTTGGTCATCACCTCTTTGGAATGAAGGTTGTGCGATTTGAGGATGGTGGACCACTCTCTATTCGACAGGCTCTGATTAGAACAATTCTCGTGGTGCTCGTGGTCACTGCAGTTACTTTTGATGAGAACGGCCGTGGAATCCATGAGCGCTTAAGCGGATCGGTGCTTACAAGAAGCTAGATCAATTTTCATTCAATCAAGTTAACTCCGCTTACACTTGCCAAATGAATGGCTCACTAGCATTGGTTGGTTCCGGTGAGTATCTAGCTGCCATGGCCCAGTTTGAAAAATCACTCGTTGATGATGGAGTTAAGAACGGTA
>Ga0208363_1000507_pt1 | contig 9636 bp, 7 predicted proteins | sample LakMenEpi03May11_FD_150666 | JGI IMG/M metagenome (GOLD analysis project Ga0208363, IMG submission 150666) | Freshwater microbial communities from Lake Mendota, WI - 03MAY2011 deep hole epilimnion (SPAdes) | ecosystem: Environmental > Aquatic > Freshwater > Lake > Epilimnion/Euphotic zone ...
AAGTTCATGCAAAAAATGGACTGCGGTGTTAGAGTCTGCCTGAAAGCCAAAGCGCCCCAAAACAATGTAGGAGACCTCATGAATTTCTTTCAATCGATGCGTCCATCAAAAACTGCTCGCCAGTATTTTCTGGGTACAGCCAGTGTTCTAGCTAGCAGTTTGCTTATGAACATGGCCGGACAAGTTTCTGCCTCGGCGCAAGCTGTCCCCTACCCGACCAAATCCATCACCATGATCGTGCCGTTCCCACCCGGTGGCTTGGCTGACATTGTGGCTCGCCCGGTTGCAGAAGCCATGAGCCGTGAATTAGGTCAACCCGTCATCATTGAAAACAAAGGTGGCGCTGGCGGCGGTATTGGCATGGGTGTAGCCGCGCGCTCCAAGCCCGATGGCTATACGGTTCTCTTGGCCTTGTCTTCATTGACCGTAATCCCTGAAGCCGATGCCTTGCTAGGCCGCAACCCCATGTTCTTGCTGAACGAGCTGCGCCCCATTGCACGTTACACCGCAGACCCAACGGTGCTTGCCGTGCGCGCTGACTCGCCTTGGAAGACTGTTAAAGAGTTTGTTGAAGATGCGCGCAAACGTCCTGGCGCCATCAACTATGGCTCGTCAGGTAACTACGGCACCATGCACGTACCCATGGAAATTCTGGCGCAAACTGCCGGCATCAAAATGACCCACATTCCGTTCACAGGTGCAGGTCCTGCCGTGGTGGCCATGTTGGGTGGTCAAATTGACGCATTGTCAACAGGCCCCGCAACGGTATTGCAACATGTCAAAGCTGGCAAAATTCGTGTGCTGGGCCATTGGGGCACCGGTGCATTGGCCTCTATGCCCGAGGTCAGCAGCCTGAAAGACTTGGGTTTCAATGCCGAGTACGCGCAGTGGTCAGGATTGTTCATTCCAAGCGGTACACCCGAGCCGATTGCGCAGCGATTGCGTGCTGCCGCCAAAATGGCCGCTCAAGATGCCAAAGCCCGCGAAGTGATTCAAAACACCGGCAGCCCTGTGCAGTATTTGGACAGTCCCGATTTTGAAAAATATGTTCAGGCCGATGCCAAACGCATGACCGACGTGGTCAAAAAAATTGGCAAAGTGGAATAAATTCAGATCAGTCTCTGTTTAAAACATTGACTTTTGAGTTGGGTGTGTTGGGCAAGTCACGTTCTGAACACTCAATTCTTCCAGCAGCTTGATGACGGAGTTAGCTGCTGGAAGATAAATCCTAGAAGCGCGACGTACAAATCAGCGTTTCTCGCAAAAGCTTCTCCATTCACGACGTCAAGAAGTCCTCATTTTTCAAAAGCCCACTTGAAATTAGTTTGAATGCCCTTATCATTAGCACTCGCAGGAGATGAGTGCTAACAACGTCAGCACCCTCCCATGAACCCTTAAGTATTCAATTTTGAATGCTTTTTGTTTTTTTAACCTTGTTTCATATTTAGGAGATGCAATGAAACTACGTCCTCTCGGCGATCGCGTGATCGTTAAACGTGTCGAAAGCGAAACCAAAACTGCCTCTGGCATCGTGATTCCTGACGCAGCTGCTGAAAAGCCCGATCAAGGCGAAGTCTTGGCCGTCGGCCCAGGCAAGCGCAATGACAAAGGCGAAGTGTTGGCCATGAACGTGAAGGTCGGCGACCGCGTGTTGTTCGGCAAGTACAGCGGCCAAACCGTCAAGGTGATGGGCGACGAGCTGTTGGTCATGAAAGAAGAAGACCTGTTCGCGGTCGTCGAGTAATTTTTTAAATCGGAGAAATTCAAATGGCAGCAAAAGACGTAATTTTCGGCGGCGAAGCCCGCGCACGCATGGTTGAAGGCGTGAACATTTTGGCCAACGCGGTCAAAGTAACTTTGGGCCCTAAGGGTCGCAATGTGGTGCTCGAGCGCTCTTTCGGCGCCCCCACCGTGACCAAGGACGGTGTGTCCGTGGCCAAAGAAATCGAACTCAAAGACAAGTTGCAAAACATGGGCGCCCAGATGGTCAAGGAAGTTGCTTCCAAGACTTCTGACAACGCAGGTGACGGTACAACAACCGCTACCGTGTTGGCACAAGCCATCGTTCACGAAGGCATGAAGTACGTTGCCGCCGGCATGAACCCCATGGACTTGAAGCGCGGTATCGACAAAGCTGTCACAGCCTTGATCGAAGAGTTGAAGAAAGCCACCAAGGCCACTACAACCACCAAAGAAATCGCTCAAGTGGGTTCTATCTCTGCTAACAGCGACCACAGCATTGGCGAGATCATTGCCAAAGCCATGGACAAAGTGGGCAAAGAAGGCGTGATCACTGTTGAAGACGGCAAGTCACTCGACAACGAACTCGACATCGTTGAAGGCATGCAATTCGACCGTGGCTACCTGTCACCTTATTTCATCAACAACCCCGAGAAGCAAGCTGCTTTGCTCGACAACCCCTTCGTGTTGTTGTTCGACAAGAAAATCAGCAACATCCGTGACTTGTTGCCTACATTGGAAGCCGTAGCAAAAGCTGGCCGTCCTTTGCTGATCATTGCTGAAGAAGTTGAAGGCGAAGCCTTGGCTACTTTGGTGGTCAACACCATCCGCGGTATCTTGAAGGTTGTGGCTGTCAAGGCTCCTGGCTTCGGTGATCGCCGCAAAGCCATGTTGGAAGACATCGCTATCTTGACCGGCGGTAAAGTCATCGCTGAAGAAGTGGGCCTGACACTCGAAAAAGTGACATTGGCAGACTTGGGTCAAGCCAAGCGCATCGAAGTGGGCAAAGAAAACACCATCATCATCGACGGTGCTGGCGCAGCTGGCGACATCGAAGCACGTGTGAAACAAATCCGCGTTCAAATCGAAGAAGCCACTTCTGACTACGACCGTGAAAAACTGCAAGAGCGCGTGGCCAAGTTGGCTGGCGGTGTTGCCGTGATCAAGGTTGGCGCTGCCACCGAAGTCGAAATGAAAGAAAAGAAAGCCCGTGTTGAAGACGCATTGCACGCTACCCGCGCTGCTGTGGAAGAAGGCATTGTGGCTGGCGGTGGTGTGGCATTGCTGCGCGCTCGTCAAAACGCTGGCACCATCAAGGGCGACAACGCTGACCAAGACGCTGGCATCAAGCTGGTGTTGAAAGCCATCGAAGCGCCTTTGCGCGAGATCGTTTACAACGCAGGTGGCGAGCCATCCGTTGTTGTCAACGCTGTCATGGCTGGCAAAGGCAACTACGGCTTCAATGCTGCCAACGACACCTACGGTGACATGATTGAAATGGGCATTTTGGATCCAACTAAAGTGACACGCACTGCTTTGCAAAATGCAGCGTCCGTGGCCTCTTTGATGTTGACCACAGAGTGCATGATTTCAGAAGCACCAAAAGAAGAATCTGGCGCCGGTGGCATGCCTGACATGGGCGGCATGGGTGGTATGGGCGGCATGGGCATGTAATTGCCCGCTGCTTCAAAGGTCTGCAAAGACCTTTGACCTCGCCCAAAAAACCCCGCAAGAGATTGCGGGGTTTTTTTATGCCTGTCGGTCAAGTTACTTGAATGCGATTTAAGATATGTCCATGCTGAAAATGTCTTGGTTACTGGTGATATCACTTCTAATGAAGTTGGTCTTCAGCGCCAGCTTGGGATTGATGACACTTGCCCATGCAGCGTCAACAGACAGCCTCAGCACGATGCATTCAAGTACAACGCCATTGGCGTATCAAGAACATTGTGGCGGGCACCTGTCTGCGACGGATCAAGCAAGTCATTCTCCAGATTCATCGCATGGCGCATCAGATTGCCATGAATGCTGCACCACCGGCCTGCTCCATGCAAGCATTCCACAATCCTTGATGAAACTTCAAATGCCACCCGCTCACAAGCCCATTACTTGGCTGAACTCGGCGCAGCAACCGCATTTGCGACCGCCCATTTCCTGAAATTCCTAGATCTCACTTTCAGTCCCTTCTTGTTAATTAGGGTTGATCAATGTCGCGCTTCAATGCAAAGCGCAAGGAATTTTCATGACAGTCTCTTTTCAAATTCAACACAGCGCCATGCTGCTCAAATATTCGGGCATAAGCTTTATCTCCGGCGCAGTGAACCATGGTTTTTTCAGTGGCGAACGCTCACTCTGGACCGCCGCAGTGGGCATCGTCCTTTTTGTAGCGGGCGCTTGGATGGAACACCGCAGTCAAAACAACTCGCAAAGTTTGATTGAGTCACTTTGGGTGGGCACTTTGTTGTCCATTGGATTGGGCTTCTTTACCGGTGGCCTGCAACACTTCCCAGACTCGCCTGCGCGCAGTGCGTGGGTGGTGCCTTTGGGATTCGCCATTTCCATTTTGGCCCTGATGTTCACACTCAAAATGCGCATGCAACGCGCATTGATGGTCTATTCATTGAGCTTGGGTCTTGCGGTTTGCGCCAGCAGTTGGGCCGCTTATGAGGCCTTGGTGCGCAACCCCGAATGGGCGGCAGGGGGTCATGCACATGGGGCAGAAGACACGCATGACACACCCGCCAACACAGCTATGCAAAGCGCCTTGGTTGTCGATCGCACAATCCAAGTCGACATGAATGACAAGATGCGCTTCACACCCGACCTGTTACAAGTCGCTGCAGGTGAAACGCTCAAATTGGTGGTTCACAACAGCGGCAAATTGCCGCATGAAATGGTGTTGGGCTCAGAAGCCGCGCTCAAAGCCCATGCGATTGAAATGAAACAATCGACAGGACACTCAGGCGGACACGATCATGGTTCTAGCAATGACTTGCTGGCACTGAGCGTGAAGCCAGGTGAAACCAAAGAATGGGTGATCCGGTTTGACCAAGCCCAAACCTTGCAAATGGCGTGTCTCATTCCAGGCCATTTTGAAGCGGGCATGAAGGGGCAAGTGATTGTTCAAGACAAGTTTGCGTCTGCGTCAAGCTCTAAAGCCGCAACACCTGCAACTTCACACGATCACAGCAGCCACAAGCACTGAAATGACACCATAGGCTCGCAAGCCAAGGCCTTCCTCATATTCAAGCAGCTCGAATCCTCTGCAGCAATTGCGCAGTAGAGGCGTCGAGCCCTGCCAATTCACCCGACTCAATTCGGGCATGAATGTCCTTGGCCAACACCTTGCCCAACTCCACGCCCCATTGGTCAAAGCTGTTGATGCCCCATACCGCACCGCTCACAAATACGCGGTGCTCTTGCAGTGCAATCAAGGCACCCAAGTTGAAAGGCGTTAAATCTTCCAACAAGATAAACGTACTGGGCCGGTTGCCTGCAAAGTTTTTATGCCCCCCGGCATCCGACTTGCCCACCATCAACGCCTGCGCCTGCGCCAGCGCATTGGACAACAACAAAGCTTGGTGATCGGGCAATGCATGCGTGGCGTTTTTCACAACTACAAACTCTAGCGGCACCACATCGGTCCCTTGATGCAGCATTTGAAAAAACGCATGCTGTCCGTTGGTGCCGGGTTCACCCCACAACACTGGCGATGTGCCATACGACAATGCTTGACCCTCATGGTCAACCTGCTTGCCGTTGCTTTCCATTTCGAGTTGCTGCAGATAAGGCGCGTAGCGTTTCAAGGCGCTGTGATACGGTGCAATGCAGCGGCTGGTGTAGTGCAAAAAGTTGCGATACCAAACATCCAGCAGGCCAAAGCGAATTGGCAAGTTCTGCGCAGGCTCGGCATTCAAGAAGTGTTGGTCCATGGCATGCGCGCCCGTCAAAAACGAACGGAAATGATCCGCGCCAATGGCAATGGCCAGAGGCAAACCAATGGCCGACCACAATGAATAACGGCCGCCCACCCAATCCCAAAAACCAAAGCAAGTTTGAATACCGAATTGGCCAGCCGCTTTTACGTTGGTGGTCAGCGCCACAAAATGTCGTGACACATCGGTGCCACCTTGCGCTTCAAACCAACGCTTGGCTGACAAGGCATTGGCCATGGTGTCTAAGGTGGTGAATGTTTTAGAAGCTACCAAGAACAAAGTCTTCTCAGCCTGCAAGCCTTTCAATACCGCATCGAGTTCATGGCCATCCACATTGGATATAAAGTGAAACCGTTTTCCCTTTAAAGCAAATGACTGCAAAGCCATCACTGCCATCTGCGGACCCAAATCAGAGCCGCCAATGCCAATGTTCACCACGTCAGTGATCTGTTCGTCTGAACGAATTTTTTCAGCAAACGACAGCATGGCACTTAAGGTGCCGTGCACATCTTTTAAACACAGTTTCACCGAGGCAGGCATTGCATCCACCGCTACACCCTGCGCAGGATGACGCAACAACCAGTGCATCACCGCACGATTTTCTGTGGTGTTGATGGCCTCACCTTGGAACATGCGATCGCGGTGCGCCAACACGCCGACTTGCTGCGCCAACGCCAACAATTGCGATTCGATCTTCGCATCCCAAAGGTTCTTAGACAAGTCTGCAAATAGACCGGGTGCTGCTTGGCTGAAGTGCACAGCACGACCCGCATCGCGCGCAAATTCAGTGCGCAAATCAAAGCTAGAAAACGCCTTGGCATGTTCGCTCAAGTTTTTCCATGCCGCAGTTTGATCAGCTCGCATGTTGGCCCTTTCTGCTTAATTTTTTTTGCGACTCATCAAGCGTTCTGTGCCGCCAACATCAAGCCTTCTAGCTTGATGGCATCGACACAAAAAGCACGAATGCCTTCTGCCAATTTTTCGGTGGCCATGGCGTCTTCGTTTAACGCAAAGCGGAAGCCAGCTTCGTTGTATTGAACCAAAGGCAAGTCCATGCCCTTAGCGGCATGGGCGTCAAGCGAGGCGGTCAAAGCAGTTTCGTTAGCGGAGAGAAGCGCTAACAAATCAGGGCTGATGGTGAGCAAATCACAACCCGCCAAAGCCACAATTTGGCCCACGTTGCGAAAGCTTGCCCCCATCACTTCAGTGGCAATGCCGTTCTTCTTGTAATAGTTGTAAATGGCGCGCACAGACTTCACACCGGGGTCGTTGGCGCCTGCATTCAACGCCTCGTCCCACCCAGCGCCGGCCGTCTTTTTGTACCAATCGTAGATGCGTCCGACAAAGGGCGAAATCAATTGCACCTTGGCTTGACCACACGCCACCGCTTGCGCAAAGGAGAATAGCAGCGTGAGGTTGGTGTGAATCCCTTCGCGCTCTAGTTCGGCGGCCGCTTGAATGCCTTCCCAAGTGGCCGCAATTTTGATCAGCACACGTTGGCGAGAAATACCTTGCGCTTCATAGAGGCTCATCAAACGACGTGCACGCGACAAGGTAGACGCTGTGTCAAAACTCAAACGCGCATCCACTTCCGTAGACACACGACCGGGAATGGTGTTCAAAATTTCGCAACCAAAGCGCACCAACAAATGGTCCATCACCACATCCAAAGGCTGACCTTTGTGCGCAGCAACTGACTCAGAAAGCAAAGGCGCGTACTCGGATTTTTGAACGGCCTTCAAGATGAGCGACGGGTTGGTGGTCGCATCTTGAGGTTGGAACTGGGCCAATTGTTTGAAGTCACCAGTGTCTGCAACAACAGTGGTGTATTTTTTAAGCGCGTCGAGTTGGTTCATGGCAAATAAATTAATTCAATCCTTGAATTATCGATGAAACAAAGTTACATTACAAACTCATTTTTATGTAACAAATGAACATGTCTTTTGATTTGGTCTTTTTTGGCGGCACGGGCGACTTGGTTTGGCGCAAACTGATGCCCGCCTTGTTTCAAGCATTCCGCCACGGCACCCTGCCCGAGGGCGGCCGAATCATTGGCGTTGCCCGTGACAGCATGACGGATGATCAATACCGCACACTCATTCAATCGCGTTTTGAGCAGGTCGAGGGTGCCAAACGCCCCAATGATGAAGAATTTGCACGCTTTAAGGCCATGCTGCATTACGAGCGCGTGGACTTGTCTAACCCCGCCGACTACGCCAAATTAGCGACGAGACTGGGAGAGAGAGAAACAGATCACGTCGTGATGTATTTGGCCACAGCGCCTAGCTTGTTCAACACCGTCTGTGAACAACTGGCCGTAGCCAAACTCAACACCCCCAAAACACGCATCGTGTTGGAAAAACCCTTGGGCCACGACCTCCAATCCAACCGCGCCATCAACCAAAGCGTGCGCAAGGTTTTTGGTGAGAGCCAGATTTTTCGAATTGACCATTACTTGGGCAAGCCTTCGGTGCAAAACCTGTTTGCCTTGCGCTTTGGCAATGCTTTGTTCGAACCGCTTTGGCGCCGTGAACACATTGCCAACATTCAGATCACCATTGCGGAAGAGCTCGGCGTTGAAAAACGCGGTGCGTTTTATGAAAAAACCGGCGCACTGCGGGACATGGTTCAAAACCATGCACTGCAATTGTTGTGCGCCATTGCCATGGAACCACCCATCAATGCGCATGCCGATGCCATTCGAGATGAGAAGCTCAAAGTGCTGCGCGCCCTTAAGCCCTGGACCCCTGAAACTCTCAACCAACACGTGGTACGCGGCCAATACAGTTCAGGCAATTTGAATGGCCACGCCGTTCCTGGGTACAACGAAGAAACCGGTGTCAACGCCAACAGCAGCACCGAAACTTTTGTCGCATTGCGCACTGAAATTGCCAACTGGCGTTGGGCCGGTGTGCCTTTCTACATTCGAACGGGCAAACGCTTGGCATCGCGCGAAGGCTACATTGAAATTAATTTTCGGCCCACACCGCATGCCATTTTTCAAGCACCCTCCGGGGGCGTTAACAAACTCATCATTCATTTGCAGCCCAAAGACGGTTTGGCATTGCATCTTTTTGCCGAGGGGCAAAACAAACGCCTTCAAAACGGCAAGCAAGCATCGGCGCAGCTCAGTCCGGTTCACCTTGATCTCGATTTTGACAAACGTTTTGGCAGTGAGCGCGTGGGTGCCTACGAGCGATTGCTGCTAGATGTCCTCGATGGCCGTTTGAATTTATTTGTTCGAAGTGACGAGCAAGAAGAAGCTTGGCGTTGGGTTGAGCCCATTCTTCAGCATTGGACTGCAGACACACAAGGACCTCGTCATTACGCCGCAGGCACTTGGGGCCCCAGTGCTTCAAGCGCCATGATTGCACGTGACGGATTTTGTTGGTCAGAGGAAATTTAAACCATGCTTGACCGCATCAAAGCTTCACTGCCTTCCTTGGCCCCAGCTGAACAACGCGTTGGCAAATTGGTGTTGCAAGACCCGCGTGCTTTTGCCAATTTACCAGTCACACAACTGGCAGACCGCGCGCATGTGAGCAAACCCACCGTGGTGAGATTTTGCAGAAGCGTGGGTTATGACGGCCTGTCTGATTTCAAACTCAAACTGGCTGGCAGTGTGAGCGAAGGCGTGCCCTTCATTCACCGCAGCGTGGACGCCGACGACAAAACCACCGACGTGATGGTGAAGGTGATCGACAACACAGTGGCGGCCTTTTTGAAATACCGCAACGATGCCTCTGCCTCCGCGCTAGAGCAAGCTGTTCAGGCATTGGCCCAGACCCACAGCACAGGCAAGCGCATTGAGTTTTACGGTGTGGGCAACTCCGGTATCGTGGCCCAAGATGCACAGCACAAATTTTTCCGCTTAGGCATGAACACCATTGCCTACAGCGACGGCCACATGCAAGTGATGAGCGCCTCCATGCTGGGCCAAGGTGATTGCGTGGTGGTGATT
>Ga0208363_1000518_pt1 | contig 9571 bp, 4 predicted proteins | sample LakMenEpi03May11_FD_150666 | JGI IMG/M metagenome (GOLD analysis project Ga0208363, IMG submission 150666) | Freshwater microbial communities from Lake Mendota, WI - 03MAY2011 deep hole epilimnion (SPAdes) | ecosystem: Environmental > Aquatic > Freshwater > Lake > Epilimnion/Euphotic zone ...
TGAAATAAAAACTATGACGTGCATTTGTCTATCTCATTTACTTGTACCTGAAAACTGACTATTTTGAAAACTTGAAGTCACTGCGGTGACATGAATAGAAACTGACGAAAAAGAAACTTGAACTCACGTAAGCATTCGGGGTAAACACTGTACAACGTTTACCCCATAAGAGATCTATTGAAACTACCTACAGTCTTAAATCTGTTTGCCAGTTTAACTACTCTAATTAGCAATAACCGTATAATAGATTACATGCTCAATGTGTTCACACTATGCAACATATCTTAGTCATCATCACAACACCGCGTCGCGCCGTCGTCAATCAATCAATCTGTCAATGTCGCTAGTCTCTATGTGTCTGGTGACCTAATGTCTAACTGTCGGGTTTTTTTTAACACTGTAATTTGCAGCCAAGCAACCAACACATTCACATTTATTATGTTCTCTTATCTTTTTACTTTCCTGTTTTACCTGGCTGATGTTTCTTTCAGTTAATTCAGTTTGTCCTTCTTGTTGATTCCAAATTTCAGACATTGCCGAAGTCCCGTCCAAAGAGTTTCTTTCAGTTAATTCAGTTCCTCAGTTTCAGCACATTGTATTGCCGTTATCTTAGAGATATCCAAACTCCACAAGAACCCTTGAGAGATGACCCAGTCATATCTAAGAAACCTACATTTGTTTTCTTTCCTTTTTCTTTTCTTTTCCTTAGAGACTAAAATTTCAAACAATTTCAGCTATCAGTAACTCCATGAGTCATGATCAAACCCTGACTCTGTGACTCTAACCCTGTTTCCTAACTCCTAATTTACGAACGGCATGGTCATCTCTGTTTATCAGTTGCCATTTAACCTGTTTATGGGTATTAAAATTGCTTCAGCCCATAGTTAAGTTAGCAACTGGTCCGAATCAATCATGAAAAGAGGGTAACAATTATCATGGTAATTGGAAGAATTATTCAGAAGTTGAGTTTTGAACAGCTCTTACTGAGAAAAACATATCACAGTAACTGATTCCAGTGATACTTCCCCACCAAGGTGTTACAGTAGCGAACCAGTTTACAGTTCACTGCAAACTGAACTTCCCATCGGAGGTCGGTTGGCCGCCCTGGCGAGTGCGTTAGTAATCAACGTGTTGACGGAACCACCGTTGCCAAAGTTAGGCTGAATTCCCATCGTAGTAACGGCTGCCAATAGCATCAACGTGCTAGAGAGTTTGGAAATTAAGTCACAACTGTGGATTTTTTTGATTAGCGTCGGGAGTGAAGTGTCTGTCAAAAGGTTTCCACTACACTTCTTGTATCTTGCTTGAGTCTGGTCACCCTACTCTACTTTTCTCGTTTTACAAGTATCTCAGAGTACTTAGTACCGTCGATCGCGAAAGCGGACAGCAATAAGAAGTTCCTCAGTTTGAGGCTCAAAGGATGACTTGTTTCCAGTGGGTGAAATCCCACAAAATCGATATCTGCCATGTTATTAGCAGCCATAACTGCAAACGATCCAACAGCAAGGTGATCCAGTGATCAGAAAAACAATTGTTTGCCTTTTTGCCTTTTTGTTTTTTTGTTTTTTTCAAAGGAGGGTACCTATATGTATATGTTTCGTTTTTTGTTTAAGTATGCGTCCTGTACCTCCTCCCAGCAAGTTCCACTGAGTCTTGTTCTTGTGAAGTCGGTGTTGTATGTCAATCAGGCTAGGGCTCTGGTTGGACCCATTTGGACATCAAAGTAGTTTTGAGTAAACTGGACAATTTTCCTCAGATTGATGCTGAGGAGTACGATGTTAAGCCAACTAGACGGTACCACATTGCCCTGTCAATTCAGGATTCATCCAAAAGAGGAATGTTTTCCCTCTCAGAAGTTGTCCAAGTCGACATTGAAATCACCCCCGATTCAGGAATCCCTCATGATTCAAGTCAATAGCCACCACAGCGACAGTAGTTTATTTCAACAAGTAAATAAGAGACAACAGTGCTGTTGGTCGCTTCCTGTTAACTCTTTTTCAGAGACAAATGTTTTGAGAGACTCGATGAGATAATACGGTTAAAGTCCGCTGTTATCCAGAAACATCTTTGTTCGGTGTTCAGGGTGTGAGAATGAAACGTTGTCAATCAGATTTTGGCCCTGAAGGCAGGACAGCCAATTATCATTTTTACTTCATCGCCGCTGTTTAGACAGAAAAACATAGGTACCCCCAAGGTTTAGTGAACAGCCCATTATTTTTATTACTATTTTTTATTTACTTGTTTTTTTGTGGTCTTTACCACCAGAACTGGACACAGATCCATGTTAAGAAGCTAGGAAAAGGGCTAAATTGTTTTTTGAATAAACTTTTTTTAAGACTTGAGATTTGAGCCTCTTGGAGGCAGCGAAAAGGCAAAAACTCCATCTTGTTCATTTGTGTAGTGATAAAGGACCTCCCTTTACCGGATTCATTCGGGTCCTGGCATTTCTGCCATCAAAATCGAGAAAAGGAATCCTTTCAAAGCTTTCGGTCAGGAATTTGAGAAAAAGTCCTTTGTAGGGATGCATGTGGCCGATAAGAAGACTTTGAAGAAAGACTCTTCCAAGAAGGATTCCTTGATGGCTAGGGAAAACTATCAAGAACATGTTTTCCAGTTTGACTGGTCCACATTGTGCAGTCTCTTTCCAATTTTTATTGATGTGTGAAGTATGTAATGTTTTTTAAATTCAGAAGGCCCTGAACCGCGCCATGAGAGTACCAAGGACTATGTTTTAATTAAAAATGAATTGTTCGGCAATTTGTATTGCTAATGGTCACAGTAACAGTTCCACTAGTCCTTCCCAGGGTAGGCAACCTGAGGTGACCCTAGAAGGGATTTTTTTACTATTTTATTCACCTGTTTTTAGCGAAAAGATCGCGCTTTTTTTATTATTTTATCACCTAACATGAGTGAAAAACGCCTAAAAAGGCTGATAATTCATGAACAAGCTTAAAGGATTTAAACTAGAAATTTTAATAAAACAACGAATTTAGGAATATTATTTTTAATTTTTTTGAAAACAATGTCTCGGTTTTTTAATTAAAATCTTATTTAATTTTTTTGAAAATGACAAATTTTAACCGGAATTTATTTCGGACCGGGTTCAAATCCGGGAAACCGCATGAAAGTGAGAACTCCCCAACCAGGCAAGTCGCATCCATTTAAGCTCCTACAAGAAACGAAATAAAAAATATTTGGAAGTGATTTTCGGTGGTGAAACCCATTTGTCAAGCGTGTTGAGACCATCATGGAGGACGCGGATCAGGACAATCCATCATCCGGATCAGCTGGCGGTTCTGAAGAATCACACCACTCGCCGGACAAATCAAAGGGAAAGAAGACTAAGCGTCGACCTAAAACTCCTGTCAAGTCAGCTCAGCCCAACCCCTCACCATCTGAGACAGAGGAAGAACATGAAGAGAGCGTGTTAAATAGAGGATTTTTGCTTGGTCGTGACTTTGATATTGTGATCACTCCTGACCCGAATTACACACCTCGATTGGGCGCAGACCCCGGACCAGCATCATCGGACACCGAGGACATCGATGCCACACAGGGCCCTTACAGAATCCAAGGTATGCGTTGGGGGGTAGGGGTAGACAATTCCTGCCCCGTCGACCCCCTGCTCACATCCCTGAAGCTGTGGTTCTTGCGAACCAAATACTCATTCGAGGGCAACTTTCACCACACTGAAGGCGATGGACTCGCTCTGGAGAATGTGCTTCGGTACATGATGACACAGCTAACAGTCACCCGTGAGGGCGAGACACTGAACCAAGTCTGGAGGAACTCACGTGATATGCAAATCGGCTGGGCTCGTCATCTGCATGGAGCTCAACTTCCGCTGAGGTATAATATGACTGGAACCGTCGAGGATAGGGCTTATGAAGCAATGCACTTTGTGTCCTCATTTTCTTACCAGTACCACTGTCAGTGCCGTCAGTACGAGAGAAAAGACAGATCTTCCATCTGGATCGGGAGCAGGCAGCAGTTTGAAAATTGGATCGATCTGCGTCACATCCCTGACAAGGAAATCAAGGACGTCACCTGCAACGGATGTAACACCTTCTTAGACTGCAAAATGTACATCCCCCGGACAACTTGGATTCTCATCATCAGATTCGGCGCTCAGTACAAATTCAAAGATCTAAACCCGATTCACCTGATCCCGGACCAAGTGCCCTTCAGGTTGGCCCAGTCTGTCTACAACACAAACCTGAATCCAGGGCCCGGAGTTTTTATTGGACCTGAGGAAGCGATCGTGATTGATTCCGATCCAGTGGATTCTGCCCAAGGAACCGGTGAACCCATCGCCGGCCCCTCAGCCCCTCCTTCACCGCCAGTTGGATCAGCCTCAGCGCCTTACGGCCCGGTCACAGGACACATCACAGCCCGCATCTTTCAAAAGGGTGAGGTGTACGAATATGACTCGATGGAAAGAGGTGGTGCTCTCAAGGCAATTCCAAATGAGGAGCGACTAACTGACCGAGCTAATACCTGCCTGGAGAGTGCAGTTTACGTTCGGGTGCCACCAATTCGTCTAGCAGGGTTGCCAAAGGTCGTCCCAGGAAGCTCAACAACAATGCCTCCTCCAAAGACACCAAAACCAAGAACCCCGAGGAAAAGGAACGCCTCCGGGAGCAAGAAGACAGCCAAATAGCCTGAGCTACCAAACCAATTCAAAGTCAGCTGGAGAAACTGCCAGATAGATGTCATTTATTTTTCACATTTTTACCGAACCCCGTTTTAACCGAGACATTTTTATCCTTTGAGCTTGTACATGAAATAAATGTTATTTTTGTAAATAAATGGAAGAAAAACCCATTTTTAGTATGACCTTGTTTTTGAAAGTACATCAAGAGAGAGACTCTGAAACGCGCATAAAGGTTTTGTGTTGAAACTCATTCCTAAGTGTTAGGGAGCTAGACTTTTGGATTTAGACGCCAGACACAGAAAGGCACTGGAAAGTAACAACTAAGAAATTAACAAAGGTTTGTTTTCTGAACATGACTCTACTTTATTGCCTGATTTATCTGGCCCACCTATGAAAATTGAAAAGAAAAGATGAAGAGTTTATATCTAAGCATTTATTTAAGACATCAGTAGCCAAGTGAAAAGATTCCGCTTTCGAGGCAAGGGCTTGGAAAAATACATAGACTGACTAGCATTTGAAAGATAAACAAGTTGAAAAACTAGAAATACTGTGTATTCTCTGAACTCTCTGAAAAACCCCAGGGGAAGGGAGTTAGTCAATAATCAGAAAAGAAATAAGACGCAAAGAAAAATGAAGTCGTTTTATTGTTTGTTAGTCTTGTTGATCCTTTGTTTGAACTTAACATTTTCCCAAGAAAAGAATACAAGAAAGAGGCAATTAACAATAAGATCAGTTCACAAGTGCGATCAAGATTCAATAACTCAATTTGATTATTGGGGTCCTTTGACTAAGAAAAACTGTGTGCAGTTCCGAAAAAGAGAAGCTAGGCAATACAATCCATCTGACGTATCGCATTTGAAACCTATTTACATCTTCAAATAAAAGAAATATCATTAACATTAATGGTGAGTTTGCCAAGACCAAAGCTTAAAAGCAAGAAAATTTAGCATTTCTAACGAAAAAGATTGAAAACCAAGCATTAGAGATTGTTTTATGTCACCATCGCAAGTTTGCAACTAGAATTAGTTTTTAGACCATGATGGAGGAGAACTAAGAAAAATAAGAAAAGGTGGGAGAATTCCACCCGCAAGCCAAAAATTACCTGCCTATGCTTCTTCCAACAAAGGGAGGAGCTATCGCTCGCTACCTGCTAAAAACAATTTACAAGACCCAAGATTTAAGAATTATTCCCAAAACGAAATAAACTAGAAAACGATTATAATATTAAGAAAGTTGTAAGGAAATTAGTAAAACGTAACATTTTTTAAACTTTTTATACTAGATGGAGCCGAGATAGGCACTACTCAGAAAAGTTAGGTTAGATTTTAAATAGATTTTAGAAATCAGAAATTAATGACCAAGTTTGCCACTGAAAAACTTGCGTTATATACAAGTAATGGATGAACCAATCTTTACCATTTAGGTTGGATATGGATAGAAATTATTAAAGCAGGTGTTGACTACAAAGTAAACTATCTTCGTTTTAACACCAAGTTAGCTTAACATCCCCATAATATTAGGTCTGTGATACTTGTAATTGTAAATAGTATTCATCGGCCTTGCAGTCAAAAATCAATCAAACATTTTTTGAAGGTTTTGCAACACAGCGAAACCACTTTTCGTGAACTTATCTATCTTAAACATATGCTAAGAAAAACTAAAGATTGCACGATTGAAATTATTTACAAGATACATAGTTTTCACTTCATTATATAATCAATAAGGTTGAATTGATCTGTTCGGGTTAGATGGTACATACTTTACGGCTAAAGTCTTTAGAAATTTTAAGTAACAAATTCGCTTTAAATAAATAACTTTTACAGTCTTTTGAGGAACCTTTTAATCGAAATAGTTTTAAACATTTTTATTTTTCACGCAAACAAAACTAGACGCACCCTGTTTTTGAAAATATTTGAAAATCAGTTTTAAAATCACGTTTGAAAACATTTTTTTCGTTTTGAGAGTTTGGCCACTCAAAGACAAAGTAAACAAGAAAAGAGAGAAGGAATCTCTCAAAAATTCAAGTTAGCAACGTTAAATAGACAAAATTTGATTTATTTCCCACATTTTTGTGGTTGGAGCCATGATTTGGAGATTAAGTTTCAAGAGTGCTGAGCCGTCACGTCTCAAAACGATAAACCATCTACCTTAACAATTGAAATGACCATAACAGGTTATTTTTCCCAGATCTTTCAAAATTGATAAAACTACCCCACGGGTTTTCGACTTAAAAGCTTTTTTTTGGTTACGCCCTAAGAAGATATATTAGAATGATGGATGAGAGGTGATTTTAAAAATAAGTTTTATTTTTTACACAATAGGCAGCATCAATAACAAAAAATTTAAAAATTCATTTCAGACAGACATTGGTCACATAACTTTTGTTCATTTTCCATTTCATCGATTCGATTCTTGAGTTTTTGATTGTACTTTTCGAGGTTGTCAGACAACTCCTTAGACTTTACAGTCACTTGGTGGTGCTTAAGACGAAAGTTATTCCTGTCAATAGTGAGTTCGCGATTCTCAGAAAGTAAGTTTTTCTTTTGTTCTTTGGCCTTCCTTAAAACACCATGCTGTCGCTTGAGTTTTTCACGAAGAACCTCGACAGTGGCCTCGAGGTCTGCTATTCTAGCATTCTTGAGGTCATCAGGCCTGTTCAAGCACATTTGGTCAAAAACAGACTCACCAATTAAATAGATCAACTTGGCACTGTTTATTTTAAAATCAAAATCAGTCTTTTTTTCTTTTGGAGGCTTGACAACGACGACCTCTTCGGCCTCAGACTCAGAATCGAAACTTTCTATTTTGAAATTAACAATCTCAATCTCTCCTCCATCAGGATGTTTTCTTTTTTCGGCCTCTACTTGAAAAGCAGCCATTTTTTTGGGAAAATTAAAACCTTTTGAATCTTTTTTTGAGACAAGCGATCGCACAGCTATTCTTTGAGAAACTAAAAATACTAAAATTTTGTAGAAATTGGAACCTCACCTGAACAGGTAAAGGTTGGTTACAAAGATTTGAAAGATCCCTCGCTTCATCTACCATAGATTTCTAAAAATAATCTTTCAAATCATGAGAGTTTTGTAGTACAAACATTCAAAACATAAAAATTCAAACTATTTTTTCATAACAGATGACGCTCCCAAAACAGAAGAACTTTTTATTTACAGATTAGAAAAATTAAAATCTAAAACCATAGTTCATGAATGTAGCCACCTATTTTTTAGACCAAGTCGTTTATTTTTAACTAGGTTGTTAGGTACCTGTTATTCACATACTTATTTAGGACCCGCATTCCCGATTTGCTTAATAACATACTATATAAAACCTTGGAGTTACGAATCAATTTTGTCTATTTAAACATTTGCCGCTGTTATCTATTTAATGTTTCCCCAATTTTAATGACAAATTTTGAAGTACAGAGTTAAGTTTTAATATGCAAAATTTGTTCCCTAAAATTATCTTTTGAAAAGGGTACTTTTTCAACAAAAACTCATTGAAAAAGCACCCCCAGTGGGTCCTAACTAGTTAGAATCATGAGTGAAAGAAACAAAAGCAATTTTGAACATTTATTTTAACAATTTTTTTAAATTTGGCAATTTTTACTCATCATACATAGGATCTCGTAAATGCAGACACATGCATGATTTCCTGTAGTTCTCTAGTTGAGCTTCGCAACCTTCAAGCCTTGTTTGAAGTCTAGAGATCAACTCACGGTAGTCCTATAACATTTTTAGAATTAGAAACTTTACACATAAAAGTATATTTTCACTATAAGTTCACTAATAAGAGAAAAGTTTCAGTTTTCATGTTAGAAAGTAAGATAGGTATCTTTGTTTTAAAATAAGATAAGTACTGAGCAATATTTACCACGGGTACTACTCTTTCTTTTTGCCTTTCAACCAAATCGGCAAAGACATTGATTATCCCACCTAGGCGGTCAACTTGGGCCTTGAAGTCACGAGACTCAACAACAACCGACCTTGGTTCCTCAAAAGGATATTTCCTCTTTAAACGCCTAGGGGAAACAAACCAGATGAGCAATTAACAAGGGGATGAAATAGTCAAATAGGTTAACATTTAGATAGAATAGTTAGGTTATTGTTCGATAAAGACTAAAAAACTTTAGATTAGAAAACTTATGTACCCAGTAACAGAGCACAGGCTCATCGCAGGCCCCTTGGAAGGTCCCGCCGCACTTGCAGACGCAGGCCTGAGGGGTGCCCGAACTAGCACCGACCCTGGTTTGGCCCTGAAAGTCATGGGGGTCAAGACCTGAACCTCATCCAACCTTTCAACCTTCACAAGTTTTGGCGGGGACGGCCTTAAAAATAATTATTTTAGCATTTTTTAAGTTAGGTTAGAATATAGACAGCAAGATAATTTCGCATTTCGAATCAAATGATTATTAAAATTTTTCATATCAAATAGGCTAGAGCGTTTCACAAAGCAAACACAACTTTTTAACATACCCAGTAGTATCCATCCTAGTCGCCGCCGTTTGCGCCGCGCGGGAAGCGACATTGAAAATATTGGACTCATAAGACACAGATCGAATGTTTCGACTAACTTCAACTCTCAGATTAGTCCTTCAAGATGAAATATATGTAGAATAAGTTGTTTACCCAAACATTCTTTGTAGAATGTAGAGGGGGCAATGCATTTTAAATTTAAGGGGGAGTTTAAATATTTCATTTCCTTAATAACACAGCAACAATGGAGTTTAGATGAATGTTTTTATTAGACTTATAATATATACTAACAAACGAGGAGTTTTACTTAGACTTAACTTATGAAGTGAGACTAAAATAACCAACCAGTTCTTTCCAAATAAATATTTTGATAAACAAAAAGATAGCTAGGAAGCAAACGAAATAATAAAATAAGAATTGCATTTTCAAAAATTAGATTTATTTT